>Ga0207105_1084_pt1 | contig 22786 bp, 23 predicted proteins | sample Alteio_BWMinHeat_77_FD_153569 | JGI IMG/M metagenome (GOLD analysis project Ga0207105, IMG submission 153569) | Enriched cells from forest soil in Barre Woods Harvard Forest LTER site, Petersham, Massachusetts, United States -... | ecosystem: Environmental > Terrestrial > Soil > Temperate forest >... | reverse complement strand
ATGAAAGCCGCGCAGCTTGGCATATTTTTCGCCGATGTCGAGGACTCGATACCCATGGCCGAACACCTCATGCTGCGTCACCATCGCGGTATAGTTGATGGGGAGCCAGACGGTGACCATTTCCGTAAAACGGCCAATCCCCGCCGCCCAAGTTCTCCGCGGAGGGCATTCGGGATGCGTCCAAAGATCTTCGAGGCACATGAGCCCCTGCTGGACGCTGATAAGGTCTTCCGCTCCCATGGTGGGAGTCAGATAGGGGTCGATAATAAATAAATAATCTTCCTCAGCAAATGAGGATAACGAAATAATTAAAAATATTAAAGTAGCAAGCTTTCTCATGGAGGAAAATCATAGCAAAAGGAATAGAAATAATCACGAAGTTTTCTTTCGCTTTTTCTTGGTGAGGATGACGCTGACAAGATCTTCAAGATGATCAACCGCCTCTTCGAGCTGCTCTTGCTCCTTCAGCCCCTCGGCATCCGGCTGCTGATCTTCACTCTCTTTTTCTTTTTGGAGGGCGAGTAGCTCGGTCTCTATGCGGAACCGTTCGCTGCGCGCTTCATTGAGGGCCAAGGTTTTCTCGGCAAGCTGGTTTTTTAGCTGCTTGAGGTCCCCCAGCTCTTGGGGCGTTTTCGCCTGGGCGGCAAAGTGGGCAAGCTCAAAATTTTCTACTCTGACGGTATTGAGCTCTTCGAGCCTTTGATTTGCCACTCGAGAGGCATCCTCGAGGTCCAACTCCGTGTCCCAGATGATTTTTTCTTTACGGGCGAGTTCATCCTTGAGCGCGTTAAACTCTCCGACGAAACGTCTCGAGGCAAATTCGGCCTCCTCAAGCTTTTTTGCGAGGTCTTGTACTTTTTGCTCATGCGTGTCTTTCAAAGCACTGAGCTCTAAGAACAGGTCGCCCGTCTTTTTGGCGGCGGCGTCACGCTCCAATTCGATCTTTTCGAGCTTTTTCTGCTCTTGAAAGGAGCGCTGCACCTGGGCTTCTTTCAAATGATTGCTCTCTTTGATCAGCTCTTGTGTGCCCCGCTTCGCTTCCCGGAACCTATCCTCGGCCTCCTGGAGCTTCATGGCGTTTTCAAGAAGCGCCTGCTGCTCCTCGCGGCTAAAAGAGAGGCCCGCGATCCAAAAACTGCAGAGGCAGGAGGCGGCAAAAATCGCAAACCACACATCGGCTGTTTTGATCAGCAGCAGCGCAAGAGCTGCAAGAAGGAGCAAAAGACCGGGCAGCACGCGCTTGATCATGGACCGATCCCGTACTTGCTAAAGTACTCAATTCTTAACAAAGTGCACGAAGATCTAAAATGCAGCCCAACAGGCAGGATGAGAACATATTGTCCGACGATCGTATTGCTTTGAGACATCAAGTACCTCCATGTTATGCAGGTTCTCCTGCGAGAATGTGGAAAAGACGTGTCATGGTTAAAAAGCCCAGTTCAAAACGGTCCAGGCCAAAGTGCTCATTGGGAGCGTGGATGTTGTCGGTCGCAAGTCCCATGCCGATCAGCGCGACGTCGCCGCCGCAGACCTTGGCTAGGGCCGGAACGATCGGAATGGAGCCGCCGCATAGAGTAAATCGGCACGGCTTTCCAAAAATCTCTTCGTAAGCTTGTGCTGCCACCTGGACAATCCTCGCTTGGGGAGGACTCCTAAATGGAGGACCCCCATGATGGTACTGTACCTTAAGACCCATACCTTTGGCAAGATGGGTTTTAAAAAACTTTGAAACGCATTGGAAGAGATGGTCCGGTTCCTGGTCGGGGACAAGGCGGCATGAGATCTTAGCGACCGCTTTTGCCGGCAGGACTGTTTTAAATCCTTCTCCCGCATAGCCGCCGCTGATGCCGTTAATTTCCAAGGTGGGGCGGGCCCAATTCGATTCCATGAGGGAATAGCCCGGCTCGCCGGCAAAGGCAGTCACGCCAAACTCGGCAGCATATTTTTTTTGATCAAAGCCCCAATGAATCTTCGCTTTATCCGCGGGGCTCAGTTCTTGGACATGATCATAAAATCCGGGGATCGCCACCCGGCCTTTATCGTCCCAAAATTGCGCAAGAACATCGGCTAAGGCCCGGATCGGATTGAGCACAATCCCCCCGTGATCACCGGAATGGAGATCGACCGCTGCCGCCCGGCACTCCACTTCCATGGTCATGATCCCCCGCATCCCCAAACTAATACTGGGGACGCCCGGTTCGACAAGCCCTAGATCGACGATGAGCAAATGGTCTGCTTTGAGCGCCTCTTTTTTTTGGTCCAAGATCGCTGCCGTGCCCACACCGCCAGACTCTTCCTCTCCCTCGATGAAAAGCTTAATGTTGATGCCCATTTTTTTAGCGTGTTGGATGTAGGCGCCAATGGCCGTGATCGAATAGAAACATTGCCCCTTATTATCAAGAGCTCCACGCGCATAGACCTGGTTGTCCTTAACCACCGGCTTAAACGGGTCCGAATGCCACAGTTCCAGAGGATCGACAGGCTGGACATCATAGTGTTGATAGATCAGCACAGTAGGCCGATCTTTGCCCGCCCTCATACAGGAGGCGAAAACGCAAGGGTGCACCGAGGTTTCCCAGAGCTCTGCATCCATGCCCAGCTGTTTCAAGTAATCGACCAACCAAACTGCCGTACGCCGCACATCTTGTGTATAGTGGGGATCCGCGCTGATGCTCGGAAAGCTTAAAAATGTAAAAAAATCTTTTTGAATCTGCGCCGCATGCGCTAGATACCATTTTTTATAATCCATTCCTTCATCATAGCCGCCGGGGAGCCCCTTTTCAAGAAAAACCGAACCATTGACACCGCGCTCTCTATGGAGTAAAATGAACCCTAAAACTAGAGGCCGTCATGAGAATTGCAAAAAGAATCTTCCTCTTCCTAGCTATCAACGCGCTTGTCGTGATCACGATCTCGATCGTGCTTAACCTTTTTGACGTACGCCCCTTCTTGACTGCTCACGGGCTTGATTACCGCTCACTCATGATCTTTTGCCTCATCTGGGGCATGGGCGGCGCCCTAATCTCCCTTTCCCTCTCACGCATAATGGCCAAGAGGATGATGGGCGTCCATGTGATCGATCCTCATACCGACGACCCTGCCCTCGCCCGCCTGATTTCTACCGTCTATAAACTGGCCCAGGAGGCACGCCTGCCCGACATGCCGGAAGTAGGTATTTACGAATCGCCCGAAGTGAACGCGTTTGCGACCGGCCCCACCAAAAGACGGTCGCTTGTCGCTGTCTCCAGAGGCTTGCTTCAGAGAATGTCTCAAACAGAATTGGAAGGCGTTCTCGCCCATGAGATCACCCACATTTCCAACGGGGACATGGTCACCATGACACTTCTCCAGGGAGTCGTCAACGCTTTTGTGATGTTCCTCGCGCGCGTCCTCGCCCTCGCGCTCTCCGCCGGACGGGGCGGCAATAAAGCGCAGGCGTCCCGAGGCAGCTACATGCTCTGGGTGATCCTCTTTGAGGTCCTCTTCATGGTCCTAGGTTCGCTCGTCATCGCCGCCTATTCGCGCTGGAGAGAGTTCCGCGCCGATGCAGGCGGAGCCGAGCTGGCCGGAAAAAGGAACATGATCGCCGCCCTCCAGTCTCTCAAAGCGCTCCAAGAAAAGCGGGACCTAAACGCCGAGCAGCCCGCCTTCGATGCGATGAAAATTTCTTCATATCGCAGATCGCCACTCATGAAGCTCTTTTCCACCCATCCTCCCCTGGAAGAGCGGATCGCCCGCCTCGAGAATTAATACGAAAATTTAACGCAAAGACGCGAACATACTTTTACGCATAAGTTTTTCTTGCAGCGTTATATGGCTAACGACTTGGGGTGATTAAGACAGTTCAACGCAAAGGCGCAAAGGCGCAAAGACGCAATGAAGAAACTGATTGATTCGGATGTCTCTCTCTACTTTGCGTCTCCGCGTCTTTGCGCCTTTGCGTTGAATTGCCATACTCCTTCAACCTGAAAACGTAGCAAGAGAAACTTATGCATAAATATATGTTTTTGTTTTCTAAAACTCCTCCCTATACTAAAATATTTTGTCTAATAGGGAGGCTGCCATGTCATTATCGGGTATAAATTTCTCAGCACGCTCTTCTGATGAAATCGCTCTTGCCAAAGCGATCGAGGATGAAAAGTTTCCAAAAGCCGAGCAGCTTCTGGGCCGCCATGTGAAGTTCGTAGACCCCGGCGACCGCATCTTTTTTAAACTCTACCGCGAATTTAAGTTTCACTCGCTTCATTTTCTTTTTAAAAACAATCTATGCGGCTCTTTATCCCTGAACAAAAGGCAGGTCCTCTGGGTCGCCGGATGCGCGACAATGAGCCAAAGGATTGCTCAGCAGCTTCTTGGCCAAGGCTTAGATCCCGCTCTGCCGCCCCTCCTGTCCTCTGCCATCTTTTTTGAAAGAGGCGACCTTGTCGAAATATTGATGCGAAAAGGAGCGACACTGGACAGGCCTAATGATCCGCCCTACCTTGAGTGCAATAGCGGAGACATGGGCATTTGGCTCATCGGGCAATACGGAGCGGATCCGTTTGCCGCAAATCAAACGGGGGAAGTGCTCTGCCAAATTAAGGGTGCGCTGAACCAAGACTTCGTGCTTCTATGGCAAAGTAAAACTGAAGGAAAAGAATTTGAGACCGCGCTCTCCAAGAAATACATGGGAAGATTTAAGCATTTCCTCTGGACCGAAGAGGATTTTACTGCACTCGAAGACTACCGCAAGCAACGGCCTTGCAACCTCCTCGAATTGGCATTTCTATTGGGGAACTCCCCTCTCGTCAAAGAATTAAAAGCCCGCTACCCGGAACACATCGACAGATGGCTTAAAGATCTCACGGCGCAGTATTCGGAAAAGTCTTGCGCATCTTTGCGGGCTATCTTTGAGATCAGCTAAGGAGCGCAGCATGGTTGGTGAGGAGCTTCTCGACGCCCTCGAGGGCGACCATTTTGTCCTTCTCAATGACATGCACCTCGAACGGATGGATGATCTCGCATAGGTTTTTCAAACTTTCGCACTTGAGGACGATGAAGTCGACCTCGGCAAGGGAGGAGAGAAGGGACACGAATTCCTCATCGGGGTGGTTGTCTGAGAGGTAGATGATCAATTTTTTCTCTGCATCGCGGCAGGAGAGCTTGCGGATGCTGGTAAAGAGCGCGGTGGTCATACCGCCGGCGCTATCGAGGCCGAGGACGGAGTACCGCTTGCCGCGCAGGGCTTGTTGAAGGGCATAGAGATGCTCCTCATCAAAAACTTTATTGTCGACGTCGTATTCGAGCAGGCGCTCGGCCATATCGGAAAGATCGATGCGCGCGCAGCCGAGGCGCTCGATGGCGATCCCTGCGGCGATGTTGGCCAGTTGGGCGGCGTAGCGGATGTCGATGCCATTAGCGAGTGCGACGCTGATCATCGCAAGGACCGTATCTCCGGCGCCGGTCACATCTTTGACCTCTTTGGAGCGGACGGGGAAATCGAAGCGGTGGCCCGCGCGGTCAAAGAGCGCGATGCCCGCCTCCGAACGGGTGATGAGGAGCAGCTCCACATCGCAATTTTTTAAAATTGCAGCTGCGACAAAGTCTAAAGGAGCTTCCTGTGTCGCCTTCGCGGCGGCGTACACTTCAGTAATGTTGGGTTTAATGACCGTGGCGCCGCGATATTTTGCAAAGTCTTCCCCCTTCGGATCGACGATGACAGGAATGCCCCTCTCCTTGGCCATGTCGATTAGATTTTTGAGAAGGAACGGAGAGAGAAACCCTTTTGCGTAATCAGACACTGCCACGATCTGCACGTCTTCTAATAGGGCGGGTAGTTGTTCGATGACCTGCTGCTCTAAGTCGGTGGGAATCGGGACAACCGCCTCAAAATCGACGCGCAGGATCTGTTGGGCATCGGCAATCAACCGATTTTTCACCGGGGTTTTAAAATCTTTTTGTAAGAAGAGTGACTCAACATCGACACCTTCTTTATCGAGAGCTTTGATCAGCTCGGTGCCGGCCGGATCATAGCCGATCCGTCCTACTGCAGTCACCGTCGCACCTAAAGAAATGAGGTTGAGCACCACGTTGCCGGCTCCGCCGGGGCGGCTTTCTTCTTTTTGCACATGCAGAATGGAGACGGGGGCTTCGGGAGAGATCCGTTTGACTTTTCCCGTTGTGTAAGTATCGAGCATAAAATCGCCGATCACAAGGACATGCACAGGGTTAAATCGACTAAACATTCCAATGAGCTTTACCATGTCTCACCTTTCATCAAGTAGTTGCGAACATAATCGATGACCGCTTCTTCCAAAGTATACTGAAATAAATGTTCTTTGCCCTCTTTAAAAAGCTTTCTCATGTCGGCGCATGTGTAATTTTGGTACTGCGTCGCCAAAGCTTCCGGCATCTCAATATATTGAATATTGGGTGTTTTATTTAAAGCTTTAAAAAGGGCCTGCGCCACCCGGTTCCAAGGAACGGCCTCTCCCCTGCCCAAATTAAAAATCCCGGTTAGGCCGCTATTGAGAAAGTCGCAGGTGAGGCGTGCGGCATCTTTGACATAGATAAAGTCGCGCTTCTGCTGCCCATGGGCATATTTTTCTGGCTCAGAGGATTTGAAGAGACGCACCACCCCTTCTTCTCTTGCAATCGGAAACATTTTATAGATCATGGAGGCCATACGCCCCTTGTGATCTTCATTCGGGCCAAACACATTGAAATACTTGATGCCTGTGATCCGGTCGAGCACCCCTTGGCTCTTGGCCCATAGATCAAACAGGTGTTTGGAGTCTCCGTAAGGATTTAACGGCCTTAAGGCCTCTAACTGCTGATGATCATCAGAAAATCCAAGCGACCCGTCGCCGTAGGTGGCTGCAGACGAGGCATAAATAAACCGCTGGCCGTGCCGGAGGGCATATTCGGCTAAACGGATGCTAAAATGGGTATTATTTTCAAGCAGGTACGCTTGGTTCTGCTCAAGAGTGTCGGCGCAGGCGCCGAGGTGGATGATGGCGCCGATGTCGCCCTCTCTTCCCTCCAGATAGCCAAAGAGCTCCTCTTTGGGGATGAGATCGACCCATTGCTTTCCAAAAAGGTTGCGCTCTTTCACTCCGGGATCGGCCTCATCGACTAGAGCCAAGTTGGAATAGCCTTGATCATTGAGATGCCTGACGACGCCGGAACCAATAAAACCGGCCGCGCCGGTAATAACGATAAGCGGATCGTCGTCTGGATGGAACATTCTACTTCTCTTGTGCTGCTTCTACAACCACGTTGAGAGTATAAGAAGCAGGGATCCCTTCTTTGAGTTTTAAGGTCAAAGGGAAAATACCCGGTTCTTTGATCGGTTTTGGAAGCACGACATTGCGGCGTTCCAGAACAATGCCCTCTTTTTCGAAGAGTTGGACGATATCGACGGCTGCAACAGATCCGTACATGTGCCCTTCGGGATCGACCTTCACCACGATCGTGACACCCATGCCATTGATCCGCTCTGCGAGCTTTTCCGCTTCGCCGCGATCGATCACAGCCTGTTTCTCTCTCTCCTCTTTCAGCTTCGCTTGCATACGCAGGGTATGCTTATCGGCCACAACGGCCTTTTTTTGAGGAAGGAGAAAGTTGCGCGCATAGCCCGGCTTCGCTTTGACAACGTCGCCGCTGCGCCCCAGTACATCCACGTCTTCAATGAGTAAATATTGATTTGCCATAGTTTTTGATCTCCCGTTTTTATTCTTCTGAGACGAACGGCAATAGCGCCATGTGTCTAGCGTGTTTAATGGCTTTCGCGAGTTGTTTCTGATGGAAAAAGGAGACGCCGGTAATGCGCCTTGGCATGATCTTTCCCCGCTCTGTGATAAACTGGGAAAGCGTATCGATATCTTTATAATCGATATGTGTCATTCCGGAGGCCGTAAACGGGCACTGTTTTTTCTTCTTGGGGAACACTCCTTCAATCGGAGGTCTTTTGGTTGTAAATGTCATCTATGCCTCACGCATCTATTAAAGGTTTAAATTCAATTTTTTCCATCACAGCGTCCGTGCGCAGGGTGAGGAACCGGATCAAATCTTCATTCAAATGATATTCTTTCCAGAGATCGGCAATCGCAGACGTCGGGATCTGAAAATAGAGAATGTAGTAGTAGCCTTCTCTTTTTCCGTTGATCTCATACGCGAGCTTGCGTCTTCCTTGGTCGTGCAATTTAAGCACTTCGCCTTTTTTTTCTGAAATCCCTGAGGTGATCTTCTCAAAGGCTTTTGCCCGTGCGTCATCGCTTAACGTCGCACTGAGGATATACATCCCCTCATAAAGATGTCTTTTTTCTTGTCCCATGTTGTTTTATTCTCCTAAACTTGTATTAACCATTTTCATCGCTACGCCTATCCCCTCCCCGATCCACACATCGATGGCCTTTTCCGCCCGCTCGATCATGGAGGGCAGGACCGCCCGTTCTTCCTCAGTGAAAGAACCCACCACATAGTCGGCCAGGTCGCCGTGCGTGCGATCTCCAACTCCCACTCTGAGCCTTGGGTACTCCCGCGTCCCCAAGGCCTCTTCAATATTCAAAAGCCCTTTATGGCCCCCGGCGCTGCCGCCGCCGCGAAGACGCAAACTTCCCAAAGGAAGGGCGATCTCATCAGAGATGACCAAAATGTGCGCTAAGGGCACCTTAAAAAAGCCGGCGCACAAGTGCACAGAGCGCCCGCTGAGGTTCATATAGGTCATCGGCCGCAGCAGGATGACTTTTTTCCCGTGGAGAGATCCTTGGGCGAGCTCTCCCCTTAACTGCGGCTCCATCCGAAAGTTCCAATGACGGCCCCCCGCAAATGCCTCCACAATCTCAAAGCCTACATTATGACGGGTCATCTCATACGCTTTGCCGGGGTTGCCCAGTCCGACGATCAAGTAAAACGGGCTCTCCTCATCGTTTTGCAATGACAACGACAACCTCTTTCACATCAACGAGGGGTTTAACGCCCTTCGGCATGGAAATATCGGAAAGACGCTTCGTTTGTCTTACGCCCAGATCTTTCACATCCACCTCAAACATCGCAGGGATATCTTTTGGCAGGCACTCCACTTTGACGGAAGGGATCACTTGGCGTAAAAATCCTCCCAGTTTAATTCCGTTGCACTCCGCGACACCGATGCAGTGAATCGGGACTTTCACATTGACGGGAACTTTATCGGAAAGCTCTTCAAAATCAAGGTGGATCACCTGATACGTAGTAAGATCGTATTGGATATCCTTTACGATGGCCTTCCTGTCTTTGCCTTCAAAATGCAAGGTAAAGACGGTGGTGGGCAAATGGCCTTGTTTCATATTGCGCAGAGCCGTCCGAAATTCCTCTCCATTTACAATGATAGACTCGCCCGGACGCTCGGGAGCGTACAGGACCGCAGGAATATTGCCTTCGCGGCGCACCTGTTTGATCGCACCCTTTTTCATATCCGTGCGCTTGTTAGCAGTCAATTTCATGAGTTCTCCTTTAATCTAAAAACTTATCGTACTTAGTGGGCAGGGCAAAAGAGTGAGGAAATTGACTTTGCGCTCACGATCGAATCGATCGCTTTGGCAAAAAGAGGTGCAACAGAGACGATTTGTAATCGATGGCGATTTTCGCCATCTATCAACGGTACCGTATTACTGATCAACATCTTTTCAATCGCACTTTCCTCAAACGCTTGACCTAAAAGTAGTCCGTGGGTGACTGCCGCGCAAATGCGCTTGGCTCCTGCCTGTTTGCAGACCCATGAGGCTATTTTTAGTGTCCCACCAGTGGAACACATATCATCGACGAGCAGAACATCCCTGTCCTTCACATCCCCGATGAGGGCGTTCACTTCCACCTGGCTTGCATTCACTCGACGCTTATCGACAATGGCCAAATCCGCCTTTAATTCATCGGCGAAAGCCCTTGCCAGCTTAATGCTCCCGATATCGGGAGACACCACGACACAATTTTTGAGCCCCATCGCCTTCACCGCTTCCGCAAGAACAGGTCTCGCGTAGAGGTTGTCGACCGGGATGTCAAAAAAAACCTTGAATCTGCTCAGCATGCAAATCCATGGTCAGCACACGGGTCGCCCCTGCTTTCTCCAGCAAGTCGGCAACCAGCTTCGCTGTAATCGGCACTCTCCCCTTATCTTTCCGATCCTGCCGCGCATACCCAAAGTAGGGCATGACAGCGACGATCGAGCGGGCGGAGGCGCGCTTTAAAGCATCGATCATAATCAACAATTCCATGAGATAGAGATTGGGATGCCGTGCGATAGACTGCAGGACAAAAACATCCCGACCGCGGACGTTCTCTAAAATTTGAACGCCTATCTCGTTATCTGGAAAAGTTTCAATGAGAACATTTCCTAAAGTGATGCCTAGGCATTGAGCAATTTCCTGTGCCAGTTCGCGGTGCGAGGAGCCAGAAAAGAGCATCAATTTATTATCTTGCGGCATGCTACCTTTAGCGTTAAAAGCTTGGGGTGAAAGGATTCGAACCTCTGAATGGCGGTACCAAAAACCGCTGCCTTACCACTTGGCGACACCCCAGTGTCTCACTTTCAAACTATAAACAGGCATATTCTAGCGATCTTCCGAATTAATTGCGAATTAAAATATTTGCTATCGAGAAGAGAGGCTTGTAAAATTTTTTGAAAACGCTTGGAAGTGGCCACCATAGACATGTCGGGGACAAGCCACTACGTAGGCATGTCCCCCGCTTGCCCCCTTGAGCCTCACCTCGCTGCGCCAAAGCGCGTCCTCGGCGGGAGGCCGTACGCAGTACTAGCCTCCTCGCCCCACCCCGAAGGTGCGGGCTCGCCTGCGGTGCACTTTTGCTTTGCGATCTGAGGCCGCGGGCTGCTCGCGCGCTCACGTCCCGGTTCGTGCCAAAGGCACTTCACCTGCTCAGCTCTGCGAAGGTCCGCTGGACCTTCTCGTGTCTTCGCAGCCCACCCGGACTTCGTCCAAATGGGCGGGTCCCTTCTCGCGTCGGCTCGCAGGGCCAATTTTAAAACGTAAGCCAAGGTCTCCAAGGTTGAATTGTGTGAGCTAAATCTTTAAACGTGGCCCTGCGAGCCGACGCGAGAAGGGGCCCGCGCCGAAGGCGAAGGGAAATGAGCGCGGGAGCAGCCGATGGCCTCAGATCGCACAGCAAAATCGTAGCGCAGCCGAGCGCGGCCAGCGCTAAGGAGGGGCTGTGCTGCGCACGCCTCTCCGGCGAGCACACGATTTGGCACAGCGAGGTGAGGCTCAAGAGGGGCAAGCGGGGGCTGCGGATGCACGAGAAGGTCCGGCGGACCTTCGCAGTGTGGAGCCAAGTGAAGTGCCCTTGGGCACGAACCGGGCCCCGAAGGGGGGACGCGTAGCGCCTTGGCCCCGACATGTCTATGGAAGCCCTTCTCAGGAATTATTCAAAAATCTGATTATTCACTTTCAAAAGAACCTACTAAAGATCCGACTCAAATCTTGGAAGGTGAAGTAGATAAAGAAGATGATGAGGAGGACGACAAAGGGGACCACGAGTTTTTCCATGGTCTTCGCCTTGATCGGCCTGCCGGTCACTTTTTCAATGGCAGCAAATAAGATATGTCCGCCGTCGAGGACGGGGAGAGGCAGTAAGTTGAGCATCGCCAGATTTAAGCTGATGAGGCCCATCCAATAGAGAGCTTCCTTGACGCCGAGCGACCAGCCGTGCTGAATGATTTGCACGATGCCGACGGGACCGGCCATTCCCTTGGGGCTGACGTAACCGGTTACGAGCGCTTTTAAGGTGCGCGCAATCTGATCAAACACATCGGAAAAGAGGTGAAGGGGCGAGGGATTGTAGATGACAGCTTCATCCACCGCGGGAAAACCCAGTTTCAGTTTGTTGTCCTGATCTTGAAGCATCCGAAGGGCATATTCCTTTTCCTTCGGATCAGTAATTTTGTCGATCTGTTTGAGATTGGCCGAGAGCTGCTGGGCGCGCCAAGCTTTATCTTCTTTAGAAAGCGGCAGATCTCTTGAGGGCACCGGGACTACGGGTTTGAGGAGAACAAGATGATTTAAGGCTGTGATAGGCCGCTGAGTGCCGATGGTGCTTGCGATCCGATTGATGTCATCCATATGGATGCTGCTCTCAAACTGCGCGTCCGCGAGCTTCCAGGAGGAGGCGAGAGGCTCTTCATGCCTCTCCACGATAATTTGTACGCGGCGTTCTTGGATTTTTGAGAGAAGCTCAAAAGCGGAGAGGAGGGGAACACCGTCGACGGCAAGAATGCGGTCTCCTTTTGCCAGGGACTCTGTGTCGAGGGTTTCTTCCGAGCGCTCATTGATATAGGAAATCGGGCCCTGGACAACGGCATCGGCCGTGAGGTTATAAGGGACGAAATAGAGCTCGTCCACTTTTGTTTTTAGGTCCGCTTCATGGTGCCAATCGTCAAGTTCTGCCTGCTCGACCTCAGAAAGGCGCAAATCAGAGATTTTAACGCGCGGGACCTTGCATAATATGACCGCATCCCCTCTACGGACAGTGATGAGTGATTTCGCTTCATTGACGATCTCACCGAGCTCCTGCATGGAAAACACAAGCGATCCGTTTACCCAAAGGATCCGGTCGCCGGGACGGATCCCGCTGCCGGCGATCGGGGCCCCCTCCGAAAGGGGCTGCGGGCCCAGAAGCAGGTAGCTCGCAGGGGCGATCCCCCCGACATAGCTCAAGTCCCCTTTTCCACCTTTCTGAGAATCTAGTAGAAGAGTGAACGGCTTTTTTTCCTGTGTCGCGTAATCAATGTGATAGCCTTGAACTTCTAAATTTTTATTGTCGAGCGCCATCGCGTAGATGAAGTCGGCAAATCCGTCAAAGGGGCGGTTGTTGACAGCGGTGATCTCATCCCCAGGACGCAGCCCCAGTTCATAAAACGCAGAGTGGGAGTCCACCCAGCCGATCAGATGGGTATGCTCAGAAAAAGATTTACTTCTTCCTCCGCTCGCCCAAATCAGGCAAAAAGCGGCAAAAGCAAAAACAATATTGACCAGGGGACCCATGAGTGCGACTTTAATCCGCGCCCAGGGAGGCCTGCCAAAAAAGCCATCGGGGATCATGTGGGGCTCTAGGTTCCCTTGCTTCTCCATGCCCGCTATGCGCACATAGCCGCCGAAAGGCAGCCAGCAGAGGTTCCACTTCACCCCTTTGTGCTCCCAAGAGTAGATCGGTTTGCCGAACCCAATGCCGAAGGCCTCGACGCGCATGCCGACCCTGCGGGCCATAAAATAGTGGCCCAGTTCATGGATAAAAACAAGAAATCCCAATCCGAGTAACGCGAGAACTAGATAAAAAATACTATAGATCATAAGGGTTTAGGTTAGCGCATTTTTCTTTTTAAGGCGAGAGCAAAGGGATTAGAGCTTTTCCCGCTGCCGCGGAAAAAGCCGAACTATTTAACACTATTTCTTTGAAGCACCGCCTCTTTATACATGTCGGGGACACAGCACTTCGTGTCGAGTGTCCCCTGCTGTCCCCTTGAGCCTCACCTCGCTTCGCCAAATCGTGTGCTCGCCGGAGGAGCGTGCAAAGCACGGCCCCTCTTAAGCGCTGGCCGCGCTCGCCTGCGCTACGATTTCGCATTGCGATCTGAGGCCATCGGCTGCTCGTGCGCTCTTCCCGGTTCGTGCCCAAGGGCACTTCACCTGCTCAGCACTGCGAAGGTCCGCTGGACCTTCTCGTGTCTTCGCAGCCCCACCGGACTTCGTCTCGGGGTGGGGCCCCTTTCTTCGCGTCACTCGCAGAGCCACCCTCGAATTCAAGTACTTTGGACAAGGTAGGGGACAAGTTGGGTTAGTAGTCAAGTGGCTGACCACTTTTGTACTCCCATCTTCGATCCTTCTCATAGGGCTTGAGTAAATGCTGACACCGAGCTTTCACGTTTTCAAAAAATTCGTCGTTATTCACCTGATTGAATGATACGGTTAATACAGTATTTCCACCCTTGGACTCAGCCTTCCACGTTCCCGACCCCAAAGATTCTTGAAAACACGTTCCATTCCAACGCCCATCAACCAGAAAGTCAGCCCTGTTAATTTTTGTAATATGCAGCGGTTGTTCTTCGAGCACGTTAAAGACGATATTTTTTGATTTGGCTATCGAATTCCCAGCGCCATTAGTTTGAATGATTTCCAACGGAGTAATATTACGAGAAGTAAAATAAAAGACCATGCGAGAACCATCTTTTTCTCTAGCTGCATAAACAGTATCGATGCGATCCCACTCACCCCAAAAATTGTCTGTGATATAATAGATGTCGAATGCCTCTGTCTCCCATTCTCCGGGCGGCAATTCAAAGGGGTAATTGTTTTGGGGAGGTGCTTGCGTGATCCCCGTCTTGAGAGAGAGGGCCTGCGCTTGATCGTAGAGCTGTCTGCCCCAAGTTACAGCTTTCTCAATGTGCCCGGCAGCTTCAAGGTAATTCCCTTTGCCCAGTTCATCTCGAGAATGGAAAATTTCTGTCGGGATTTGCGTTGCAGCAGCTGCCTTGCCGAACTCAAAAACACTGAGCAAAAACAGAGCCAAACGAAAGGCATTCTTGAAGATGCTTACACAACTTTCTATAACGCTTACAACACGCCCACCGCCCAGCGAGAGCGAAACAGGCGCGCTGGCAAGGGCGATAAAAGAAAGACCCACTGCAGCCACACGCGCAGAGCGATTGAAGAAACCCTCCTCTTGCGCTTTGACGTCCTGCCAGCTATTGATTTTGATCGAATGAATTTCTGCAGACATAAACAATTTTCCTCCGGTTGATTACTACACTTGTAGTAGTTGTGAACAAATTTTTTTCTCTATTAACAAATCCAAAAACAGATAAAGGCGCATAGACACATCCCGATTCCTACGGCAAATTTTAACTTCACCCAATGTCCACACGCCACTTTCTGAGAATTTACAATATTTTCCAAACGGCTGGCATGGCTATGCCCCTTGGAAGCAAAGGCGCTCATCGCTGCCATTTCCAAAGGCATAGCAGTACAGTTTTTTGCCGTTTTGACAAATGCCGAGGCTAGATCCAGGCTATCCATGTCGAATTTGTGAATCCCCAAATCGCTTGCGCATTCCTGATCTGTCTCTAAGCGCTTGAGCCACCAATGCGTAGGAATCCACCAAAATAAAGAACAGGTGATGCTGCTGATCAGTTTCAACATAGGATCCTTCCAGCACAAATGTTCCAGTTCATGCGCAATGACCGTCTCAAACTCTTCCTGCGAAAGTCGCTCTAGTAAATGGCGCGGAAATAGAATGTAACGAAGACCGGCCGCAAAAGGGACTTGTATCTCTTCGGAGATCATAATGCGTGCCCGCTGGTTCTCTAATTTATTTCTCAGTGGTCCGTTTGTGATGAGCTGCAGGCAAGGGGTGGAAGAGAGCAGTATTTTTTTTAGGTAGCTTCTTGACCTCATGAGTTGAACAGCTTTTCGGCCGATGATGCCAAGTGATAGAAAAGCAATGCCTCCTGTTAGTAATTTATAATAGACAGAAGGGATGTGTCCGGCGATGTATTGAGGAATAATCGTCGGAGTCTCTCCCATGGGCAATAACTTTGTGATGAATTCTTGAAGAAACACCTCGCAACTGAAGGGATTGAGATTCACAAACAAGTTCTCTCCATAGAAGCTAAAGACCAAGAGATCAAAGGGCAATTTTAGAATGGGAAAAAATCGGCAGATCGTTCGTAGCCGCGCATTTTTTATCCGAAAGACAAAAAGGAAAAGCTCAATGAGTAGAGCCAAGACGAAAAACACCAACAAACTATTTAAAACCAGATGAAATATCATTTTCTTCTTTTTTGTTTAGCTTTTTCCAACATTTGCTCCATCTCGAGCAGCTCCTCATCGGAAATTTCATTTTCAGACTCGATTAAATAAGAAATAAGCTCCACGGGTTTCACGCCGAAAAGTTTTCTCTTAATCCCTTCCATGAAGGTGCGCGGGGGAGAGAGCAGCCAGTATTCATAATGCGCCCCGATTTTTTCTCGAGCCAATACCTTTTTCTGTGTCAGGCGCAGCATCACCGTCATGATGGTGGTATACTTATTCTCGCCTCCGAGAATTGTATGCACCTCTTTGACGCTAGTGCGCTGACCCAATTTTAAAATGCGGAGAATCGCTTGTTCTAACTCTCCAAAACCCCGTTTTGTCATAGCCACCTTTTTTTATTACGGTTAGAATACTACAGACGTAGTATTTCTGGCAACACTAAAGAATTGTCGCCTAAAAAATTTCATTGCTACTGGTGGATGGGCCACTTGTAGACAGCACGCGCCGAGCACGCGATTTGGCGAAGCGAGGTGAGGCTCAAGGGGCTGCGGAGACACGAGAAGGTCCGGCGGACCTTCGCAGTGCGGAGCCAAGTGAAGTGCCCTTGGGCACGAACCGGGGAGGCGGGGGACACTGGACACGAAGTGCGGTGTCCCCGACATGTATAAAGAGGCGGTTCTTCAAAGAAATAGCGTTAAACAGTTTTACCTTTTCCACTACAGCGGGAAAGGCTTAAGGAAATGACATAAGCCAGCGCAATTGTCATCGTGACGAGTCCTGCCGTTGAAAGGGGAACTTGATACACCGAGAGAAAATGTCTGGAGAGAGCGACGGCAACAAGCGAACAAAGGACCCCAATGCCGGCGGCGAGCGGGATCAACAGGTGGAGACGGTGGGTCAAGAGGCGCGCGGTGAGCGGCAGGCCGACAAGGAAGGCGAGGACGAGGAGCACGCCAACGGCTCGGAACGCCCCGATCGAGGTGGCCGCCGTCAAGATCATGAGAAGGGCGTTGAAAAAATTGGGTGAGATGCCCTGGGAAGAGGCAAGCCCCGGATCGAAGGCGACAATTTTCAACTCTTTGAAAAAGAGGGAGACCACGAGTAGATCTCCAAGGGCGATGCCAAAAATGAGTTTTAAGTCCTCTTTGTGCAAGGCATCGACGTTCCCCATCACGGCCTCAATCCCGAGATGGACATTTTTTGTGAATACGGTCACAAGCACGATGCTGAGGGCAAAAAGCGTCGTGAAGACCAGCCCGATGCTGGCATCCTCTTGCACCCTCAGATAGCGGGTCAGCCCGTCTGTCAAAAAAGTGGTGGCTAGCCCGGCGACTAAGGAAGCGATGAGCAGGGTGGAAAAATTCAGCCCCTCTTCCCAACTGAGCGGCTGGATGATGATAAATGCCGCGACAAGCCCTAAGAGCAGGGTGTGGGAGAGCGAATTGGCGAGCATCGTCATCTTTTTTAAGACCAAAAAGGTGCCGACAATGCTGGTGGCGGCCGCGATCAGCATCAGCACAAACATTTGGACCTCGTCCGAAGCGAGGTCTCCCGTAAACACCTCCCCCGTAAACAGTCTTTGAAAGAACAGCGAGAAAAAGGAAAAAAAATCTTTTCCCCAATAGGGATTTTTAATCACAGCCCCTCCTTTCCGGGGATGGGCTGATGGTGGGGGTCCCGTTTGGGGTCCTGCAGAAGGATGGTCAGTTCCTTTTCGAGCTCAGGAGTGAGGATGTGCTCCATCTCTTCTGCATTCCGGTGGACCCGCTCGACCCCTTGTCCCATGTAGTCAACGAGATAAACTTCCCATAGGCGATGGAGGCGGACGATCTGGGCCGCCCTGTGCCTGCCGTCGGGAGATAGGTGATACCCTGCGCCGTCTTTCCGGAGCCATCCTTGCATGTATAAGATCCACAGAAAAAACCGGGACGCGTCGGGCTCATCCCCCTTCCAGTAGGCCTTGAGGACATTTTCCTGACGGCATTTGCGCCGAAACTTATAAATGCGAAAACAGCGGCTGAGCAATCCCGATCCCGGGGAAAGGAGAAGGGAAAAAAAACAAAACAGCGAGGCGCACAAAAGGATCATGGGTCCGGTCGGGAGCGAAAATTTCCCGGAGACCCATCTTGGAATTTCGGTGGAAAAGTAATTGCCGAAAAAACCGCTTAAGGTCCCGAAGAGCGCGGAGAGGACGAAGAGGGTAAATAGTCGATGGGTCCATTGCTTGGCTGCGACCACGGGGGCGATCAACATTCCCGACATCAGGACAACGCCGACGCTCCGGATCCCGATCACAATCGCCAAGACAAGAAGAAAAAAGGTCGCTCCCTCCAGCCACTGCACGGCGATGCCTGTGCTCTTTGCAAAATCGCGGTCGAAACTCACGGCTTGGATCGGATGGTAGAGGAGCGCGATAAAAAGGACCGTGAGCAAACAGAGGCTCCCGTAGATGACAACGTGCTGGTCGGTCATCGTCGCCGCCTGACCATATAAGAACATTTGGATTTTCTGGTACCAAAGAGGATGGGTAAATTGAACGCGGCTGGCGATCAAAATGCCGCATCCAAAGAAAACGGAGAGGACAAAACAGAGGGCGGCGTCCGCCTTCACACGGAACTTGGTTTGTAGAAGCTCGATGGTCCATAGGCCCAGCAAGGCGGAAAGAAATGCGCCGATGAGAATGATAAAGGCAAACCCATCCTCTGAGTCCGGAAAAAACAGAGCGGTGAAAAGAGCCGCGAGGACAACCCCGGGATAGGCGGCGTGAGATAATGCTTCCCCGACAAGCGACCGCTTTCTTAGGACCACAATCACACCGACGAGCGCGGAGGCGAGGCACATCAGCATACTGCCCAAAGTGGGTGCGCGGAGGACCGGGTCTGTAAGCGCATCCCAAATCATTTCTTTCCCGACGCCTTATGTTGCGACAGCCTCGCGGCCTCATCGAGAAGAACGGCACTTTTTCCATAGGTGCGCACGATCGCGTCGGATTGGAACACCTCCGCTGTCGGACCCGCTTTGACAAGGCACATATTGAGCATGATCACCCAATCAAAATAACGCTCGACCGTGTTGAGGTCGTGATGCACGACAAAGAGGGTCTTTCCTTGTGTTTTGAGTTTTTCCAAGAGGGCGACAATCGCCTGCTCGGTGGCGATATCTACACCTGCAAACGGTTCATCCATCAAGTAAATGTCCGCCTCTTCGAGAAGGGCGCGGGCGATAAAAAGCCGTTGCTGCTGGCCTCCGGAGAGCTGCCCGATCTGCCGATGAGCAAAGCCCAACATCCCCACCATTTCGAGCGCCGCTTTGGCGGCTTCCTTGTCGGCCGCCTGGGGCCACTTGACCCACTTCAGCCGCCCATACCTTCCCATGAGCACCACGTCGAGCGCGGTAATAGGAAAATCCCAATCTACCGAACTTCTCTGAGGAACATAAGCCACGCGCTGGCGCACTTTCTTGAGCGGCCGGCCAAAAAATAGCACCTTCCCCGATAACGGTTTCACAATCCCCAAGGCCGCCTTGATCAGTGTGCTTTTCCCGGCGCCGTTCGGGCCGATGATCCCCACGAGCTTGCCCGGCGGCACCTCAAAGCTAATATCCCAGAGCACCGGAGTCTTGTCGTAGTTGACCGTCAGATGTTCAACCTTTACCGCGCTATTTCCAGGCATCGTATAACACCCCAATGTCGTGCTCGATCATTTCCAAATAGGTTTGCTTGCCCATCGCGTCTCCGTATAGAGTCGCTTGGGAGATCTCCACATTCAGCCCTTTTTCTTTGCAGGCGCCCACAATTTTCCTCAAGGAATCGCGGCTCACATTCGATTCGGGAAAGACTACGTGAATCTTGTATTTGCATAGATGGTCGATCACCTTTTGAATATCGGCTGCGCTGAGCTGGGCATCGGGCGCGAGGCCCTCCGGGGCGCTGAACCTTTGCTGCCACTCCTTTTCTCCGGGAACGGCTAAGTAGCTCCTGCAGAAATAGTCATAGGCGTCGTGGCTGGTGACCAGGTATCTCTTATCCGGGGAGATTTTTTGCATCTTTTCCACGAGTTCCTTCTGCTTGGCCAACATTTTTGTCTTTAATGCCGCCCCGTTCTTTTGAAAGAGCTCCGCTCCTTGCGGGTCTTTTTCAGACAGATGGTCAACGATCAGAGGGACTACTTGAGCCCAAAGAGAAATATCCATCCAAACGTGAGGGTCGATCTGCCCATCGACTTGTAACAGATCGCCCATGGGCAACCCTGTGCCCAAGGCGACAGCGTGGGGGTGGTTCTGCAGCTGAGCTCTTAAGCTCGCCCCATGCTCCAACCCGAGCCCGTTAAAGAAAATAATAGAAGCATAGGAAAATTTTTCTTCATCCCCCTTAACAATCTCATAACTATGAGGGTCCATTTCTCCCGTAATGAGGGCCAAATGATCGACCTTGTCTCCCCCGATCTGGCCCACCAGATCATCGATCATCGCTGTTGTCGATAAAACTTTTAATTTACCGTTATCTTGCATCCAGCGATGCAGAGGGCTCTCCCCTCCAGAACTACAGCCCAGAAGGCACAGTAGCAAAACCATCCATCTCATTGACAAATCCTTTTTAACCTCAACTATAGCAGGCCGAGGATAAAAACGCATCCCTGCACTTGAAAAGCATCACTTTATATGGTTTTTTAATTGACGTTCGAAACATTTCAATTGCAAAAAATATTGTCGATCTTATAAACTCCGGAAAAACATTCCATATTGGACATAAGAATTAGAAAACAAAATCAAAATTATCTGGAGATATCAATGCATAACGATACAATGGAACCCAAAACAAAGAATTTAAAAGAAGTTGAAGATATTATTTCTAAGGCTATCAAAAAAGTTAATGGCCGAAAAGAGAACGACCTATGTAAATATTTGCCGATGACAAGCGGCGGATATATGCACCATTTCACTTTAAAAAAGATGAAAACAAAGCAGCCTTCAGAACTGGGCACTTTAATCGAAAAATTCATTATCAATATGGACAGACCCGGCGCCGTGGCCCCTAAACAGCGCGCAGCTAGAGGCTCTAGAAAGCGCCGCGACCAGCTCACCTTCACAAGAGCTCAATTGGAGCGTATGCTCAACATCGCTAGAGTTGCCGGCGATAAAGAAATGATCTCCGTGCTCAGCCCTAAAAAATCACTTGCTTCTTGCAAACGAGAGCTGATCGCCTCTATCCGCCACGGAAAAGTAGAGCAGGAACTCTGGAACGCCTACGCAGAAGTCATTCAGGCTCAAGCCTTGATCGCTTCGTTCGCGAACGACAACAAGTAATTTTAACACGTTCAGATACTCTCTCCTTCATAGAGGGTATCTGATCTATCATTTTCCCTTGAAATTAATCCAAAAGCCTATATAATCTCCCCTTTTCAAGTAAACACATTTAGAGGATAACACATGACACAGTCTGCACAGCCATCATCACTGCCAACGTTTGGTAAGTGGCGAGCGTTTTTTTGGCCAGTCCACGGATTTGAGCTAAAAAAAATCATTCCTATGCTGCTCCTATTTTTCTTCATCAACTTCAACTACACCATCTTACGAGACACCAAAGACGCTCTCATCGTCACAGCTGCCGGCTCGGGCGCCGAGGCGATCCCATTCCTGAAAGTGTGGGGAGTCTTGCCTGTCGCCATCTTGTTCATGTTGGTGTACTCCAAGTTGAGCAATATCCTGACAAAACCAAAATTGTTCTACACGATGATCCTCTCGTTCATCGCCTTCTTCGCGCTCTTTGTGCTGGTCCTCTACCCAAACCGCGAAGCGCTCCATCCAACAGCCTTTGCAGACCATCTTAGGGATACTCTGCCGGCCGGTCTCTCAGGGCTTGTCGCCTTGGTTAGAAACTGGACTTATGCCCTCTTTTATATTATGTCCGAACTCTGGGGAAGCGTCGCGATCTCTATCCTGTTCTGGGGATTTGCCAACGATATCACCAAGGTGTCCGAATCGAAGCGCTTTTATGGCATGTTCGGTCTCGGAGCGAATGCGGCCATGCTGATCTCGGGTCCTGCGATCGTCTACTTCTCTAAAGTCCGCGACAAACTGCCCGCCGGCGCTGATGCTTGGGGCGTTTCCTTGAACTACATGATGGGCATGGTGATCGCCTCCGCCCTCATCATCATGGGCATCTACTACTGGATCAATAAAAATGTATTGACCGATCCCCGTTTCTTCGATCCTAATGAAGTCAAAAAAGGGAAGAAAGAAAAACCCAAAATGTCGCTCAAAGAGAGCCTTGCATACATCCTCAAATCGAAGTATTTATTATGCATTGCCGTTCTCGTGATCGCCTACGGGATTTCCATCCAGCTAGTCGAAGTGACTTGGAAAGCGCAGCTCAAACTCCAGTACCCAAATCCTAACCAGTACAGCGCCTTCATGGGGTACTTCTCTACGATTTCAGGGATCACAACCATTTTGATGATGCTCTTCATCAGCGGAAATATCATCCGCCGCTGGGGTTGGGGCGTTGCCGCGCAGATCACTCCTGTCGTCCTGCTCATTACAGGCGTAGGATTCTTTTCCTTCATCATCTTTAGAGACTCCCTCACTTCCGTGATCAGTATCTTCGGAACAACCCCCCTGATGCTTTCGGTCATCTTCGGCATGGCCCAAAACATCATGAGCAAGTCTTCCAAATACTCGCTCTTTGACCCCACGAAAGAGATGGCTTATATTCCTCTGGACCAAGAGTCCAAAGTGAAAGGCAAGGCCGCCGTGGACGTCTTCGGAGCGCGGCTGGGTAAATCGGGAGGCGCCTTCATCAACCAAGCGCTGATTATCGGCTTTGCTAACATCGCCCTAATCACCCCTTACGTTGCAGGCATCCTCTTCTTTATCATCTTTGCGTGGATCGTTGCTGCGAAATCCCTCAGCACACAGTTCGGCAAGCTGACGGCCGTCAAAGACGACGCGTCCACCGCCGAGCCAGTGGCTGCAGCAAAGACAGTGCAAGAAATTCCTACGAGCTAGTTACTAGC
>Ga0207105_1083_pt1 | contig 22861 bp, 17 predicted proteins | sample Alteio_BWMinHeat_77_FD_153569 | JGI IMG/M metagenome (GOLD analysis project Ga0207105, IMG submission 153569) | Enriched cells from forest soil in Barre Woods Harvard Forest LTER site, Petersham, Massachusetts, United States -... | ecosystem: Environmental > Terrestrial > Soil > Temperate forest >... | reverse complement strand
TTTCCTTGCGACCCTACCGGGGCGCAATCTCCTTTTACGATACACCTCGGGTTGAAACCCGAGGCTACCGGCGTCTTCCCCTATGGGGAAAGAGGAAAAATCCATTGTATGGCGTATGTGTTTGTAGCCGTTGTCGCGGCTATAGGTGTAACCTATGTGATTGGGTAAAGTGTAACCTATGCGACTAAGTTGACCTGCTACCCAACCCACGCATTCACGTAGGGAATGGATTTATTGCAGCAACACCCTTTAGAGCATCGATGATGCAGCTCAGTTTCTAAGGTCTGTCAAGTGCTGGAAGCGATATTTCTTGAACGAGGAAAAGATTGGGGCAAAAAAAAGGCGTCGACAGTGTCGACGCCCAAAACAGTGGTGATAACCCACTCTAAGAGACAATCACATCTTAGAAACCGTACTTTACGCCAGCGGCTAAAGTATGGTTTTGACGATGGCTTGACGCCCAGAGATAGTGGTAATCTAAAGAAAGATCGATGCAATCGCAAAGTGGGTATAAAACACCTGCAATACCTTGTACTGCGAAGTGGGCACGATGATGATTGCGGCCGGAGCCGGATTCTTCATCAGAGCTGGAGCCAGAACGATGATCACGTTTGTCCCAATCAGCACCAAGGCCAACGCCAACATAAGGCTTTACACACCAGCAAAGATCGATGTCATAAAGGAAATTTGTCATCCAAGATACTGAATGACGATGGTGACGGCTGCTTGAGCCAAATAACCCATGATGACGTCTTTGCTGATTGTTGCGATAGATTACTTCTTCTTCGATACGGAAATCGTTGCAAAACTTATATCCGATAGAACCACCGACAGCATATCCTGTGTCGAATTTGGTATCACGTCGGCGATGGTGGTCGTTTTGTAGCCAGTTAGCGCCACCGAGGACACCAACATAAACTCCGTCGAGCCAACCACATCCGCCGCCGCAGCAGCCGTCAAAAGCAAACGCTTTGCCGACAGACGGGACGAACAGTGTCGCCAACAACAATGTTAAATAAAGAAAATGCTTACGCATATTATACTCCTCCTTTTTTGGATAATTAGGTTAAACCGGATTCTACGAAGAGAAGTGAATTTCGCGAAAGTTTTTTTTGCGATTTGGGCATTATTTTTTCTTTTGAGTTTAATGAACGATAAGGCAAAATAGGTTTTCTTTAGAAATTTGGAGTTGTCATACATGCGCCGTTCAATCTGTTATTGCGACCCTAATCAGGCCCTTGCCGGTGAAACCAATACTTGGAAATTCACTTATACCACATCTGTCAGCCTACCGAAAGGAACCCGGCTGAAATTTGATTTATTGAGCGCCGGGCGCGATATTGACTGGGAAACACCCAGTGTTAACTTAAAAAACACCAGAAATGTTATTTTCGGCAAACTCGACAATGGCAAAATCCTACAAGCTAAAGAAATCGAATTGCCGGAGCGATTCATCCCTCAATATGAATTTATCCTACCCTCAGGAATTGAAGCAGGTGGCAATTTTACTATTATTATAGGCTCCCCCAAAGACAACGAGACTGCAAAACGCAAGCAAGGAACGCGAGCTCAGTGCAATGCTCAGCGGCGTCGTGCTTTCAACTTATTTATCGATTCCACGGGCAAAGGACACTATACAGAGGAGCCTGAAGTATTCAGCATTGATATTCGGGGAAATGTATTAAAAACAATTCGCATATTAACGCCATCTTTTGTGACGCGAAACAAACGCTTTGATGTCATCGTCCGTTTTGAAGACGAGTTCAGCAACTTAACCAATAATGCTAAAGATGACGAAACCCTCATTGAGCTTACTCACAATCATCTTCGGGAAAATCTAAGTTGGAAGCTTTTTATCCCGGAAACAGGATTCATCAACCTTCCAAACCTATATTTTAATGAACCTGGAATCTATACTATCCAGCTGCTTAATACCAAGACGAAAGAGATTTTTTATTCATCGCCGATCAAGTGTTTTGCTGAAAACAACAAGCATCTCTTTTGGGGTCTTTTGCATGGTGAATCGGAGCGCTATGATTCGACAGAGAATATCGAGTCATGCATGCGTCATTGCCGAGATGAAAAAGCATTCAACTTTTTTGGAACATCATCTTTTGAAAGTCCGGAAGAGACTTCCAATGAAACCTGGAAAGTCATTACTCAAAATGTCATCGAATTTGACGAAGCCGATCGGTACACGACTTTCTTAGGTTTTCAATGGGTTGGCGAACGCGGTGAAGAGGGAATTCGCCAGATTGTGTATACTAAAGACAGCAAGCAGCTTCTTCGAAAAAAAGAAGTTAAAAATAGCACTCTTAAAAAAATTTACAAGAGCTTTTCTCCAAAAGAAATTATTTCGATTCCATCATTTACAATGGGGAAGGGATATGAATTCAATTTCAAAGAGTGGGATCCCGACTTCGAACGTGTTGTCGAAATCTACAATGCATGGGGATCTTCTGAATGCACGAAAAAGGAGGGCAACTTGAGACCGATTCACGCCCACGGCAAAGCGGGTGTGAGTGAAAATGCAGAAGGATCAATACAAAAAGCACTTCAAAGCAATTGCCGTTTTGGTTTCGTGGCTGGCGGCTTGGATGATCGAGACTTGTACGCTGATTTTTATGCCGGTGACCAAGAACAGTATTCTCCTGGTTTAACAGCGATTATTGCCTCGGAACACTCACGATCAGCCCTGGCGGACGCTCTTTACAATCGTTCTTGTTATGCAACCACCGGTGAAAGAATTATTGTAGGGCTTTCGCTTGCCGGCCTACCGATGGGAAGTGAAACAACGACGGCAGCGAAGCACGGATTGCTCATCAATCGTCATCTTGCTGGTTATGTTGTAGGGACCAATAAGTTAAAACGCGTTGAGATCATTCGCAATGGCAAAGTCCTTCAAACTTTTACCCCTGAAGGAAACTCCTTTGATTTCACTTATGATGATATGGTTCCCCTGCAAAAAGTCACCATCGATGCTAAAGATAAAAAACCGCCATTTGTATATTATTATTTGCGCGTAATCCAAGAAGATGGGCACACCGCTTGGACCTCTCCTATTTGGGTAGATTATATTCCACCTGCACCAGGAAGTAAAAAACCTGTTAAAGTCGTAGCCAAACCTGTAAAAAAGGCACCTATTATTGTAGCTGATGAGGAAGAGGAAGATGAGGATGACTTTGAAGATTACGATGACGAATAGGAAGGTTGCTTGATGACTACTTTGCTGCTGACGATAGCGATCGCTTTTATTATTATTATTTTAGCCGTAGCTAGTCTTGCCATAGGCTGGCTAATAACAGGAAAGATGAAAATCCGCTCTGGAGCTTGCGGGCAAGATCCAAATAAAAAACGCGATGAAGCGAGCTGCGGTACGGGAAGTTGTAATCTTTGCGAACGCGATGATCCTAAAGGAAGGAAATAAGCCTTGACCGAATACTCCAAAGAAGATCCTTCTTCAATCCAAGCGATGTTTGGCAGCATTGCAAAACGCTATGACAAAGCAAATGCGATCCTTTCTTTACAGATGCATAAGCATTGGAATGCAAAACTTGTTAAAGCTGTTTCGCAAGGAGAAATCACATCTTTCTTAGATCTTTGTTGCGGTACAGGCGATATAGCCTTTGAATTACTGAAGCAGCAGCATCACCCTCGCAGGGCATTTTTGCTCGATTTCTGTCCTGAGATGCTCGCATGTGCCAAAGAAAAAGCAAAACTTTTTCGATTGGACCATCATTTTGTGACTTATATCCAGGGAGACGCTCAAGCTGTTCCTTTAGATGATGCCAGTGTTTCGTGCATCACGATTGCTTATGGCATCCGCAATGTAAATCAACCTCGTCAATGCATAAAAGAAGCTTTTCGCTTATTGCAACCTGGCGGGGTCTTTGGAATCCTCGAGCTTACTCAGCCAAAAAATTCTTTTTTGCGGATGGGTCATCAAATTTATTTAAAAGCTGTCCTTCCTCTATTAGGACGCTGGCTTACTTCAAACGAACAAGCTTATCAGTATCTGTGCAACAGCATTCATTCATTTATTCCACCGGATGAATTGGAAAATCTTATGAAACATGAAGGTTTTACCTCAACCCATCGCCACTCTCTCTGCGGCGGCATTGCAACCATAATAACTGGGCGTAAACCTTAGATCTTTGCGAACCCCTTCAGAGCACTTCATGGAACGTCAATTCACCGCAACCACATACATTATTGATAAAGGACGCGTTCTTTTGATCAATCATCGAAAGCTGAAGAAATGGCTTGCTCCCGGCGGACACTTGGACCCTAATGAAATCCCACCCGAAGGAGCAAGACGCGAGGCTAAAGAAGAAACCGGCCTCGACATCGAATTCATACCTCAAGAAAATATTTGGATCGAACGCTGGAACGCAACAAGCTTTCATCGTCCTTTCCTATGTCTTCTTGAAGAAATTCCCGAGCATAACGGAACGCCTGCTCATCAGCATGTGGATATGATTTATGTCGCCAAACCGATCAGCGGACAAGAAATGCAAAATCATCATGAAACGGATGGTTTGCGCTGGTTTAGTTTAGAAGATATCGAAAAGCTAGAGCCCGATATCGAGATCTTCGTTGAAACACAGCAAGTGATCCGTACAATCTTTCAGTCATTTTTTTGCGACAACATTATTCGCTGACGACGAGGTTTAGAAGCTTGTTAGGAACAAAAACAACTTTTTGGATTTCGCGTCCTTCGATAAAACGCAAGATGCCGGAATGTTGTTTGGCAGCGTCCAGAATGATCTCTTGCGATTGATCTTTTGGCAATTCGAAACGGCCGCGCACTTTGCCGTTCACTTGTACGACATATGTTACGGTTTCATCTTGCAGGTATTTTTCATCAACTTTTGGATAGGGGCAATAAGCAAGCACTTCTTTGCTTCCCAATGCCTGCCAAAGCTCTTCTGCCAGATGCGGAGCAAAAGGCATGAGTGCTTGTATAGCCATTTTGACTACACTGCGAGGGTAAGCCGGCAGTTTTGTAAACTCATTCATGAACTCCATCATTTTGGCGATGGCGGTATTGAATTGCAAGGCTTCGATATCTTTGGAAACGCCATGTACAAGGCGATGACCAAGCTTCAAGCTCTGTGGAGACTCTTCATCAGTCAGCTTGCTCGATGTAGCCATATCATAAAAACGATCTAAAAAGCGCTTACATCCTGTTACGGCATCGGTATTCCATAGCTTTTCTTTTTCAAGAGGCCCCAAAAACATCGCATAGAGGCGCAAAGCATCGGCGCCGAACTCCTCCATAATTTCATCGGGAGCGACCCCATTAAGCTTAGATTTTGACATCTTCTCGACTTGGCTGCGCAGCTCTTCACCGGTTTCTTTGAGGTAATATTTCCCCTCTTTTTCGATAACATCTTCTGGCGAGACATAGAGTCCGCTACTCTTTTGGTAGGCCCTTGCAACAACTAAACCTTGATTTCGTAGAGTTTGAAAAGGTTCAATCGTGCTGACAAGGCCGCAGTCATAAAGAACTTTATGCCAAAAGCGCGAATAGAGTAGGTGCAACACAGCGTGTTCGACTCCCCCCACATAGAGATCCACAGGAAGCCAATATTTTTCTGCCTCTTTTCCCCATGCAGCGTTAGCATTCTGAGGATCGCAAAAACGCAAATAATACCAGCATGAACCCGCCCATTGCGGCATGGTATTTGTTTCGCGGAAAGCTTTTTTTCCGGTTTTGGAATCGAAGACTTCAACCCAGCTGCGCACGCGCGCTAAGGGGCTTTGTCCATCTCCACTGGGCTTATAGTCGGTAATTTCAGGAGGACATAAGGGCAGTTCATCCAAGTCTAAGATCCGTTTTGATCCATCCTCAAAGTGAAGAATGGGGAAAGGTTCCCCCCAATAACGCTGGCGTGAAAAGAGCCAGTCGCGCAACTTATAGCTTACAGCGCCTTTGCCTTTGCCCTTTTTTTCCAACCATTGAATGATCGTTTTTTGGGCTTCTTCAACGCTCATCTTATTGAGAGAGACTTCTTTGTTAGCGCTATGGATGCTGACGCCTCCGCCTGTCCAGCATCGCTTGCCTTCAGTGACTTCTTCGCGAACCTTCTCTAAAGGCATGCCTTCAGGGATCAATTCTGGATGGGCGGCAAGATCTGGATCAAAGACAGCAACGATAGGAAGATCAAATTTTTTAGCAAACTCGAAGTCGCGTTCATCATGAGCTGGGACAGCCATGATAGCTCCGGTGCCATATCCCATTAATACATAGTCTGAGATCCAGATTGGAATCTTCTGATCATTAACAGGATTGATGGCGTAAGCCCCTGTAAAGACGCCCGTCTTTTCTTTATTGAGTTCGGTTCTGTCGAGATCGCTTTTGACGGCAGCCTGTTTTTGGTAATCGAAGACGACGCGTTTTTGCTGCGACGTTGTAATTGTCGGCACAAGAGGATTTTCGGGTGCTATGACCATATATGTTGCGCCAAACAATGTATCGGGCCGTGTTGTAAAGACAGTGAGGGCTTCGGAGCTATCGACGATGGGGAAAGTTACTTGGGCTCCTTGGCTTTTTCCAATCCAGTTAGTTTGCAATTTCTTTAAGCTTTCGGGCCAATCGACAAGGTCGAGATCATCAATAAGGCGTTCGGCATAAGCAGTAATTTTCAAGATCCATTGCCTCAAAGGTCTGCGTTCAACTGGATGTCCGCCTTCTTTGGACTTGCCATTTTCGATCTCTTCGTTGGCAAGGACAGTGCCTAAGGCGGGGCAATAATTCACGGGCATCTCTGATTCATAGGCTAAACCTTTTTCATAGAGCTTAGTGAAGATCCATTGAGTCCACTTGTAATGAAAAGGATCGCTAGTGGCAAACTCTCTATCCCAATCATAGCTATACCCTACCATTTGCAACTGTCTTCGGAAATTATCGATATTTTTCTGAGTAGTGATGGCGGGATGGGAACCGGTGCGTACGGCATATTGTTCGGGAGCTAGACCGAAGCTATCCCAGCCCATAGGATGAAGGACATTGAAACCTTTTTGACGCTTGTGGCGTCCAATAATATCTGTTGCAGTATATCCAACCAAATGACCTACATGCAATCCTGAACCCGAAGGATAGGGAAACATGTCAAGGACATAATACTTGGGTTTATTGGTTTCAACGTCTACTTTGAAGGTTTTATTTTCCAGCCAGTAGTGTTGCCATTTAGATTCAATTTTTTTGTGATCGTACTTCATATTGACAATGTTTACTTTTTAATTTCAAGAAGGTATGCTATAATTTCAACTTAAAGCTGACGCAGGTTTTTTAACCTTATGCGTCCAAGCTGCAAAGTATCCATTAAATTCTATGCCACAACGTATCAAAATGTCAAAAAAAAAGGGCCAATCGAAAAAAAGCTCGGGCCAAGAGAAGCTTTTACAAAATCTACTTAAGACCACTCAGCAGTTTATGAGCGGGAAAAGCTACGTGCCCATGAGTCAGGGCGAGCTGAGGGAAAAATTGCGTATTCATCCCCAACATGATGAAATCTTTCATGAAATTCTAAAAAAACTTATCGAGTCGGGCTATGCCGAGCTTTCCGGCGGTCGTTATGGATTAATAAAAGCTAAGGCTGAAGTTGTTGCAGGCACCATGCGCATGCACCCCAGAGGTTTTGGCTTTGTTCAGCCGGATGATCCTGTGCTTAATCCGGAAGACATCTTCATTCCTAAGCATCTGACGCTAAACTCCGTCGATGGCGACAAAGTCGAAGTGCTTGTCAACCCAGATAGCGTTTCAGAAAAAGGTCCGGAAGGTCGTGTGACTGCAATACTTTCACGGGGACGCACCCACATTGCTGGTATTGTAAGGCATGTCCATAAACATGGGGAGATTGAAGCTTATGCTCCTATGTTAGGACTAACCCAGCGCGTGCTTGTGCAGCCTAGCGATGAGTATCAAATTGTCGTAGGTGACCGCATCGCCATGGAAGTGATTGACTGGGGCTCTAAAGAAACGGATACTTATTGCCGCATTTCGCATCATATTGGCCATATTTCGGATCCCTCTTGTGACATTAAGGCAGCCATTGAAGAGTATGAGTTGCGCGAGGACTTTTCAACCCCCGTTTTACAAGAGGCGCAAAGCTTTGGCATTCAAGTCTCTAAAAAAGAAATTTTGCTAAGGGAAGATCTGCGCAACTTAGAATGTTTTACTATTGATCCCGATACCGCAAAAGACTTCGATGATGCGATCAGTTTAACTAAAGATTCCAAAGGACACTATCATTTAGGTGTGCACATTGCCGATGTCTCCCACTACGTTCAGCCGGGCAGCGCCTTAGATAAAGAAGCTAAACTAAGGGCAAACTCCACCTATTTTCCGGGAGCTTGCTTGCCGATGCTTCCCTCAGAGCTTTCAAATAATTTATGCAGTTTGAAGCCCAATGTAAATCGCCTTACTGCCTCGGTGTTTATGGACTTTGATGCCGAAGGCAATTGCGTCGATTACCACATCAGTCGAACGATAATTAAAAGTTGTAAGCGCTTTACCTATAAAGAAGCTAAGCTGGTTTTAGATGGAGAGAAAAGAAGCTCTTACGCTCCAACGTTAAAATTAATGGTCGAGCTTTGCCATTTGCTTAAGCATAAAAGATATGAACGCGGCAGCATTGAGTTTGCCATGCCGGAACTTGCTGTCATTGTCGATAAAGAAGGCGTGCCGCAGAGAATCGATTATATCGCCTATGATATCACCCACCAGCTTGTAGAAGAATTTATGCTTAAAGCCAACGAAGTTGTAGCTTTGCATTTGAGCAAGCTTGGAAAAAATCTCGCCTATCGCGTCCACGACGAACCCTCTGAAGATAATATGAAAGACTTTGCAGCACTTTCTGCTGCGTTTGGATTTCACCTTTCAGAGACTCCTACACCCGTCGAGTTGCAGAAACTTTTTGACGAGGCCTTGGAAACGCCTTATGGGCAGTATTTAGCGACAAGTTATATCCGCCGCATGCGTTTAGCGATCTATTCACCTGAAAATATCGGACACTATGGGCTTGGCTTAACGCATTATTGTCATTTTACAAGTCCAATACGCCGTTATGTTGATTTAGTGGCGCATCGGATTCTCTTCGGAGCTGTCGATGATAGAGAATCGCTTGAATTTATAGCGACCCATTGTTCTAAGCAAGAACGCATCAGTGCAAAAGCAGAAAACAGTGTTCTTCTTCTAAAAAAACTTAGATTGTTAGCTTCGGTGCATCAAAAAGAGCCAAATCAAGAATATGAAGCCATCATTACGCGTGTAAAGCCCTTTGGCATTTATTTTGAAGTGTTGGAATTTATGCTTGAAGGCTTTTTGCATATCTCTGAATTAGATGACGAATTTTTTGTCTTTGAAGAGCGCGCCGTTAGGCTGAAAGGCAACCGCTCAGGCAAATGCTACTCCAGTGGTGAAAGGATTTTTGCAAAGCTTGATGAGATCGATTTTATTACTCAGGAAACGAAGTGGAGCATTGTCACTGAAAATGCAAGATCGCAAAAACCAAAAAGAAAAAAGATTAAACGCGAAGAAAAAAAAGGTGCACGTCAACGTCCAGTTAAAGAGAAGTTGGTAAAGCCAAAGAGAAAAAAAAGCAAGAAATAATGCCTCTTTTGCCCTTAGATTATTACCGTCATAAGGATGTGCTATTTTTGAGCCAGGATCTGCTTGGCAAATATTTGCTGACACAGATCGATTCGGTGCTAACCGGCGGAATGATTATCGAGACAGAAGCCTATCGCGGACCGGAAGATAGAGCTTCGCATGCTTATGGAAACCGCAGAACTAAACGCACTGAAACGATGTATCAGGAAGGCGGAGTCAGCTATGTTTATCAATGTTATGGGTTGCATTTTCTCTTTAATATTGTTACCAATGTCAAAGATGTCCCCCATGCCATATTAATACGGGCGATTCAACCGGAAATTGGCATCGAAGATATGCTGAGGCGACGAAGAAAAAAAGTAGTCGATGGCACTTTGACAAGCGGACCGGCTACGATGGCCCAGGCTCTTGGCATAGAAAAAAAACACAATGGCCTCATGCTTGATGGCGATATGATCTGGCTGGAAGATCGCGGAGTGATTGTCTCAAAAGAAGATATTATCGCAGGGCCAAGAGTGGGAGTAGACTATGCAGGCGATGATGCCTTACAGCCCTGGCGTTTTAGAATCAAAGGGAAGAAGAAGTAAATTGAGTATACCAAAACCAAATATTGAATGTGTTAAAAGGGATTAAGTATGAAAAGATATTTCATTACGGGATTAGTGATTCTCCTTCCTCTAGCCCTTACCATTGCAATCGTGGCATTTATTTTTAACCTATTGACGGAGCCTTTCGCTGGCATTGTCAACGCCATTTTAGGTCACTATGGCTTGTTAGAGAATGGGTTTTTATGGTTAAGTGCAGCGCAATTGCAACACTTTGTCAGCCAAGTCTTAATCCTTATCTTATTATTTTTCTTTACGATAGGCTTAGGTTTTGTTGCCAGATGGTTTTTCTTCCATTATTTACTCCGTTTTTGGGATTATGTTTTGCATCGCATTCCCCTCATCAGCAGCATCTACAAGACCAGCCAAGATGTCATCAAAACGATGTTTACCTCTAAGAATCAGTCCTTTAAACAAGTGGTCATGGTCCGTTTTCCAAATTCAGATACCTACAGCATTGGCTTAGTAACCCGCGATAACCTGCCAGGTTTAACTCAAGACAGTGGCAACCTGACAGCCGTATTTGTACCAACCACTCCAAATCCAACATCGGGCTTTCTGATGATGTATAAAGAGACAGACCTTATCTACTTAGATATGCGCGTCGAAGATGCCTTTAAGTACATTATTTCCTGCGGGGTCATTCCTGCCCCTTTTCATACGACAACAAAAGAAGAGATCGAAAAGCGCATGCTGGAATCGAACAAACCGTTGCCTTCTCATTCTAGAACCGACGAGAGAAGCTTATGAAGAAATTGTTTTTGACGGGTTTAGCGATTCTTTTGCCGGTTGTTGTAACCATCATTGTGATCGGTTTTATTGTAAATATTCTTACAGCTCCTTTTTTGGGAGTTGTGGAAGGGATACTAATCCATTATGATCTTCTTGATCACAAGTTTTTGTTTTTTAGCGGAAAACAAGTGCTGCTTCTCAGCAGCAAGATATTGATCCTGCTCGGTCTAGTAGCTTCGACTTTGCTTATTGGCTTTGTGGCTCGGTTCTTTTTTGTTCATTACTTGTTCCGTTTTGGCGATTATCTCATCCACAAAATCCCATTGATCAATAAAATCTATAAAGCTACCCAAGATGTCGTCCATACTCTTTTCAATAAAGAGAAGACGAGCTTTTCACAGGTCGTTTTAGTGCCTTTTCCACATTCAAATTCCTACTGCATCGGCCTGATTACAAGTAACTTGGCAACTACAGGCTTACATAAAGATGAATTTATCTCTGTATTTGTGCCGGGAACGCCTAATCCTACCATGGGTTTTGTCTTGCTCTTCAAACAAGATCAAATGATCAATGTCGATATGGGTGTCGATGACGCTTTTAAGTTTATCGTCTCCTGCGGTGTCATATTCTCCGGCTTCACAAAAGAAAAACCTCTTTCATAACAAACGTGATTAGACCACAGGTATATTTTTTTCCTTAAGTTGGCTTAGGTTGAGCTTTGTCAATAGCTGTCCTTACTTCAGTTCGAGTTGGTCCTTCTAAATCGTCTCTCTCATGAAGTTTTTTCCTAAGGAAAATGAGCGCATTTCCCATAAAGCCATCTTCAATGCGCTCAATATCAGAAAAACCTAATTCATGATAGCGCTGCAAAGCATGGCTATTATCTACAAATACACATAAAGAAAGATAATCTAGATTCTGAAATTTCTCATGGATTCTTTTTTCTTGCTTTTGCAATAGTTGAATAAAATCAATGGACGGATAATCGGCTTTGCGTCCTAAAAACCGAAAATGCAACACATTTATGGAGTGCTTTTCCCCTCTTTGGATGTTAACGTAAGTCCCGTACAAACAACCAACTGTGATCTCTTCTTGCTTTGCGAGCACGCAGATTGAATTTGAATCTTCTAATATACCCTCATAGACTTTTGTGTCCAAACTAAGACCCAAAGCCTCCTTTGAAATACTTTCTATATCCGCTGCCACTCTTGCAATGTTATCCTTAGATCGGTCTACCTCTACGATCTCTATTTTAAAATTTTCTTCGCCGATTTTAGCAAGCTTGATGATCGAATGGAAATTATATAAATGTGGGGGTGTATCCCGGCGGCAAACGGTAAATTCAGCTTTGCTTAGGAGTTCAATCCATAGGCCTCTTACATTTTCTAACTTGGCTACAGATCGCGTAATTTTGAATGCAGTGGAAAAAATCTGATAGGCGTCATCTTGAGATTCTATTGAAGGGCGATAGAGAAAAAGTTTAAATCCATTCCAAAGACGGCTCAATGCAATATCCAACTGAATTTGTGATTCAAATTGAGATTGCAATGCTGGATCAATTTTGTCTAAAGTGGCGGTCATTATAATCTCCTTTTCTTGATAGAATCAATTGAACTGTAAATGTTTTGCGAGTGAAAAATTCATATAGGCGAAAAACAGATTAAAAAATATTAAAAAAATACTTCAAACAAACGCAACCCGCGATTGCTAAGGAATCCGATTGCTACTGTGTCTCAATGCTATCAACTTAAAAAGAATATTTAAACTTGCTAACCTTCAGTCGCCCTCCGCATCCTTTTTGTCATTCGCATACAAAATTCATTAAAAATTAATAGGTAATCCATAATTGCTGAAGCAATTACATGCTTGATCTTTTTTAATTTTAAATTTGCTATAATAGTATTGTTTACTGTAGTTGTGTAAATAAACACAGAAACTAATATTTTTTATGCAGATAGAATTTAATAGTCTTCAACTTTGTTGTAATCTTCTAGCGAACAAGAGCGCATCTCTTTTAGAAACCTCTGCGAATCAAAACAAAACTATAAATCTCAGCGATGTAAAGACAATTACTACAGCTATGCAAACTTTATGCAGTTTAATTACAGCATTGGAAGAGAGTCCTGAAGTAAGAGAAAAAGACGGTCGGATATGGAGTCCAGAAAAAATTAGTCTTCTAGACAAATGGGGTAAAGATTTGTCGAAAATTCAAAACACCTTTAGTCGAGTGATTCAAGATAATGCAGGGGAAATTTTCACAGAAAATGAAGAGCAAGGCTTATTTCCAATAATTAAAGCATTATTCTCTGAATTTGATACATCAAAAGAGTGTTCCTATCTTTATTCTCCTCTTATGGATATCACACTGCTGCAATGCGAATTTTTATCAGATGAAAAAGCCAACATAAAAGAAGATTTTTTATTAGAGATATCAAAGTTAGCTTCAGAGCACATAAAAAATGCGGATCAAAAGAAAGATTTTCTTATAAATCTGGCTAAAGAAATCTCTAAAGTGGATCCAGAAATTGGAGAGTACATTCACATTTTTGATATCGATCCTCACAAAGAGGAGGGACAACAAGTACTCATTGAAATTGCTAAAAATGCAGCTCGTGGTGGCGTACGCTGTGCGCGCAGTATTCAAAAATTTGGGATCGATCCCCTCTCAGAACAAGGCAAACAGGCTCTTGAAGAAATTTGTGCAATCGCCCTATTTCAAAGTCACGGAAATGCTGCATCCTACCTCAACAATTTCGGCATTGATACGCATACTGAAAAAGGACTGCAAAGCATTGTTAAGATCCTGACGGGACCGCTAGATGTTGGCCAAGGCTTTATTCAGCATCTAAAAGAATTTGATATCGATGCGAGATCAAGGCCAGGTCAGCTTGCACTCATTGAAATTGTCAAACATGTGGCGAAAACCCATGGGAAGCTTCTGATAGAAAATCTTGAAAAATTTGGCATCGATGCCAAAACAACTCCGGGTAAAAAAACGCTCATTGAGATTCTCAAAATTGTGGCTGAGAGCCAGCCTTCCATGACAATTAGAAATGTGCAAAAATTCAACATTGATCTTTTGAAGGAAGAAGATCCTGAAATTTTGATCACAGTAGCAAAGATCATCGCAAAAAATGATGGATGGGCAATTGCAGATCACATTGAAGATCTTGGTATCGACTCAAAGTCAGAGAAAGGGCAAGACCTTTTGATTGAGCTAGCGCAACTTGCTGCGCGCCAAAATGCATCTATGGTAGCATCTAAAATCAAGAATTTTAAGATTGAAACTCGCAGCCAAAAAGGCCGTGTGGCAATGATAGGTATTGCAAAAGTCATTGCTAAAGAGAGCGGAAAAGCACTAGCAGAATATTTTAAAGATTTTGATCTCAATTTTACGAGGAAGCAAGATCGTCCTATCTTAAGAGAACTTGTCGAAGTTGCAGCTGAAAGCGATCCGGTAGGAACATTTGAATATCTTCATAATTTCAAGTTAGATGTTGATGTCGAGGAAGAATTTGACTTGCTAGTCGAAGTAATCAAGAAAGCTGCTGAGCAAAATCCAGCCTTTGTTGCAAGAAGGGCTACTGAGTTAGGTTTTGATACTACTACACGTGATAGCAAAGCAGCCTTGAAAGAGATTCGTGAAATCATCTTTCAGAAAGATCCAAAAATCCTAATCGCTTATATTAGCGATTTTGCCATCGAATCGCCGAATGAACAATTTCTTATTTTTGTAGAAGCTGTTTACCAGGATTTGGAAGCTTTAAGATATTGGGAAAACTGTCAGTTATCTAAAGTCAATAAGAGCTATGAACCCTTTGTAAAGATATTTTCAATCTTGTCTTCAGAAGAACCATTTACTAGGGATAAAATCAGTGAATGTCTTAAAGAGCTCAAGACTACCTGCCAACAAGAAAATTTAAAAATTGATGTTCTTACCGATCATATTCTTGCAATTAAAGCTAAGGATCATGAGCAAGAATTGATGAAACAAAAAAATGCATTAACCTGGCTTAGCATCACCCTTGGAAAACTTTTATATGGAACGACTCAAGAAATTCAATATGATAAAGCCGTTGTTTTGAAAGTCCTCACAGAAATTTTACAGATGAAAGCTCCGGCGCTTCGAAGGATTTGCAGCAACTTTCTATTAGACGTCACCTCAAACCCCGATGCAGCAAAGATCTATAATGATCTGAACTTAAAGACTAATGTTAAACATACCTTATTGCCTAACTTAATGCTGACGGTTTTCAATACCCTGGGAGTATCCAAGCCAACTTTAGAAAATTGTGCTGAGATGATTAAAAGTCAAAAACATGAAAATTCGAATCAACCCCTATTCCGCGAAGCAGATTATTATAAGCTTCTTCTTGAGACTTTGAATCATCTCATTATAGAAAACGCTTTGAATCCGCAGGAAAAAGAATTCTTCCTTCAACAAATGTTTCAGTTAAAAAATGAAAAAGATTTAAAGATCGCGCTAATGAGCATTCGTGGAATTTGCAAGTTGAAAGAAGGATCGACCTTGAAAAATGAAGTGAACAAACTCCAGGATCTTTCCAACTCCTCAACGTTGACATCTGCGTCTTTTGCTCAGATCTTAGACCAAGCCTTTGCGAGAAGCGTTCAATTAAAATTGCCAATCGATAGCAAGTCTATAAAAAACTTTGCAACAAAATGGGAGGATTTTACAAATTCCTTGCGAGACCCCAATGCCATTTTTGGTTATGTTGCGGGTGCTTTGAGTTTGCCATCCGAGGAAGAAAAACAGAATACCCTTTCGGTCTTTAATACTTTTTTAACTGATGTTTTAGAGGGAAATTTCAAAACGAATCGCTATCAAGGAAGCATTCATCTCGATTATTTACAAGATTACTTTAAAGATACTGATATTTGGGAAAATGTATGGCAAAAGGGCGAGAGTATTCCACTTAGCAGTCTTATGCAAAGTGAAGATATCAAAGAAGAACCTAAAAAGATGCAACCTCTCAATTTTGAAGAGAAGATCAAACAAATGTTTGATGGTCAGCATCTAAAAAAAGAAGAGTTCTCGATTCTTTCAAACTATTTACAAGATCCTTCTGACGACACCTTTAAAAAATGTTTTGCTGAGCTTACTGAAGCGAAAAAAACAGTCGAAAAGGGAGTAAAACTTGCAGAAAAAAATCATGAAGAGAGTGTCTCAGAAATCAAGACGAAGAAAAAGCAGTTACTGCAAGAAAAAAAACTACTTCAACTGATTCACCCTGCAAAAAATGTCAATCCGCGCAAAATCCTTCATAACCTTATTGACCTAACGAAAGAAAAATCAGATTATAAAAATGATCTTCAAAGCCTTTTAAAAGAAGTAGAAGATTCAACATCTGGATCTACCTCCATTGATGAGGAATTTTTTGTAGAAGAAGGCGATGCTTATAATGACATCTTGCAGAGCGGAAACGAAGTGGAAGGAAGCTGTTTAGATGTCTATCACGATCCAATTAATAATAAATGTCTGAATGCCTGCCTTGTTGACGGCAAAATCCGCCTCATCGCAATCAAGGATAAAGCTAGCGGCCGCATCAAAGGCCGCGCATTTATTCGCTTAATGCTTGATGCCAAGAAGCAGCCTGTTCTCTTTCTAGAAAAGATCTACCCCGCAAATTTAGATGCAAAATTTTGTGAGGCTATCAAGAAGATGGCTTTGAGAAAGTCAAAGGCATTGGGTGTTCCTCTTCTTTGTAAACATAAGCCTGGAGGCACTCTCTATCACTCTCATATCGAATCATTAGATAGCAAAGCTCATTATGAATATGTCGACGCCCTTTCCAAAATTTGCCCCAAAGGCAGGTTCGTCATTAAAGAAGCTGATGTCATGTCCTGATTTTTGTGTAGTTTATTTGTTATTTTTGAGACTTTGAAGGAAGTGATAGGCCTGTGCATAATTTGTTTGAAGACATGCTCTTTCAGACTCGTTGATGCTATCGATTGCGGCATTTCCGCAGGAAATAGCCTTATAAGCAAGCGCTGTTTTAGATGCCAACTTTCCAATAAAGTTGGTATAAGTGATGTTAGGAGTCTTTGGAACTCTTTGTATTTCTGTTGATATCACTTCTTTGAGTTTATTTTTTTCTATTTCATTGTAGCTTTTGTCTGGAAGATCGTAAAATTCTTTTACACAGGCTTTTACTGCATCAATCATCCATTGATTGATATTGCAGCTTTCTGGAGGCTCTTCGAGAAGAAGAAATCTAGCTTCATTTATTTTTTCTTGTGAAATTTGAGACTGCTGATGATTTTCCAGCTTCATTGCCTCGAATTTTTTCTCTATAGCAAGCTTAATTTTGTCACCTTTGTTTGTTAAAAGATCTTGGAGTTTCTGCCTTTCTTTCATAAAAGAAACTGACTCTTCCTTCAAAGACTGGGTTGTTTGCGTTAAAGGTATTATCGAATGCGCAAAAGATTGCGTACTTTGTATTAACTTACTAGTTGATCCATTTAGTTTTTTAACTAATAAACTATCTATAGCGATAGACGTAGACTCCACTTTCGATTTCAATGATTGAGATTGTGGTTGTAACTGTGAATTCAGTGTAGTTACATCGTAATGATCTCCCCCACGATCAACCTTATCATAAGCAGAAAAATTAGATTGAGAATTATCGTAATGCGAAACGCTATAATCACCATGATCGCTCTTTGAAATACAGTAACTACGGTCTCCACCTAAATCGAAACAACTTTTTCCATCTCCACAACTTCTTCCGACACCTAGACTCATAGATAAACCTTTTTTCTAAGAAAATTTCTCTAATAAATTTGTGATTCTAGCCATATCTTTTTTGAGTTTTGCTAACTCATTTTTGAGTTGTTCATTTGTAGCAGAAAGCTGAGAATCAGAAAATGACGTACTTGGGTAATCGAAGTATGAAAATAATTTAACGATGTGCGAAGGGTTGCAAGTGTTCTCTCATTGGGGTTTAAGGGGCTTCCGCCCCTTTTTGGAGTGCGCGTATGGCGTTTTACTAATTTTAGATTAAAGAGAATGCCATACCGCTTTGTAATTTTTGCACTGTCAAGAGAACCCAAGAATCCATGGAGGCATACCCAAAGCGGTACGGCGGATCTGTTTTTTAGCGTTTGAGTATTGCCGTACGCGCACTCCAAAAAGGGGCAAGCCCCTTAAACCCCTCTAAACCACAAATTTTCTAAATGCTAGGGCTCGCAGCAGCAGGGGTTATCTTGCGCTTTTTTCTTTTTTATTAGCTCTTGGATGGGGGAATGGGAAATCCATACGATGCCGGCCAGATAGAGAACTAAGGGTGAAATAGCGATAAGCGATGTCCCTAGTGAGGCGAATGATTGAATAGCTGCGCCATTAATGATATTTGCCAAAGCTGGAATCGATAATTCCATAGCCATGCCTCCAAGACAAGCTGGGATAGCGAAGCGAAAGTGGCAAAATCTTTCGATGGTGATGCGATAAAACAAGCTTGCGCCCAGCATGATGGCGCATTTCGCTAAGAAAGAGCCAGGCATCACGGTGAAAAGCGCCAGCATCCCCAAGGCCCTAAAAATATGATTTGCGATAACAACGATTGTATTTATCTTTGGGTGGCGGTCGAGCCAATCCCCTATCTTGGCAAGATTTGATTCGTAGTGGAAGTTGATTTTTTGATAGGCTTTTTCCAAAGAACGCATGGGATTTATCATAAACAGCTCCGTTGATCAAAGCCTGTCATTGATAAATTAAATGTTTTTTTTGCTCAAGAGGGAATTTTTATCCCAGCATGAAATTATGCTGGGATTTTTTGATTCAAATTCTTTTACTGAGTACTTGTAGAGGCATTTAGAGCCGTATCCATGACATGTTTGGTGAAGTAGTCATCATTTAAGATCGCATCGATTGTGTTGACTCTTACGGCGTTTTTTGTCTTAATTATTTCGCTGACTTTTATAGGAAGATTCGTTTTGACATCTTTGGGTCCGATAATATTTTCAACATCATCGTCGATTTCAATATTGTCGTCGAAAAAGATTTGAAAGACGCTTGTGTCATCGGGCTTCAGATAAAAAGGTTTGCCATATTCACTGCTTTCATGATGCAAATTCCATGGATTCCAATCATCTTGAATCATGAGATTTCCACTTGTGGTCATAAAACCATAAATGCTTTCGGCGTCCGTTAGTGTTCCAAATTCGGTTACGAGTGCGCCATTTTTGAAATTTGCTTTTGCAGCAAAAAACTCAGTTCCTAAGGTTTCATTGATTTCGGCAGCGATGAAATCTAAATCCCCACCAAAAGTACGCAGAATAATGGAGTATTGGATCTGTTCAGCATCTAAAAACTTCAGTAATTTATAAAATGAGGCGAAAACTGTGCCTTTCAAGGAAGATAATTTCGTATTCATAGTGTTGAATTCTTCATTAATCTTTGCATAGAGAGGATGTTGCTGTTCGCGTAAATCGTCGATAAAACGATCCAAGTATTGTTTTCGAATTTTTTTTAGGTCTTTATCCTTAGAATCGCCCGGTACAACGACATTGTAAACATAATCGTAATAAGAGATCGGCTCTGAAAGGGTTTTGTCCCAGTAATCGACATGTTTTTTAGCTAGTAAGAAACAGATGGCATTTTCGGAGGACTTATTTTCAATTCGGTCGCTAGCAATTAAAGTATTATTAATATCAAAATGAATAATTAATCGATCAGCAGCGTTAGCTCCTGAGGATATTATCGTGAATATACTTAATATTAAGTAGATATATCTTTTTAAAAACAGCATCTCATCACCTCAATTAAATATTTTTTTCTATGTTATGCTGATATAATAAATCAAATTGTATTATTCTTAAAAATTAAAAGATGGTATACTTCATATAAGTAAAACTAATAGGCCGCAGATGGAATTAAAGCTCAATCTTTCTTATCTCAAATTTTTTTATGATGCCGCTTTGATGGGCAGCGTCTCAGAGTCGGCAAGAAGGAATTTTATTTCGCAATCAGCTGTTAGTCAAGCAATCGCAAAACTCGAAAAATCATTAGGAGTTAGCCTTTGCCAGCATAAAAAACAGCAATTCAAACTTACCGAAGAAGGCCAGCTTATTTTTCAAAGGGCCCAAGAGATATTTTCTTCTGTAAGACAACTTTATGATGCCATCGATCATCATCGCCAGCAGGCGCGCATGCCCCTCAACTTCGTAAGCACCCACAGCATCGGCTTGTCGGTGCTGCCTGAGTTCATTGCGCTCTTTGAACAAAAAAGTCCCGAAGTTGCACTTCATTTTCAATTTGGAGGATTAACTCAAATCAAAGGATGGTTAAAACAAGGCATTGCTGAATTTGCTTTTGTCTTGGACAGCCCAAATGTGGCCGAGTATCAACAACTGACAGTGCATAAGGGCTATTTTCATCTTTATAAGCATAAGGAGGAAAAATCATCCTTAGACGCATGCGGCATCTATGTCGAGCACGCCCAAGGGATGCTGGTTGCCGAATACCAGCAAAGTTATCAAGCTCACTTTAAAAAATCCCTGCCAATACGTGCCGAACTCAATAGTTGGGAATTCATAGCGCGTTGCATGGAAACCGGCAAAGGATACGGTTTTTTGCCTGATCTGATCGCATTTGGCAAGAGGCACCCACATTTAATTCCAATGAAAAGCCCAATGCCCAAACTCCCTTATTCTCTATGTATCATCCACCCCAAAGGAACTCAATTGAGTTATTCGGCCAAGACTTTTCTGGATTATTTCAGCTCCTATTTAAAAGATCAGCTCTCTAATTGACCCTTGCGGCTAAATAAATCCTTCATGCGTTCAAAATATCGGCAACAAAATAGAGCGGATTTACCGACTCTCCCGTCGCTTGATGCAAGGTTTTGTTCCATGTAAGCTCTGCTCCTGAGTAGAAAATGGAATTTTTCAACCAATTGCCCCCCTGCGAAGAGATGCAGTCATTTGTTTGAGAGTCGCTTGAAATAGATCTTAGATATGTTTTCAACTGGCTTGCCATCATCTCCCCTAGAATATAATTCTGATAATAGACTGGAGCGCAAGCAAGATGCATTTTCGCAGCCCAATCGGGAGCGTCGCGATCCGGAATGCGTTTAAGTCCTTGAAAGCGCTCAACATAGTCCCACCATAGTTTATTTAAATCGGTGTTAGGCTGTTGGTACATCGATCGTTCAAAATGAACCATGACTAAGGCCCAGCGGGCAAAAACTAGCAAATCCGCCGCAGTTTGGCGCTGGCTTATCTTTTCGATCTCTTGAGCCTTTGCAAAATCGATCCCAACATGCTGATGTAAAAAAGCGCTATTTTGGCTTAAGCGTCCAAAAAGCATAGCGATAGCTTCGGTTACGCTTGTATGTGCAACTACTCTTAGCAGATAAGGCAAGGACTGATTGATATACTTATCATATACCGCGTGGCCCAATTCATGCAGCTGCGTAGCCATCCAGTAGTCATTATCGCGTATATTGCAAAGAATGCGAATATCTTGCTTTCTATCGATACAGGTGCAAAAAGCGTGTTGATTTTTTTTATCGCGTTCATAGAAATCGCTGCGGGCGATAATGTCATCTACATTCAGTTCAATTGATTGATAGAAATCTTGGCTGATTTTCACGATGTCTTTGTCGGAATAATAGTGATCAAAATTAAGCTCTTGCTGAGGAGCTTCTTGGAAAAATGGATCGTGGTAATGCCATGGCATGAGATCGGATGCGGCAATGCCATAGCGTTTGCTAAAGGAGTCATCAAGCTTAGCCTTATAGCGCTTCCAGGGGGGATTAGTCGCCTCTTCAAGTTGGTGAATCAACTGAAAAAGTCGCTCTTCATCGAGTTCTTGCAGCTTTAAGCGCATCGAATAGTAATTATCGTAGCCGACATGTTTAGCACAGTGATTGCAAAGTTCTATGAGCCGTAAAACTTTATCTTTAACTTGTGCTCCAATGCATTTAGATGCCTCCCATGCTTCTTGTCTTTGTTTATTATCGCAGCTTACAACAAGAATTTCTTTAAGTTCGTTGTTGGATAGAGACTTCCCATCGACATTAGACCGAAAATTGGTATAGATGGATTCAATTTCAGTCTCAATTTTTGACATCTCTTCAATGAATTCAAAGGGAATTTGATTTTCGGTATATCTCAGCAAAAGCAGATGGGCTTGCCTTTTCAATTGTCCATGGGCATGGGGTGTTTGTTCCAACAAAAAGTGATAATCTTCTGATGATGAGTAGATTTTACGCAGTGCAATTTGTTTTTGTTGAAATTCAAGAGCATATTTTTCATCGCCGGTAGTCGCTAAATTCCACCAAGCTTGCTGAGCTGCTGTTTCGAGAGGTTCAATAACTTCGACATGTTTGTGAATGAAATCTTGCAAATTTGTCATACCTTCTCCGTGACTTATTTCTTTGGAACTACTAAAATTGCCTCAGATACTCTTCTTATTTGATTTCCTTTTCCATCACTTTCTTCTCCTGCCGGAGTGCTGACTACATCGCCATTGATAACCATAACGGAAGACCCGCCTCCATCTAGATTCAACGCATCTACACAGCCGATTTGTTTTAAAAAATCGGCCAAAATTGGGATCGTGAGTCCCCTTCCTGTGCCAAAGTGTTTTCCGTCCGCAACAACAAAGACCCAATGGCCATTTGCTAATAGTCCAACCGCGGTACGCGGATGGGCTTCATAAAGAAAACTTCTCCTTGTTTGCTCTAATGAAAAATCCGTGAGAACCTGCCCACCTCGAATGAGGATAGGAGCTCCTCCTATGATATTGGCCGCATGATTCCATTCTTCCGATGTTGTGTAAGGGGGATTTGATTGAGGAATCACTTGAATATTCCAAAAAAAGGGTGTCCCTTTTTGGATGTTGTGATCGAGCAGAGTCGTCTTCAAAGGACCTATTGACAGAATA
>Ga0207105_1082_pt1 | contig 23152 bp, 31 predicted proteins | sample Alteio_BWMinHeat_77_FD_153569 | JGI IMG/M metagenome (GOLD analysis project Ga0207105, IMG submission 153569) | Enriched cells from forest soil in Barre Woods Harvard Forest LTER site, Petersham, Massachusetts, United States -... | ecosystem: Environmental > Terrestrial > Soil > Temperate forest >... | reverse complement strand
TGAAGAAAGCGTGCGCGATCGCCGGCATCCAGGGCGGCGGCTATTTCCACCGCCTCCGGGACACGTTCAGCGTCCGCCTGCTCGAAAAACGCGTGCAGCTCGAAACGGTCGCGGTACTATTGGGCAACACCGTCCAAGTCTGCCGGACGCATTATGCGCCGTGGGTTAAATCGAGGCAGACTGCGCTCGAATCGGCGGTCAAAGGGACGTGGGCGTAGAATCACTGCATCGATCACCTAAAAGGGAAAAGGTGCCTTAGTATGAAATGCCCCGTCATGGATCGCCTTATTCAAAGGCTAGACGCTGTGAGGGCGGAACAAAGCAGCGCGCGCAGAGATGATGCCGGCAAAAGGAAGCGGCTGCGGGCAATCGAGGCATTCCTGGACAATCATGAGCGCATGTGCACGATATGCCGACAGCTTAATCCGCAGGTCACCGGATTCTTTGCGAGTCGCACGAAATTATAAACATCCCTTCTCTTGGGGAAGCGACGGTAAAAGCAATGCGGAGGGTGAGAGATGGAAAGAAGAAATTGGGTTCCGGAAGCCGCGGCAGTGCTTTTGGGAACCTTCGCCTTGATCCTGCTAATGGCGTGAGGGTCAATATTTGGTTTTTCGCGGTCGGAAACCGGAATTGCGCTCGCGATCACGATCGGCGCAATCATGATCCATAGGCTTACAGAAGCGATACGGGGAAGTAAATGATGAATGAAACTGAATAGATCGCCGTGGCCGAGCATTATACGCCTGAAAAGCTGCTATAGGGCGTGATAGCGTTCAGCCTGGGGCAATCCATGAAAGTTCGGGATTTGGAAAACTGGCCGCCAGAACCTTGTGGAATTCATAAAGCGACATTTGTTTCACCTTTGGCTGAACAGGCGATCATTCAAAAAGTTTTACATATGTTTGATATTTGGATCACGTTCATCTGTGAGTTTGAAGGGAATGATCACACCTATGATTTTCAGACCTGCGATAATACGATGCCACCGAGGCTCAAGGTAATTCTGGAAGGGAACATCGGCAAGAGCCTTTGCTCCATAGGCGGCATTGAGATACCAAAACATCAGGCTGTGAGGAATGATACTGAGCGCGAGGATAAATCGTGGCCGGATGTATAAGATTGACCAGACCGCGTTTTTGGAGTGCTGTATATTCGGATCAATTTCGTAGACGATACGCGAATTAGATAGAGCCCTCTGCAGATCTCCGCCGGGATAAAAAGACCGGCGGAGAAATTCTATGAGTTCCCTCGGCTCAGGGTTGCAGTCCGAAGCGGGCCATGAAAGCGACGTGGGGATGATTGTCCATTAAGTGGCCAGCAAAGACTCGGCATAGCGATCTATTGTTTCGCTAGAAACATCTGGCACGGGCATCAGCGGATTAAATGTATTAATAACATAGTCATTATTTTCACGTGCAATCGCCTCTCGTGCTTGTGCGTCGGTTACCTGCAGTCCTATCCGCTTGTCCGCAAGAACCACTTTTTTGACTACAGAACCCATTGTTTCTGACATGGATCTATTCTATTCCTTTCTTAAATTCCTTTTGTCCGGGTTGGTAAGCGACTTCCCCGCCGGTCATCGTTTGTGATCGCGCTTGCCATTGCGATCGGCGAAATAATGATGCATCGGCTGAGGGAGGCGGTACGGGCATGCAGCCGGAGTGGTGAATTATGAATGGAGTGCGATGGGTCGTCCTTTTAGGAGTCGTCTTGATGGTTCTTGTTGGCTGCGATACCGCCCGCGTCGATCGGCTGGAAAAAGAAAACGCGGCGTTAAAGGCGAAGGTCGATAAAGCGGATGTCGCTAGCCCGCATTATTCGTGAAGCATCTGAAAAGGATGTTGATTTGTAGGCAGCAAAGTCGGACCAGCGAAGATCGGCATTACGAGCAGAATCCACAATACCGTGGAGCGCGGGAACACCCGAGGCAGACAACGTCTGGCCTGCAATAGCAGGGCGCTGCTCCGCGAAGAACGCAGGGGAGGTCTGAGCGCTCGCAACAGACATTCCGGCAACGACTACGCTCGTTAGAACGATCATCCACTGAGGCCGATAAGCAGGGTTCCTCACAGCAAACCTCCGCTGAAAGCCGAGATCGTTCCGCAGGCTGGCCCTGGGTGGCATCCAGGTTCGCCTGCCAGCCGCCCCAGCCAACATCAGTGAACCTCCTAGCTAGTGACAGATATTGGCAACCGCAGATGAACCTCTTCGACTAGTATCTTTTACTTTATGTTATCATTGTAAGTTATTGATTCAATGTCCGCTAATGTATCTTATGTTAACTAGAAAGTAAGCATGACGTGCAAAGCTCCAAAAGCAATTAACTGCGCTTAATGTTGCTTTCAAGAGCAGGGCCGCGAGTCGAGCCAGGAATCCCCTTCCCACTGAGCCGCGGCATACGCCTTCCTTGATCTCCGCTTCTTCCGGCCCTGACGTAAAGACGCCGCCGCCCAGCTCGATCTCTTCGCAGGTCTGCTGATCGGGGCCGTACAGATACAGCCGAACGCCGCCGCCTAGCGCCGCAGGCCGCGGTTCGATCTCATAGCGGTACGCGTTCATAGGTGTCCTCGGTGGAACTTTGCCTGAAATGCCGCACAGCTGCCCGATCTCATCCACCGATGCGCGGCGCTTCTCTTTCACGATCCACACACACTCAATCTGCTTTGGCTGGATACCCTCAAAATGCCCGCGCGGTCAGCAAGAGCCTCAGATAGCCTGGGGAGCTCATCTGGGTGATCAGTTTGGCGTTGGGCCTCACATTGTGGGCGGGCTTGGAGAGACAGTGGTACGGATTCACTAGGACTTCCCGCACTCCACCTTGCGTCCAATCGTTCGACATCGCAGCCTCCAATGTCATTGAAACACGAAAGGCGAGCCTGGCAGCTCGCCTCATCGTGCATCCCAATTCTATTTCCCAAACCACGGCTGGAGTGCCGCTTTAAGAAAGCATAGCCAAGCTGTTGACCTGCGTCAACTTAGACCAAGGCGGCTGAAGGCAACGGTACGTCGTCGATCGCCACGCCCCTGGGTAGCTCGGTCAGGCCGAACTTCCCTTCCGTCGTCTTGTAGAAACCCCGGCCCGCGGACGCACGCTTGTAGAGCATCTGGTCCAGCGACTTGGCCGGTTCGATCCCATAGGTGGTGCGGATCAGCTGCCGCAGCTCGTCCACCGACTTCTCTTCCCCACCGGAGTTCTTCAGGATCGTCCTGGCCAAACCGCTGCGCCTCAGCCACCACATCGGCAACGCTGTTCGCTGAGCGCACCAGTTCCAGCACCCGCTCAAAGCCGAAGAGTTGCCCGTCGGCATCGGTGGCCTCTGCAATCCCATTCGACATGAGCACCAGCTTGTCGCCCACGGCGAGATTGAAGCGCATCGTGGTTCCCACCCATGTGCGATACGGCTGCGCATGACATGAATAGGGCACCCTCGTTTGTGGTCAATTGGAGGGTGGGCCACTCGCCGACGTCACTCCGGGATCCTGAAGTCGTAGACTCTTCCCGAAGCGGCGCCTCCTGATCTGGCTCCTCCTCGCCTCCTGATCTGGCTCCTCCTGTGGAGTCGCCGGCCATGGTTGACTGCTGGCCGGTACCCATGAAGAAGGCGTATTCTCCCGGCTTCATTTCCGCCGCGAGTTTGAGCCTGTACGTCCTGATTCCAGCATGCTCGGCGGTGAAGGCGATCTCCTTGTCGCGTTTGACGCCCGACTTGCCGCCGATGATGCCACCGAAGCTTCCTATCTGGAACTCCCGCCGATTGCCTTTCTTTTCGAGGCTGATCAGTGTGTAGTCGGAGGCGCCGCCACCGTCAGGGACGTAAATGTAGAAGACGGGCTGACGGTCGCTGACGACATTCTTGGATTGCGGGCCGTCCAGATACGCGTCCCAGTGTTCGTTTCGCAGGCCGTAGGTGAACATGCTGCCGGCCTTGCCGCCGACCTTGGCCTGACTGATGACCTGTCCCTCGATGCGGGTGAACGCGAAGCCGTTCTTCCAGTAGACGCCGACCTCAGGTGGCGGAGGCTTGGGTCGTTGGATAGATGCGGCGGTGCCACCGGTCTTGCGCCGCAGCATCGGCGCGGGCCAGTACGCGGCGGGGCCGTTGTACTGAAAATCCACAGCCGCGAAGCAATTTACGAACATGGCCGGGATGATACTGAACGCCGAACTCCGTTTCGATCACCCAGGCGATCAAGGGAGAGGTCCAGATGCCGCTGTCCAGGCCGTAAGCTACCGGACCGCTGACCAGAATATCCCCCAACTGTTGCTGCTGTTTTTCTGACAGCCCCGATGGCCGGCCCGACCGATACCCTTCCAACAGACCATCGATTCCATCGCTCTGATACCGCTGCAGCCACTGCGATACTTTGGACCTCAGTGCCTGCAGGATCTCCGCCAATTGGCCACTCGTACGTCCTTCAGAATTCCGCACCACGGCGCGCAACCGCTTTGCCACCCGGTAAGCCCCATCTCTTTCCGCTTCTTTGCGTAGAGCGACCAATTGCTAATATGTGCGGGGATGCAACTGCAACAGGCGTGGCTCCATAAGGCCTCCCAAGACCAGTATGCCACGCATGTCCCTTTAGTTATGCGCAGCTGTAATAGTAAGGGTTTTCCATGCTTCCGCAGTATCCGCGTCAACCTTTGCTTCAACGTCGTACGGCTCCGATTTGGCCCACGACGGCATTCCAACAATCTGGTTGATTCGAACAATCTGGTTGCCGTTAATGATGTCGTACACCCCCTCGACGAGTATATCGAGCGTGATATTTGTGTCTCGAAATCCGTTGGGCAAATTTTCCGTGCCGCCGCCCGGTGTTCCCGGTTTGCTGGGCTTGATGGAGACAATTTCATAGACCTTCGGCTTCGCGCTCGAACTCGCGGGAGCCTGGTCCTGTGAAGCACTGCCGAGAGCAAAACCAATGACGAGTAGTTCAACGAGTATTCGTGGAAGCCTCATCTCACCGTCTCAATAGGGCAAATTTCGGAACGCCTTCGCAACAACCAGCCAGTCTACCCTTCGCGTTGTTCATTGGCTTGTGGCCAAACTGTACATTACCAAACGGTAAAGTAAGTGTAGGTCACTCTCCTGTAGCCAAGGTTTTCCGATAGAAGCCGGATGTCAATGACTCGCCTTGGGACTGGAAATCGTCCCGTCGATACACGTGTCTCCAGCCTCCGTTCCGTCCCCTTCGACTCGATCTCCACTGGCCACCGGGCGTCGAGTCGAAGTGAAAATTCATGTACAGCGACGCGGACTGGATGTAGGCTGTTGTCGGTCGTACAAGCGCAGTTTGCGCACACCTACCATCTGGATCTCGCCTCAGAGTGAGCGGCATGTATTTGCCTCACTGACCTGGAGGTGAATCTCGTGTTTGCCAAAAAGGCCACTAGCCGAACTTCCGCAGTATTAGGCGAAGCCGAGGAAATTGTGACTACTTTGAGTCGCCCTTTTCAAGGCCGGCAAGTGGAAGAGGCTTTGTTTGCAAGGCAGCGTTGACGGAGTGGTGCATGAAGGCCGCAGAAGTGTCGTGTAGTGAAGACCTACCCTCTTGCAAGTTGGGCGTAGATCGGTAGGATGAGCGCCATGTATGTGCGGCGCTGCTACCGAACGAAGAACGGGAAGCGACACGCCTATTGGGCCCTTGTGGAGTCGTATCGCACGGCAGGCGGTCCGCGGCAGCGGGTGGTCGCGTACCTTGGGGAACTGGATGAGGGTGGCCGGATTGGAGTGCAGCAAGCCGTCCAGCCGACCTCCACAGCACAAGCGCATTTATTCCGGCAGGCGGACAGCGCGGAGTGGGTAGAAGTCGACATCCGCGGTGTGCGGGTAGAACGCAGTCGTCAGTTTGGTGGATGTTGGCTGGGCCTAGAGCTTGTTCGTCAACTGGGCCTTTCTCAGCTGTTCGATGAGTTGTTGCCGCCAGGTCGGGAAGGAATCTCCTGGAGTGTGATGGCCCAGATTCTGATGCTGGGTCGCATGGTGGAAGCCTCCAGTGAGCTACGACTGGCCGAGCACACCTATGAAGCCAGCGCCTTAGCGGAGTTATTGGGAGTGCCGGCGGAGAAGGTAAACGACGATCGTCTCTATCGGAGCCTGGATCATTTATTGCCGCACAAGACGGCGTTGGAAAAGCATCTTCAGCAGCGCTTGGGCGAGTTGTTTCAGCTCGACTACGACTTGCTGCTCTACGACGTCACCAGTACGTACTTTGAGGGCGAAGCCGCCGCCAACCCCCAGGCACAGCGCGGCTATTCGCGGGATCATCGCCCCGACTGCAAACAGGTCAACATTGCCATGGTGGTGAGTCGGAGCGGTCTGCCTCTGGGATATGAAGTGTTCGCCGGCAACCGCAGTGACGTCACCACGGTGGAAGAGATCGTCGCGGCCATGGAGAACAAGTACGGTCAGGCCAACCGCATATGGGTGATGGATCGTGGCATGGTCTCGGCAGAGAACGTTGAGTTTCTGCAGAAGGGTGGGCGGCGTTACATTCTGGGCACTCCCAGGAGCATGCTGCGTAAATTCGAGCAGCAGTTGCTCGATGAGACATGGAAGGAAGTCCACGCCGGGTTGGAAGTGAAGCTTTGCCCCGGGCCTGAAGGGCAAGAGGTTTTCATCCTCTGCCGAAGTACCGAGCGGCGCCTGAAGGAGCGCGCTATGCACGATCGCTTCGAGCAGCGCATTGAACAGAAGTTGGCACATATGGCCGCCAGTTGCCGTCAACGCAAGCAGGATCCCCTGCTGGTGGCCCAACGCCTGGGCAAGCTGCTGGGACGGAATAGTCGCGCTGCAGGCTTATTTCGCGTGCACATCCAAACCGATGCGCGCGGCGGAGCACACCTGGAGTGGAGCAAGCGAGAAGAGTGGCGCGATTGGGCCAGGCTGAGCGAAGGCTGTTATCTGCTGCGCAGCAACGTCACCGATTGGAGCGGAGAAGAGCTCTGGCGTGCGTACATGCAACTGACAGAGGCCGAGGCTGCCTTTCGCATCCACAAAAGCGATCTGTCTCTGCGCCCTGTCTGGCACCATCTCGAGCGCCGCGTGCAGGCTCATATTCTGGTTTGCTTTCTCACCTATGTGCTCTGGAAAACCTTTGGCCACTGGTGCCATGATGCAGGACTCGGAGATGAACCGCGAAAGATCTTCGCTGAGCTCGGACAGATCGCCTTAGTCGACGTCGTCTTGCCCACGCGCACGGGCATCTCGATCCGCAAGCGATGCGTGACCAGGCCCACCGAACACCAGGCCATCTTGCTCCAGAGGCTCGGCCTGGAACTTCCGACCAGCATCGAATGCGCCGGTTTGTAGTGAAGACTTCACTACCCCCGCGCTGAAAAACAAGAACTTACCGCCGCAACTGCGGAAGTTGGGCTAGCAGAAGCAAAGCAATATCAGGTGTTTTCGTCTTAACTATCACCCTGGACCTTGCTTCCGGATGTAACCACCCGGCGACTAATGACCCGTCTGCGATCCGGCACACCATCTTCATCATCAAGGAAAACCGTACCTTCGACACTTATTTTGGTGGCTCTCCCGGTGCCGACGGAGCCACAACCGGTATCGCCTCCACCGGTCAACTCGTCGACCTCAGCCACATGGCAGACTCTTCCACCCTGAACCTCTGTAATAACTGGAACTGCGCTCTGCATGCGGTCGATGGCAGCAAAATGGATCGGTTCGACCAGCCCGCCGGCAACCTCGACGCATACAGCCGTTTGACTGAACAGGACATCCCCAACTACTGGGCCTACGCGCACCGCTTTGTTTTGGCGGACCGATATTTCAGCGCTGTGCATGGCCCCAGTTTTCCGAATCATCTTTTCTTTTCACGATTGCTGCCCAGACTGGAGGCGTCACTGACAATGTTGACAGTTCTAACTTGGGGAGAGATTGCGATGGTAATCCTTCCGGCACCGTTCCTGTTCTGGATGAGCGCGGCAACCTGACCCGCCAATCGCCTTGTTTCGATCTTCAGACTCTGCCGGATCTCCTCGAAGGGGCAGCCATCTCCTGGAAATACTATGCAATAGGTGGAGGGGTCCTCTCGACCATCCGTCACATTTACAAAAGCTCGCTTTTCAAGGAAAGGACGGCCCCTCCGGAGCAATTCGAAGTCGACGTGGTTAGCGGACACCTTCCGGCGGTCAGTTGGCTCCTGCCTCCGGAGGAAATGAGCGAGCATCCTCCAGAAAGCGCCTGCCAGGGCGAGAACTGGACAGTTCGCACGGTCAATGCAGTAATGCAAGGGCCTGATTGGAACTCCACCGCCATCTTCATTGTTTGGGATGATTTTGGCGGCCTTTATGATCATGTTTCGCCGCCCCAACTCGACCGTCTGGGCTTAGGCCCCCGCGCGGCGATGCTCGTCATCTCTCCGTACGCCAAGTCCGGACACGTCTCTCACACCGTATACGAGCAGTCGTCCATTCTGAAGTTCGTGGAACGACTCTACAATTTGCCCGCGCTCACTTCGCGCGACCACTCTGCCAGCGACATGCTTGACAATTTTGACTTCATCCAGCACCCAGCGCCCCCTTTCATTCTTTCTTCTCGCAAGTGCCCTCAGGGGCTGGCCTTGCCCCGCGATCCAAAGGTGTACACCGCTTACGACAACGACTAACTTCGCGCTCCTTCCAAGCTGGTGTTCGGATGAACCTGCGATGAGAAAAGGTCCTTGGAAACTACCCTTGCTCAATGACGTTCAGACGAACGCTGCGAATGTGAAAACTCCGGGCGGAAATGGAACGGAAAGGCCGCGTCCATGTGGAATAAGCTGCGCCGCGGGACAGACTCTTTCCCGCGAGCCGGGGGTTAGGCTATTGGCGCAATCTTCCATTGTGTGGTTCACTTCATCCCATGCTGCTTCGCCAATTGAACGAATCGCTTCGCCAGTTACCCGCTGGCCGTCGCGCCCTGGCCTTGGTTTGGGGAGCGGCGCAGGGCTGGACCGTTGCCTGGGGCTTCTTGCTTGTGTGCCAGGGCATGATTCCTGCCGGCCAGGCGTTGTTGCTCAGAACCCTGGTAAACCGGCTCGTGCGTACCCCAGAGTGGACTGCCATTGCGCAGCCCGCCCTGGGAATTGCCGGTCTCTGGATACTGGGGCAGGTTTTTTCCAGCTTCCTTTCTTGGGTCCGTGCGGTGCAGGCCGAGCAGGTGCAGGACGAGATCCACCGGCTCATCCACGAGCAGGCCCTTCGTCTTGACCTCGCCTTCTACGACCGCGCAGAGTCCTACGATCAGCTGCACCGGGCACAGGTAGACGCGCTTTCTCAGCCGCTGGCGTTGCTGGAAAACATCGGTTCGCTGGCGCAGAATGGCCTCGCTTTTCTTGTGCTGGCGGGCATTCTCTGGACCTACGCCGGCTGGCTTCCATTGTTGCTGGTTCTAAGCGGAATCCCAGGGTTGGTGCTGGTGGCCCGTTATATCTTGCGCGAACATCAGTGGCGGCAAGAAAACACCAGCCAGGAGCGCCGCACTCGCTATCTCGACTGGCTTATCACAGACCGAAACGCGGCCGCCGAGCTGCGTCTTTTCGACCTGGGAAATTATCACCGCATGGCCTTCGAGACCTTGCGGGGGACTCTCCGTGAAGGAAAGTTGCGCTTGGAACGGCAGGGTGCCGCCGCAGAACTTGGGGCCGGTTTTCTGGCTTGGTCTGGCAGTTTGGCGGGTTTAGGATGGATGCTGCAGCGCACCCTGACCGGAAAAGCGGGGTTGGGGGACCTGTTGCTCTGCTTTCAGGCCTTCCAGCAATCCCAGGCGCTGCTGCGGGCTCTCCTTGAAAGCTCCGGAAAAATCTACCGCAGTCTGCTCTTCGTCGAGAACCTGGACGAATTCTTGAAGTTGGCTCCGCAAATCCTTCCGGGCCCGTCCATGGACCCCGGACTTCCGGTCAAGAATTCCATTCGCTTCGAAAATGTCAGTTTTACTTATTGTGGAAGCCGGCATCGCGCTTTGGATGGCTTCAACCTGGAGATACCCAACGGGAAGGTGGTCGCCTTGGTCGGCCATAACGGCGCCGGCAAAAGCACGCTCATCAAACTGTTATGCCGTTTCTATGACCCTGATAGCGGGCGGATTCTCCTCGACGGCGTCGACCTGCGAGCGTTCAACCCGGCGGTTCTGCGCCGCAGCATCGCCGTCCTCTTTCAAGAGCCGGTGCATTATCATGCTACCGTCTGGGAAAATATCGCCTTTGGCGATCTCGAGCGACTGTACGACCGGCGGCGTGTACACCAGGCGGCCCAGGACTCTGGTGCGCTGGAGCCGGTTGAACGACTTCCCCATGGCTTGGACTCCCTGCTGGGCAAGTGGTTCGGCGGCGCGGAGTTGAGCGGTGGAGAATGGCAGCGGATCGCCTTGGCAAGGGCCTTCTTCCGGCAAGCTCCGGTGGTAATCTTGGACGAACCCACCAGTTCCATGGATTCCTGGGCAGAGCAGGACTGGCTGGGCCGTTTTCGCTCTCTAACCCGAGGCAAGACCGGACTGATGATTACCCACCGCTTCACCACCGCTATGCACGCCGACGTGATTCATCTTCTCGACAAAGGTAAGGTGGTGGAATCGGGAACCCATGCCATGCTGGTGGCCCTGGGCGGCGCCTACGCGGTTTCCTGGGCTGCCCAAATGCAGGAATTAAACACCCGAGACATCGATCATGCCTGAGATGCGGTGGCGGCGGCGAACAAGCCTGCCTTTCAATGAACCAGCCTGTGTGTCAGAACTTCCAGGAGGTGGCGACAGGAGAGTTGGAGCCGAAGTTAAATAGCTGATGCACAGTTGTAGGCACTGGTAAGATGCAAGAACTAAGCTGTGAGCCAACTCCTTCAACATCCTCGCGAGAGCGAGAGGGAGGGCGATATGAGACGGTTATTCGCAGCGATAGCCGTATTCTGGATGACCGGTTTTCTGAACGCTCAGGATGACGATATAAATCACAACAATGCCGGGCATATTCCTGTAATTTCGGGAGCCATCGGATATATCTACAATGTGAATGGCGGTGTTCCAGCACTTTCGCCACAGATTAACCCTGTTCTGCTCGTGCCGTTCGGCTCGCATGTTCTGCTCGAGTCCCATACGGATTTCATTGGTTTCTTTCAACGGAAGTACCTGACACACGGACCTTACACAGGTAAGGTTTTCAAGAGTGTTGAATCCGCGCAGGTCGATTGGCTGGCTAATACACATTTGATTGCTGTCGCCGGCAGATACCTCATCCCCTTCGGACTATACAATGAACGGCTGTCGCCGTTGTGGATTCACGACCTACAAGACGGCCCGATCACCTCTGCGATCGGAACACTCCCAGGTGGATCCGGAGATGGAATCATGCTGCGAGGAGTACTCCGCCAAAATCCTTCCTACTCGATTCAATATTCCAGTTATTTTTCAACGAATTGCAATGTGAATCAACTTGAGGCTGCGCGGGCGGCCGGTGGAGACGCCAGCATCTATCTGACCAATAAGCGCCTCGAAGTTGGTGGTTCATATCAGCGGTTCCTTCAGGATCATGAGATCAATAGCGTCGCGACTTACGTCTCCTGGGAACCTGCTCACACACTTCTGGACGTGAAATTCGAATTTGACCGCAGTTACAACGGGTATGGCTATTGGCTGCAGACTGCCTATTCATTCAATCAGACGCCGATAAAGCCCGCCTTCCTTAAGCGCATGCAGTTGGTAGGTCGCATGCAGCAGTTCCGTCCGCTTAATGGCGGCGGAAATAGCCTTCCGCAAGTGAATACCAACCGGATTGATGTAGGACTGAACTACTACATACGCGATGATCTCAGGCTTATTTCCAGTTATGGACGGCAATTCAACTCCCCGACAAACGTGAACATCTGGAACGCGGGATTCACTTATCGCTTTGTTTGGCCACTTTGGCCGGAGAGGAAAAAATGAAACATCGTATTCTTTGCGCGCTCCTAGTTACTTTGCTCTCACTCGGATCAATTGCGGCTCTGGCATTTGAAGTTCAGTCGAGCCCTAACCCTGACGGACAGAAACAAGCCAACAGCGGGTTCGACGCGCAAAAAGCAGGAGAGCGGATTTTCATGGCGAACTGCTCGCGTTGTCACCTTCCGCCCACGAGCATCACACCGCGGACGACGGGAACCATCATCATGCACATGCGTGTCCGCGCCCGCCTCTCGCGACGGGATGAGCAACTTCTACTCAAGTATATGGCGCCTTAAATATGCTTATGCTTTAATTGGGAGGATGTGTCTTTCCGCCAGGCAGAAATCGCACCCGGTAAGGGCGCAACCCGCAGGATTATGAAGCATTGTCTGATTGTCGCGGTTTTGGTATCGTTGGTTTTTCTTTCCCGAACCAACTTTTGCCACGCGCAAGATCCAACGCGCACCGTCGAGGTCCACGCAAAACGCTTTGCTTTTTCGCCTGCCGAGATAACCGTCAAGAACGGTGAGACAATCAAATTGTTATTGACTTCCGACGATGTCACCCATAGTCTCCTGATTCCCGACCTGAACGTAAACGAGACCATAAAAAAAGGTCATACGACAGAAGTCACAATTACTCCCACGAGAACGGGAGACTTCAAGGGGAAATGCGGTCACTTTTGCGGAACCGGCCATGGCTCAATGGTTTTTGCGGTGCATGTGACGGGAAATTAATGGGATGTCGAATATTCGATTCACCTATCTCGTGTTAAGCGGTGTTGCCTGCCTGATTCTTGCGGCATGCAAAGTTCAGCAGACGGGAAGGACCGAAACGGCGACATTGCAGTGGGTCAAGCACCATGTAACCATAGGCGGGAAGCGCGAGCAGAATCCGCTTAGCCAAACAGCCGAGAACATCGAATCCGGCAAGCGAATCTTCGGCTACTATTGCGTAGTATGCCATGGCCGCGACGGCCAGAATACAGGAGTTCCGTTTGCCGCGAACATTTCGCCGCCCATTCCATCCCTTGCATCCGCCGATGTTCAGCGCTACACCGACGGTCAACTCAAATGGATCATTGAGCATGGAATTTCGCCTTCTGGCATGCCTGCTTCGAAGGGGACACTGAACGATGATGAGATGTGGCATATCGTTGTCTATCTTCGGCACCTTCCGCCGGCGGGCAGTTTAGGAGAACCGCGCGCTTACTCCGGCGATGAATATGAGGATGCATCTCCCAAGTAGGCGCGCGGGCTCCACCACCTGCGTTCACAGCCGAGCCGCTTCTCGATTCCCGTACAATCTAAAATCGTGAAGAATGACGGTGACGGGATAAATCCAGTGCTGGCTACGTTTTGACAAACTAGTGACAATTCGTTGACAATTAACCGCCTCTATCGGCGCAGAGTTAGATGGCGCAAGGCTTGTTGAATCAGGCATTTGGGGGGCTGACATGAAGAACGTCAGTGGTTATTTGCAGCGAACCCTCGTTTTGCTGGCAGTTCTCACCTCAAGTGGTCTTCGAGCGCAGGCCCCTGGGACCGGCGCTATCGCGGGCGAAGTATCGGATCCTTCTGGTGCTGTCCTGCCTAATGCTCACGTCTCGGTCGTTTGTAAGCAGACTGGTTTCAATCGGATGACAACGACAACGGCGGAAGGATCGTTCCGAGTACCGCTTCTTCAACCCGGAGATTACTCAGTTGTGGTGGACGCCGCAGGATTTAAACAGCATTCTCTGCCTTCCGTTTCTGTGACAGTAAGCGAAACGGTTGAGGTAAAGATCAAGCTCGAACTCGAAACCGTCAAATCCCAGGTGGGTGTTACGGCTTTCACCGAGTTGGCACAAACCGAAAGCTCGGCGCTCGGCCACGCGACAAATGAGGAAACGATCGCAGCACTTCCTCTGGCGAATCGCAATTACACCCAGATCCTGGCTCTTTCTCCGGGAGTCCTCGTCGAGCTCCCAAATGCCTCGGCCCTCGGGAGAAATAACCAGAACGTTTCGGCGAATGGGGCCAGAACTACCTCAAACAATTTTCAGTTTAACGGCATCGATGCGAACAACCTCGCTCAAAACTCGGCTTCGGGATATCAATCCGAGGTAGGCGTTGCCGTCCCGGCCCCAGATGCAATTGCGCAGTTTAAAGCGCAGACGGGAAATTACGACGCGGCCTACGGAAGGGGAGCGGGTGCGAATGTCGACGTCATTGGCAAAACGGGAACAAATCAGTTTCACGGAGACGCGTGGGAGTTCTTCCGCAATGATGTATTGAACGCCAACGACTTCTTCTCAAAAAGAAACGGCCAGCCAAGACCTGTTCTAAAGCAGAACCAATTTGGCTTCACATTCGGCGGTCCAATCGTAAGAGATAAGACATTCTTCTTCGGTTCCTACCAAGGCACGATTCAGCGAAATGGAGATTCCAACTTGTCTTTAGTGACAGCCATTTTGCCACAACTAACAAATGATCGATCCGCTCCAACACTGGGAGCACAATTCTGTCCTGCCAACTACCCTACTAACCCCGGCTATCTCACCGCAGCCGGTGGCGTTCAGGTTTTGTGCGCCGGGTCCAATATCAACCCAGTGGCGACTGCCCTGTTGAACTTCAAATTTCAAAATGGACAATATGCGATTCCGAGTCCACAGGTAAATCTTACCAATGTCCCTGGGCAGCTCCCGATTGGCGAATCTACATTCTCGATTCCGGCACAGTATCATGAGGACCAGTTCACTCTCAATCTTGATCAGGCCTTCTCTGAAAGGAACGAACTCTCGGCCAGGTTCTTCTATTCGCATGCTCCTACAGTCGAACCATTTTCACCGTATGGCGCCACTGTGCCTGGCTGGGGTACGGATGAGACGGACCAGAATCTGATGTTCGTTTTATCGGACACCCATATTTTCAATCCCGACCTTGTTAACGTTGCCCGTTTTGGGTATATGAGATTCCACGGCTATGCGGTCATTGCCCAACCGATCAATGCATCGGATGTCGGAATGGCAACACCCACTGGGCTCCTGCCGGAAACTCCGGGCTTGGTAATCAACGGGTTATTTACGATCGGCACCGCTGGGCAACCGTATTACTTCCAGAACACAAATACTTTTGTCTGGCAGGATACTGTATCTCTGACTCATGAAAAGCACAATTTTCGATTTGGGGCCGAAGCCAAGCGGCATCAGGTGGATGTGGATGTCCCTTATGTAATTGATGGATTCTTGTTCCTGTTTGGATTTCCGGACCTGTTAGTGGGGCAAAGCGCAGCACAAAATGGCGGCGCCATGAGTAATATTTTTCAGAGCACTGCTTCGTCAGGGTCTTTTCGTAAAGACGAGCGATATACAGATCTCGCCGGATTCCTCCAAGACGATATCAAGCTGACGCCGCGGCTGGTAATCAATGCAGGCTTGCGCTATGAGATATTCGGTCCCCCATCGGACATTCATGGACGTCTGCCCACCTTTGATCCTTCAATCGCTTCTCACCCTGCGCCGCCTGAGGGCACCTTCAGCGGGTTCATTCTGCCCGCTAACTATTCTGGCCCGATTCCGGAAGGATATATGCAATCCTCATATTCTGGGATGTGGAGCGGCGACTACAAGAACATCTCTCCCCGCTTTGGCTTTGCGTTTCGATTGTCTGATAACCCAACTCTTCTATTGCGTGGCGGATATGGAATCTATTTCGACAGGCTATCCGGTGAGCTTGCCGAGCAGAGTGTGGGTCAGCCTCCATTTTCACTCACCCAATCGCTGCAGGGCGGCCAAAACGGTGCGGCAACTTTGCAACAGCCATATATTCCCCCCCTGCCGCCAAACTCCAGTTACCCGATCTTCATCCCACGCACACCTGGCGGAGCATTGTCTCTGGCGGCGGTCTCACCGCGACTGAGTAGCCCTTACCTGCAGGAGTACAACCTCAACATTCAATACGAATTTGCGCGGGACTTTCTCTGGGAGGTAGGATACGTTGGTTCAACATCTACCCACATCGCGGGATGTGTCCAATTTAATCAGGCACTGTTAGCCAGCCCCGGAAACCCAGTTAATGGACAAACAACAAATACAATCGAAAATCTAGTCCAGCGACTTCCTTATGCGGGTATCGCGCCGGGATCCTATATTTGCCAGACAACATTCAATGCGAACTACAACTCCCTACAGACCAGCATCAGCAAAAGATTGACCCACGGCCTCGAGTTCCTAGCTAGTTACACCTGGTCGAAATCGCTCGATTACATCAGTGGTTTAGGAAATTCTTCAAGCTTCGAATTGAGCTTTCTGTCCAATGATCAAACCAACGCCCGTCAGGCCCGCGGACTGGATGACCACGATCGTGCTCATCGCGTTGTTCTAAGCCTGGTCTATGAGATTCCAAGACTCCAAACACGACTATCTGTTATGCGTCGTATACTTTCTCAGTGGCAGCTGTCGAGCGTGCTTGTTGCACAATCTGGCAGCCCTCTCACGGCAAAGGATAGCTCGGCGGGCACGATCTATGGAAATCTGGCCGGCTTTTCCAGAGCTGAATGTACCGGGTTGAATCCGGCGTCCTCCGGATCTGTGTATTCCCGCCTGAATGGCTATTTCAATCCCAAAGCATTTACTTCACCGCCTGTGATCGGCGACGGAACTGGTTTTGGCAGTTGCTCAGTAGGCTTTTTACGCGGGCCAGACCAGCGCAACATTGACCTGGCTCTTCAACGCGCTTTTCCCGTCAACGAACGCAGCCGCCTTCAATTCCGAACCGAGTTCTTCAACTTGACTAATACGCCGACTTTCGGCCAGCCTGTCACTGATTATGCTGCGGGAGCCGCATTTGGTCTAATTTCGTCCACCGTTTCCAATCCGCGGATCATTCAATTTGCGTTGAAATACGAGTTCTGACAATGAACCCGCGCGAGCTAGAGGCTAACCAATTGCAAACCATGAGGGGTCAGATTTCCGACATGGAAGAACCGGCAGTTCCAAATGCAATAGGAACAATCACAATCGCAGCCCCGCTACCTCACGAATGTGCTGCACCCGCCTGCGGCGACCCTTTGCTTCGCAATGCGCATCTACCCTTGCGGTCGGTGTTCCATCCAATGGGTTTTTCCGTTGACGTCATTACAAACTCAGTCGAGGTACTTGCAGCTGCAGAAGCGAGTTGGGGTCGTTTTAAGAAGGTATTTTCCGAACGCACGGTAGAGTTACGTTTTGGGGTCATAGACGACGGCTCCAACAAGTGTCCGCCCGAAGCAATCTACCGAGCACATCGGAATCTCAGGTCTATAAACGCCGATTCAAATAACTTTTGCATCTGTGATCTCAAAGAAGGCTTCGCATTTTCGTGGCTGACGCGCGTTGCCGTAGAGCAACAACACTATTTCCGCTACTACTTTCTTGAACCTGCTGCAGCTTTTTTTTTAATAGATTCTCCATCTGTGACGCTTATTCACGCAGCCTGCGTAGAGATGGAAGGACGTGGGGTTCTGCTTTGCGGAGACTCAGGCGCAGGAAAATCTTCTCTTGCGTTTGCCTGTGCTCGCGCGGGGTGGACATATCTTTCAGACGACCTCGTTTGTCTTGTGCAGGGTCGCGAAGATCGGATCGTAGTTGGCAACCCCTACATGTTTCGCTTTCGCGATTCTGCTGCACATCTATTTCCCGAGTTGCAAGGAGAAAGTATTGCGGCGCGCGTAGCGGGGAAGCCAACGATTGAATTTCCGTCCGGACGCATACCGGAAATGACTATCGCGGAGAGATGCCCCATTGATTACATCGTCTTTCTTAATCGACGAGAGCCGGATCAACCTGGTCTTGTACCGTTCCCCCGCGATATGGCACGGCAATGGTTTGAGCAAGGAATCTCCGCCGACGAGCTTCGAGAGGCACGGCTTGCCGAGATTCGCAACCTACTCGCCGCGGAGATACTAGAGTTGCGTTACAGCGATCTGGACAGGGCTGTGAGAGACCTCGAAGAGCTGGTCGTCAAGGAAATCTGACAATTTCTATGAATTCAACCTATGACATCAGCGGAAAGATGATGACGCGCAATATCCCAAAAGAGGTCCTAGCGCTCTTCCAAGTTCTACAGCTAAGTAGCGCGCAGACTGCACAGCTGCGCGGTCTAAATGATTTGGAATGGAAGTCTCTTCTCTCATTCTGCGAAATGTCGTATCTTACCATGCCGCTATTGCAAGCCCAGAATGATGGGTTTCCGAGTTGGGTGGTGGAACATCTCGAAAGAAATGCAACAGACAACGCGAGGCGCTTCGACAGGATAAAAGCAACATATCTAGAAGTCGCGAAAGCGTTGGAAAACTCAGACGTTCAGTATGTAGTAATGAAAGGATTTGCCAAATGCCCGGAATATGTGAGTGATCCTCGGCTCAGACTGCAGACAGACATTGATCTGTACTGTCCTGGGGATGTAATTCGCCAGGCACATTCTGCGTTATCGGCGATTGGCTACCGTCCTAATCAGACAGTGGACTACTACAGTCATGCCGACCATTTGCCAACCCTGTTTCGCGATGAGGTTTGGACGTGGCGCGGGAACGCATTCGATCCTGAGATGCCGCTGCCCGTCGAGCTTCATTTCTGTCTTTGGAATGTTAAGACTACCCACTTCTCTGTTCCAGATTTAGATGGTTTTTGGGGAAGACGTGTCATGCGGTCCTTGGATGACTTAACATTTCCCACGTTTTGTGAGGTAGATGGCTTGGGCTACTATGCCCTTCACACGCTCCGAAATCTTCTAAGCGGAGAACGGGTGACACGTGATGCATATGAGTTAGCCGTGTTTTTACATCGCCATGCGCAGGATACATCATTTTGGACAACTTGGCGTGAACACCACAATGACACTCTGCGCTCGATCCAGGCGATCACATTCTGTCTTGCCAAAGCATGGTTCTGCTGCAATACCTCCCCGGAAGCAGCGGTAGAAATGAATAATCTTTCACCTGCAATCCAGAAATGGTTCCGCAACTTTGTATATTCTCCGCTGGAAGGAATGTTCCATCCTAATAAAGACCGTGTATGGCTTCATATGAGCTTGCTCAACTCATCGAAGGAGAAACGGTCTATTTTACGTAGGGCACTGTTGCCGGCGCGACTTCCCCCTGTTAAGACGCCTGACGTGGATTTTGATGAATACGGACTAGCCAGAAAAGATTGGCCTATTCATCCGCATATTAAGTACCTCTTCTACTTCGTCTCTCGGTCCGTGTATCACGTGCGCGTTCTTCCATCCACGTTATGGCATGGCTTTCGCTGGTGGGCCTCTCAACGTCAGTTGGGAGGACAGTTCTGGATATTCTTAGCAGCATCTTTTTTTTTGACTTGGGCCTTTCCATTTATTTCTTCTTATTCAATCTCTTCCTGATCGGTCATGGATTTACTGAGAAGACGTTGGGTTTCTTGACCAGCGCTATGGCTGCGGGAAATATCGCCGGTACAATCCCCGCCGGTAAACTTGCAAGAAAACTTGGCTTGCAAAAAGCGCTACTGGTCTTTTTCATCCTTGCGACGGCCATCTTCGTTATGCGGTCATTTACCTTGTCTCACACCTTTCAATTGGTTCTCGCCTTCCTGGCCGGAATGACTCTTTCGACGTGGGCAGTGTGTCTTTCTCCCACTGTTGCTCAGCTCACGAACGAACGTACGCGGCCATTCGCCTTCAGTCTGGTCTTTTCTACTGGTATAGTGATTCCCTCTCTAGGTGGCCTTGCTGGTGGCATTCTGCCTGGGTGGTTGGCTCAGACTGCCCTACCGATCCACTCACTCGAACCGATTCAAGTGGTGATACTAGCCTCATGCGGGATTTTGGGGATGGGAATTTGGCCAGTGCTGAAGCTCCAGATCGGACGCGCACCTATTCTCACCAAAACCCGACGCACCTTCAATCCGTTTCTGCTCCGTTTCCTTCCTGCGATCGCGCTTTGGAGCATGGTAGATGACTCTTTCAGCCCATTCGCGAATGTCTATTTTGCGAGGCATCTGCAAATGTCATTGCCTCGGATTGGCCTGACTTTCTCACTTGCACAGCTCGCGCAAGTGCTCGCAGTCTTGGCGGTACCCCTTGCATTTCGAAAATTCGGTCTGGTGGCCGGAATCACTTATATGCAAATGGCGACGTCGCTTGCGCTCGCCTCCCTTGGTATGGCCCACCGAGCAACCACCGCCGCTTTCATCTATGTGGCCTATACAGCTTTCCAATGTGGTGAACCCGGAATGTACAGCCTGCTCATGAGCAGAGTGCCAGCGGAAGAGAGAAGCAGCGCTTCTGCACTGAATGCATTTGTGATGTCCTGTTCTCAAGCAATAGCGGCAGGATTGGCCGGAGCATCGATTGCGCGGTTTGGTTATCCGCCGGCACTGTGGGTTACGTCCGCAATTTCATTGGCCGCTGCCTGCCTTTTCTGGCGTTTACCTCGCTCTGCGAATCCGGAACATAGCCTGCGCGGTTAGTTGTAGTGGGATGACCGACAACGCATCAACGGACGCAATGTATAAGTCGTTCCCGACAAATGTGGAAGCGCGTGCCGGGTGACCTTGCGGAATACTGCCGACGCTCGCAACGACCTGGGTGGTTCCAGATGCTGGATTCACGATGTTCAAACCACAGGGTAGTGTCCACAGGTCGAGAACAAAAGGAAGATAAAGGTTGCTCACAACGGGTGAAATCGGACCGCCCTGAGAGGGTGTTTTGAATTTTGTGTAAAGCGTCTGTTCCTCGATACTGGAGGAACGAATGGGAATCGACAAAGAGCTATATATAATCGATAAATTGCTGGCCGACTACAATGGTCCGGAGGATCTGATCGGCGAGCAGGGTCTGCTGAAACAACTGACGAAGGCGTTGGTGGAGCGAGCGATGCACGCTGAGCTGAGCCACCACCTGGGGTATGAGAAGCACGACTCCGGCGGCAAGGGCAGTGGCAACTCGCGCAACGGAACAAGCACCAAGACGCTGAAGGGAGGCGGTGATCGAGGTTCCTCGGGACCGCAATGGCACCTTCGAGCCGAAGATCGTACCCCGCCACCAGCGCCGTTTCAGCAGCTTCGATGACAAGATTCTGTCGATGTACGCGCGGGGGATGACAACGCGGGGAGATCCAGGGTCATTTGCAGGAGATCTATGGGGTGGAGGTTTCTCCGTCGCTGATCTCGGAGGTCACCGATGCGGTGATGGAAGAGGCGAAGGCCTGGCAGACGCGACCACTTGAACCTCTGTATCCGATTCTGTTTCTTGATGCCTTGATGCCTTGATGGTGAAGATGCGGCACGAGGCCGGGTGGAAGACCGAGCGGTCTACGTGGCCATTGGCATCGATCTGGACGGACGCAAGGACTTACTGGGGCTTTGGACTTCGGCCAACGAGGGCGCCAATTTCTGGCTTCAGGTGCTGACCGAGTGCGTAACCGTGGGGTGAAGGACATCTACATCGCCTGTGTTGACGGGCTGAAAGGCTTCCCTCAGGCAATCGAAAACGCGTTTCCCCAGGCGCAGGTGCAGTTGTACGCGCCGGGTGAAAAATAGACGCCCGTCTCGCGACGGCAGCCCTTGCATCATTGCTAACCCTTACCTCCATCAGGTCGGGTAGAGGACGTTCACCTCCAAGCTATCGAACATGCCCGGCGCACAACGAAGCCGCTGGCCCGGTGCGCACTGCGTGGTTGCGTGAGCGCCCATCGGCTGGCGAAACCTCCGCGCGTGCTCCAAATTCGACGACCTGAGAATCTCACGCGCTGTTTATTATCAGGCGTGATGACAGAGCAGCGAGGCGCGCTTTTTTTGATATGAAATATCAATAAGATGGTCCGGATGTCGAACTGTAATCCCGTCTCTGTGCGGATCAACGAGCCCCGAATCCGCCCATCTCGATAAAACCCGACTCACGGTGAAAAGCGTTGTGCCCGTCATTTGGGCGAGTTCCTGTCGCCGAAGCCGCAATTCAATGCCGAGTTTGCTCTGCTTTCCGATCGATTTACACAATCTCCGCAACAGAAACGCCAGGCGGCCCGGAACGCTTTCGGTCGCGATTTCACAAAACCTTTTTTCGAGCTCATACAAACGAGCGGTCAGAATCCCTTCCAGGTTGGCTTTGATCTGTGGATGCCTAGCGAGAATCAGTTGAATGTCTCTGCGGTCCCAGACCAGTGTGTCGCATTTTTCCATCGCGCAGGCTGCACAGGATTGAATGTAGCCGAAACCTCCGGCATGCACGCCAACTGCATCTCCACAACCAATCAACCAGAGAATGACCTCATTCCCGTTTGAAGTCACCTGGGTTAATTTGACTCTGCCGCTTTGAACTAAAATCCACCTGTCGATCGTCTGACCTTGAGAAAACAGCACTTCATTACGGATGAACGTCTTGCTTTTCGCATACTGAAGGGCCTCGCTGCATGCCTGCGAAGATAGGCCTGCAAACAGCGCGGAATTGCGCAAACGCTCAACTCGCTTGTCGAACTCGGTCCGAGTGAGGGAATCTGTGCATGCCTGAGGAAAGAACGCGACGCTCGACAAATCTACAACGTGTATCATGCTCTCTCCAAATCCGAATCGAAAATGCGATGCGCACACACATGGTTCTACACTACCGATCGCGCGGATTCGTCAGGCAGGTGTAATACATTTGTCAGCATTTGCATATGACTGGCTCCGAAGAGCAGTGATTCACCTTGACCCTTGCGATATTTGCTCATCTGTACATTTCGCTCGACGGCAATTGTAACGGGCCGAACAGTCGACAATTAAATCCTAAAGCTGAGGCAAAAACTTGAAGACGATCCTGCGGGCCCGTTCAATTCTGCACATTGCGCGGAGCCGGGTACCGATTTGTTCTGGTGCCTGACAGAGAATCCTTGAAGATTTGAGATAGAACAACCGTCATCCGGTGCAAATGACAATCCCGTCATTTCTAACTGCCGACGGGACGAATCTGCTTCAAGCGCTCGGTCGGAAGTGTTCCGAAGCTTGGTACAGTCCGAATTCGACACTGGAAAGTGAACCGATAAAAAAAGAACGACAATCCAGTGACACAGCCTAGTGGCCGCCGGCGTAAGATGAGCTTCGGAATCAGAGGCGGAGTTGTTTCTTGTTGAACCGCCTCTGTGCACCAGGAGGTCAAAGCATGAATGAAATTCGTCGAATGCAGGCCCCGATCGGACTGTTCGGGCTCCTAGTGTTGCTCACTATGGGCTGCGTGCCATTCGGCCTCGCTCAGAGCACTGACCCTGATACG
>Ga0207105_1081_pt1 | contig 23212 bp, 20 predicted proteins | sample Alteio_BWMinHeat_77_FD_153569 | JGI IMG/M metagenome (GOLD analysis project Ga0207105, IMG submission 153569) | Enriched cells from forest soil in Barre Woods Harvard Forest LTER site, Petersham, Massachusetts, United States -... | ecosystem: Environmental > Terrestrial > Soil > Temperate forest >... | reverse complement strand
AACGCGCAATCGATGATGAAATTTCCGCCGTCGGTCACAAACGGCTTCCCGTCCTTGGCAATGCGCAAGACGGGCTTGGACCCGAGCGCCGCTAATCTTTTTTGCGTTACTTCCCAGCCAAACTGCACCACCTCGACCGGCACGGCAAATCGCGAGCCGAGCCGTTCCACCAATTTGGATTCGTCCCCGATCACCGCCATCCGCTTGCTTGCGGACGCGACCATTTTCTCGCGCAGAAGCGCGCCGCCGTGGCCTTTGATCAGGTAGAGTGTGCCGAGCTCGATCTCGTCGGCGCCGTCGACGGCCAGGTCGATTTCGGTGCGCTCTGCAAACGATGTTAGCGGAATCTTCAGCCCGCGCGCGACATGCTCGGTCTGCTCGGAGCTCGGAATGCCGACAATTTGCAGACTCTCCCGCTCGATTCTTCGCGCAAGCGCAGCCACGAATTGCAACGCCGTCGAACCCGACCCGAGCCCCACGACCATCCCCGGCTCGACCAGCTTCGCCGCCACTTCGCCCACATCCTTCTTCCACTGATCAAGCTGTGCCGTTGTCGCACTTGCAGACACGTTCTGTTCTCCCGAGCGATGAACGCGCCATCATATCGGCTTGCCCGCCGGTTTGCAAAACGGTTTCGAGCGAAGCGCGTAATGGTCCCGGAATCTCCACAAATCTCAGGATTTCCGCGACTTCCACGCCCGGCCGCTTTTAATCGATGGTGCCGAATCTGCCAGCCGCACCCGCAAAGGGATTGCGCTTTCAGATCGCGGCTCTAGGCCGGTTCTATTGCTCTGTCCGCCCGAGCATCGCCAAGCTACCCTCATGCTAGAATCGCGGCCTCCGATGATCGGCGAAGGAAGAAAGAAAATGGAATGTTCAAAAAAATTCTGATCGCCAATCGGGGAGAGATCGCCGTGCGCGTTCTTCGCGCGCTCCGGGAAATGAACGTGCCCGCTGTCGCCGTCTTTAGTGAAGCGGATCGCGCTTCCCTCCATGTTCGTCTCGCTGACCAAGCCTATGCGATCGGCCCGGCTGCCTCGCGCGAAAGCTATCTCTCGGTCGACAAAATCATCTCCGCGGCGAAAAAAGCCGGCTGTGACGCGATCCATCCCGGCTATGGCTTTCTCGCCGAAAATGCGGCCTTCGCGCGCGCCTGCAAAGCGGCAAACATCACATTCATCGGGCCAACCGCCGAAGCAATGGAGCGTCTCGGATCAAAAACTGCGGCGCGGCAGCTGGCCAGTCAAGTCGGCGCTCCGACAGTTACCGGCACGCTCGACCCGCTCGCAAGTGCGGACCAGGCTCTGGCTGCGGCAAGAAAAGCCGGCTTTCCCGCAGTCCTCAAAGCCGTAGCGGGCGGGGGCGGAAAAGGAATGCGCACCGTCGGCGGCGAAGGCGAAGTGGCCGCCGCGTTTCGCGACGCCTCGTCCGAAGCGCTGAACGCCTTCGGCGATGGGCGCCTCTTCCTTGAAAAATATCTTCTCCGTCCGCGCCACATCGAAATCCAGGTCCTCGGCGATGAGCACGGCAACATGGTCTATCTTGGCGAACGCGAATGTTCCGTCCAGCGCCGCCACCAGAAAGTGATCGAAGAAGCGCCTTCGCCGGGGATGACGCTCGAACTGCGCCGTGCGATGGGTGAGGCGGCCGTCCGAATCGCGCGCGCAGGGGGATACACGAACGCCGGCACGGTCGAGTTCCTTGTCGACGCGGAACGGAAATTTTATTTCCTCGAAATGAACACGCGGTTGCAGGTCGAGCATCCGGTCACTGAAATGGTCACGTCGCTCGACCTGGTCAAGCTGCAGATCCGAATCGCAGCGGGCGAAAAACTTCCGTTCACACAGAAAGACGTCGTGCTCGGCGGCCACGCCATCGAATGTCGCCTCTACGCCGAAGATCCCGACAGCGGATTCCTGCCGTCGCCTGGAAAGATTCGCGAATATCGGGCGCCCGGCGGTCCCGGCATTCGCGTCGATGACGGCGTCTATAGCGGATTCACGGTCCCGAACGAATACGATCCGATGCTCGGCAAACTGATCGCTTGGGGCAGTGATCGCGCCGAAGCGATCGCCAGACTCCGCCGGGCCGTCGCGGAAACCGAGGCCACCGGCATCAAGACGAATCTCGGTCTATTTGCCCAAATTCTCGAGACTGACGATTTCGTGCGCGGCGAAATCTACACGCGCTGGCTCGACGAGTGGCTTTCAAAGAACAGCGAAAGGCGCACCGGAGACCTGGCGGCCAAAGCTGATCTTTCGCTCGACCAGAAGGCAGTGCTCATCGCGGCCGCGCTCGGCCACCTAAGTCAGCAAACTCGGGCGAGCGAAATGCAGAATCAGGTGGGCGCGACTGACTCGCGTTGGAAAATCGAGGGCCGCCGCGAACTTGTCGATCGCGAACCGCGGCGGCCAGCAAAATGAAACTCGAAATTGAACTCGGCGCGCACACACACTCGGTCGAACTACCCCGGCCAGATTTTTCCAGCGGCCGCCAGAATCTCGACTGCACAATCGACGGCAAAGTCGTCGCGGCGGATGCCGCCGAAATAGGCTACGGGATCTACTCCATTCTGATCGACGGGCGATCTGTTGAAGTTCACATCGAAAAAGTCCGCGACAGCATGCGCATTTCGGTCGGTGGCAGGGACTATGTGGCGACCGTCCGCGATCCCCGCAAATGGCAACGCAATCACCGCGCAGCGTCCGCGTCCGAAGGGCGTCAAAGCATTGCTGCGCCCATGCCCGGACGAGTGGTTCGGGTCCTGGTGAAAGCCGGCGAATCGGTCCAGGCAGGGCAAGGCATTGCGGTTGTCGAGGCAATGAAGATGCAGAACGAAGTCCGATCGCCAAAAGGCGGGAAGGTCGATCGTCTGGCTGTCAGCGAAGGTCAGACGGTAAACGCAGGCGACACCATCGCCGTGATCGGGTGAGGCGCTCGAACAGGGGTCAGTTGCCAGCGGGCAATTTGCCGGCCGACTCGAGGATTTGCAGCGCGAGATAGTTTGTCACGTGTGCTTCGTCGCGCGCTTCGATCAGGTACGCAGACCGGAGGAGCTGTTCCTGGCGGCTGCGCAGTGCGTCGCGAATCGCCTGCTGTACTTGCGGATCGGAGAGTTGGCGGTCGCCGGCTGGTTCTTTGGCGATCAGCTTGAGGATGCTGTAAGCACCGTCCGGTGTTTGAACCGGGTTGCTGATTTCGCCCGGCTTCATCGCAAGAACCGCGCGCTTCAGTGCCGGGTCGGATTTGTTGAGCGACGATTCACCGACGAACCCGATGTCGCCGCCGGTCGAAGCGCTGGTATCTTCCGAGTAGTCCATGGCGAGTTCGGAAAAATCGGTGCCGGTCTCAAGCTGCTTTTCGAGCATCACGATTTTGCGGCCGGCTTCGGTTTCGTTGGCAGCCTTGTCGTTTTTCCGATTGCGGACATTTGGATCCGCATGCGGCGTCACCACGATGCGCGCGACGTGATACTGCGTCTCGGGCAGATTGAACTGCGCGCGATTCGCGTTGTAGAAGTTGGTGATGTCCTGATCGGTGATGGAGATTTTGGCGACCACCTCACGGTTCAGGAGCTTGTCGATCGAAATCTCGCGCCGAATCTCGCTCTTCAGATCGTCAACGGTGAGCCCGGCGTCCTTCAGTTTTTTCTGGAATTCCTCTTCGGTGGCCGAGCCCTTCGATTCGGTGAACTTGTCCTCGACTTCCGCATCACTTGCAACCAGGTTCGCTTTCGTGGCTCGGTCGAGCATGATGTCACTGTTAACCAGCTCGTCGAGAATACTCAGCTTGAGCGAGAGCGCTTCTTCTTGCGAAGGAGCGGGACCGTCCGCGTTGACCCGAGTGCGATACACCTTCTCGACGTCGTCGCGCATGATCTGCTTGTTGTCGACGACCGCCCACACGCCGGGCCCGGGCGCGGCTTGCCGATTGCAGGAGGCCGCATACGATGCCAAAACCAATCCTGCCAACAGCAGAAATTTGGGCTTCAACGAAGGACCCCTTCCGGGAGGGCCGTCTTCAGGCGGCTTTCTTGACGCGGCCCGCGCGGATGCACGCGGTGCAAACGCGGACCTTCTTGCGAACACCGTCGACGACGGCTTTGACGCGGCGCAGGTTCGGATTCCAGCGGCGGCGGCGCACATTGTGAGCGTGGCTGATAACGTTGCCGTAGCTCGGCTTCTTGCCGCAAACTTCACATGCCAGTGCCATAATCTGGTAACTCCCAACAAAACGATTGGATTCGTAGCCCTCGATGCTAGCAGAGATTGACGCCCGCGGAAAGCGCTTTGGACACGCCGAGGTGCGCGGGCTGATGCGAAGGACCTGCCGGATCGGTGAGCCGGGGATGCTTTCCAATCGCCCATGGCTCTACCCCAGTATCGGCTTCATATACTCTCAAATCACCCTGGAATCCCGGGTCTTCACGTCGTCAAAGTCAGCCCCCGCGGCGAGGCCTGCCAGGTCCGGTGTAGTTTGAGCGGCTTGAGACAACCTTAGTTAACAGAACCTAAATTAACAGAACGTACCGAACACATCGGTTACACTCTCCGCCTTTTTTTGGTGAGGTGTCGTCCGCGAAAATTTCGTCAAGGCTTGAAATCGCACTCAGCCGAACCCGAGAACGCCATCGCAATTTTGGTCATCTGAGCGTCTATCCTTTTAGATGTCGTTGTCGGTGAGAAACCGGCCGCAATCGTTGGACTCGAGCCAGTGGTACAGGTGGATCTGGTACAAATAAGATCCCACCAATTCCTCGCCCAGCTCGTGCGTCTCGCTGCAAACAAAGGGAACCTGGAGTCCGGCCAGCGTTGCTACCAGGAATTGAGTGATCCGGTTCGGGTCTACGTTTGCGTGAGCGTAGGGTGATTTGATCTGGCTCAGCGTGCTTGTGATCACCAGAAGCCGATGCGGATAGCGCGCCATGAGGCGTAGACGATTGATGAATGCAGTGCGACCGGCGGTGCACGAGTGAACCAGATCAGAAAGGTCTTTTCGCTCCACAACACAGACATCTTCCAGTCCGGCGACCGAATAGTCTCCTAGGGAAAGCGCCTTCTTTTCGATCCCCGCAAACCATCCACTAAATCGCGAGAAACGAAACGGGTTTTGCTCGCGCGTATCCACGAGCAAGGTCGGACGTGGCGTCTGAAGCTGCGTCCCGCCACGTTCGGCAAGAACGGGAACAATTGGGTGTGGCACGGGCGCCGTCGTCATCTGCCACTCCAGAGGAGAAGTGATCAAAGGGCGGCGCCTTCTCAACAATCGGTCTTTCAAACGGCAATCCTTTCCGGGCGGCACTCGTGACGCAATCCCCCGAGGATCGATCGGCCAACGACGTTGCAATCGTGCGCTAACTGGTCCCTGTTGTGATTTCTCATGGCAGCGACAGCTGCACTTGGTTGAGGAATTCCCGTCCCCAGCTCGCATGTGGTCGACCCGACTACCTTCTGCCAAACGTGGCTGTCGAGGGTTACCCGCATAGCAAACAGGATAATGCAAGTTGCCCTCTGAGCGTTCGCCGCGTATTTTCTGTCCACAACGGCCCGGTTTTACCGCTGTCGCGATTCTCACGCAGTATTACCTTTACACATTTCCAGTATGTTTAATGCGCTTTGTATGAGAATTGCGAGTGCTTCTGTTTTCGATTTGACGCGCTTGCTACCAACTCCATGTGTAGCCGACGCTGAAGGTCGTGTACCAAGGTATCGTGACAATTTTGTTGAAAGTGTCCTGGAGCCACATTGAGTTGTGTTGGTTGAAGTGAATGATCCCGCCAAGAGACTCGCCATTGTAGAAATGATTCTGAAGGCGAGAAAACCCCGTGAAGGTGCTGACCCCGGCCTGAACAAAGGTGTATCCACTTACGGCCTTCGTTTTTGGCAAGGCAAAATTCTTCATCACGCCCCCCGCTTCGGTATGCGAACCGAAATCGGAATGCCAAAAGCCGGAACCGCCGTCTTCGTACGTGTAAGAGAATGTCAGTTCGTCGCCAATCGGATCTTTCTTCAAAAAGCCGAATGTGTGACCGATTCCAATATTGTAATTGGCTTTGGGAGCGAGCCCCGGTCGGACAAAATCCGAGCCCATCATCACGAACAGATCCGTGCTCGTGCCCGACATCTCCATGTCGTTGGAAGGCGTTTGCGCCGATTGGCCTGAAACACCGTTTGCGAGCACGAAAAGAAGCGAGGCCGAAAACAGAGTCACCGCGATTGCCAAGTTCGCTTTCCTTCTGCGTGACGATTTCACTTTGACATCTCCAGTGTGTGGTGAGGTGCAGCGCGTCCGGGAAGCCAGTTCAGCGCGTATCAGCGCTTTCGAAGCGGTACCCGATCCAGGGCTCGGTGACGATGTAGCGGGGCTCGCGTGGATTGGGCTCGATCTTCTTGCGCAGCTGGTTGATCAGTACGCGCAACGACTCCATCTCTTCGCCGTAATCGGGCCCCCACACACTTTGGAGCAAGCCACGGTGGGTGAGCGTCTTGCCGCTATTCGCAACCAGATGACGCAGCAAAGAAAATTCCTTGGGCGTGAGCCGCACGGTGCGGCCTCGCGCCGTCACGCTGCGCCGTTCGAAATCAATCTTCAGATCCGGTGAGACGAAGGCTGGAACATGATCTGCGCCCGTACGGCGCATCGTCGCGCGAACGCGCGCTGTCAATTCCTGGGCTCCAAAGGGCTTTACGACGTAGTCGTCCGCGCCAGCGTCGAAGGCCAGTAGCTTGTCCCGCTCGCTGCTGCGAACGGTGAGCATGATAATTGGAACGTCTCCGGCGCGGCGGATTTCCTTGCACGCTTCGATTCCAGACATGCCTGGCAGGTTTACGTCCAGTAAGACCATCTCGATTTGCTCACGCCGAATGATCTCAAGCGCTTCTTCGCCGCTCCGTGCGTCGACAACCGTAAACCCTTGCGGAATGAGTATTGCGCGAAGAGCGCGTCGAATCTGCGGATTGTCGTCAACAATAAGGATCAGCTCGGAGTTCATGATCACGTCCATGCGCCGAAAAGGATTGGGGTCGTCCGTGCTTTGAGGCACGATTCTCATTGGGGAATTCACAAGCGCCTCGCGGCATTCCAATTCTGCTTCCTAATCCTTTGCCTTCCGCTTCGCGGGCTTCTGTGGGCTCGGTTCGAAGCGATACCCGAATTGATGTTCGGTGTGAATGTAGCGAATTCGCGCCGGATCGAGCTCGATCTTGCGCCGCAATTGATTTATGGTCACGCGAAGCCGCTGCACTTCATGTGTATGCTCGGGTCCCCAGAGCGATTGCAGCAGTGTATTGTGAGCGACAGGCTTTCCTTCATGAAGGACGAGAAAGCGGAGAAGTTCAAACTCGCTGGGTGTGAGGTGGATGGTCTGCCCTTCCAGAATCACGCGGCGGCGCTCAAAGTCGACCTTCAGTTCCCCGGATTCAAACGGCGGCATATCTTCCGAGTCCGACGATCTGCGCCGCAGCGCGTGGATTCGAGAAAGGAGCTCCTGGATGCCAAACGGCTTTACAAGATAATCGTCGGCGCCCGCATCGAATGCCTGAACTTTCTCCTCTTGCGTGCGGCACACGCTAATCACAAGGACCGGTACGTCGGACATTTTGCGGATCTTCCTACACGCTTCGAAGCCGCCCATACCGGGCATTTTTATGTCCAACAGGATCATGTCGACGGTGCCGTCGGCGTGAATCTCTTCAATTGCTTCTTCGCCTGTGCGCGCTTCAACAACGGTGTAACCTGAGCTTGCGAGCGTAGTGCGAAGCGCACGGCGGACGTGCGCATCATCGTCGACCAGCAAAATCTTGGCCGCTCCCATCGGTGAAAGTAGCTTGGTCGACTGCGGCTGTGGGTGCGAAAGAATTAGTGTGTTCGCCATTTGCGGTGACCGGCTCTCAAGATTGCTTCGTATGAGTTTTTACATAGCGCCAGTTCACATAATGTCAGGAGGGAATAAGAGAGTCGTAAGCGCTTCCTAAGGATTCCGTAAGGCTCGTCACATTTAGAAAAGTTCTGTTTTTCATAAGCAATTCTCGGGCCGGCGTCGATTTAGACAATCACTTTATTGAGTTTGACCCACGATGAATCAGGACTTACTGTGTCGCGCGTGCCTCCAGAAACTTCTGCGGCGGCCTGAAATAGACGCAAATTGTCACAAATAAGAATGCCGAAAAGGCGTTGCGGTGTGGTGGTGTGTCTGGACCGAGGAGGCGACCGGGCCGTGAGTCGAGAGGCTGAGCTCAACGAAGCGAAAGAAAGAGATTTACGAAAGCCTTATCCCGACCTTATGCGATTCGTACATCTTCAGCGTGAAATGTACGCGAACCATATCGCGGCGTTGCGTTTTGAGCGTCGCGTTGCTAACCAGAAGCACATGCTTCGCGTGCGGAATTCTTGTTAACGGAGTCTTCGTTGGACCTGAGAGCCGTGCACGGAAGCATAGCTCCTCAGTAACACGCGGACGCGGGCGCCGTCTCGGCCACGGCGCCTGCACATTTTCTTATCGCGCGAGTTCGCAAGAGTCGGCCAGCGGTGCGAACAAAGCGTAAGACGGCGCGTGATGCGAAGCGATTGCAAGCGAAGGAAGACACAACGATGTTTGAGGGGAAAGGGGTTGCCACGTGAAAGAGAGTGAAGCGCGAAAGACGTCTATGCATTCGGCGAAGCGAAGTTTATTGGGATCTGTCTGTTGTCTTCTGTGTCTAGCAGGATCAGCGAAATACGCCACAGCGCAGCAGGCGAACTCCACACCGGTCGAGTTCGCCGCGTTGAACGATCCGGCACAGCCGGCGGCTGGCGGCGCAACAGCGGCGAAAACCGCGAAGGCTCCCGATGGAAGCGGCACGGGGACGGCGTCGGGCGACTCCAATGTGACCTCCGATAGCGCCATCGCCGCACAACTCGCCGCGATGGAAAAGCGAATTGAAGAACTTGAAGCCGCGCTGAAGGCAGGTAACGCGGCGGCGCAGCCAGGTCCTGCTCCGGCATCGGCCCCGGTGGCTCCTGCGACAGCCTCCAGCACTCCCGCGCCTGCCCCGGTAACGAGCTCCGCGGACAGCTCGAGCAAACAAACACCCGCAGCTGCCGCCGCCCCTGCGGCGACAACTTGCTGCACGGCGGAGGTCACAACCAAGTCAGCGCCGTTTTCTTTTGATAACACCTGGGAGAACAACACTCCGCGCAACAAAGATACGCCGCTGGCTACGAAATACTTCGTGCCGGAGGTCAGAGTGGACGTCAACTATATTGAGTCCTACAACCAGCCGAAAGACCACACCATGGGCGGGTCGACCGAAAGCTTCCGCAACGGAGAAGTTCAGTTGGAACAGTTGAGCTTCGGAGGTGACCTGCGCATCGACAACGTTCGCGCCCGGGTATTGACCATGAACGGATTGTTTGCAACCACGACGCCGCGCAATGACGCGAGCGCCGGGGTGGGCCAATGGAACCTCAACGATGCCTACAAATACTTCTCGGAAGCGTGGGGTGGTTACCACTTCGATGTGAACCATGGTCTGAACATTGATGCCGGTATATTCGTTTCCTATATCGGTCTGTTCAGCTACTACAACTTCGACAATTGGACCTATCAGCCTTCCTACGTTTCTTCCAACACACCCTGGTTCTTCAACGGCGTTCGGATTCAGTGGTTTCCGACCGACAAACTGAAGATCGAGCCATGGATCATCAACGGTTGGCAGTCCTATGCCAAATACAACGGCCATCCGGGACTCGGAGGGCAGATCAAGTGGGTCCCGAAAGAGTGGCTCTCGTTTGTCTTCAACAACTACGGAATGGGCACCGATGAGCTTGGCGTTCCAGGGCGTTCGCGCATCCACACCGACGACAGCGCCGAAGTCAGGTACTTCAATCGTCCGGAAAGCTACGGAATCGACAAAATGGCCTTCACTGTGACCGGCGACGTGGGATGCGAATACGGCGGATCAGGACCAGGCACCATTACCAGCTGCCACAACAACAAGAACGGCCATCCAAAGCAGTCCTTCGCGGGCTGGATGCTTTACGACCGGACTTGGTTCCACAAGGATCTCTACGCCGTCACCATTGGCGGCGGCGCGATGGACAATCCGGGACGCTACCTGACGCTGCTTCCGCCGATTAACGGAGCGACTGCCGTCTCAGGATCCCCCTACTTCCCGGAGGCGCCGGGGAAGCCGTACAAGGCTTGGGATAGCACGGTCACGTTCGACTACATGCCGAGCCAATTCGTAACCTTCCGGTTCGAGACGGGTTATCGCTACGCCAGTGTGCCGTACTTCTCGGGCCGAGAGGGTATCACTCCTCCGGGCGGCAACGTCGCGCCCGTAGCCAACAATGGATCGGTTGGGAGCGCGGCCAGCTACATCTGCACGAACGGATCAACGTCTGCGGTTTCCAGTTTTTCGCCGTCGGGTAACGGATTTGCGGCGGACAACGCTGGGAACGCCATTTCCATCGCCTGTAACGCACAATACGGCAGCACGGGTAACCCATGGACCGCCTGGCAACCCGATCTGCGCCATAACCAATGGGCCAACACGATCGCCATCATGGTGAAGTTCTAGTGACCAAGATCGACCTCGCTACGAGCCGCGCCGGAGTTGAGTCAACTCCGGCGCGGGATCATTTGCGCTGGGATCGCCCTCCCGCGCAGATTTCCGGAAAAGCTTTACGAACTCCTTATCCTTCACTAATTCATTTTGTAGATGAACCGAGTTTAATCGGTACGGCGCATTGCTGCGTGGCCGCCTTTGCTGATTTCGGAATCGGCGCCGGTTTCCATTTGAGATGAAAAAAACGTTTCTCAATTTCGGATTGGTATTCGCTTTGTTGGTCGGCGTTTGCGCGTCGCGAGTTTGCAGAGCGCAAACGGTTGGTGACGGCGATCGGTCGGCGAACCCAATTCCGGATCGGGAACTTTCAGCTACTAAGGGTTTGGAAGCGCCGCCGTTCAGGGTTTTTCGATGCGGGAATGAGGCGACAGGCGATTCGGGCTACCCCTCTGTGCCGGACGCCGCGGTTCAATTGGGCGTCACGATGGCCGATTTCACCGGCGATACTCATCCAGATCGGGCGACGATCAATTTGGCGCGCTTTGACTCTCGCGGGGCCCAATACTTCATCGATGTCGAACTTACCGAGGGAGGCCACCAATCGCTAAGTCTATCGGCGCCGCCTGTCGCGCTATTCGTTACGGCGAGGGACGTCACGGGGGACGGAACCCCGGACTTGGTCGTTCGCGCCCGGTCTTCCCGCTCCATCGTAGCCGTATTCCTTAACGACGGGTGCGGCCGTTTCTTCAATGCGAGAGCGACAGCGTCAGTTCCACCGGTAAACTATCAATTTGCCCCCTCAAACATCCATGCGAACCAGCCAAGCAACACTGCGCTCGCTCTCGATCAGCGCTCCTACGAGATAGCGGCTTATCGAAGCAGCGAGCGAGATGTGCTTGCGCAACAATCGCCGGTTCGTCCGTCGCGCTCCATAGTCCCCGCTAAGACCTTCCCGCAGCCGAGCTCTGGTCGAGCTCCTCCCGCCGTCCTCTAGTCTCCGGTCCTTGTTTTTTCGATCGATGGAACAACCCGCTTCGTTGCGCGGCTCGAACGATGGACGTGTGCGCGAACGCGGATGCGCCGAGGTCAAATCTGGAGGTAGTCATGGGTGGCGATAGACTTCACAAACTGTGGTTGGTCGTGGGTCTGGCGTTGGTGATGACTGGCTGCGGAACGAAGGACAACCTTGCTGCTCAAGCTCCTCCACCGACGACAGTGATTCCGGGCGTGGATGTAACGCACTTTGCTGTGGAGAACCCTGGAGCGTACCCGCTCGTCGCCGCGACCGAATACCAGGCTGCCGCGAAACTCATTGTGACGGGCACCGTGAACCCTGATGTCGCTCGCACGGTGCCGGTAGTCACGTTGGCTTCGGGACGCGTTGTCGATATCCGCGCACGGCTTGGCGATACGGTGAAAAAGGGAGAGGTGTTGCTCCAGATTCGCAGTGACGATGTGTCGGGAGGCTACGACGCATACCGCAAAGCAGTTTCTGACGAGCTCCTCGCGCGCAAACAGCTCGACCGAGCGAACCTGCTCTTCCAGCACGGCGTCATTTCGGCGAGCGAATTGGAAATCGCACAAGATGCCGAAGACGACGCAAAAACAACCCTCGATACTACGACCGAGCATCTTCGTTTGCTCGGTAACGATCCGGCTAATCCGTCGGGGTTAGTTGACCTTGTTGCTCCGGTCAGCGGTGTGATCACCGACCAGGAAGTCGTCAACGGAAGCACAATCCAAAGTTATTCCGCGAATCCGTTTACGATTTCCGATCTGTCAACGGTTTGGATCGTTTGCGACGTGTATGAGAACGACGTTGCGGGACTGCAAGTCGGCCAGGCAGCTGACATTCATCTGAACGCGTTTCCGGATCAAACGCTGAAAGGCACTGTCAGCAATATCGGCGCGATTCTCGATCCGACGATTCGGACGGCCAAGGTGCGCCTGGAAGTGCCCAATCCCGGGCACCTGAAGATCGGCATGTTCGCTACGGCAACTTTCTACAGTTTGAAAAAGCAGACGTTCACGTCCGTGCCTGCCTCGGCGATCTTGCACCTTCACGACCGCGACTGGGTTTTCGTTCCAGCGCCGAACCAGATGTTCGAGCGCGTGGAAGTCACAAGCGGCGATCAGCTGCCGAACCAGATGCAGGAAGTTCTTACCGGGCTTCAGCCCGGCCAGAGAGTCGTCTCGAATGCAACAGACTTGCAAAGCGCGATCGACAATGAGTGAACGCGAAACGCCAATCAAACCAGGGACTTAGCGGACATGATCCGAGCTCTTGTAGATTTTGCTCTGAACAACAAATTTATCGTTTTGGCGTTCGCAGGACTTCTTACGGCGTGGGGCGCGGTTTCCTTTCACAACCTGCCTGTGGAGGCATATCCGGACATCGCTGACAACTACGTTGCGATCATCAGTCAGTGGCCCGGCCGATCGGCTGAGGAAGTGGAACAGCAAGTGACGATCCCCATCGAAATTCAGATGAATGGGATTCCACACCTCTCGATTGTCCGCTCCGAATCGATTTTCGGGTTGTCGCTGATCAACCTTATTTTTGACGACCAGTCCATCAATGACTGGAATCGCCAGAAGGTTCTGGAGCGGCTAACCCTGGTCACTGTCCCCACGGGCGTTCAGCCGCAAATCGGTACGGACTGGAGCACGACCGGGCAAATTTATTGGTACACCCTTCGGAGCACAAACCCTCAGTACGACCTGATGGACCTGCGATCCCTTGAAGACTGGGTTCTCTTGAAGGAATTCAAAAAGGTTCCCAACGTCGTGGACGTCAGTGACTTCGGCGGCACGGCACGTGAATACCAGGTGCGGGTTGACCCGGACAAGCTGATCTCATACGGGCTAGGTATCGGGCAAATCGAGCAGCAATTGTCCAACAACAACTTCAATGCGGGGGGCAGTTACGTCGAGGTCGGCGGCCAGCAAGTGAACGTGCGCGAACTCGGTCTTTACCGAAACGTCCAAGACATCAGGCAGACGCTGGTCGCGACCAAGAACGGGACTCCGATTCGCATCCAAGATGTCGCCGACGTTGGCTGGGGACCACGAATTCGCTTAGGTCACATGGCCAGAGCGACGCACCGGTCCGATGGCGTGGTGGTGGACGAAGACGACGTAATCCAAGGCAGCGTGCTCATGCTCAAAGGCGCCGAGGAGGGGCCGACTCTCGACGCGATTCACGCCAAGGTGGAAGAGCTAAATACAAGGATCTTGCCTGAAGGGGTCAAGGTCGTTCCGATGCTCGATCGCAGCGACCTCCTGCGCTACACGCAGCGCACAGTACTGGATAATCTGGCCGAAGGGATGATCCTGGTAACGGTGATTCTCTTGGTGCTCTTGGGCAACATTCGTGGTGCGATCATCGTCGCTCTCACAATTCCCTTTGCATTGCTTTTCGCTTCAATATGTCTCGACCTGCGGAGCATTCCGGCCAACTTGCTGTCGCTCGGTGCTTTGGATTTCGGGATGGTCGTGGACGGCGCCGTAGTGATGGTTGAAAACATCGTGCGCCACTTGAGTCACCGCAGGAGCGGCGACCCCACCAAGACCACGTTGGACTGCATCCGCGACGCTTGCCACGAAGTTCAACGCCCGGTCTTCTTCGCGATTGCCATCATCATCACGGCTTACATGCCGATCTTCACGCTCCAACGCGTCGAAGGGCGTTTGTTCAGGCCTATGGCATGGACCGTTGCTTTCGCGCTGCTCGGCGCGATGACGTTCTCCATCCTGATCGCCCCGGTCCTCGCCAGTCTTGTATTTCGTGGGCCCGTGAAGGAATGGCGAAATCCGGTGATGGTCTTCCTCACCGACCAATACCGCAAACGGCTGCGGTGGGCCATCGAGCATCGATGGATCACGCTCGGAGTGGGCCTGGCTGCTTTTGGCGTGGCGCTCTTTCTCGCTTTCAGCGGGATAATCGGCGCGGAATTCCTGCCACACCTGGACGAAGGGGCGATCTGGGCCCGGGGCACTCTGTCAAACAGCACCGACTACACACAGGGAACGGCCTTCGCCAACAAGGCGCGCCTCATTTTCGCCTCATTCCCCGAAGTGACTACCGTTGTTTCACAGACCGGAGCTCCCGACGACGGAACAGACACGGGTGGATTCGGGGATACCGAATACTTCATCGACCTGAAACAGAAGGATCAGTGGCGGCCAGCGTTTCACAAAGACAAGGATGCCCTTATCGCCGCCATGAATCGCGAAGTTGAAAAACTTCCCGGCGTCTTTTGGAATTTCTCCCAGCCAATCGAAGACAACGTGGACGAGACGCTCACGGGAACCAAAGGTGGGCTCGCGGTGAAGCTGTTCGGTCCGGATCTCGGGGTTCTGGAGGAGAAAGCGGACCAGATGAAAGCGGCGATGGAGAATATCCCTGGGATCAAGGATCTCGGAGTCCTGCGAGACACCGGCCAGCCAAACCTCGATGTCACCGTGGACCGTGTTGCTTGCGCACGCTGGGGAATCAACGTTGCGGACGTCGAAGACGCGATTGAGACGGCCGTCGGAGGAAACGCCGTCAGCCAAGTTCTTCAAGGTGAAGCGGTTTACGAACTGACTGTTCGCTATCTGCCCCAGTACCGCGATACTGACCAAGCCATCCAAGGCATTCGCCTGCTCGCCCCAAGCGGCGAACGCATCTCTCTCGCACAGCTGGCCACCGTGCAGATTAAGGACGGCGCCTACGATATCTACCGCGAAGGTAACACCCGCTACGTCGCGGTTCGCTTCGAGGTCCGGGACAGGGACTTGGGCAGCACGGTCCACGACGCGATGACTGCAATCGACCAGAAGGTCCAACTTCCGCGCGGCTACTACATCCAGTGGTCCGGAGAATACGAAAGCGAACAGCGTGCTTCGCGTCGCCTGATGTTGATTGTGCCGCTCACGATTCTGGTAATTTTCATCATTCTTTACACGATGTTCCGATCGGCGAAATGGGCGCTATTGATTCTCGGGGTAGTCGCTCTGGCGCCGCTCGGTGGGTTGTTGGCGCTTTTTCTCACCGGGACCCATTTCAGCGTGTCTTCAGGCGTAGGGTTTCTCGCTCTGTTTGGCGTCTCGGTGCAAACCGGCGTCATCATGCTCGAATACATAAATCAGCTTCGTGCAGGAGGCTACGCGGTTGTGGAAGCTGCAATCGAAGGAGCCGTGCTGAGGCTGCGCCCGATCATGATGACGATGCTCGTGGCGACGTTTGGATTGATACCTGCCGCAACATCACACGCCATAGGTTCGGATTCTCAGAGGCCGTTTGCAATCGTGATTGTCGGAGGCCTTGTGGCCGCACTGGCGATGAGCATCTTCCTGCTGCCGACCATGTACGCTTGGGTCGCCCGCGACGGCGACAAGCTTCCCGAGCCGGAGGAAGAATTTGCGGCCTAACTCTGGCGTTCCCGGCGTTAAGAAACGGAGTCACGGCATGCAAAGAACTCGCCGTCTGGCTAGCGCACTGTTTTTGTTGACCGGCGTGCGCCTGAGTGCTCAGGTACCAGCGCCGTTGCAGCCACAAGCGGCGCCACAGACCGAAGCTTCCACGCCAACGCCGGCCCAACGCCAAATCCAACCGCTAAGTTGGGGAGAAGTGCGCGCTCTGTTTGACAAGAACAATCCGACGCTGCAAGCCGACCAGTCGAACGTCGACGAGTCCAAAGCCGAAGAGATCACTGCTTATCTGAGGCCCAACCCGCAACTCACGATTGCGACCGACGGCACGCAATTCGTGCCCTATCACGGCACCTACGTTCCCTTTCTCGGAACCCAATACCAAGCCAGCTTCAACTATCTCCACGAGCGCGATCATAAGCGCGAATTGCGGCTTCTCAGCCAGCAGCAGGGCACGGCTATCGCTGCATCGAGCCACATCGATTTGGAGCGCAACATGATTTTCGCCCTGCGCAGCGCGTTCGTCGGAATCCTGCAAGCAAAGGCGACTGTGGATATGGCAACACTGGACCTCGCTTATTGGGACAAGGTGCTGGATATGAGCCGCACACGCTTCCAGGCCGGGGACATCGCCCAAATCGATCTCGACCAGCTCGAACTGCAACGCGTGCAATACGAATCCGAAATCGAAACCGCTGAAATCAACCTGCGGACATCCAAAATTGAGCTCTTACAGCTCTTGAACGACCACACCCCTCCCAGTCAATTCGACGTCACCGGCCTGTTCGATTACACAGATCAACTGCAACCGCTCGACGATTTTCACCAAATCGCAGTGGATAACCGGCCAGATTTGAAGGCCGCCGCGCAGTCTGTGGATCAAGCGAAAACAAATCACAAGCTCGCCCTATCGAACGGCTCGACCGACCCAACCTTGAGCGCCTGGTGGACCTATAATCCGTCCTTCAACAACCCTGACGACAAATGGACGCTCGGGTTGAGCATTAGCATTCCGCTGCGCATTTTCGACAGGAACCAGGGCGAAAAGCTGCGCACCAAGATCGATATCGATCGCAACCAACAGTTGCTTACGGCCACTCAGGCGCAAGTCTTCGGTGACGTGGACTCCGCTTATGCACAAGTCGACGGCAATTTGGTTTTGCTTCGACCCTACAAAGCCAAATATCTCGATCAAGCCAAGCGCGTGCGTGACTCGATCGAGTTCTCTTACGAGCACGGAGGTGCTTCTTTGCTGGACTTTCTCAACGCGGAGGCAAATTACCGGCAGGTTCAGCTCGCCTACGTCACTCTGGTCGGTACCTACTTGACCGACGCCGCCGAACTCAACGAGGCCGTCGGCAAGGACGTGATCCAATGAACCGCGCCGAGGTTCGTGCCCGCATCGAAGAAATCGGCATCGTCCCGGCCGTCCGCGTCACATCGGAACACGTCGCGCGCTTCGCCGCGGAGGCGGTCGCGAGCGGCGGCATCCCGATTGTAGAAATCGAAATGACCGTGCCCGGTGCAACAGAGGTCATCCGTTACCTTCTCCGGCATATTCCAGACATGATCGTCGGTGCAGGGAGCGTCTACGACGTGGAGACCGCGCGCCGATGCATAGGCGTCGGTGCCCAATTTCTCACGACCGATGGCCTTGACGTCAGCGTCATTGAATTCGCGAATCGTGAGGAAATCGCCGTTTGGCCCGCTGCTCTTACACCGACCGAGATAATTTCCGCTTGGAAGGCTGGTCCTGATTTTGTGAAAGTATTTCCATGTGCTCCGGTCGGCGGTGAAACCTACATCCGAATCATCAAGAAGGCGCTCATGCACGTCCCGGTGATCGCCGCTGGCGGTGTGAATCAGAAGACAGCGCACAAGTTCATACTCGCGGGTGCGGCTGCCTTGGGCGTCGGCGCAGAATTGATTCCCGATGATGCTCTTCGCCTGAAGCAAACCGATCGAATTCGGGAGTTGGCTCAGCGATTCAGAAGATTTGTGCTGGATGCTCGCGGTCAAATCGAAGCTCAGAGGAAACAGTCCCTGCGCGATTCTCGCGCCGAAGCTGACTAGATAAATCTCTTACGTCTGCTTTACGAACCCCTCACGGTTTGCGTAGAGCCTTCTGAGTACGATTGCAGAGGTCTCGATGACCATGAGCACTTCTGCCTCCTGCCCCGGCGACCGGATCGACCAATATCGTCTAGGGTCTCTGGTCTCAAGAACGTCCGAGGCGTCCGTGTTTCGCGCAACCGACACTCGGACGGGCACGACCGTTGCGCTGAAGATCCCACACGAGAGCCATCAAAAAAGAGGGCTATTTGTCTCCGGTGGTGGCTCACGGATTGGCGGAAGACTCCATCACCCCACGATCGCGCGGACGCTTCACGAGGAACGTGCGACCTGCCCGTACACGGTTTTGGAATGGGCTGAGGGGCGAACGCTACGCGCAATTCTCGACGACAAGAAGCGGTGGCCGGTAGACGACACCATTCACATCGCACTCCAGATTTGCGAGGCGCTCCAATATATCCACGATCAGGGTTTTGTACACCTCGATTTGAAGCCGGAAAATCTGATCGTTGACTCTCGGCGCGTAGTCAAGCTCATTGACTTTGGCAGCGCACGCAAACTTCGACCGGGTTGGCTGGCGTTCATTCCGAAGAAATTCAGCGGCACGCCAGACTATGCGGCGCCCGAGCAGATCAGGGGAAAGTCGGTTGACGCACGAAGCGATGTGTACTCGATGGGTTTGGTTCTGTATGAAATGCTGGCTGGCGAGTTGCCGTTTTCAGGAGCAGATTCGGCTCTCGCGTTGCAACTGAGGCTTGAAAGCGACCCGCCGCCTCTTTGCGAGATCGTTCCAGAGATCACCCCGGAACTAAGCGAGGCAGTCAAACGAGCCACTTCGAGGAACCCGTCCAAGCGCCAAACAACCGCCCAAGAGCTGGCCTTGCAGCTCAAGCAAAGCGTCGAGGACGCGAAATATGAATTAGTCGGCTCAGTCTAGAGAGCGATCAATGGGCAAGCTGAAAGAGAATTCCGAACCTTGCCCGCGCCTGCTCGCGACGGTCAGAGTGCCGCCATGCGCTTCGGCGATGGCCTTTGCGATAGGCAGACCCATCCCGGTTCCCTGAACACGGCAGCGATATTCCTTGCCTCGGTAGAACTTCTCGAAAATCCTCTCGATCTCGGTCGAATCAATTCCCGGTCCTTGATCGGATACCCGGAAAAAGACAAAGCCGTGCTGCGTCTCGGTCCGGATCACGACAGGCGCGCCAGGATTCGAATAAAGATTCGCGTTCATCAGCAGATGGACAAGAATCTTTGAGGCCCAGGGGATATCGACTCGAATCGGCACATCCTCGTTTGCAACTCGCCTTTCTATGGGGCGCGAAGCTACCGCGTCACCGCATTCCTCCAGGGCGGCGTCGAGTAGTTCGCTGACACAATGTGGCGCGAGATCGAGCTTCACATCGCCGGACTCGATCCGCGACATTTGTGTGACCTCGTCAACCAGATGGTCGATTCGATCACAGCCTTCGTCAATCATCCCCAGCAGGTCGCGGCACTGCTCGCGATCGAAATTCAGATCAGAGAGCATGCCGGTCACCGATATCTTCATAGCCGTTAGTGGCGTTCTAAATTCGTGCGTGATCGCGTCGAGCAGCGCCGACTTCAGTCTTTCGCTTTCGCGCAATGCTTCGAATTTGCCGACCTGTTCAATCGCTCGTGCCCGTTCGATCGAGATCGTTATCAGCGGACCGAGCGCCTCGAGCGTTGCATGCGACAAGGGCGTTTCTGCGATGCCGAGACTCCCGATTACTTTGATTCCGAGGCGCAACGGGACATAAGACACCCGCGTCTCGGAATCGACAAGAACGTCTCTAGCCGCGAGACTGGCTTTGAGTTGCGTCGCGTCAAAATAATGCGAACCGCCGGCCGAATAAAAAACGGTTTGTCCTTCCGGTAACAGCAGTGCGGCTGCGCGTACCCCGAATGCATCCGCAATGTCTTGAGGGATTCCCTGGCACAAGGCCACAGAGTCACCGGCGCTGAGCAAACGTTGACTCAAATCGTAGAGTTCTTCCGCCTCTTGTCTTTGTTGCCGCGCTTGAAATGTTTGGCGGCGTGCCACGGCCGATAATGTACTTCCCACGACCGCCGTGACGACAAAAGCTGTGAACGCTATCCAATTCTGCGGGTCTGTAATGTTCCACTGGTAGATTGGCGGAATGAAGTAGTAGTCGTAAACCAACGCGGCGGCGACCGACATCGTGAGCGAAGTGGCGAACCCGCCCGCCGCCGCCCCGATCAGAATCGCCAACAGGAACGTGAATCCGACCGTTGTAACGTTGACAATCGGTTCATGCCGGTAAAACGCGGTGATCGCAAAGACGGCCAGAAGACCCAAAGCGCACGAGAAAAACTCCCTGCCAAGCAGCCACGAATATTTCGCTCCGCGAATATACGAGGTTCGATGGCCACGTTGAGGCGGCCGGCCGGACTCAAGGAAACGCCCAAGCGACGAGGGCGAATGAGGATGAATCGATCTAGAGGACATTTTCCAGCATCCAGCCGCCAGACAAATCAAGCAGCTTGAACTGCTGGTCGAAGCATACAGCAAGCGATTACAGCGTCAAACTCGTTAAATCTATGGATCGTATCGATCCGATCCCCTGTGGCGAGCGCATCGGCCATCGCCCGCCGCAAAGGAGCGAAATTGAATGCCACTTGTCCAGCCTACTTTCGCGCGTGACTGATGTCCACGCTCGCAACGGCGACCTCGGTGCCGTCAAAGTCTCCCGTAATCGTCACCGAGTTTTCAGCCGCCGCCTTCAGCAACTCCTTTGGCATGCCCGTTAGGCGGTAGTGTGTGTCGCCAACCACGAGCACATAAGCGGCGCCCTGATTGACCCACCACTCCGTGCAACCGAGTCTGGTTTGCGCTTTGCACGCGTTTGGCAACAGACACGTCGTGCAAGAGACGTACCCCGTCAGCGTAACGTGTTGCGACACAGGCTGAGCGGCCACAACGCCCGCAGATGCCCAGCACAGAATCAGAACAATGGCCAAAAGCGCGCCTGCGAATACTGATTTTCTGTTCATGGTCTCTCCTTCGATCCTCGTCCCACAGCGTGCGCCTCGGAGGCAACCAAACCGCCCTTAACTCGGCGTTCAGGCTGTGTCACGGTTCCAAGAGAATCATCCCAAACTTGCATATGGGGCACGTAAGAGGCGCGTTAGGCAGAAATAAGTACCCGATATGTGTGTCGCGCGATTTGGAAAATCCATCCCATCTGCGAAACGGATGAATCGCATATACAGAAAAGATTGGCGTATCCATGCGAGAGGCTGATAGCGTTCATATAGCCAGGATGCGTGGCTCGCGGCGGTTCGAATCACAAAGTCCCTACTCCTTAAAGGAGGCTAGAAATGAAACCAGTAAGCCATCTAGCTGGTTGGTGCCTAGTCCTCCTTTTGACCCTCTCCCCAATGACCGCAATTGCCGGAGGCCGGAACGCTTCCGTTTACGAGGGCCAGCTCGCGTTCGGAGCGCAGCTGCTTGATCGGGATGAGGGCTGCTTGTTTGTCGATGGGAGCGTAACGGCTGGCGATTTCTTTCAAGACCTAAAGCGCGTGGATATTAAGGGTCAGTTTGAATATCGAAAACACGGCAGAGTTGTTACCGAATACCCCGATTCTCTGACAACCTCAATCCGCGTGGTGGGAAATCAGTGTGGTTCGGCTTCTGAGATCGCTCGATCCCGGATCTTTCAGGGGGGTTCCTACACGCTTAAATTTGCCGTCGCCTGGAAAGACGAATTGACTCTTAGTCCGGCGGTTCTGGTGCCCGGTTCGGCCCGGTGTACGGGAATAAACAGTGTCACGATTCCAGATCGTGGATTCAACATTCCTTCGGTTACCTGCCAACTGAGGATTGAAAGCAAGGGTGTGCCCCTCAGCGACCATTTGATTGTGTCGGTGTTTGCTCCCGAGGGCACGCCCATTACTCGCCTGTCCGCTGCGCCCTGAGACCTTCCGGCGTCGAATCCCGTTGCCACTGGCAAAGCAATTTATTTGAAAGCGTCGGTGGACGTAATTGGGATCGAACCGGTGCCCCCCTGCTTGCAAAGCGGAAGTGAACAAATTCAAGTCGTCGCATTGGTTGCGCCTGTCACCGTCGGGCTCCTCAGATTGCTCCCGCGTTGCTTCAAACCGCAATAAGCATCTCACCTTAACCCGTGCCACGATGCGAATCGTGCTACTGCAGGCGCTTTGGCTACCGATCAAAGGGGATGCTCCGTACCCTTTTGCTCATCACTTGAAAGCAAACACCTCCCTGAGACCTGCGCGCGATGACTCAGCCATCGCTTCGGAATTCAGTTTTCTTCCCGTTGCCATAACGACCGCTTCGCGAATGGTGTCGTCAACCGTCCCGAAGAGCCTGTTGGCAGCCCCCTTCAATTCGCTGGTCCTTCGCGCGTGCAAGGTCGGTTGAACGTTTTTCGTGTAGATCTCGCGTAGCTCTTCGAGATGTTCCGAGAAAACTTCGATCGTGTCATGCATATAGAGCAGATCCTTGGCTCGGTCTTTGAAGTCACGCTGCCGATGAATCAAGATTTTCTGAGCAAGAAAGCTGACCGGATTGGCAATCTGTATCGCTCGTTTAGGCGTAAGCGGATATCCATTTTCCTCACTCAACTCAATCTTCCACGGTGAGATCATCAGAACTTCGATATATCTGAGGAGCTGCGACGATACGCCGCTCACTTCCTTCGTGGCTTTGCGGCTACCGCGGCGGTCGTATTCGCTGCCCACAAGCGGGGCCAGAAACTCCGCGTAAAAGCCGCCACGTTTTCCGTAGTGATAGTGAGTCGACGGCGGGCGATCCTCACCTTCGAATTCTTCTTGGAAGCCTGCCTTCAGCAGACGCGTTCTAAGAGTCGCCTCTTCCTGTTTGAGTTTTGGCGGTACCGCCACGTCTCCATCGTGAGTTGTCAGCGGAACGTACTCGAGTTTCCTGGCACGAAAATCCAGCCGATACAAACGATGCGCCCATCCTCCGACGAGCACGAGCTCTTCCAACCAAGGCTCAATGGCCTCGACGAACTTGGAAAATGCCTCGATTTCTGGATCTTGCTTTGCCATCAATCGCTCGACTCAAGCGCGGGAGAAAGAATCTTCCTCCATATAAGGTCCGCCTGCTCTCTGCCTCGAGAAGGATGCTGTCCCACGTCGAGCCAGAC
>Ga0207105_1015_pt1 | contig 23382 bp, 23 predicted proteins | sample Alteio_BWMinHeat_77_FD_153569 | JGI IMG/M metagenome (GOLD analysis project Ga0207105, IMG submission 153569) | Enriched cells from forest soil in Barre Woods Harvard Forest LTER site, Petersham, Massachusetts, United States -... | ecosystem: Environmental > Terrestrial > Soil > Temperate forest >... | reverse complement strand
CACATGGGTGGAGTCGAGGTGTGGCGCGGTGGTGTAGGTGGAGCCTATCTGTTGCCGACCCTTTCGTGAGTCGGTGCCTCACTAGCTCCACCTTGCTTCCGTTTCCACACCCCGCTCATCGAACCGGACGTGCGGATTTGCCGCATCCGGCTCTCGGAGAAGACTCACGCAACGGCCAAGGCCATCGCATGTGACGCCGTCTGCAACTTCTGGAAACAACTCGGGAGTTGTCAGGCTCATCGCCAATCTCCCTTCCGTCGTCGCTTCTTGCGTCCGCCTTCAACTGAGGCCCCTTCCCTCCGCCGGAGTTACCCGGCTTCATCGGTACTGCGAGCCTCTCCGCCATCCCAGTCGGCCCGGCCTTTCTCTCGCGAGTTGCCAGTTGACCCAAACTTCGATCACCGCTGGGACTTCCCGTGTTGCGCATGGTCCCCTTTGCCCGCATGCCGTCGCCACTACCCCGGCAGGATAGATGGAAACTTGTTCGCTCATACGATCCCATCAGCTTCGGCCTTCCCCGTTCTCATGGCGGATCGGCTCCTGCATCACTGTTTTCGGGGCCTGCTCAGCGTTCACTCACGTTACGGCCTGCACGCTCGCCAGGTCGCCTTTGCGACCCTCTGCACCAGAGGCTTCAGCAGTCTCGTTGCCTCCACTGCTGCTCTGATTGCTACCGGGTGGAGCGAACCAGTTTCCCGGGCGGGTATACCCCCGCTGTGGACCAGCGCCTTTCACGGCGCACACGAGAACGGCATTACTCAGGAGTTGGGCGAAGGTATATGATTTGGCGTACCTCGTCGAAGCGTGTGACGACGCTCAGGGCTTCCATCGTATGGCGCAAGTCACGTTTCATATACTTACCGCGAAGCAGATTCATTCCAAGAGTGATGGTGCAACATTTTGGAAGTCGTTCATGCGGCACTTCCCGTCCCATACACCCGCAAGAATGGGCTATGGAGTCAATCTCTCAACCCCATTCCAACAAAATGACCTTACTTCTGTACTTAAGAAGTGGGACCGCAGAACACTTTATTTCGAAGGCGCTCCTGGCAAATCATTGCCTTCTTTCGCGGGACAGATTACTCGACCCAAACGCGGTACCGACCATCCGTTCCATAGCGAAATACATCTTTCTCAATTTGAGGACGACCCACTTTCTCTGAAGAATTTCGTTTATGAACTATCGGATGAATTTGACGCCTTTTATGCTGCCGCCCACATTCTCACGAAGGAGCAATTGATCTGGAGACGAGTAGCAGCACCGGTATCAAAGGGACGGGAAGCCTGGCTGGCCAGTAGATCGCCGGAACTGAAGCAAAAACACGAAGAATCATTTCAACGAAGACTTGCTCAATGGCCGAAGCCAACGATGCTGGGGCCGGAGCTTCGGACGGTAAGTCTACGCCGGGGCTTTATCTTCGATTTGTATTGGCTCAATGTGTTCGGCCCACCCTACGTGGAGTTTTTTGAAAGGTCTCGTGTCCTCTCGATACCGGCTTATCGAATCGAAGAGCTTCCATATGGAGGCATAGGGGTGCAATTGACGCAGGACATTAAGGATACGGAGAATGAAGGAGTGTGGGACAGGTTCCTGGCCCATCGAACCACGGCTAAAGCCCATCTGAACCCAAATGCCTTCTTTGACCCGGCGTTGCCGCTAGGGCATACCTATGATGGTCCCTCGCTGATGTCTCAATCGAGCCTAACTCCTGAGTAGTCACCTTATCGGACATGTGCCGGTCTAGTACGCACATGGGTGGAGTCGAGGTGTGGCGCGGTGGTGTAGGTGGAGCCTATCTGTTGCCGACCCTTTCGTGAGTCGGTGCCTCACTAGCTCCACCTTGCTTCCGTTTCCACACCCCGCTCATCGAACCGGACGTGCGGATTTGCCGCATCCGGCTCTCGGAGAAGACTCACGCAACGGCCAAGGCCATCGCATGTGACGCCGTCTGCAACTTCTGGAAACAACTCGGGAGTTGTCAGGCTCATCGCCAATCTCCCTTCCGTCGTCGCTTCTTGCGTCCGCCTTCAACTGAGGCCCCTTCCCTCCGCCGGAGTTACCCGGCTTCATCGGTACTGCGAGCCTCTCCGCCATCCCAGTCGGCCCGGCCTTTCTCTCGCGAGTTGCCAGTTGACCCAAACTTCGATCACCGCTGGGACTTCCCGTGTTGCGCATGGTCCCCTTTGCCCGCATGCCGTCGCCACTACCCCGGCAGGATAGATGGAAACTTGTTCGCTCATACGATCCCATCAGCTTCGGCCTTCCCCGTTCTCATGGCGGATCGGCTCCTGCATCACTGTTTTCGGGGCCTGCTCAGCGTTCACTCACGTTACGGCCTGCACGCTCGCCAGGTCGCCTTTGCGACCCTCTGCACCAGAGGCTTCAGCAGTCTCGTTGCCTCCACTGCTGCTCTGATTGCTACCGGGTGGAGCGAACCAGTTTCCCGGGCGGGTATACCCCCGCTGTGGACCAGCGCCTTTCACGGCGCACACGAGAACGGCGTTACACAAGACTTGGCAACGGTTCCCGCAAAATCTCCTATGGATGGGATGCGACGATTCTCGGAGTTCTCGGAGGTTACAGCCGAACAGTCAATTCGGCGATGGTTCTTCGATGTGGTCGATGACTAGAGTGTCGACAGGACCAGTCGTCGATTCCAGTTTGAGACCGAGCTGGTCCTTCAGAGCCTCCAGGAACGTCGATCCCGTATCGGCAGACTGAGAGGATGCGTCAGGTGCCTGGGTGAGTTTTGGCTGGGGCGCGAACTCAATGATGAGATCGAACTTTCCTGTGAGTCCCGTCCTGTCCAATATGGGGCGATCTACGCCTGTCAGAGGGCTACTGAACAGCATTGCAAACATCGCCATGGGCACGTCTCGCGCCCCAGCGCGGAAGCGGCCCGGTGCGGTTGGCTGTAAGGGCAAGAACCCGCCGCAGAGTTCCGGGAACCCGCCGGCGTCCGTAGCTTGAAAGCCCCCTGCGGAGGTGGGAGGAGGAGGTGCCGTCGAGCAGGGTGGGTCGTCCGCATGCGGCCGGAGCTGTGGACCGAACTTCCCGGTCTTGTTCAAAACCAAGGCGAACACTGGAAGTTGCCGCGTCTCAAAGTGGAGCGCTAGCTTGAAACGATCCGCAAGCAGAGTCTGCATCATGAGGCGCATCTGGTCCTTTGTAGGATTGCCGGACGCCCGGCCCTGAATGTCCCATCGATTGGTATTGGCCCATGGCACTTGGGAATACAGGGCCTGAGACTGTTCGGGCGTAAGTTTGTATGCAAACCTCATGTACTCAAGTAACGGGAAATTCGTTGCGGAGAATAACCCTCCTGTTGGGGCGTAAAGATTCTGAGTATCCAACGGAATGTTCGAGGTGGGCCTATTTGAGGCTGATACGCCGGACTTGTTCTCTTTCACCGAAGCCACCTCGAACGACATCTTGCCGCCCGCCGCCTTTTCCCAACTAGCGGCGTCTGATTCTGACGACTGTGCACGAATGGGCGAAGGAGCGGTGATGACAAGGAGGAAGCATACGCAGGCGCAACCGAGTATCTGTTTCATGTGAAAACGGCGAACGTTCATTGTGCCCCTCCATGCCGCGAATATGACACACGCCTAAACGAACGGATTCGCGTCAAAGCTCTGTGTGTTTGCCCCCAGCGAGCAGACGTCATGTCTCGGCCCGTTCCACCACAAGCTGCGCCGCTAACACAAAAAGTAGTGCCAACATTACCCACGCGCATTCACTCAATGCGAGAGGCAGGTGCCCGATTTGCTGCGGCGGAACCGGTAAGTGGATTTTCCAACGCATTTGAAGCGCGACCGAGGCGCCGACCATCCCCGCGAGCAGTCCCAGGCTTGCGCCGAGCCCTTTCAAGCCGCTTCTCAGGATGGCTGCAAGGGCAAACGTGAGAGCGTAGGCGAAGCAGGCGTAGATGGCCGCCTCGATAAAGCTTTGAGGGGAGACGAGGTTCCAACTTTGCGGCCCACCGTCGCTGAACGCGCTGACGCCATAGTGAGCGAGCACACGCCACCCAACGAAAAGGTTCACGGCCGCGACGATCAGCAATTCAGTGAAGCCAACGATCCAACTCGTCCAAACAAAGTAGCCGCGACTGCGCGGCTTGGTGAAGAGGAAGTGCGCAGTTTTGTCGGTGAACTCCTGAATCGCGCAGATCGTCGCGAGTGCGTAGGCCACGGCCGTAACAACCATCATGAAAGTGTTCTGGAAGGCCATTGGGCCGGCGTCCCGAATCACCGTACCAAAGTGGCTGGCGAAAGCCGCCATCGGCATAGGCAACGCTGCGATTGCTAAAAAGACGACGAAGAACCAACGAGTGTCGCGCCAGCATTTCCAGAGATACATGGAGGCTCCTTTCGAACTAGGTGAAGAAAGATTTCTCGGAGACCAAGGGAGGCGACCTGCGTCACCGTCGCACCTTCGCGAGCCAGTTCTGCGGCAAAGCCTTCGGCATCTTGCGTGACGAAGTACCGGCAGCAATCTCCATCGGCGACGACGGAAAGCACCTGAGAGGACGTTTGCCGCGGGAGGGAATTACCGACGGCGATGATCAGGCGGAACTCGCCTTTGATGTCGTCGAGGCGTGATTCCAAAAGGAGCCTGCCACGATCCATCACGCAGACGAATTCAGCGATGCGCTCGACCTCCTCGATCTGGTGCGAAGAGAAAAAGACAGTGCAGCCGCGCTCGATCGCGCTGTCGGCCAGCACACGTAAGAACTCGTCGGCAGTGAGCGGGTCAAGAGCTGTGGTGGGCTCGTCGAGAATGAGCAGGTCGGCACCCTGCGCGAGTGCAAGGAGCAGAAAGACCTTTGTCTGGTTGCCGTTGGAGAGCTTGTCGAAGCGCTGGGTCATGGGTATTTCAAGCAGCTGAGAATATTTTTCAACGGCGGCGTCATCCCAGGTCGGATAAAAGCCCCGGCTAAAGTGCACAAGCTCTTTGGGCGTCAGCAAGGGATACAGCGTTTTCTTTTCGCTCACGAATGCGGTGCGCTGAAAGATGGCGATCCGGTCTGTTGAAGTGTCCATGCCGAGTACGCGGGCCGAACCGGATGTGGGGCGCACGAGGCCGAGCAGCATCTTGATCGTTGTGGTTTTGCCGGCACCGTTGCGACCAAGAAATCCATAAATGGCGCCGCGCGGAACGTGTAGGTTCAGCTGTTGCACGGCATTTATGTGACCGTAAGCCTTCGTCAGGCGTTCGGTAGAAATGGCCAGTCGCGTCATCGATATACCTCCAGCTTCGAAAGTTCCTCTTGCACAAGGTTCAGGATCTCTGCTTCGGTGAGTCCAAGTTGCGTTCCTTCCACGGCAATTTGTCGCGCATAAGGCTGCAGACGGCGAACTCGCTCCGATTTCAAAAGACGCGGCCGACCGCCTGCGACAAACGTTCCCTCACCGGGTACGGTTGAGATCACACCTTCCCGTTCGAGATTTTGATACGCCCTGGCAACGGTGTTGGGATTTATGCGGAGATCCCCGGCGAGTTTTCGCACCGAAGGCAACGCCTGTTCGCGCTTCAGCGCGCCTGCCGCGATGGCGTTCTTTATCTGAGCCTCTATTTGGAGATAAATTGGGACGCCGGACGACGGGTTGACGTGGAAGAGCATGCCGTACTATTGCACTAGTACAGCAGACCGTCAACGAAATGGTAGCCGTTTTGTGCGGTCTTAATCACTACATACAACACTATTTGTTCGTCGTAGCTCCCGCGAAGTCCCCTTCCCGGACATGTGCCGGTCTACTACTCGACGTGGACGGTAAGCGCGCTTATCGAGAATTGGCTGCGCGTCGCGTCGCTCTGAGAAGAGAGGCCAGAAGTTCCCGGTGCCGCTCGATTCAAGGTTGCTTGTAGATCACATCGTGTGAGTGCATCTTCTCAATGGCAGCATTTTCGGCCTCGGTTAGGGGGATGTTTTTCTCTCCTTCGCGAGCGGAGGCGGCACGCATGAATTCCTCAAAGCCTGGCGCAGAAAAAATGGCCACTGTGTTCATGACGTCGCTTCCGATGTTGTCCACAGAAATCCACGTATTTGCAGGAATGAATACCGTCGCACCGCCGTGCACGACTCTGATGGCATCTCCCAAATGCACCCGGGCGGTTCCGTTCACAAGATAGAGGATTTCGTCCGAACCAGGATGTCTGTGAGCGTCGATCGCGCCCCCAGGCTTGATGTCTGCCGTCATAAAGACTAAATGCGAGGAACCGCCGTTTTTCGGATCAACCTTCAGAATGAAGGTCTCTCCCGGATCAGGGTGTCCGGGCCATCCCCGCACAACGCGACGCTCGCCTTCGTTCTTTTCGAGGATGAGGGGAGTCGGCTTCGTTGTAGAAGTTGATTGAGCCACGTGAGCAGACGGCGCGGATGCGCTACCGGACACCAAGACTGCAAGAACCGCAACGGTGAAAAGTCCAAGTCGCATGAGCGGCCTCCTTCAACTCCAGTGAGTCGGACGCAGGGTTACGGAAACGAGAGGTTACTCCTGCTCTCAATCGAGTACAACCAGTGGACATCTGGAGCCCGAGTAACTCGTGAGAAGTCCCGGACAAGTGGCGTACGCGGACTTCATTTGTCCGATCCACCTGAACGTTTAACCAATTCGCGCGTTTCTGAAGATAACGAACGCCACGACCGTCCCTGCCAAAGCCGGCAGCGGGAGAATGAAGAGCACTAGAACGTCCGCAAAAAACGCCGCGTTCCAAGCGGACGACCCCATCGGGGCGCTCCCTCCGTGGAGTGAGAAGGGGATACAGAGAAGGAGCAGAAAATGCGGGATGAGGAGCAAGGACCCCCAAAAACGTTTTCCCCGCCGCATCTTTGGCCAGGCCAAACAAGCCGCGTAGACAACCCCGCAGAACGCCAGAATGATTACAAGAAGCACGAGCGGCAGAATCAAGCGCATTCCGGCACCTTGGGAGGGTTCATAGCGCAAAGCCGAGTTCCAACCGAAAATCCTTCAAGCCGACCGAAGTACGGCACTGGCCCACGTCATCGTGGTAATGCGCTCCGCACAGCGGACAGAACATATAACGCAAACTCTAGCACACCGCCATTTCTTAGCTAACTCCTTCCATGAGAAGGCCGGTTGATGTCAAGACACAGTTTCACTTTCTTCTTTCTGTGAATCTGTTTCCATTCAGCCAAGCCGCCCCTGTCGCTATCCTTCCATTCGCACTCTTTGTGAGCGATATTCGCTCGGTGCAAGATGGGTGTTCTCGTTCAGTAGCTCGGCGAAATCGCTCGCGCCCATCGCGATCCTCTAGGAAAACGCGAATAGCCGTTGACCTGTCAGGCCACGTATTTCTTTTCGCTCGTTTTCGGGCGCAAAGTCAAACATCACGTCGAATAAGTTCGTCGCCTTGTCGAATGCCGGCATATTCGCGCCCAACTCCCCCCAAATGATCTTGTCGGGGCCATAAGCACTGTAAACCTTCTTGATCAATGGCTTAACGCTTGGAAAAGGATACGCCTCGCTCGGCCCACGTCCTGCGACCGGCGTGGCGGCGGGCGTTGCAGCGGACTGGACGCCGGTGGTTGTGAACTTCATATAGACATTCGGCAGACTGCCAAGCTTCAAAACTTCCTCGTATTCTTCAGCGGTTCCCTGTCCGGGACGAGCGAGATGGTCCAGTACAACGGGCATACCGGGAAACTTGTTCGCCAGCTCTCCAACTTGCGAGGCGTAGTGCGGGATCAGCTGGAGCAGGATACCTATTCCCAAATCGTGCGCAGCGCGCCAGGTAACCTCCATTTGCGGGTCCCGCAGGTCCCGGTCTCGGATCGCGCCGGCCGTCGTTGAAGGCGTACCGGCCGGGTGAAGTTCGTGGATTCTCATTCCAACGATCCGGCCTGGATTTCTCTGAATGAGGTCCTTCAATCGCTTCGGCGTTGCCGGATCGATTGGGTCAAAGAGGCAGGTTGCTTTGAAGAAGCCTTTCGAAGGCTCTTTTGTGAAGCAATACTCCAAATAGCTGTGATCGTCCTGATAGGGCTCCGGCTGGACCATGACGGTGTGATCGATTTGAGCTTCCAATGCGAATTTGACATAGGCTTCCACCGGCGCGGGATTCGGTTTGTAAGAGAGCTTGTTAATCGGGAAGCGGGTCAAGTCATCTGAGAACATATGGATATGGGACTCGATCAGTACTCCCGTGGGTCTAGCGGCGCGCGCTGGGCTAGCACCCAATGTATCCGACAACCATTCGAGACCCTGCAGCCGGATGCTCATTGCGCCAGCAGTTGCCGCCATCATGGTTATCCAGTTTCGTCTAGTAATCATCTTCGACCTCTCCGTATTCCGCCAACTGCCAGAATCGAGCGGCGAGCACGATCGGGGTGTCAACTTCAAATCGGCTTGATCAGAATCCGCTCGGAATCACCCAGAAGCTTTCCTCCCAAATCCCGCCTGGAGCAATCTGTTGAACGCCTTTGAACTTACCGGCGTGCTCGAGATTTAGGGCGTCCGTGATCGACGCCATCGGCTCAAAGCAGATGAAGTTCGGGTCTTGAGCGGGACGGGGCGGCGCGCTTGCACGTTGACTTGCCTGGAGCGACGGATCCGGTGAGTAGATCACAGCAGCCTGGAACTTTGGACCGTACTGGATTGTAATTTTCTGATGCTTACACATGAGGGCAAACGTCGCGCGGCCATTGGAATCTCGAACCAGATCGCCAAAAACATCGTCCAGATTGTAGTTCTTCAATGCTACGTCGGACGGATTGCCGAACTCGTTCGTGATTGGTTCGGTCTCACTCGATGGAATCTTATTGCTCTGAAGAAGATAGTGCGTCTGTGCCCCGATCTTTATAGTCCAGTCTTCGCGCTTGGAGTCTGTGAGTTGGTACCACGGATGGAAACCGATGGCGACGGGCAGTGGGTCCGTGCTGAGATTTTGAATCTTTATGTGGACCTCGAGAATGCCGTCATGCAGCCGCTGAGTTAATTCGAGGGTTTGTGCAAACGGAAATTGCGCCATCCAGTCAGGATGACGATAAAAATCGAGCCGCGAAGTAAGCCAAGCAGAGTTCTTGTCGGCTTTGAGTTCTACAACATCCCAAGACGCGTAGCTCAAAAAGCCATGAATCGGGATCTCGCCGCGAACATTTCCAAGAGACATGTTGAAATTGTACTTTTTGCCGTTGGCGTAGAAGGCCTGTTCGTCGAGCCGATTCGCCCAGGGGCCAAGGAACGGGATTCCGGCAAGGCTCGGGTGCGCCTCGAAGGCGTCCAAAGATTCATACGGAAAGTGAAGTACGTTCTGTCCTTTGACCTTCATCTCGAACGTTAAATCTCCGATTGAGGGGACGACGGACGCAACTGTTTCGTTCCGCTTATCGATGAGTCGTACGACATCGCCCACACGTTGAACCGAGTATTGCGCGTGCACGCGAAATGGCAACCCCAGCAGCAGGAGAAAACTCAGACCGAGCAGGCGCGAGATCATTACAGTTCCTTGCGGTGTTGAGAAGAGCTGCTGTTTCTGGAACGTGCCATTTTTACAGTGGCCTGAGAGCACTTCCACCGGGGCCTTGCCTGACCCGGGCAACCAGGGAGGTGCAGCCCGTTAAACAAAAGAACCTCGCACTTGTTAACGGGTCAGCCTTCGGTCGGCAGACTGTATACAGGCCGAGCATTCGGCGTGTCAACCACTTCTTCTCGAAATGACAAATGGGTTCTATTCGCGCCCCGGGTCACCGACGCCGTTCCGATGTCACGAAGGTTCCGCCTTGCGGATTTGCCTGGTTGTGACTGGGAAGCAGACGTTTTGTTGTTTTCGACATCAGTCATAACAGATGCAGATTGATCGCGACAATAAAATATAGATGGAGAATGGTTTACATCCGATGCGTTCTGAGTCACGCTGAGTACGACGAGAAGGAGCGGGTAAAGTAATGATCGCTGTGTCTGAAAAATACGCGCTCGAAGTCGGCTCGCCAACTCCAATCACATCTGAGCGCCAGCACGAAGAATACTTGTCCGTCCTAGACAAACTGGCAAACAAAGATAATCCAACAACCGACGAAGAGAAAAAGTCCTTCCATGAGAAGGCCCGTTGATGCCAAGGCGCACGTCCTCTTCATGCCAATTCCGAACCGAAAGGTTAAAATAGAAGGCATGGTCGCAGTCCTAGGGCCGCTCGTTAGTCTCGGCTTGGCCATCGCCATATTCTTGTGTGCAGCCGCCGGCTTCGCAATGAGGGCAAAGCGCGGCACATCCATTAAGAGCGCAAAATGCGGTCACCGTCATGAGGGAGCCGACTGCACCCAATGCGATTGCCGCGCAAACCTATTTGTCTATCCTTCAGCGGGCAGTGGCCTTCCTTAGCCACTTGTCTGGTTACCGCGTTTATCAAGCATGTGGAATATTTCTGAGTGTACAGTCAACACAGGTCCGCAGTGTCCAAATGGGGAGTCCCCGCCTGATACGCTGAATCGCTCAGTGACGCAGAAGACTTAGGCCGAAGAACATCCACAATATCGTGAAAACCCAAAGTGCTTTGTACCAGAACCGAAGTGAGCTTTGCGGGAAAAACTGACGATGCACTCCCCACATTCGAGACATTTCACCCCATTTCAATCCGGTTCGCGACCACATCGTCCGTTGGATTTTGTCGCCAGCGGAGAGCTTCGTGCCGGCCTGCATCATCATGACCTCTCTGACGATCCAGAATCCAATTCCGCCCCCGAAGAAGAGAGCTAGGTAGACCAAGAGGAGAGTATTCATTCGCGTGTCTGGCCCTCTGCTGTGGCCAGTGCCGATGGGGATCTTGCCATGATGAGTGGCCACGTCAAGTGGGCGACCCGGAAAGGCGGCGCCAGTTACCGAACATCTGCTGACCGGGACGTACCATTATTGAACTTGTCCGGTTGGTGCCTTTGCGCAATATAAAGAAACGTCCCGTCTGTCCCCGGTTTTCCCGTCTCGAAGAGAGAACACTGGTTGGAGATGAGTCTGTTACTGCGGTTCCGCGATCACGATTACAGCTGCCTTCCCGCCCACAGTCACATCCTTGGAGAACTGACCTCCCTCCAGCAAACAGAGGACTCTTTTTCCGTTCGTGATGGCAACAACACCGACACCTGCCGTTCCCAAACCGGGAGCGGGATTGTTGTTGGGATCTAAGTTCGTGATGTTGAGTCCGGCGGCGTACTCGTTGGCATCGGCATTCAAGAGCTGCATACCACTCCAGGTGTAATCCCACGTTCCGTCTGGGGCAAAGGGAAAGTTCGAGATAACCGCGATCTGAGACCAAACGGACGGGTCACCCGAGTCGTCGTTCCCAACAAAGAATTTAGCAGGGAGCGAAAGGTTCGACACGGAAGCGCTGGCACCCTGTTCAGCATAGCCAAAGCTCGCCGCAGCGTCGGTGCTCACGATGAAGAAGGTGACCGGGTCCGAGTTCGTCGTTGGACTTGCGAGATACAGGACTGGTGGATTTGCGCCCATGTTTCCGAGGGTTACACGTCCTGTGGAACTCGCCAACGCAAATGTCCCCGGAGAATTTGGGCTGAATGTCGTCGTCTGCGGGCCATCCTGGATGTTGTATTGGAACAGCGTGCCAGTAATCGCTCCAGTCGTGGAGGAGTTGCTGCTCAGGCTGAGTAATCCAAGCGTGCCAATGGCGCACGGGCCCGAAACGTTATTCGCAGTGCAGAGAAACTGCCCGGTTGTATGGACGATGTGATTGCCTGCGATGGAGGTTGCATCAAACGAAGCGGCGGACGCGACGGCCTGGCCGCTCCGAATCGGACTGCCCAGCCCCCAGAGATCGCTTCCCAGAGTGAATATTTCGTCGGAATTCACAACGTACAAAACACGATTGCTCGTCGTAACGGACGGAGCACCCGTCGTGAAGGTAGCCGTAGCACGGCCATCCAATCGAGATACTGAGCTGATCATTCCTGCTCCGGAGATGCCAGAAGGTGTTCCGGCCTCGTTTTGGTCTGCCGTGAAAAAGGAGACGGAGCCGCTTAGCGGATCGAGGACGAACGACCCTGCCATCGCATACCGTCCCTTAGGGCTTCCTCCATGCTCACCAAACGCGTAATTCGTGTGGAGCGCTGTCGTGTCGCCTGAGCCGAACGCATTCGAATCCTGAAGTCTTAATTCGCCAGCGACCTGCGATTTGGGGGTCGTTGTACTGTCGATTTGGAGGAGCATACCTCTCGCCGCCACTCCGGAAGTGAAGCTGCCGGGCGCGATTGCGAACGTGAATGACCCACCAGGCGTCTGAAGTTGCAAGCACCCCACGAAGCCGGAGTCACCCGCTACCCCGAATACCGCTGAGCCCGGATCTGGCCCAACCTTATAGAGGCTCCCGGCCGACTGAATCGTGAAATGCCTTGGACCGCTGCTTGAATCGTTGACGTCCAGGTCGCCGCCGTTTCCGCCGCCAAGGTCTCTCACGTTCCCTGCACCATCGAGCGCCACACTGAAAGCCATCGCGCTGGGCGTAGAGCCCTGCCAGCCTTGAGCGACGCCCGCGTACTGTCCGCTCAGCACGGATTCGTTCCCCGAGGGCAGGCCTGCGCAGGTGGTCGATGTCACAATAAGAGAGACGATTACCGTCGTGTCTCTACCGGTCGCGGACGCTGAGCCGCCTCCTGCCACGCTAACTTGATTCGTCTCCGGTGATGGCGCATTCGCGGAGACATTCACAGTCGCAGTGATCGTTGGAAAGTTCGCACCGACGGACAGCACGTCGGACCGCGCGCACGTATTTGAGGTGCAGTTCCAGCCCGAGCCGGTCATCGAAGCGAGTGTCATTCCTGTAGGGACAATCTCGGCGACATTGACAGTTCCGTTTGTCGGCCCGGTGCCTTGATTCGTCACTATCAGCGAATAGATAGCACCCTGCTCGTTGGTGGTGAAATCTCCGGCGTGGGATGAGGCGATTGCGAGGGCCGGCTCGGGCGCAGACGATGGGGGAGTGTTGCTTCCCATTGATGAGGTATTACAGCTCGTTGCCGAGACCAGAGATAGACTCACGATACAAAGACGTATGAATGGCGGGCCTTTCGAAACGAAACGGGCGGGCTTCCACACGGAATTTCTTCCTCGCGAGAGGCGAAGCTTACGTGATAGGGCCCATTTATAGGGCTTGGGCAGGGAGGAAGTCAACCTATCGAAGTCCGTGTCGCTCGCGCATTCTCTTCAACGCTTTGAAAAACACGTTTCGGACGCGCCGTTCCCAGCAGATGGTCTCAGTCACATGCCCGGTTAGTCCCCTTCTCGTCCATGGAATCCGCTACTACCGCACTTGTGGATGTACGGCGTTTATCAGGCGCTATTTGTGTCAACCGCCGACCGTTCCCCCGCAATTTTGCGAGGCCACGGCGCCCAAGGGACGAGAAGATGCCTCCTCGTCTGGTTTGGAACAATACGTTCGGCACCGTGGCCCGCGGGACAATTCCTCTGCTGCGGCCTGCGAGGAGCGCACGTGAGAATGCGTAGCGGGTATCTGAAAAGCGACTCTGCTGCGAAACGATTCGGCTTACATCGGACCGAGATACTCCACGTGGACATAAGTCCCCAGGCGGGCGTTGTAGGCCAAGTACCAGCCTGGATCATCGGGATCGGCGTAGAGCACGATGTCGTCACTGTTCCAGAGCCAGTTCGCACAATCGTCGTAATCGGCCGGCGCCACGCTGAAGTAGAAGTTGTCGAACAGGAAGTGGTCCCGTGTCCCTCCGCCTAGGCGGTATACATGGCTCGCGCCGATCTCGCCCGGAAAATGTCCGTGCTCCCAAGGATGATCGAGGTGATATGTAGGATTGTTCTTGCCGCCGTCATGGCCGACCCAGCGATCTGTGGCAGCGTCCACGTGAGGCGCAACGGGATGACCCGGCTGATCCGCAACGCGAGCATTCGTCGCGGGCTTGCCACCCTGAGGTGCAGGTGCCGGTTTGGCGATTGTGTGCGAAGGAGTCGGTCCGTGGGTGGGAATGTGCCCGCCCCCCACGGGCTGGTTGACTTTTCGTTGCGGTGGCGCTGCGGCGCGTTGTGCAGGAGCGGCACCGCCTCGTTGCGCGACGTCGCCGCCACGCTGTTGCGCGATCAACGGAATACAAAGGACCATCGATATGGCAAAGATTCCAATTTGCTTCTTCATACAGGCTCCTATTCCGGAAACGCAACCGATATGATCCGGAATCACTTTCTCGCGCATCGTATGCCGCTTCTGCCCTAGACACAACGAATTTGCGGCCAGTGGCCCCTCGCGCGATGAGACGGTCCCCGCGCGCCGTCAAGTGGACGTAGGGTCGCCTTACCGGACATACCCGCCTGGTACTCTACGTGGACGAGAACCCCGTTACTCAGGAGTTTGCCGCTCAATAAGATGTTGTTATGCTTGGGCCGCTTATCTGTGGCAGTGCGCCGAGCAGCTATACTCGACCGATCGGAGCAAGAAATGACCTCTATCCTTAAGCGATTTTCGTTCCTGTTCGCCCTTGCGCTTTTTCTTGGCTGCGGTCATTCACCCGCAGTGGAAGCAGGATCGGCCGCCCAGGCGAGCGCAAACGCCCCGTCATTAAAAACCATCAAGAATACCGGCGGCGGCACGATCGTTTGGGGACCGGTGCCTGGCCAGCGGACGTATCAGACGGTTTTGAGCGTGATGCTGAAAAGGGTGGAAACTGATTACGGCGACCGCCCGCAAATGGGCAATATGCTTCAGAGCCGCAACGGCAATTTCTGGCAAGGCTTCTTCACGTTTGCGAACAAGAAGCAGAGCGGAAGTACGCCGATGACGGGCATGGTGATCATCTACGCGCCGCAGTCGGGCACGTCCGGCGGTGCGACGCTGATCGACACGTCGACCAATTTCACAACGTCTGCGAACTCCATGGTGCAGGCGCTGATCAAAGCAGTGCAAACCGGCTCACAAGGCGGGCAAAGCGCGCAGAGCGGTTTGCCCGCCGGCTCGGCGCCTGCTGCGGGCGCTGCGTCTTCCGGCCCGGCACAGCAGCTCACGCCTTACCCGTTTCCGGACCAGACCGGAGCGATCAGCCTGCCGGCCGGATGGAAGCCAGCTAGTGCTCACATGGGCGACGTAATTGCGTCTGGTCCAAACGGTGAAACGCTCCGTTTCGGCTTCGTGATCGAGGCGCTTGACCCGAACCTTCCTAGCTCGCGCACGATGGGGGCCGGACGCGGCACGGCACCGGGAAGCTTTGTGTTGCTACCGTACAACGAGGACCCGGCCAAGATGTACCAGGATGCGCTGAATCAGCTCGGCCAGAAGCAACGCCTGGGCGCCATCACCTTCACCGCGCAGCAGGTGAACGACCAGCATGCGAATCCCGGGAAAAACTTCATCATGATGGGAACCGTTCAGAAAAGCGATGGTTCAGCTCCCGTGGACGCCATCATCCAGTTGCTGTGCTCTCCGGAAAATCAGATGGGCTTCGAAATAAAGATTTACCAGGTCAGCGCGCCCGACCAGATCTTTAAGAAGGAAACGCCCACGCTGAACGCGATTTTTCCGACGTACACGCAGGACCCCAAGCGGATCAGCCAGATGGCCACCGCGAATGCCAAACTGGTGATTCAGGCAGACCAGAACACCATCGCGTACGAACAGCAGCTCACCGATGCGTCCGACAGGATGACGCAGGGCATGTCGGATTACCTGCGCGGCGAAAGCGTCTTTGTCGATAGCAGCACCGGCCAGCACTACCGAGGTGCCGACGATCTGGCTACCGCGCTCCAGAACGCAAATCCGAACCGTTTTCAGACCTTGCCCCTAGGTAGTTACATCCAGGGCGTCGATTATTAGGCTAAGGTCAGCGATAAGCCTCCGGCTTGAAATCGATCATTCGTGACTCCCCTGTAGTCCGCTTCTCGGACATTTGAAGTCCTAGAACCGGACTGGTCCGAGAGCTCGTTTCTCGGGACCTGTCCGCGATTCTTGCTAGCTGTCCCGCGTAATTGCGGAGACAAGTTCAGACTAAAATGCGTGCATGAATTCTGCCGTGCCCGCACTTCACTTCTCCGGTTACCCCGATTACCAATATTCGAGGAGCGGTTGCGGTCGTACATCAAACGGTTGGGCGTGCGACGCTTCATTCCGTCTCCCACGCGAACGCGTCAGCGCCCAGCTTCACTTCGATCGACCCGTCCGCCGGAAGCCGTTCCACGAGCAGTCCCTCGCGCCAAAGCTCGACCTGAAGCATCAGCGACGCCCCCAGCCCCCTGACGAGCCCTCGTCCGATCGAAACTTCCAGCATTTTATCGAAAGCTGAGCGCACCAGATCGTGCGTCCCGAGGATGCAATTATCCTCCGTGTCCAGCAGCGACCCGGCAACTCTTCCTGACTCAATCGCGATCAGTAGCCGCAACTCATCGCTCCCACGAAGCAAAATCCGGAACTCTGCTTCGGATATGGCGTAGAGCAAATCGGTCATCGGATCGACGCACAAGTAGAAAAATCGCTCGTCGAAGCCATAGCGCACTTCGCGCAACGCCCGCGCCTGACCGTTTGTGGGCGTACCGCTCAGACCCGAATAGTAAAACCCTGCGCCGAGCCACTCGAAATAGGAAGTCTCGCGGCCGGTCACTTGCACGTTCAGGTAAGCCTTCGGTGGCGCGGCGGCTGCATATTCCGGTCGCCGCTTGGAGCGCACGACAGATACTCGTGGAGTGAGACGAGTCTGATTTGACGTGAACCGGGCCCAATCGAGTTCGGGCTTGTTGCCAGACATCTTAGGGTGAGCGCAGTCCCTCAGTGTCCCTGGGTATAGTCGTTACCCACCACTTTGTCAAGATTGCCTCATCAGTTGAGATTCACGACTAGTTGACGACCGCTGCTGGACAACCCATCTTGGAAGGCGCGTATCACAATCTCCGGCGGCGGGGAATGCCGCACCTGTGCGTGGAGTCCTGATCACGATTATGTTGATACTTGCTGAGCCGTTTTTGGCGCGAGCACAGAACCAGGTGACGCCCGACCTTTCCGGCACTTGGGTGCTCCGTCCCGCGTCGAACGCGTCGAGTAAAAACTCAGGCGCCTCATCGAAATCGATCGTCGTTATTGCGTGCTCGGGTTCGATTACCGAAATGCGGTTTAAATCTCCCGACGCGGAATGGGCTGTGAGATACATCGTGGTGTCCGAACAACAGTCGGCGATGGCCACGACTCGATGGTCTGCGTCGGAGGCCTCGAGTAAAGTCGAAAGCACCACGCCGCTTGTGGCGATGCCAAATAGCACAAGGGTATCGACTTGTTTTGCCCGAAGAATCATCTCGAGATCGGTGCCCGCGAAGGCGCTGACGCGGTGTTTCGTCACGACGATATCGTGCTCCGCTGGGCCCAGCGCAGGATGAATTGCGCCAGCAGACCCTTGGAATAACGTTTGGGACTGCAGAGAGGACTTCAGAGCAGAGAAAAGTTTGTTGCGTTCGCTGACTTCGGGCAGGGATGGGCGAAAGCCCACTTGAACGTGGATCGTCAGCATTCCCGCGCTGCGGCCAGCACTCAAAACGCGCGAAGCCCGCTCAATGAACTCCGCTTCCGGCTTCGCGTAAATCGAGACGATGCCAGCCTGGCAATCCATAGCCAGCAGCGCAGTGTGAGAGACGTCGAACGATATGCCGCTTCCCATAGCGGGAAGCTTAACTCTATAGAGGTAACCAGCGTGTGAATAATTTGCCAAAGGACTTGCGTGGCGCTCACTTTGATATTTTGACTCTTTGCCGAATGAACTCCCGATTGATCAGCGCCCGGTAAGTCGAGTTGACGGAGAAGTTTTTGGCTGTACTTCTTATGGACGAGAACCGTGTTTGTCAGCCTCAAACTTAGTGTGCGCTGGGTACAGCCTCGAAGCACGTAAACCTTATGCCAGGTCCGTTGCACAATTTGTCGGCTTCATACTCACAATCAGCGCCCGTTCTGTTCGTATCTCTGGTACGGCGTGGCGCTAAACCAGGACCGTGCCGCCATCAATCACAACGGTCTGCCCAGTAGCGAATCCTTCCTGCATCAAGAACAAATAGGCTTGTGCGATCTCGGATGCCTCGCCGACTCGTCCAACGGGGAGACTATTGCCCACGCTCTCGTATAAGCGGTCCCGCTCCTCCGCGCTCATGTTCTGCCAGAGGTTTGTGCGAACGACTCCGGGAGATACTGCGTTAACCCGTATTGGAGCGAGCTCGACGGCCAGAGCGCGTGTTAGTGCTTCGATAGTTCCACAGACACTCGCGGCGATCGCCCAACCTTTGCGCGGGCGCCGGCCGGCGATTCCAGTCGTGAGTACGACAGAGCCCCCCTGGCGAATATACGGGCTTCCGTATTTGACTGCGGCAAGCGCCGCCCAATAGCGCAACTCAAACGCGTGTCGTGCTTGTTGAAGATCAGTAGATGCGAGGTCGTGCAAATGCAGGCTATCGCCGGCAGTAAATACTAGATGATCGAAAAGGCCAAGCTTTGAAAAGAAGGTTGCAAGCGCTCGCTCGTTTGAGACGTCAATCGCGTGCCCTTGTACTTCTTGGCCGATGCTTTGAACGGCTTGGTGAACTCGTTCCGCGCTGCTTGAGGCGATCACGACTTTCGCTCCGTGCGCTGCAGCCAGCTGCGCCGTTGCCAAGCCAATCCCCGACGAGCCGCCCAGTACAACCACCCGCTTATCCTGCAAACCGTTTCCTTGGTGCATTGAACTCTCCTTGTGCGCTCTTCTGACTTACACAGTGACAGATGACCAGACAGCGACATGCGGTTCATGCATAATAGTCATGGCTGCCATGCGTTTAGAGAAACTGCGACAAGTCGACTTGAACCTCCTGATTACATTTGCTGCCATCGCGGAGGAGAAGAGCGTCACGGCGGCAGCGTCCCGGCTGCTGCTGAGCCAGCCCGCGGTGAGCCGCGCGTTGCAGCGCGCCCGGGCCATGTTTCAAGATGACCTTCTGCTCCGGTCGCCGCAAGGCTTCGAACTCACGATGCGGGGCCGCAAGATCCTCCAAGAGCTTGAGGGATTACTACCTAAGATGGAGAATCTGGTTACGCCGAATCTGTTCGATCCGGCGCGAGAGAAGAGCCACTTCCGCATTTCTGGCCCGGATAACGTCTGCACAGTCGTAGTCCCCCGCTTGTGCCGGCAGTATGCAAACGGGCGCTACCAGGTGCAGTTTGAATTCCTTCCCTGGCAAAGTGGCATCGCGGAGTTAGTGGAGCACGGGCAAGTCGATCTTGTTCTCCATATAGATGATGGACTGCTGCCGTCGCACTTTCAGTCGGAAAGGCTTTACCGGGAGGATTGGATTTGCGCCGTCGCGCGAAGCAGCCGCTTTGGCGACCGACTGTCGCTTCGGCAGTACTTGGCGGCGAACCACATCGTTGTAGCTACCTATGCCGGTGTGCAGACCATCCCGGACAAGCAGCTGGCGGCCGTCGGTGCCAAACGCAGTTCGTGTATTCGACTGCCTTACTTCGGAGTGGCCCTGCAATGCCTCGCCGGCACAGAACTCGTGCTCACCGCTACCAGTGGCCTGCGCTCGGTTATCAAACGAAACCGCGAATTACGTGTTGTGAAAGCGCCACACGAATTGCATTCGTTTCATTTCTTGATGGCTTGGCATCCAAGACTCAACAGCGATCCGCGTCACGTGTGGGTGCGCGAAGCAATACGATCAACAACTGCGGCTCTCAACGAGTAACCCAATGGTGTCGAAAATTTGTCTTTAGATCGAAAGATCGTTACTCGCGGGTCGCTCGGACTCGCTGCCGTTGAGGAAGGAACCTTACGTCCCAAGACTTACTCGTTGCGCAGCGCAACCAGGGGGTCCACTTGCGTCGCCCGACGGGCGGGTAGCAGGCAAGCTGCCGTGCCAACCAAAGCAAGGACAATTACGACTCCTCCGAAAGTCCATGGGTCGGTCGCTTTCACACCGTAAATCTGACTCGCCATCAACCGTGTCAGGCCCCAGCTGGCAAACAACCCCAATGCAATGCCCACGAAGATCGGCTCCAGCCCTTTGAGCAGCACCATCTTCAGCACGCCGCTCGGCTGTGCTCCGAGGGCCATACGAATACCGATATCATGGGTTTGCAGCGAGACCGAGTATGCCATCACGCTGAAAACTCCGATCGCCGAAAGGATCAGTCCAACGCTCGCGAATATCGTCAGGAGTATCAGCCCAAATTCCGGCGCAGCGAAATAGTCGCGGTTCAGAATGCTTTCAAGCGAGCCGGTGTTGGCGAGAGCCACGTTCTGGTCCACGCTCGAAATCTGCTGGCGTATGTTGCTCAACACCGATTCCGGACTCACCGCAGTCCTTACGAGCAACTCGTCGCCCGCCCACACCGTGACGGTGTACGGCAAGAACGCTTCGGGTGCAGTGGATTCCTCAAGCCCATTGTTCCTCATATCGCCCACAACTCCCACGATCTCGAAAAACGCGTTGTGCGGCGCGTCCGCGATCTGGTCGAGCAAGTTGAATCCTATCGTGCGCCCGATGGGGTCCGAATCGCCGAAGTAGTCATGCACAAGCTTCTGATTGACGACGACCACTCTTCGTGCTGAATCGACATCGGTTGCCGAAGGCAGGCGGCCACGGACAAGAGGCAGCCCCAACGTCTGAAAATAATTCTCACTGACGAGTTCGATGTTCGATCTCCACGTTTCCGAGTGTGTCGTCCCGGGCACGGTCACCGCCGAGTCGCCGGCTTGCTCAACAGGCAACCAGAGCGAATCGGTGACGCTCGTCACACCTGGAATGGTGCCGATCCGCGCCAAAACCTGCCGAAAGAACGCCTGCTTTGCCTGTATCGTTCCATATTGCCCCTTCGGAAAGACGACTCGCGCGACGAGAATGTTGTCGGGATTAATTCCCAGATCGACGTGTTCCAGTGCGAAAAATGTGCGCATCATTAGTCCCGCGCCGACAAGTAGCACGATCGAGAGCCCAATTTGCACGGCGACCAGCGCGCTCCGCAATCGGCCGTGGCCGGAGCTTCCCCCTACGCCTTTCCCCGCTGACATCAACCGCTTATGCAAATCTCCGCGCGCAGCATGTAACGCCGGTGCGAGCCCGCATAGGAGCGTAGCCAGTAAGGTGATTCCCACGGTTGCCGCCAGCGCAACGCCGCTCAGCTGAATGTCGATTTCCTCCGGGACCGTGTCTGGAGGAATCATGTGTCGCACCAGATACAAGCCACCGTAAGCGAGCAGGCAGCCAAGAGCGGTTCCAATCGCCGCCAATACAAAACTCTCTAGAAGCAACTGGCCCACCAGGCGTGCTGCCGACGCACCCAACGTCGCGCGAACGGCCAATTCCCTCTCGCGAGCTGTCGCCCTGGCCAACAACAAATTAGCGACATTGCTACACGCGATCAGCAAAAGCATCAGGACAGCGCCGAGCAGGATATAAATCATTTTCTGCAGGCTGGCCGTGGTCGCGTCGATGATCGTTCGCATGATCACCGTGAATTGTTTCGGATACAGGTTCGGATAAATCTTCGCCTCGTTGTGCGTAATTATTTCCATGTCCGCGGCCGCCTGTTTCAGCGTCACGCCGGGCTTCAAAACCGGCACTGTCCAGACATACATTGGCAGCTTCGCGGGACCGCCCAGGAAAGCGGCTGTCAGATCGGGAGTGATCTTCATCGGGAAAAATATGTCGCCGCGAAACAAAAGGAAGCGCGGCGGCAGAATTGCCACAAGCGAGCGCGGCACTCCATTTATCGTCAATGTCATGCCCAAAATCTTTGGATCGCGGTTGAATCTCTCGTGCCACAAGCGATCGCTCATCACAAAAACTGGCGGCGCGCCCGGCGCTGCATCCGATTCAGTGATCTCGCGTCCCAACCTGGGCTTGAAACCCAGTGCTGCGAACGTAACTGGTTCGAGCGCCGCGCCTCTCACTTGATAGGAGGTGTTTCCCATCAAATAGGTGATGTCCATGCTGGTGCCGCCCAGAATGGAACTGAAGACGTGATTCTGTGCCCTGAAGTCGAAAAATTCCTTCACGGTGTAGAGATTGCGGCCAAAGGGGCCTGAATCTTTCGTGTTGTGCGTGTAAATGTAAAGAAGCCGGTCGGCATTCTTATAAGGGAAAGGCTCAATCAACACGCTGTAGACGACGCTGAAAATCACCGTGCTTGCGCCGACGCCCAGCGCCAGTGCCAGCAGCGCCAGCGCTACCGATCCGCGATCTTTGTGGAAACTCCTTAACGCGTGGCGCAGGTCCCGCCAAATTGATCCCACCATGCTCATGGCGCACCTGCTTTCGACTGCAATCTCTCCGCGACGTGTTCGCGCAGGTATTTGTTCCGCGGCGAACTCAGGCGCCCGTGCGGCTGCCTGCGCCGGTCGATAACGCGAGCATCACGTTCACCCAAATCGGAAACATCCTACAACACGCCCGCAGCGGGAAGACAGCACCGCATGCGTCTTGAAGCCAGCGCGTTACCGGATGTTGAGTTCAAGTTTCGCGTAACCGCGTTGCTCAGGACTTGCGCCCCCGGCCGCTGGCGCTCCGGATGACGCGCTTCGCCACATCTTGCCGTGGTCACGATTGTCGCGGCAGGATTTTTCAATCGACGCTTTGACCGATTACGCTTGACATATAACTCGTACAGCGATATATCTGTGCACGATATATTATATAAACCGCGCCGCCCTGCTGTGGAAACCGCGAGAACTTCGAAAGACATCGGAGGTTCAGCATGATGAGGAGGTTGAGAAATGAATGCCGCCCTCTCCGCTTTGGCAAATGGTTTGGTCTTTAGCGCGCTCTTGGCGGCATTCGTCTGGGTCGCGCTGCGCCTATTGAAGCGAAAGTTCAACGCTGCCACACGGTATGCGATCTGCTGGGTCGTGCTGCTGGCCGCGGTGGCGCTTCCAGCCTCCTATTTTACGGCGGGCGATCAGCGCAGGATCGAGCCGGCGGGCTCGAGCTATGGGACAACAAACACATTGGCGACGCGTCCCGCCCCGTCTTCTTCAAATTCCACCTCTGCGCCGCGGCGGCCGGCGACCACGAATCCTTCGTGGCTCCCTAGCCTTCCCATTCGAGTGCAGCCGAGCTCTTGGACCGAACGGTTTGGCGAATTGTGGGCGCTGACTTCATTGCTTCTGCTGGCGCGCCTGGCCGCCGGCTTCGCTGCCCTGCACTTCCAGAAGAAGTACTCGCGCAAAGCACCGTGCGAGCTGCGTGAATCGATGGAACGTTGTCTGACCGAGCGCGGGATAAAACGCCGCGTGCGCGTGGCGCTCGTTCCCGAAGGCAACTCACCGATGCTGGCGGGCGTGCTTCGTCCTTGCGTTTTGATACCGGAGCGATTGCTCTCGGAGCTGGATCCTGCGGAACTGGAACAAATTCTCCATCACGAAGTGACTCACGCGGCCCGCTATGACGATTGGGCGC
>Ga0207105_1077_pt1 | contig 24016 bp, 21 predicted proteins | sample Alteio_BWMinHeat_77_FD_153569 | JGI IMG/M metagenome (GOLD analysis project Ga0207105, IMG submission 153569) | Enriched cells from forest soil in Barre Woods Harvard Forest LTER site, Petersham, Massachusetts, United States -... | ecosystem: Environmental > Terrestrial > Soil > Temperate forest >... | reverse complement strand
TGGGAGGTGAATGCCAAGGTCCTTGAGCCGACTCTCCGGACCGCCGGGCGCGACCGCATCGATTTGAGCCATGTTTGTTCTCCTTGATACAAAAATAGCCGTTGCAGGCGAGAACGAGGGTCTTTAACGATCCCGTAACCGGCGCTTCGGATTGGGTTCGATAGTGGAAAGAAATGTGACGAGCCGGAGAGGGAGCCACAAGCACGCGCGCTATTCTGCACTGGAGGAGTGCGCTCATGGCCGATACAGCCGCTTACCCCTATGAAACCCGCCTCAACATCCTGCACGGTCCGCTGGAGGCGATCGACGTGAAGGCGATGGCCGATGCCTGCCAGTACAAGTGGTTCAACCAGACGCTGTGCCAGGTGAACGGCTCGGTGGTGCGCATGGGCGTCTTCGAGGGGGAGTACCACTGGCACAAGCACGACGACGATGACGAGTTCTTCTTCACCGTGGAAGGCACATTTCTGATCGATCTGGAAGACCGTACGGTTGAGCTGAAAACGGGCCAGGGGTTCGTGGTTCCGCGCAAGGTGGTGCATCGCACGCGGGCGCTGGAGCGGGCGGTGGTTCTGATGGTCGAGAATGTGGGGATCATTCCGACGGGGAACTGATTCGGGCCCGCCACGTCTCGTCCGGGCGCGATGAAGCGGGCTTGTCGTCCCAAGGCTGAGATGGAGCGGAATCGACATGGCGGCCCGGTCCGGCCCCGGAACCCGGCGTTGCCCGGGTGCGTTATAGTCAAGAAGGAATGGCCACCACGCCCAACAGAAATACGGCTGCCGGATCCCGGCCAGCATCGGGACCCACCACGCAGCAGGGGTTTGTCTATTTGCCGTTGATTGCCGGCTGGCTGGTGCCGGGTGCGGGTCATTTTCTGCTCCGCAAATGGTATCGCGGGGCGCTGCTGGCCGTGTCGATCCTGGGCATGTTTGCGCTGGGAATCGCCATGCAGGGCAAGCTCTATTCGAGCGCCAAGGACATCCTTGACCTTCTCGGGCTGGCGGGCGATCTGGGCAACGGGCTGGTCTATTTTGCCAGCCGGGCGCTGGGGCTGGGCGCCGACTCGGAGCAGGTCACGGTGGCCGACTGGGGATCCCGCTTCATCGTGGTGGCCGGCATGCTCAACGTGATCGCCGCCATTGATGCGCACAACCTGCGCACGGGAAGGAAGATCTCCTGATGAATCCTTCCCACTTCACTCATTTCACGGCGGTCATCCTATTTGCGCTATGCGCTTCGACGGTTTTCGGCATCACCATGCGCGAAACACCGCGGCGCATGTTCCGCTACGGGGTCTATTGCTTTACGCTGTTCTGCGGGTCCGCCATCGTGCTGAGCTGGGTGATGTTCCTGATCGCGCGGTAAAGGCCGGATCGATGGTCATCGAGTCCGTAAACCCGATGTGGACGGATTTGAGCCGTGACTGGTACGAATACGAACCGGCCGATTACGAGCGCTCGATCGAATCGAAACATAGAAGCAAACGCAGATCCTTCCGCTTCGCGTCAGGATGCCAGTTCATTTGGCAAGCGAAGGTCGCGTTTTAACGAAGTTCCCGGTTTGTGGGCTTTCGACTCCGCTGCACTCCGCTCAGGATGACGGCGCTTTGGACGGGCGGAATGCGCGTCAGCTGCCCCGCTCCCAGACCGCGGCGTCAAAGGTATGGGTGCAGTCGTAGCCTTCGGCGCGATAGAGTTCGATGGCGTTGACGTTGGCTTCGGTCACGGTGAGGGAAATCTCGGTGAGGCCCTGGCGGAAGAAGCAGGTGGCCGCAATCGAAAGCAGCAGCCTCGCCAGTCCGTGGCGCCGATAGCGCGGGTGCACGCACAACTGGGTGATGTGGCCGCTTTGCGTCGAGACGCGCGACCCAAGTACCAGAGACACAAGTTCCCGGGTGTGGCGTTCGACGATCACGTGCGATACCTGGGGGGAAAACGCGCCGCAGCCGGAGTAGCGGACGATGTTGTGAAGGAAGCGCAACGAGCCGTGGGCGGAGCGGTACTGATCGTTGATCAGGCTGTCGGGATGGCCCGCGTAGGCCTCCGAGATCAGGTGCCCGGCCGCGTTCAGGTCTTCATCGCGCCACGGACGCAGTTCCAGATCGGGAGGAAGGTTGGGATGGGGCATGTTCCACACCCCGGCCAGAGGCTGGACCATGAACAGGCGCCGATAGACCTCGAAGCCGGCGTGGCGGAAGCCGGCGGCATGGGCGCCGGAGGGGTGCAAAAGCAGTTGGGACTCGATGCGGTCAACCTGCGGCGAGTTCTGCAGAGTTTCAAACAGGTGCCTTAAAAGGGTCTCCTCAATCTCGCGAACCTGCAGGACCTCCTCTTCGGAGAATGGTTCCTCGGGATTGGCAGGTTGACCGGCGGCCACGCCGACCTGCCGGCCCGATAGAGCGAAGACGTCGCCGATCACAGCCTTGGATTCCTCGTAGACGCAGAACGTGTAGCCGGTGACCTGGCCGCCTTCCATGGCTACATATCCGGGCAGCATGTGGCTGTCGAGGTACTGCATCAAGAGCTTGGCGGATGTGCGGTAGTCCCAGTGCAGGCGCCTCCGCCACAGGTCGCCCTCCGCCTCGAGAAGAGGACGCAGGAGCGGCGCCGCGAAGTGGCGAAGGTCGAGAACCTCGATGGAAACACCCGATGCCATACTTCCTCAATGCCTGCACTAGCAGTATCTGCCGAATAGACCCAACCTCCAACAAAATCGCTACGGCATTCCTCAGGGCCTAAAGGCCTGTTCATTTTGTGGCTTTTCGGCACGACTGAAGTCGAGCACTCACACAAAACAATTCGAATTCTGATTCATCAGCCACTGCGTAATCAAGATGCATGAACCCGCCAGCTTGACTCCAGGCCGGCCAAGGCGTGATTAAAACGGACCAGACCTTCCGCTCACTTTGCCACGACTTGCGCCTGAATGTAAATCGGAGTTTGCTACCGGCTTCCGACCAGGTAGACCTCCAGTCCCTGTTCCGGCCATCCAAAGAGCATCTCATAATGGCGGCCCTCGAGGTATTCTTCGAGAGCCCCGGGGGTGTGCAGGTCGACGCCATTGCGTCCGGTAACCCTGGTCACCAGGAGATGCTGCTCGTCCGGCACCCCACTCTCTTCGTAATTGACTACTTCATGGTTGCGATAGAAAGCGAGCCCGTACTCCATATCCCGGCGCACCCGGAAAACGGCCACGGTTTCGGTCGAGGGGGCATAGTTCAGCAACCGGTCGGCGAGCGGCCGGGCAGAGTAGGCGCGGTCGAGCAGCTGAATGACACGCTTGGAAGACTCGATCGCCGGGATGCCGAAAAATGGCCCCCCGCCATAGAGGAACAATACCAGCACGACCAGGATTCCGGTGGTGGCCAAGCGCAGCCTTGCCACCCCGAAGCCATTGACCACAATGACGATCAGCAGCGCCGCGCCGATCCCCGACAGGGACGCAATGAGCAACGGACGAGACGGGGGCAGATGCGGTCCGTGGAGCACAAACCAGGGAAGCAGCAGGGCGAAGGTAGTCATGAGGCCGCCCAGCACGGCATGGCCGCCGAGCACCCACTTGCTCAGGCCCGGGGTGCGGCGGCGGAACAGGTAATCTCCGGTGAGGATCGTAATGGGAGGAATGGACGGGAGGATGTATCCGGGGAGCTTGGACTGGGAGAAGGAGAAGAAAAAGATGGGAATCAAGGCCCACAGCACCAGGAATTCAGGGAAGGCATCGCCGGGGCGGCCTGGCTTTTTCTTGGCATTTGTGGCGTGGCGCAGCCGCCATTCGGCGACCGAGGTCTGGATCCCGTCGATCAGGGCCCGGAGGGCAATCACCGTCCAGGGCATGATGGCCAGCAGAACAACCACGATGTAATACCAGAAGGGCTGGGTGTGCTGATAGCGGTTGGTGGCGAAACGCGCAACATTCTGCTCCACGAAGAATTCGTAGAAGAAGGTGGGGTTGGCCCGCTGTACGGCGATAAACCACGGCAGCACGATGGCGAAATAGAGGAGAACGCCGGGCCACCAGAACGAGCGCCTGACAATGGACCACTCGCGGCGGAGGGCCGCGAATGCGCACACGATTACGATGGCCAGAAACGGAGCAACCGGACCTTTGGCCAGGGTGGCCACCCCGGTAAAGAAGTAGATATCGAAGAGCCAGAACTTGGAGTCGGTTTCGTACCAGGCATACCAGCCGAGCAGGCCGATCGAGAACGGTGCGGCCATCTGCATGTCGGTGGAGGCACCGCGGGCAAAGCCGATGATTCCGGCGCAGGCCACGGTAATGAGGGCGGCGTCGAGGTGGCCGCCGCGGCGGAAGCGTCGCATGTGCAGGTAGATCAGCGCCGCCATGATGAAGGCGAAGCTGGTGGAGGGCAGGCGGGCGCTCCAGTCGTGCACCCCGAATTCCTGGAACACAAACACCGCTCGCCAGTAGTAGAGAGCGGGTTTCTCGAGCCAGGGGTGGCCGTAGAGGTAGGGAGTCACACACGCGCCCAGCCGCCCTTTGAGGGTGTGGGCCGAGTCGAACCGGTCCAGCATTTCATGGGCGATCTGGGCATAGCGAGGCTCGTCGGCGCCCACCAGGCCCAGGCCGTCTCCGCCCAGAATCGGAGTCAATCCGTACAGAAGAAAGAAGACCGCGAAGATGAGAAACACGCCAGCCTCGCATACGGTGGCCCAGTTGGGCAGCCGTGCGCGCGGCGCTTGGGGCGAAACCGGAGCGGATGGTTCCAGGAAAGTCTCCACTTCCAGAGGTTCTCCAACCGGCGGGAAGCTATCCCTACCCAATCAGACGTACCAGCGCATGGCGGGGAGCCTGACATGTCGAATCTCGCCGATAGATCCGCGACCAGACCCGCGGAGGGGCCCTGCGTTTCGACAGGGACAAGGCTAACAGATTCGCGCCGACGGCGCCGCCGTGGTTTTACGGTTTACTAACGGCTTTCCCGGGTTGGGATTGCCGCTTTCTGGTTATTCCAGCCTGGCCGAATCCCTCTCGTGAGCCGGGTTGGTTTGTTCGCCGAAGCCCAGGACAGCGACTCCGGGCCTCAGTTCCATCAGAATCTCTTCCAGCGCGCGGCTGATCGGCCCGTCGAGGGTCACTCCCGCGGCGTTCTGGTGTCCCCCTCCGCCCAGCCTGGCGGCGATGGCGGAGACATTCACTTTTCCCTTGCTGCGCAGGCTCAGGCGGATACGGCGCTCGGGAAGTTCGCGAAGAAACACCGCCGCCTCCACGCCAGAGATGCAGATGGCGTAGTTCACAATGCCTTCGCAATCCTCCTCGGCGGCGCAGGTGCGCACCATGTCCTGGTGGCTCACCCAAAGCCAGGCAAGGCGACCTTCGCGATTCAGGTTACTCAGCGCCGCGCCGAGCAGCAGCAATTTCGAAGTCGCGGTCGAAAAATACACGTCCTGGGCAATGCGAACCGGGTCGGCGCCGGCCTGGGCGAGCTCCTGGGCCAGGGCGAAGGTGGATGCCCGGGTTGCGCCGTAACAGAAGCCTCCCGTATCCGTGAGTACCGTGGTGTAGATGCACGTGGCCATCTCCGGCGTCACCGTGGCTCCGGCGGCCTTCACCAGCCGATAGACCAATTCACCCACGCTGGCGGCGTTGCGGTCGATCCAGTTCACGTGCGCGAATCGCTTTCCGGTCGCATGATGGTCGATATTGACCTGGAAGAAAGGTTCCAGCCCGCGCAGCCTGGCACGCTCCAGGCCATCGCATTCGAGCAGGATGACCGCATCATACGGACCATGCACGCGCATGGCGTTGCGGATCTGGTCCGACCCCGGAAGCTGTCGATAAATAGAGGGAATGCGGTCCGCCGCCACCAGGTCGGCCCGCTTGCCCATCTGCTCAAGGAGCATGCCGAAGGCCAGCATGGAACCCACGGCATCGCCGTCGGGCCGGGAGTGGGAACAGACCAGGAACCGCTCGCCCTGGCGGAGCACTTCGAGGATCTCCGCAACCGGATCTTGCTCCGTTAATTCGGCCTCGCTCCGGTCGATCCCGGGATAGCGAGGCTGTTCGCCCATATGATCCATGCGGCTACTCCACCGACGTCTTCTGCCGTTTGCGGGCTCGACTCATCAGATCTTCGATGCGCGCCTGGAAACGCCCTGAACGATCGGCGAAAAAGGCAAGTTCCGGAACGTGGCGCACACCCATCCGCTCTTTCAGTTCAAAACGGATGTATCCCTTGGCGGCTTCGAGGCCGGCCACCGTGTCTTGTTCTGCCTTGTCGATGTCGGGCACGGCGTTATCCACTGCCACGTACACGCGGGCCGATTTGCCCCCTGGATTGAGGACCACCTCGCTCACATAGCAGAAGGCGATGCGCGGATCGGACAACTCGCCCTCGATCATGGCGCCGATCTCTTCCCGCAGCGTCTCCGCAACGCGATCCTGATGGTGCTTTCGCCCTCTGTGCTCCGGCATGGCAGCTTCTTCTCCCTCGGGTAAACCATTCAGGATACCAGAGAGACGGGGAGAATCCGGCTCCTGGATCCGAACGAAACAGGCACCTCTATGCACCGATTGTGTTATGTTCTCTGCCGGCAGAACGAAAGTCCTTGGCAGTTCGCAAATAACGAATCGCGGCGTAAACTTTGGTTTCGGAGCAAGCAGATGAGACGGCCTTTGGCTGATTGGCGGCGGTTTGCGCAGGCGGCGGTGTGTCTTTTCGCGGCAAGCACCATGAGCGCGGGAAAGCCGGATTTTTTGAGCAGCTACAAAGGCACCCCGTACGAAGACAGCCACTACCATGATGGCGCGCAGAAGATTCCGGGCAAGGTTTATTGCGCATACTACGACCGCGGCGGCGAGGGTGTGGCTTATCACGACTCGGACGCGAAGAACAATGGCAGCGGCGCACTCAATCCGGCCAATGGAACCTACCTGAACGAGTTCCGCATGGGCGAAGGCGTGGACACGTCGTATACCAAATTCAAACTGGATCCTCAGATCGACGACAACTCGTACGAAAAGGTACAACCGCCCGCAAACCTGTTGTACGTAGGCTGGACGGAGCCGGGCGAGTGGTTCAATGTGACGGTCGATGTGGCCGAGAGCGGCGACTATGCGGCCGATCTTCTGTATACATCGAATCGCGGCGGAACCATCTCCCTGGATGTGAATGGGGAGCCGGCCACCGTGCCGCTGCCTATCGAATCGACGTTCAACGCGGCCGATCCGGCGGCCTGGCGGCAGTGGCATCACTGGAACATCGCCCCCCAGATCGCCAAGCTTCACCTGCCTGCCGGCAAGAGCGTGATCACCGTGCATATTCTGACCCAGGGCAACATGAACCTGGCTGTCTTCGATTTCAAGAAATCCGCATGAACAGGTAGGACCGCGGGGAGAATCCCGGGGAGATTTTCAATAGATCGAGCCAAAGCCGACCGTCGCTATGTATGATGGAGGACACATCTGCAGAACGATTTACGATCGGCGATCGCGCCAACCGTAGAAACGCTCTTTAATCAACCCCCCACTCGCAAGAGTCACCGCACGGGAAAGGTTGATTAGTGAGCGTTCATCTTGTGAATCCCAGTGACAATTCCTTTGGAACGGCCGTTATCACGCCCAGATGGCTTTTTGTACTTGCGGCCGCTACGCCAGGGGCAGGAGGCGACCCTATCCTGGTGGATGAATCGCTGGAACAGATTGTGCCGGAGAGCATCCAGCCCGGCGATATTGTGGGCATCAGCGTGCATACGGGGAACGCACTGCGTGGCTACGCCGTCGGCAAACTGGCCCGCGAACGGGGCGCCTGGGTTGTCTACGGCGGCATTCACGCCACGCTCTTCCCGGATGAGGCTCTGGAGCGAGGACAGGCGCACGCGGTGGTCAAGGGGGATGGCGATATCGCCTGGGGCAAGGTGGTGACGGACTGCCTGGCAGGGAAGCCGAACAGGATCTATGAAGGCGGCCGTATCGAAGGCACTCAGTTCCTGGCGGCGCGATGGGACCTTATGCGTCCGGACAAATACATGTGGGCCTCGGTGCAGACCATCCGCGGGTGCCCCAAGCATTGTTCGTTTTGCAGCGTGTGGCGGACCGATGGCCAGAAGCCGCGGCAACGGAATTTCCAGAGCGTGATCGATGAAGTTGTAAGTTTGCGCCGGATCGGTTTCCGCTATATCGCCTTGGCCGACGATAACTTCTATCCGGTTACGTTGACCGACCTGCGGCTGGCGCGCGAACAGAACAATACCGCGAAGCTGGAAGAACTGACGACGATTCGCAGGGAACGCTTTCAACTCATGGAAGAATTGGCGAAGCTGCCCAAGGATATGGTGTTCTTCACGCAAATCACCATGGAAGCGGGCGAAGACGGAACTTACCTGGATGCGATGCACAAGGCCAACATCAAAGGCGCGCTGGTGGGTGTGGAAGCGGTAACCCCGGAGGGACTCAAAGCGGTTTTCAAGGATTGGAACTACTCAGGCGAGGCGTTGGCGAAGCAGTTGCAGACGTTCCGGCAGCATGGCATCCACGTGCTTGGCTCGTTCATCTTTGGACTGCCGACCGACAAGCCGGCGACTTTCGATGCCACGGTGGAAATGGCGCTGAAGTCGGGCGTCACTTTCGCGCAATTCGTGATGATGACGCCGTTTCCGGGGACGGTGGACTTCGCGCGCTGGGAAAAGGAGCAGTCGGTTGCGCCCACCATGGTTGGAGACGTGCCGATTACGCGCTACTGGCTGATTCCGACGGCCGTTCGCCCCAAAATGTTTACGCCACATCCCTCCATGAGCTCCGATGAAATCAGAGAGCGGACCCAGGAGGTATGGGACCGGTTCTATAACTGGGGGGCAATCTGGCGGCGTTCGGCCTGCACGCCGAATTTTCGGTCGCGGATCGCGTTCATGTTCCTCTCCAAGCTCTATCGGCAAATGTACGCGGGGACGGGGATCTCGACCGACAGCGCGCGGCGGAAAAAGTCGAAGAGCTGGGCGCGATGGACCGCCAGGCAATGCAAGCGCCTCTTCCAGGCAACTCCGATGCCAGAACTGAAGTCCCCGGTATGGGAACTCGCGTTTCCATCCGCGCCTTTGCGTCCCGCACTCGGGGGAGATGGCAGAGGGCCCGATGGGGGACCTTTCGTTGTGCTTCCGGAGGAGTGAGTTCGTCGTATCCGGGATGGGTGCTGTCTGCCGCCAATCTCAAGATTGAATATTGACAAAGCTCCAAGGCATAACTAAATTATGCCTATGTCTGGTATGCCTAAATCGGGGATGCCTCCCGGCGCGCTGCCCATGCTGATTCTGCGCATGCTCCATTCGGGTTCCCTGCACGGCTATGCCATGGCTCAGCGGATCCATGTGCTTTCGAGCGAAGTGCTCGCGGTCGAGGAAGGTCTCCTTTATCCCACCCTGCAGAAAATGCTGGTAAAGGGGTGGGTGACGTCGGAGTGGGGCACATCCGAGACCGGCCGCATAGTCCGCTTCTATCGCATGACTCCGGACGGACGCAAGCAGCTGAAGGCTGAACTCTCAGGCTATGACCGCTTCACGCAGGCCATCCAGGAAGTGTTGCGCACCGCGTAGAAGGGGCCGAAGCCGATCGGCAAGACCCGATTCAAGAACCAGGAGACGCGCCATGGCCGAGCTGTTCCGCCGCATCAGGTATCTGATCTTTCGTCGCCGCCTGGAGGCGGAACTCGCGAACGACATGGAGTTTCATCGCGAGATGGCACAACGCGCAGGCCGGCGCAATTTCGGCAACGAACTGCGGATGCGCGAACGGGCGCGCGAAGCGTGGGGCTGGACGTGGCTCGATCGCCTCGGCCAGGATCTTCGCTACGCGGCGCGGATGCTGAGGTGCACTCCAGGCTTTACTCTGATGGCCGTGCTGGTCCTGGCCATCGGCATTGGCGTGAATGTTTCAGCATTCAGCCTGTTTGACATGGTGGCGCTCAAGCCGCTGCCGGTGCGGGATCCGGAAGCGATCGTCCGGCTGGAACGGCGTTCGCCCGACGCCTACACCAGCGAGATGGCATATCCCTCGTTTCTGTTTTACCGTGAGCATGCAAAGACGCTTGCCGCAGCCATCGCGGTGCTCGGCGTGCCGCCCATGCAGATCGATGAAGATCTCGAAGGCGCGAAGACTTCGTTCGTCACCCCCAACTACTTCACCGAACTCGGAACACCGGCGGCGTTCGGTCGATTGTTTGATCCTTCACGAGAGGGTGTTACGGGCGTAGCACCGACCGTAATCCTCAGTTACGGATTCTGGCAGCGGCGCTTCGGCGGGGACCCGTCGGTGATCGGGCGAACCATTCACTTGAGTAGGAAACCGGTCACGATCATCGGCGTCACACCCTATGCATTTGCGAGCCTGGGAGGCCAGCATCCCGATCTCTGGCTGCCGATCGCGCAGCAGCCTTACTTCATCGACGGGAGTCATCTGTTCACCGATTTCAATAGCTCGAGCGTGCGCATGTGGGGCCGGCTGGCGCCGGGCGTGACCGCAAAAGCGGCCGAGGAGGAGCTGAAGGCCCTGACCGGCGAGCTGCGCCAAGAGCATCCTGACGCGGTGTGGGAGGGCGAGTATATCCAGAGTTCGCCGGGCGGGCACCTGCAGGTGATGCAGCCGGAGATGTACCGGGTGGCTGCGATGGTGAGCGCGCTGACGCTGCTCATTCTGGCGGTTGCATGCGCGAACCTGGGCGCGTTGTTGCTGGCGCGGGCGGTGACGCGCGAACACGAGATCGGGATTCGGGTGGCCATCGGCGCAGGCCGGGCACGGATCTTCAGACAATTGTGCACGGAAAGCCTGTTGCTGGCCATGCTCGGCGCTGCTGCAGGCCTGGGGCTGGGATACCTTGTGTTGCGCGTAATGCTAAACGTGACCGATGCGCCGAAATGGTTGAGCGCCACGCCCGATTGGCGGGTATTGCTGTTTACGCTGACCACGACCCTGCTGGCCGCAATTTTCTTCGGACTGGCCCCGACGCTGCAGATCGCACGTCGGCGGCAGCACAAGACCCTGGCCCGACAGATACTGATTGGCGCCCAAGTGGCGGCGAGTAGCGTGCTGCTGATTGTCGCCGGATTGCTGGTGCGCGCCACCCAGCATGCGCTGTATACGGATCCCGGATTCGGATACGAACAGTTGCTCTCCATCGATCCCCAACTCGGACAACACGGCTACTCGCCCGCGGCAGCGCGCGAGTATCTCAACCAGGTGCAAAGCCGGTTGGTTTCGGTGTCGGGCGTTCGCTCCGTGTCGCTGGTCAAACTGCCGCCTATGGGGCACGTGGTCTCTTACGCAGACAACGAGATCGATGGACGCAGGGTGCGGCTCTATCCAAACTGGGTTGAGCCCGGCTTCTTTGCGACCATGGAGATTCCGATTTTGGCGGGGCGGACCTTCTACTCGGGAGAGCAGAATGTCATGATCGTGAGCGCATCGTTCGCGCGCCGGCAGTGGCCGGGACAAAACCCGCTCGGCCAGAGGGTCGGGGATGGCAAGCATAAAGATGTCGTCGTGGGAGTGGCAGGCGACGCCCACGTAAATGCGCTGAGCGAGGATGATGCGGTGGAGCAGTACTGGCCGGCGCAGGAAGAGGACATGCCGGCAATGGTATTGATGGTCCGTATGGGCGGTTCCGCAGATCAGGTGGCCCCGGCGGCCAGGTCCATCTGCGAGAGCCTCAATCCAGCGCTCTTTCCGGAGATCCGGCAGTTGAAGCTTCTCTACAAAGACAACGTGTCGACCATCGAGCGGGTCGCAGCGGTGGTAAGCCTGACCGGTATGGTGGCCGTGCTGCTTGCAGGTGTGGGCCTGGTGGGCCTGGTGGGGTTTACGGTTTCGCAGCGGACCAAGGAAATCGCGATTCGGATGGCGCTTGGAGCACGGAGAGCGCGGGTGCTGGCCGTGATCCTGGGCCAATTCGCGTGGCCTGTCGGCGTCGGACTCGTGGTCGGAACCGCGGCGGCCGCCGGATTATCGAAGCTCCTGCGTTTTGCCCTGTACGGGGTGAGCAATTTCGACCCGGCCGGTTACATGGGGGCCATAGGCGTGGTGCTGGCCATAGTGGCGGCGGCGACCCTGCTGCCCGCGCGCAGAGCAGTGCGGCTCGACATTGCGAAGGCGCTGCACCACGAATAAAAGCGGACAACGCCGGGTGAGCGCGGGATCAGCTTTCGATGTACTCCCAGAAAGAGTCGGCAAGCTCGGCGCCGTGTTCGTTGAGGATGCGGCGCGCGGCGCGCTCGACTTCTTCGACCAGGCCATGGAGGTAATCGCGGGAGCGGGAAAGCGCGACTACACCAATGGTGGCGGACTGCCATGTAACTGCCTCGTCTAACTCGGCTACGGAAATGTTGAAGCCCTGGCGCAATTGGTCTTTCAGCGAACGCACCACCTGTCGCCGGTCTTTGAGGGAGTGAGCGTGTTCGATGCGGATTTCGAGGGTGAGCTGGGCGACGGGCATGACTTAGTGCGGAATGCATGCCCAGTGTAAGCCTGAGTGTGGCTCTATCTCGATGTTTTTCTTTGATTGATGGAGGAGTGCTGGCCGCCGCTGCAAGGCCGGTTTAATGAAGAAGACAGCAAGTCAGCGCCGCTTTGCGACATGGCAAGTCAGCAAGTCAGCAAAAAACGAGTTCTCATGTTGCCACTACAAACCACAGTCTAGTCGGAGAACTGGGCCAGTTGTTCCGGGGCGGGTGGCGGGGTGAAAAAGCTGACTGCGATCATGGCGACCAAGGCCGCGGCGAGAGCGGGAAAGATGGCGTCGCGATCGGCGAGAATTTTGGGGAAGAACTCTTTCACGCCGTGAACGTCCCACGCCAAGGTGATCACTGTTCCGCTGGCGATGGCCGCCACCGCGCCCCAGGCGGTCACGCGTTTGGAATAGAACGCGGCCAGCACCACCGGGGTGAGCGCGGCGGAGTAAATGGTGTAAGCCCAGAGCATTTTTTGCAAAATGCTTTCGGCGTACACGGCCTGGTAGAGGGCCCAGCAACCCAGCAGCACCACGGCTAAACGCGAGACGATCAGCACGCGCTTGTTCGATGCGCCGGGCGTGATATAGCGGACAAACACGTCATTGACGAGATTCGTTGCGGGCGAGAATAGATAATTCGACGCCGTGGAGATGACCTTGGCAAACACCGCGCCGAGGAGCACCGCGCCCAGGACTGCCGGCAGACCGTGCCGCGCCGTGTAGGGGATGATCTCGCGGGGGTGATGCGCAACCTCGCCGGTGGGATAGAGCGCGCGCCCGAAGACGGCGATGGCCACGATGAGGGTTTCAAGCACCACCGTGCCCACGATCCAGCCGACGACGGAGTTGCGTGCGTCCGCCTCGCTTCTTGCCGAAAAGAATTTCTGATACATCACCTGGTTTCCAAGCATGAGCAGCATGGTGGGCACGAGGAATTCGAGCCCGCGCACGATGCCCATCCCCACCGACAGCTCAACTCCGCCCGGGCCCAGCCGGTAATTGCCGAGGGGCTCGAAATACTGCGCGGGCAGGGACGCATGCAATCCGCTCCAGCCGCCGGCCTGATGGAGCAGGTAGGGCGCGGCGATGATGCAGATGACTGTTACCAGGCTGCCGATGGCCACGTCCATGTAGGCCACGGACGACATGCCGGCCAGCGCGGTGGTGAGGATGACGAAAGCGGCGATGATGAAGGTGCCGAGCTCGGAGGTGACCGTGTCAGGGAAGATGAGGTGCAGCACGTCGCCGCCACCCTTGAACTGGTAACTGGTGATTCCGATGTACGCGAAGAGAATGGCAAAGGTGCCCAGAACCCGCGCGGTCTGGTTATACCGGGCTTCGAGCAGATCGGGCAGGGTGATCTGGGCAAACTTCCGCGCGCGTGGGGCGATGAAGTAGATGAGCAGAAGTCCCAGCCATCCGCCGGCGGGCTGCCAAAGAGCGGCGAATCCGTTTTTGTAGGCGTTCTCTGCCCCGGCAAAAAGAGAGCCTGCGCCGATCCACGAGGTGAGGAGGGTGAGTACGAGGACCAGTGCCGGCAGCGATCGCCCTGCGACCAGGTAATCGGCCTTGGTCTTCACCTGCGAGGTGCGATAGATGGCGACCGCCAACAACGCGACGACAATGATCGCCAGAACAACTACGTAGAGTTGAGACATCCGGTGCACCTCGCTCGATTCAAGCGGTTCTGGAGCAGTGTACCGGATTGGGGATGCCGCGATTTTGAGCCCGGTGCGGGATCATTCAGCCCGCAGGGCCTGCATCGGATCCAGCCGCGAGGCTCGCCACGCGGGAATCATACAGGCCAGAGTTGCAACCATCAGCAGCATTGCAGTTACGGCGGCGAAGATCGCAGGATCGAGGGGCCGGGTCTCATACAGCAACGACTGGATCAGGCGAACCGCTCCGGCGCTGACCGCAAGTCCAAGCACGAGCCCATAGACCGCGGGGCGCAGGCCATCGCCGAGCATCAGGCGCAACACGTGTGCGCGTTGCGCGCCCAGCGCCATGCGAACGCCGATCTCTCCAGTGCGCTGCATGGTGAGGTAAGAGAGGACTCCGTACAATCCTACGGACGCCAGCACCAGCGACAGCACTGCGAAGGCCAGCACCAGGCTGGCGCTCAGGCTCGCGTTGCCCAATGACCGGTCAATGATTTGCTGCATGGTGAGCACATCGGAAACCGGAAGCTCCGGATCGAGCTCGGCAATCTGTTTCTGGACGGGAACGGAAAATGCCAATGGATCGGACGCCGTCCGCAAGGCCAAAGTCAACCCCACATCGCTCTCTCCGTCAATGGGGAAGTACATGGTTGGACTGCTCGGATGACCCACCTGATACAGCGTGTCGGCCACAACCCCGACGATCTCAAAATCAACATCGCTGACCGCCCCGACATGGAGATGCTTGCCCAGGGGATCTTCCCCAGCGAAATACTGCTGGGCCAACTGATGGCTGATGATGATCGTCTTCGGCCGGCCGGCACGGTCGTCGCTGGTGAAAAAGCGTCCGCTCAGCAGGGGTATCTGCAACGCGCTGAAGTATCCGGGGTCGGCCCGCTCGTAGAGGGCAACAGGCAGCGCTGTGCCGGGCGGCACCGGTGGATGCTCGGTGATCGTGAAGTCATCGTCGCCCATGAGTCCCGCTCCGGGAATAATCGATCCCAGCGCTGCGGCGCGCACACCAGGCATGGAGCGCACCCTTTGCAGCAGCGTTTCGTTGAATGCGTTCACCTTCTCCGGGCTGTCGTATTTCTTTGTGGGAAGGCTGTAGCCCATGGTCAGGACGTTGCCGGTTGCGCAGCCCACATCCGTCGCCCGCAAATGCCAGAAGCTCTTGAGCAGAAGGCCGGCAGCTATCAAGAGGACGACCGTCGTCGCAATCTCCACCGTAAGGAGAGTCTTGCGCAATGCCGTCCGCGATTGGCTGCCTGACGTGCCGCGCGAGGAAACCTGCAGCGCTGCGGTCGCTCCCTTGCCTGTCGCGGAGATCGCCGGCACCAGGCCTGCCAGCAGGACCGCGGCAAAGACAAGGGCGCAGGTAAAGCCCAGCACCATGCCGTCGGCGTGGATGCTCTGCGCGCTGGGGAGGTCCCGCCATGTGCTGACCAGCCAATTCGTGGCCGCAAGCGATAACAGCACTCCGATGAGGCCGCCGGCAATTGCGACCAGCAGGTTCTCCATCAGTTGCTCGCGAATCAGCGTTCCCCGCTGCGCCCCAAGCGCGCTCCGGACGGCGATTTCCCTTTGCCGCGCCGCCGACCGCGCCACCGTCAAATTTGCCACGTTGAGGCAGCCGATCAGCAGCATGCAGACCACCGCGCACAGGAGCACGATCAAAGGCTTCTTCACGTCTCGTGAAAGATCCTGGATGAGAGTCCTTGACACTACGTCCTCGGCCACGGGCGCATTCAGGTTCTGCAAATGCAGCCGGTACTGGACCGCCCCTACCTGGCCCAGGGCACTGGCCAGGCTGACGTCCGGCTTCAGGCGGGCCACGACATAGCTGAAATGGTGGTCATGATATCCGAGGAGCGACGGCGATAATCCGGACGCAAACGTGACCCAGACCTGCACCTTCGCATCGGGCCAAGTGAACCACTGTGGAAGTACCCCCACTACCGTATAAGGCTTCCCGTCGAGATGGATTTGCCGGCCGACAATTGAAGGATCTCCGCCGAATCGCCGCTCGAACAGATTCCATGTAAGCATGACGGCATTTCCGTCGGGACGGTCTTCGCTCTCGGCAAACGTACGTCCGATGGCCGCAGGCACCCCAAGGAGGGGAAACAGGTTCCAGCTCCCGCCGCGCGCGTTCACCAGTTCCGGCAACTCTCCGCGCTCGCCGGTCAAGTTGAATTGCCACCAGCGCCATGCGGCCATGTCTTCAAAGCCGTGGGTCTGCGCGCGCCAGTCGCGGTAGTCGGCGGGAGCAACGGCGTTGTAGTTGAACTCCTGCGCATTCATGCCGGGATCGCGGAAATGCTCATAGAGCATCACCAGGCGACCGGGATCGCGGAAAGGAAGCGGCCTCAGCAGCACCGAGCGCACAACCGTGAAGAGTGAGGTGGAGGCACCGATGCACAGGGCCATGACGGTGATCGCGATCAGCGAATAGCCCGGCGTCCGCGCCAGTGTTCTGGCCGCATACTTCAAGTCGCGACCGAGCGTGTCCACGAACGAGACTGTGTTTTGCCGCCACAGGGTCTCGCGAACGGTGCGCGGATTTCCGAGCTTGATCCTGGCCAGGCGGCGCGCCTCTTCGGGTTCTACTCCACGGGCAATGTTCTCGGCAGTTTCGTCAGCCAAATAGGCGTCGATTTCCGCCTGTAATTCTTCGTCAGCCCGACTGCGGCGAAAGAACCTGAGCCAGCTCATCGAGTGCCTCCCTGTGCATTTTCCGTGACGAGGGTGCGCCAAATCATCATGGGGAGGGTTCTCTTCAGCATCCCTCGGTCCGTTTCGTCGGTCATGGCCCCCGGCGTCCTTCCACTAGAACTTCTATGGAAAATGAGGATACACCACTCGGACTTCTATGGGAAGGGCCCTGGAAGACAGACACGCATCCCGTGGGATGATGGACGACTCGGAAATTACTGTAACGACGGCGGGAGACGGAAACGAGCAGAAAGGGAAAAAACCCAGGCGAGGCTGAATCACCTGCTCGCCTGTGCTTTTTGATCCGGGGAAAGAGGCATTTTGATGCGAAGCTGAAAACGTGATGGCGCGAGTTACTCCAACTCCACCTGTCCGCGAATCTCGCCCGATGGGAAGGTCGTTGAGTGGACGTTGATGTACGTGTCGCCGGAGCGAATGGCGGTAATGAGGGCGCCGAGGTCGGCGGGGTTGATGCCCTGGGGAATGACGGAGTCACCATTGGTGGAGGGGAGCACGCTCACGTCGCCGGCGGTGATAGTGCCGCTGATGGTGCCCGAAGCGGGGCAGGCCGGCTTGGAGCCGCCGCACAGGAACACAATAACGCCGCCGTTGGTCTTGCTGGCGCCGAAATGAATGTGAGCCTGCACCACCGGGCTGCTCATGTTGACATACGACAAAGCGAAGGCGATCGTGCCGTCCTCATTGATCCTGGCGTCAAATGCACCCCTGGCATTCGAAAGGACAGATGGGACTTGGTTGAAGGAGATCAATTTGGCGCGAAGGATGAGATCGGATTCCGGGACTTGCGATTCCGCGGGGGCAGGCAACATTGCGATCAGGGCGGCGAGGCGAGCGAAGCCAATCCTGCATTGATGAACTGTTTCATGGTGTTTCCTCTCCTGAAGATGCGCAACGCCGAATGTCCAGAGCAGGACGGGCTGATTCGCGCTCACTTAGGAAAGCGACATTGAGGGGGGATTCGTCTCAGCAATAGCGAGGGCTGGTGAGAGGTCCCACAAGTCCGTTGGAGAACGGCCCTCCGGGACGCGCGTCCGCCGTGCGCTGCTTACCGAGGAGTGCGCTGGGCTTCTCCTGGGCTATTCTCGATCCGTCCCTCCTGGACGGCAAAACCACGCCAAACTACAACAACACGTCGTCCCGGATGCGGGAAAGGCGAAGCAATGCGGGGGCTCAGAAGAATCGCGTTTTGAATTCTTCGTGCCGCCGCTGGGCTTCCTGCATCAGCTGATCGAAGCCCGGTTCGTGGCGGATTCCATCGAGGAGAGGGTCGCGCACAAAGTAGGGATAGCAAAAAAAGCCGCCTTCGATAGAGTGCTGGAACATGTGAAGCCCGGCTGCCTTGTCTCCCAGGATCGTGTATGCCTGGGCCAGCTTGTACAGGAGCTCGGAGTCGGTCACGCCGCTATCCTGGATCTTTTGCTGGGTTTTGCGCAGGAGCGCAAGTCCGAGTGCATTCTGATGGGTCATCGCATAGCTCAAGGCTTTGCCGATCTGGGCGGGCAGCAGCGTGGGATCCATGTCGTAGGCGCGTTCGAAGTCCTCCTGGGCCTGGTGCCACTGCTTCTGGTGGTACTCTCCGAATCCTCGATAAAAGAGAACGTAGACGGAGTTGTTGGAGGGAAGGCTCTGCAGGAATTTGTCGTACTGGCCGAGGTAGAGATAGCCGTTCATCGCTGAACTGTTGATCTTGACCTGCTTGTCGAAGCCGCGGGCCCGCTCACCCTCGGCGACGGACTCGGCTAGCATGCCTCCAAAGCGATACGCATAGCCGAGTTCCCAGTGGGCTTCAGCGTTGTTGGGGTTGGCCTGCAATGCCGTTCGCAAGAGGGGAACGGCCTGCTCCACTCGACCGGTATCGGTCATCAGGTTGCCCATATATATGCGGGGTTCAGCCAAGGATGGGCTGAGGGCGATGGCGCGTTCAAATGCGTCCTGGGCTTTTTGATAGAGATCGCGGGCGCCGCCGTGAAGGGAGGCCTGGGTCTCCTCTGAGCGGCCCAGGGAGGCCCACGCGGGCGCGTAGTTGGGCTGGATGGCCGTGGACTTTTCGAGGATGGAAATCGCGGCGGCGAAGTCGTTCACCGAATAAAAGTCCACCCCGCGCAGATAGTACTCATATGCCCGGGCATCGATGGGAGCGTCGGACTTGAGATGGTCGGCCTCGGCGGGGGAGAGATTCAACGCGAGGCCGTTCACGATCTCCTGGGTCACGCGATCCTGGACGGTGAGGAGCTTGTCGTAATTCAAATCGAGCGTATCCTGCCAGACGACCCGATCGGCCTTGATATCGACCAATTGTGTAGTGATGCGGAGATCGTCGCCATCCTTGACGTAGCTGCCCGTGAGCAGCGTGTCGACCTGCAACTCGGCTCCCGCTTTGCGTGGATCGACGGCCTGGTTGCGGTACTTGTCAACTGCCGAAGATGGACGCACGCTGAGAGAATTGACATAGGCGAGCTTGGTTGTCAGCGCATCGGCCAAAGAAAAACCCAGGAAGTCCGTGGCCGGGTCGGGCTTCAGATTCTGAAAGGGAAGAATGGCCAGGGTGCGGAGCTGCGGTGGCGGCGGGGTGGCAGCGGGTTTTCGCAACAAGTAGAGACCGCCCGCGACTAGGGCCACTAAAACCACCAATGCCAGCAACACGCGGAACGGAGAGAGGAACGCGGCCGCGCGAGTCCAAAAGGTGCCCGGTCTTTCGTCTTCTTGCGGCAGGGATGGGATTCGCCTTCCTGAACTCCTCGATTCACTAGAACCGGCGTCTTCGTGAGCTTGAAATTCAATGTCTCGTTTGAGCTTGAGCAGATCCCGCGAGAACTCGCCAATGGTCTGATAGCGCTCCGCCCGATCCTTGCACATTGCTTTGCTGAGGATGGATTGGAGCTGGGGATAGACATTCGGGGCCGGTCCCTCGAGGGGAGGCGGGTCACTCTTGAGAATCTCGGCGATCAGATCGCTGGTGGTTTCGCCCTGGAACGGTTCCCTGCCGGCGAGCATTTCGTAGAGCACGGCTCCCAGAGAATAGATGTCGGTGCGCCGGTCGATGGTGATGCCGCGGGCCTGCTCGGGTGACATGTATTTCAGGGTGCCCATCACCAGTCCCGCGATGGTCAGGTCGGAACCCCGGGTCCGATGCAGTACGTGGTTTTCGGCCAGCTTGGCAATACCGAAATCGAGCAGCTTCACCAGCCCGTCGGGCCGGATGATAATGTTTTCCGGCTTGATATCGCGGTGAATGATGCCGGCCTCGTGGGCGACACACAGAGCGCCGGCGATCTGCGATGCGATATCGAGGGCTTCGGGAATGCCGATGGTGCCGGCGGTGAGACGCTGGCGCAGCGTTTGACCCTCGACCAGCTCCGAGACCATGAAGTGGATTCCGTTGGATTCGCCGAATTCGAAAATGGTGAGGATGTTGGGGTGATTCAACGCGGAGGCGGACTGGGCTTCATGCTCAAAGCGGCGCAGGGCCTGTTCGTTACGGGTGAGTTGCGGCGACAGAATCTTCACCGCGACCTGGCGCCTTAATCGCGCATCCCGTGCAAGGTAGACCTGCCCCATGCCCCCGGCGCCGAGCAGGCTGACGATCTCGTATTCAGCGACGCGGGTATGGGGGGCCAGAGTCGAGGGTGGTTCTTCGGCGATTTTCTTGACGCTGTCGAGAATCGGCCGATCGAGAAATTCGGGTGCCATGTCGGCTGATTGAACCAGGGATTCAATCTCGGCTCGGAGTTCGGGATCTCCGTCGCAGTGTTCGTCGAGAAATGCGGCCCTGTCGTTGGGCGCCAATTCGACGGCCGCCAGGAAGAGGCCCTCCACCTGTTGCCACCGGGCATTTGGGACCATTGCTCGCCACCAACCTGCTAGGAGACGGATCGTGTGAGTTCGCGATGAAGCCAGGCTTTCGCCATCTTCATTTCCCGGTAGACGCTGGCGCGGGAAATTTTAAGAACGTCGGCCGCTTCTTCATAGGTGAGGCCGCCAAAAAAGACGAGCTCCACAACCTTGGCCTTGTCCGGATCCTGGGCGGCCAGTGCGATGAGCGCGTCGTCGAGTTCGACGATCCCCCGATCCGATTCGGGTCCCACCAGGATGGCCTCGTCGATAGGGATCTTCTCGACTCCACCGCCCCGTTTATCCCGCTTTCTTGCCTTGGCATAGTCGACGAGGATGTGGCGCAGAGTTCGCGCCGCCACGGCGAAAAAATGCATTCGATCCTGGTAATTCACGTCCGAGCTGACCAGGCGCAGGTAAGCTTCGTTGACCAGTGCCGTCGCCCGCAGGGTGTGGTCGCGGCGTTCGGAGTAAAGGTAACGACCAGCCAGTTTGCGCAGTTCGCCATAAATGACGGGCATCAACTGGTCGAGCGCTTCCTTCTTCCCGCCACTCCACTCCTGTAAAAGTTGGGTGAACTGCTGGGTATCCTCCGGCATTCTGAGTTCCTCGGGGTGCGGCTCTCTCAGGTCTGGGTCTTCAAATTGTGCCGATTTCGGGGCAAAGAGACAGGCTCGAACGGAGCGAAGTCAGGCGAATTGCTAAGTGCCTTTATTTGTTGGGGAAATGTTCGAGCGGGTTGGGCACTCGCCAACCGCTTTGCCGGAATTATACCCCGAGTGCTTGCATTTGGCGCCCGGAAATCGATCAGGCGAGCCCCGGCGATCGAGACTCTTCGTGACGGCTTCTGACGCGAGGGGGGCCGCGCTTTCTTGAATGGGAAAGGACAGTGCAAATGCCCGACGTGTTTACCATCTACAACTGTGGCACTTCGCATAATCGCCAGAACCTCGACGAGACGATCGCCGACCTGGCGCGGCGGACGGTCGGATCGGAAAATCGCGACTGGATGATCAGCGACGGTCCGGGTAGCTTTTCCCATATGGGGCCAGTTCTTCGGCGACGCCGGAGCAACGGGGCCTGGCAGCCCAGGCCAAAACACCGGGCACCGTCGACCCGATCAGCGGCCTGAGGCAAAGATCCTGGTTCGCAGCGGTCAAGGGGATGATCGGCGGGGTCGTCAGCGGGGACGGCTGGGAGCAAAACGTGCTGCACACGATGGCGGTACTTGAGGCGACGATCGACCTGCCTCGGACGATCAACCTGGCGGGCTGGAGCCGCGGCGCCATCACCTGTTTCATGATTGCCCATGCGCTGCGCGAGAATCCTCGAACCAGCGGGATCGACGTCAATATTTTCGCGTTTGATCCTGTTCCGGGGCCGGGAAACTTCGATGACCCGGACAAGGTTTCCCTGCCTGCCAATGTAAAGAACTATTCGGCCATCGTGCAACAGGATGAGCGGCGCCGAATCTTCAAGCCGGTGCTGATCGATTCGGACAGCGTGCCCGGTCTCAAAACAAGGTTCTATTACATGCCGGGAGGGCACACCACCGGCGTGTTCCGGTCGAAGACCGAAGTGGGATTAATTGCCGCGTTCCTCGCCCATCGCTTCCTGCAGAAACACGGCACCCGGCTCAAGAATCCTATCGGACTCTCCACGCGAGATCTGTGCGAACTGTATGCCAAGGTTCGCATCGAACTGGCCCAGTACCAGGCAAGCGGCGGCGGCATCCTGCAACTCTTGGGCACCCAGCGCCGGGCGGTCCGCAACGCCTTCAAGGACACAGGCTATTTCATCAACGACCACCACGCGAGCCAGTTCCGCAAGACCTTTCCCCAGATCTGGTCTGCCTTGGAACATGGCGTCAGTTCGCCGGCGCAATCGGCATTCAAGAGCGCCCTGCGGGTTCTGCAGAGCAGCGCGCCGACCACGTTTATCTCGCTGCAGAAGGCGGGGATCATTTATTGATGTGATTCGAGCGCGGGCAGGATCAGGGTCTGCCTCGCGCAAGAAACGAATGCGAAACGTTGAGCAACAAGGTGAGGCCCGGCGTGTCGCCGCCCACTCGCATGGCCACGGACGGTTCAACGAACCATCCCGGCGCGACCAGCCATGTCGTTCCCAGCTGCAGGTTGTAGTTCTGGCGCGGAGGAGGAATTGCGATGCCGTCCGGGGAGCGCGTATCCCGGTAGGTTCCGAAGAACGCGGTGCTCAGGGCCAAGGTATCGTTGACGGCATAGGTATAGCCGGTCTGGAATCCATAGTTGTGCTTGGCGAGCGAGGAGTCAGGGTCTGACGGATTGATGCGCAGGCCGTAGAGATACGTGAAACCGGCGAACAGAACAGCGGGATCGTAGCTTTTGGATACGACCAATCCGCCGCCCATGCCGCGATCTCCGGGTCCGAAGGGCAGCGTGCTGTCAAGGCTCCAAATCAAGGTGGGGCGCTTGACGGACTCACGCCATCCGACGCCCAAAACCGAAACCGACGCGTCCTCCGCCATGCTGTCGGGCATGGTAAGAGTGCTGGGAAGATTGGCACCGGTGACGCTGGCGTCTACGAATGTTTTGGTACTCCGCCACGCGGCGGGGCCGCGCATGGTCACTTGCAAATTATTGATCAGACCATAGCGCAGAGTACCGCTTACGCCGAAGTCACTCTGCTCAACCCGAATCACCGGGAGCAGCGTTTGTTCGGTCCTGCCATAGGCCATGCCGAACTCGATGGTTCCCGCTCCGCGGGGGAGCAGGACACCCTGATCGCGCAGGGCTATGTCGGCAGAGGTTGGCGCAGTAGGTCGCTCCCCAACGGTGGTCGTCGAACTGGCGTTCGTATTCCCATCGCTGGGCGGCGGATTGACTTCTTTTGGCGGATAGGGTTTTGGTGGCTCCGCGGTGACACCGCGCGCGGTTACGGCCGTCAACTCAGGCCCAAGCTTTTCGGCTTGACGCGGATCGCTCACTGGCATTGGGAGCTCCGGGCTGACACCCCGCGCGGGTATGCTCCAGAACTCACGCGCGAGAGTCTCTGTCTGATGCTGATCGCCCACGGGCACGGGCCTTGATGGTGCGCTCGCTTCGTCTCCGGATTGATCTCCCTTGAGCCAGTCGAGCAAGGCGGAGCGCGAGAATCGCCAATCGTCGCCAACCCTGCGCGCGGGAATACGGTGGGAATCAGCCAGTTCGCGCACCACGTCGGGGGCTACGCGCAACATCTCCGCCGTCTCCCGAAGGTCGAGCACCTCGCGGTCGGAGACAACCTGGGCTACGCCGGAGAGCGGCGCGAAACCCAGCGCAACCGCCGTTAGATAAACGTTCAGCAACATCCGCAT
>Ga0207105_1070_pt1 | contig 24140 bp, 22 predicted proteins | sample Alteio_BWMinHeat_77_FD_153569 | JGI IMG/M metagenome (GOLD analysis project Ga0207105, IMG submission 153569) | Enriched cells from forest soil in Barre Woods Harvard Forest LTER site, Petersham, Massachusetts, United States -... | ecosystem: Environmental > Terrestrial > Soil > Temperate forest >... | reverse complement strand
CTGAAGGCACAGACGCAAACACCCCCGAAGACCTGGATCGATAAGGATACTGGTCATCGCGTCATCCGGCTGACCGATGAGCCGAATTCCGAATCGACCTACTTCAACGTGAACGCCTACAGCCCGGACGGAAAGCTGATGATGTACACCGCACCGGACGGAATTCATGTCCTCGATCTCGCCAGCCGAAAAACGCGGTTGCTTGTGGCCAACTTGCCGCCGCCCGCCGGCAGCGAAAACAACCCCGCGGCGCGATTCCAGTCTCGAATCAACGCAATCGTTGTCGGACACAAGACACCGTCGGTCTTTTTCACCAGGCTCGATCCGGATACCCGCGCGAACATGCTCTACAAAGCAGACATGTATTCGGGGGAAGTTGCCAAGCTAGCGCCGCTTCAGCGTGGAGAGAGCGTCATCACGATCAACGCAGACGAAACGCTGGGCGCCGGAACGATGAACGACGGTCCGCCGGTTCAAGGCGCAGGGCCCACCTCGACTGGTGAGAGCAAGGGCGCGATGATGGAGCGCCGGCTCGCTTCGAGGCAGCCGCTGCTACTTTATACGGTGGATCTTCGTCCGGGACCCGACAACGGAAAGATGAAGGTCCTGCTTCACTCGACCGACTGGATCAACCATCTGCTATTTTCGCCGTCCGATCCCGAACTTCTGATGTACTGCCACGAAGGCACGTGGCAGAAGGTCGACCGCATCTGGATGATTCACAGCGACGGCACGCACAACACGCTTATTCACAAGCGCACGATGTTGATGGAGATTGCCGGGCACGAGTTCTGGGGCCTTGACGGGAAAACGATTTGGTACGACTGGCAATATCCGCGCGGCGAGGATTTTTATCTCGCGGGCTACAACCTTGAAACCGGCAAGCGCGTGGCGTACCACATGCAGCGCGACGAATGGTCGATTCATTTCAACGTGACCCGGGAACAAGATCTTTTTACCGGCGACGGCGGCGATCCGGGGCAGGTGGCCAAAGCGAAGGACGGCGAGTGGATCGAGTTATTTCATCCGCGCATGATTACCGGCGAAGGCGCGCTGAACGCGCCGGATTTCTGGCAGCCGGGCGTATTTCGCAGCGAGCATCTGGTGAACATGGCCCATCACAACTACCGGCTCGAGCCCAATGTGAGCTTTTCGCCGGACAAGCAGCTGGTAATTTTCCGCAGCAATATGTTCGGGCCAAGCTATGTATTTGGAGTTGAGGTAGCGAAGGCGTCCGATGTCGGTCCTTCCGAGATTCAGTCGACGCCCGAGCTCGCTGCGAAGTTCAATCCCGCGAACCCGTCGCCGACGAATGATCCGGCGACCACTACTCCTTCTGTCGTACACTGAGTCCTCCGAACGGACCAGTGACTCTTGAGCAAGCCGACCTCCCATAATAATTCGCCGGGTGAATTACTGGACGTGCTTCGCCCGCGCGAAAACCAGATGGTGGAATTGCTGCGCGCCTTTGTCGAGTGCGAATCACCGAGCGCGGATAAAGCCGCGGTCGATCGATTCGGCGAAATCGTCGCAGCAGAGTGGCGCAAACGGGGAGCTCTGGTTGAGCTCATCGCGCAGGGCGATCGCGGCAATCACGTTCGAGCCGAAACTGCTGCGGCCGACCGAAACGCGAAGGGGCAGATCCTCGTGCTCGGCCATCTCGATACCGTTTATCCCATCGGAACGCTTGCGCAGATGCCGTTTCGCGTTTCCGGTGGGCGCGCCTGGGGGCCCGGCACGTTTGACATGAAAGCGGGTATCGTCCAGGCGCTTTTTGCGGCGGACGCGCTGCGTGCCGTTTCGATCGAAACGCCAAAGAAGCTTGTATTTTTCTGGGATTCCGACGAAGAGATCGGAAGCCACACATCACGCACGTTGATTGAAGCCGAGGCGCGACGCAGCGATGCGGTGTTGGTGCTCGAGCCCTCATTGGGACGGCGCGGCGATTTGAAGACGGAACGCAAAGGGGTCGGAACGGCCGAAGTCATCGTTCATGGACGCGCGGCGCACGCCGGTATCGATCCTTCTACAGGCGTGAATGCGGTGAATGAACTCGCGCTCCAAATCGCGAAGTTGATGAAGATGCATCAGCCCAAGAAGGGGATCACGGTGCAGGCGACCGTGATTTCCGGCGGAACCGCTTCGAACGTGGTTCCCGCCGAGGCGCGAGCCGAAGTGGATGTGCGCTGCGCCCGGCTCGCGGACGTGGCTCGGGTGAATCGCGAATTGCGAAAGCTTCGGCCGATTCTGAAAGGGGCGAAGGTTGAAATTCGCGGCGGGATCAATCGTCCGCCGCTCGAGCGAGCCGAGGGAGTGCAAAAGCTTTTTGCTCACGCGCAGGCGTTGGGTCGCCAGATGGGATTGCGTTTCAACGAGGCTTCCACGGGCGGTGGGTCCGACGGAAACTTCACAGCTGCCCTTGGCGTTCCGACGCTGGATGGTCTTGGCGCTGTCGGCGACGGTGCGCACAGTTTGAACGAGCACGTGATTACGCGCGCGTTGCCCGAGCGCGCGGCGCTGCTCGCAGCGCTGCTCAGCTCCCTATAACTTGTCCGAGACTACGGTTCTTCGGCAGCCGTCGCCGTTTCCGGGCCATCGCCTACGATTTCGATGATCGTATCTTCGTCTTTTGCCCCGTCATAGTGAACCTGCCTTCCGTAGTGGGTGACGAAGCTGCCGGGCGGCATCGGGACCATTGTTTCGGGGCTGTATTTACTGCCGGTGTTGACCCACCAGGTACCTGAAATCACCGTGATATAGCGATCGTTGGGATGATAGTGTGGGCGGCTATTGTGATGGGCGGCCCACTTCACCAGTTCAATGTAGAGGCCGGGTTTCGACGGATCGCCGAGCAAGACCGCTACGCTCGCTCCGAGCGGCGAACCGCCCCATTTAATGTCTGCCGGAAGTTTGTAAGTAAGAGCGGCCGGATTCAGGTGCGACGCGTCGCCTTGTTTGGACGAAAGAGGCGACGCGATCGAAGCTACTAGGAGTATGACGAGTCCGAAGCGCAATCCGGTTGAATTTTTCATCGCGTTCCTCCCCGCAAAAAGTTTCGGTCGTGCCCACTGACCCGGGAGGATACTCCACGACGGCGAACGCGAATAGTGCGATCTAACGGCCGTAGCGACGGGTGAGATAGTCGGCGGTTTGCTTTGTCAGGTCCGAGTAATCTTCGTGCAGAGATTGTTCGAGCGCGGCTTCTGTCGAAGGCGCTGTTGCCACGCGATCGAGCAAGCGGCTCACGTCGCTCATGCCTCCCGCGTCAACCATCGCTTCGACTGTTGCGAGCGACCAGGCATAGGCAAACGCGGCGGAATTTCCCGAAAGCGACATCCACGATCCTTCCATCGAGCCCAACTGCGGAATCGCGCCTTGCCGTATGACTTCAACCAGAGCGGCCGCCTGGGGGCCGCTGCGCTGGCCTTCCATATATTGTGCGATTCCTTCCTGGAGCCAGGTCGGCGCGCGCTGGTGCGTTTTTTGCCCGACGAAGCTGTGTGTCAGCTCATGTTTCAGCACATGCGCAAGTTCCGGAGTCATGCTGCTGAGACCCTGCACCGGAATACGCAGGCGGCCGTCGTTGAGCGCTCCGGCCCAACCGGGGGCGCGCGTGATATCGGCGAACGCCTGATTCGTATAGAGAATGACGCCGATTTGTTCGGGCGGCGTGTAATCGAGCTGCGATTCGATGTCGGTGAAGTCGTCTTCGAGCGCGCGGAGAATTGCGCGCGCCAGGTCCGGCGTGGCGGCGCCGGAATATTTCAGCGTGAAATGAGCCGTTTCTCCTTCTCGATAGCTTTCTTCTTCGGATTTGTCCCGCTCTGCTTTTTCAAGCGCCTCTTGAACATCCGGATCGGGGCGCAGCTTCTGCGCCCGCTGCCATTCGGCGACGGCTCGGTCAAGTTTGTTCGCGCCGTAGTAGGCCCAGCCTTCGAGCTTGGCGACGTCGGCCGAATCGGGCGCCGTGCGCCGCGCGATTTCGAGGGTGTCGAGCGCTTCGGTGAACTGGCTTTGGTGCAGATAGATGACAGCGAGATTCAGCAACAGGCCGGTATTTTCAGGAGAGAATACAAGGGCCTGCTTGTATTGCGAGATTGCCGAATTCGCGTCCCCTTTTGCGGCGAGAAATTGCGCCGCGATGTGGTGTGCTGCGGCGTCTCTGTTGATTGCATCGGGCGTGCCCGAATGCGCGGCCTGGTCGAGGCGCGCGATAAACGCGAAATCGACTCCGACGGGATGAATGGTCTGCGCAGCAAGTTCGTCGTATCCGCTGATCGGGGCGGTCGGCTCGACGCTGACGGGCGCGATCTTCGCCGCGCTGGCTGCGGCGGCTGCGCTCGTATAGGAAAGATCGTCCTTGTCGATGTGATCGACGATCGCTTGCGGAATCGACATCTCACCGGCCGGCGTTTGATACGTGACTTTGCCGTCGGACAGGGTGACGTGCGCGGCGACGATGCGGCGGCCATTTTTCAGGACAATCGTGTCCGCGTGCGCCATCGAGGAGCCGAGAAGGCAGGCCGCCATGAACGCAAGAATGCATGCGCGCAGTCGCATTACATGATTTTAACGCGCGACTCTGCTGTGATCTTCGCCGCGTTTCTTTTGCATGCGTTTTTGTAAACACCCGCGCCGGGGAGTCTCTTTTCAAAAATTATTTGACATATTTCCGGACATCTTCCTTGTTGGTGTGGGTGTTTTCTCGGCGAGTCGCAACAAATTTTCATCTGTGAATTTTTTTCGAAATCATCTTGCGTCCGGGGGCCTCTCGGTTTAATCTGTTCCGTCCTAAGCGCACTGTAGAACGAAGTGAAGCAGAGCAGTAGAAATTCGCGGTGTGGTTCAGGACCGAAAACGTCGCCCTACGGGGTGTGGAGCGGCGGTCGAACGCGTTGACAGCCCCCTTCTGATCATCAGCAGTTTGCACCGAATAGTTCTGGGGACTTCGAGTGGAATCGGAAGGCTCTCTAAAACAAGCAACGGGCGCCAAGCCTGAGCCGCTTATTTCGCCCGGCCATACTTTTTTATCCGTCACTGATAAGATCAGCGCCATCGTCCTCACGCGAGGCACGACTCCCGGCTGGGTCTTCGGCTTTTTTATTTCGTTTTGCCTCCTGATGCTCCTCAACATGGTCGTCGGGTTGCTGATGATCAAGGGCGTCGGTATCTGGGGCATTCGCATCCCGGTGGCTTGGGGCTTTGCGATCGTCAATTTCGTCTGGTGGATCGGTATCGGCCACGCCGGCACGCTGATTTCCGCCATCCTTCTTTTGTTGCATCAGAAGTGGCGCACTTCGATCAACCGCTTCGCCGAAGCGATGACGATCTTCGCCGTCATGTGCGCAGGAATGTTCCCGCTGCTGCACATGGGCCGTCCGTGGCTGTTCTTTTACCTGATGCCCTATCCGAACCCGATGTGGCTGTGGCCGCAGTTCCGCAGCCCGCTTGTCTGGGACGTTTTTGCGGTTTCTACGTACTTTACGGTCTCTCTCCTTTTCTGGTTTGTCGGGCTGATTCCTGACTTTGCCACGCTGCGCGACCGCGCCAAAAACAAAGCGGGCAAGATTATTTACGGAATGCTTTCGATGGGCTGGCGCGGATCGGCTGTTCATTGGTCACGCTATGAGACCGCTTCCTTGCTGCTTGCGGGCCTTGCGACGCCGCTGGTCGTTTCCGTGCACACGGTTGTGAGCTTTGACTTTACGATCGCGCTTGTGCCCGGCTGGCACAGCACAATTTTCCCGCCTTACTTCGTTGCCGGCGCTATTTACTCAGGCTTCGCGATGGTGCTGACGCTGGCGATTCCGGTTCGCAAGTATTACAACCTGGAAGATTTGATCACCGCCCGTCACCTCGACATCATGGCCAAGGTCATGCTGGCAACCGGTTTGATCGTGGCTTATGGCTACGCCATGGAGGCGTTTACCGCGTATTACAGCGGCAGCCCGACCGAGCGGTTCATGATGAACAATCGCATGTTTGGGCCGTACGGGGGCGCGTATTGGGCGCTGATTGCTTCGAACATCGCCATCCCGCAACTGCTGTGGGTGAAGAAGATTCGGCGCCATATTGGCGCTCTGTTCGTGATTTCGCTCATCGTCAACCTGGGAATGTGGCTTGAGCGTTTCGTGATCGTTGTGACGAGCCTGGCACGCGATTTCGTGCCGTCCGCTTGGGGTATCTATTACCCGACGCGCTGGGACTGGGCGACGTACATCGGCACAATCGGTCTGTTCTTTACACTTTTCTATCTTTTCTTGCGGTTCCTTCCGATGATTTCCATTGTCGAGGTTCGTTCGCTCGTGCATGAGACGAGCGAGGAAGGAGCCCACGCGGATTAGTTCGCGCGATCTGACGAGCCATGCCGCAAATTTTCCATCGCAGTACGAACCTGATCGCGCGGATGAGCATTTTTGGCGCGGTCGTCTTCATTGGCATTCTTGGCTACGCGCTGTACACGATCGCGCTCTCATCCTGGTATACGCGACAGAATTATGTGGAGCAGCAGCCGGTTCAGTTCAGCCACCGCCACCACGTGGGCGAACTCGGCATCGACTGCCGCTATTGCCACACCTCGGTTGAGAAGTCCTCGTTCGCGGGCGTACCGCCGACGCAGACGTGCATGACGTGCCACTCACAGATCTGGACGAATGCTTCGCTGCTCGAGCCGGTTCGCGCAAGCTACCGCGACAACAAGTCGCTGCCCTGGGTTCGTGTCAACGCGCTACCGGACTTTGTCTACTTCGATCACAGTATTCACGTGAGTAAGGGAATTGGATGCACCACCTGCCACGGGCCTGTGGGTGACATGGCGCTGACCTATCGCGCTGGCACGCTCTATATGTCGTGGTGCCTGGACTGCCATCGCCAGCCGGAAAAGAACCTGCGGCCCAAGGCGGAAGTGTTCAACGCGTTCTACCAGCAACCCTCGAGCGGGCATCCGGTTGAGTATGAAGGCGTGACCTACACGAATCAGCTCAAGCTGGGTGCGCAACTTTCGCAGGAATACAAAATTCTGCCGCTCAAGACGATGCAGAGCTGTTCGACGTGCCACCGATGAAAGCGCAACAATGAGCCAAGAGCCTAACAATTCCATCGATCTCGCCGCGGCCCGCGCCCGGCTCGCCAAAGACGGCAAGAGCCGCATGTGGCAGAGCCTGGAAGAACTCTCGGATACGCAGGAATTCCGCAATTTCAAGGAAAACGAGTTTCCGGCGAACGAGGGTTACGCGCGCGAGCGTTTTGACGAAGTTGGCCGGCGCGACATTTTGAAACTGGCTGCCGCTTCCGCGGCTCTTACCGGACTGGGAGCCTGCACGCGGCTGCCTACCGAACACATCGTTCCCTATGTGAAGCCGCCCGAGGAGATTCTTCCGGGGCGTCCGCTTTTCTATGCAACGTCGGTCATTCACCGCGGCGTGGCGACGGGCGTTCTGGTTGAAAGCCATGAGGGGCGTCCCACGAAGATGGAAGGCAATCCGGAACATCCCGGGAGCCTTGGCGCCGCCGACGTCCGCACGATCGCTTCGATTCTCAATATGTACGATCCGGATCGCTCGCAATCGGTCCTGCATGACGGGCGCATTACGGACTGGGAAGCGTTTGCCGCGGCGATGGCCGACTTCAATTTGCAGGTCGGTGGAAAGGGCGCCGATCTTCGCATTCTCACCAAGACAATCACTTCACCGACGCTCGCTTCGCAAATCAAGAAGCTGCTCGCGATGTACCCGGCTGCCAAGTGGCATCAGTACGAGCCTCTCACCGGCGATCCGGTTCGCGAAGGCGCCAAGCTCGCGTTCGGCAAGTACGTCAACACGCTCTACCGCTTTGACAAAGCGGACGTGGTTCTTTCGCTCGACGCCGATTTCTTCAACAACGGCCATGGGCACGTGCGCTACACCAAGGACTTCTCTTCGCGGCGCGATCTTGCGGCCGGGCCAAGTTCAAATATCAATCGCCTTTACGTAGTCGAGAGCATGCCCAGCAGCACCGGCGCTTCGGCTGACCACCGCTTGCCGCTGCGCTCTTCCGATGTCGAAGCGTTCGCGCGCGCGGTCGCGGCGGGCGTCGGCGTCTCGGTCGCCGCGGGCGGTGCCGGGAAGTTCCCGGCCGATTGGGCTGGCGCGGTCGCCCGCGATCTGGCGGCGCACCGTGGCTCTTCGATTGTCATTGCCGGCGGGCACCAGCCTCCTATTGTGCACGCCCTCGCGCACGCGATGAACGCGGCGCTCGGCAATGTTGGCAAGACCGTTGAGTACACCGATCCGCTTGAAGCGAATCCGGTCAACCACATCGATTCGATCAAAGATCTTGCTGCAGATTTGCAAGCGGGCCATGTTGGCGTCCTTTTGATTCTTGATGCCAACCCGGCTTACGACGCGCCCGCCGATCTGGATTTCTCGACGGTGATTTTCAAGGCGCGACTGCGCATTCATTCCGGTCTCTACGCCGACGAAACCGCCGAGCTTTGCCAGTGGCACATTCCAGCCACGCACAGCCTTGAGGCTTGGAGCGATGCGCGGGCCTACGACGGCACGGTCGGAATCGTGCAACCTCTCATTGCGCCGCTCTATAACGCCGCGCATTCGGCACACGAAATTTTCGCGCTTCTTACAGGGGATTCCGGTGTCTCGCCGCACGACATGGTTCGCGCCTACTGGCAAAGCCAGCGCCCTGAAAAAGACCGCGCGTTTGAATCGCTCTGGGAGAAGTCGTTGCATGACGGTTTGATCGCCGGCAGCGCCCTTCCGACCATCACGCCAACGCTGAATTCCGCGTTTCTCAGTCAGGCGCCTGCGGCGTCGCCAACCGACTCGCTCGAAATCGTTTTCCTGCCCGACCCGTCGGTGGGGGAAGGTGATTTTGCGAACAACGGCTGGCTGCAAGAATTGCCGAAGCCGATTACGCACCTCACCTGGGACAACGCGGCGATGATTTCGCCTTCCGCTTCGCAGAGCCTTAAGCTCAACAAGGGCGACTACGTAACTTTGACGCTCGGCGATAAGCACGTGGACGCCGGCGTCTACATTGTTCCGGGCCACGCCGATAATTCCGTCACTCTGCACATGGGTTACGGCCGCCGCCGAGCGGGCAGATATGGCGATGGCGCTGGCTTTAATGCGTACCTGATTCGCTCGAGCAACGCGTTGGGCATAGCCAGCGGTCTACAAATCACAAAGACCGACCAGTCGTACTCTTTTGCCACGACGCAGCAGCAATACACGATCGATCTTGATGGTCATCCGGTCGAGCAGGAAAGCCTGGTCGAGGACAAGCCCGAATACGGACGCGAGCTTGTTCGCATCGCGACGCTCGAGGAATTCAAGGCCGATCCGAGATTCGCCAAGCGCAAGGAAGAAGAAGAAACCAAAGATCTCACGATGTACTCCGGCTGGAAATACGATGGCTACGCCTGGGGCATGGCGATCGACCTTAACAAGTGCGTCGGATGCAATGCTTGCGTGATCGCTTGCCAGTCGGAAAACAACATTGCCGTTGTTGGCAAGGAGCAGGTCGAGCGTGGCCGGGCCATGCACTGGATCCGCATCGACACCTACTTCAACGGCGACCTCGACAATCCCGAGATGTACTACGAGCCAATGCCTTGCCAGCAGTGCGAAAACGCGCCTTGCGAATACGTGTGCCCGGTCGGTGCGACATCGCACAGTTCTGAAGGCTTGAACGACATGACGTACAACCGCTGCGTCGGCACGCGGTATTGCTCGAACAACTGCCCGTACAAGGTGCGGCGATTCAATTTCTTCTTGTTCTCCGATTACACGACGCCGAGCCTGTTCGGTGTGCGGAATCCCAACGTTACGGTCCGTTCCCGCGGCGTCATGGAAAAGTGCACGTATTGCGTGCAGCGAATCAACGCGGCAAAGATTCGCTCAGAAGAAGAGGGGCGCAGCGTTCGCGACGGCGAAATCGTCACGGCCTGCCAGCAGGCGTGCCCGGCCGATGCCATTGTTTTCGGCAACATCAACGACCCGAACAGCCGCGTCTCGAAGCTGAAGGCTCAGACGCGCGATTATCAGCTGCTGGCGGATTTGAACACTCGCCCGCGGACCAGTTATCTGGCACGCGTGCGCAACCCGAACCCGGAAATCCGGAGCTAGGGGACCGAAGAGCACCATGGAGCACAAGAAAATCTACGGCCTACTCGCGGAGTTTGACTCCCCCGAGAGTGTTCTCGCCGCCGCGCATCGCACGCACGATGCGGGCTATAAGCGCTTCGACGCTTACTCGCCGATTCCGGTTGAGGGGCTCGCAGAAGCCGTAGGCTTTTCCTGGACCGCGCTTCCGGCGATGGTCCTTTGCGGCGGAATTCTCGGCGGTCTCACTGGTTTTGGCATGTGCTATTACGCCAATGTGATCAGCTATCCGTGGAATATCGGCGGCAAGCCGCCCAACAGCTGGCCGATGTGGATTGCGATCACGTTTGAGTTGACCGTTCTCGGCGCGTCGCTGACTGCCGTGTTCGGCATGCTCGCGTTGAACGGGCTGCCCCAGCCGTATCATCCGCTCTTTAACGCGCCTCGTTTCGCCATGGCGTCGACCGATCGCTTCTTTTTGTGCATCAGGGCACGCGACAAGAAGTTTGATCTATCCGAAACGAAGGCATTTTTGCAAAGTCTCGACCCCAGCGAGGTGGTCGAAGTTGAAGAATAGCCGCAAATTCGCCGGCTTTCGGATCCTAGCTTGCGCCGCGGGCGTGGTATTCGCGCTCGCCGGCTGCCGTTTGGACATGCACGTTCAGCCGAAATACCTGCCTTACGAGCCGACCAGCTTCTTTGCGGACGGCCGTTCGGAACGCCAGCCCGTGCCCGGAACAATTGCGCGCGGACAGCTTCGTCTCGATGACCTGCTTTTCACCGGCATGGAAAATGGCGCCGAGGCAGCGCGCTTCCCGTTCCCGATCACGCGCGAGGATCTTGATCGCGGCCGCGAACGCTACAACATCTACTGCACTCCATGCCACGACTACACGGGAAGCGGAAATGGCATGATTGTTCAGCGCGGCTTCCCGCATCCGCCTTCGTTCCACACGGATCGTTTGAGGCAGGCTCCGGTTGGACATTTCTTTGGCGTGATGACCAACGGCTTTGGCCGCATGTATAGCTATGCCGATCGCGTTGACGTGGGCGACCGGTGGCGCATCGCGGCTTACATTCGCGTGCTGCAACTGAGTCGCAACGCTACCGCCGGCGACCTGCTGCCGGCCGACCTTGACAAACTTTCTGCGCAGTCCGCGCAGACTTCGGGGACAGCGCAATGAGTTCGCCTTCCACAAACAACAGCGCGGTGATGGCCGTGATCGAAGCCGGCCAAAAGCGCGCGTTCGCAGTGGGCTTTGCCGGACTGGTGGCTTTCCTCATTGCCGGATTCGTGATGCACTCTTCGACCGGGAGCTGGTTGCCGCTTCTCCACCAGTATCTGATCGCTTTCGTTTTGTGGACCGCTGTAACGGTCGGTTGCCTTGGCGTCCTCATGATTCATCACATGACGGGCGGCTGGTGGGGTTATCCGCTGCGCCGGATTTTCGAAGCGAGCGCGCGCAACCTGCCGTTGATCGCGGTGCTGTTCCTTCCGATTCTCTTTGCCGCGAAGCTCATCTACACGTGGACCACGCCCGATACAAGTGATTCTGTGTTGATGGCCAAGATTTGGTATCTCAACCTCCATGGCTTCATCATCCGCGCGATCGTTTACTTTGCCATTTGGTTTTTCCTGGTGTTCCGCCTCACCGGTATTTCCGCGAAGGAAGATGAGACTGGCGACCCGACGCTCGCGCACAAGATGGAAGCCACGAGCGCTCCGGGCCTGGTGATTGGCGCCGCGACCATCACCGTGGCGATGGTGGATCTGGTGATGTCCCTGCAGCCGCACTGGTTCTCGACGATCTGGGGATTCCTGTTCATCGTTATCTTTCTGCTCGCGGGCTATTCATTTTCCATTCTCACGTTGAGGAGGCTTTCAGACAACGAGCCCCTTAACAACGCGATCGATCCGTCGCGCTATCTGGATGTCGGCAACCTGCTTCTCGCATTCACGATTCTCTGGGCCTATCTGTCTTTCTCTCAGTTCCTGATTATCTGGTCCGGGAACATGAAGGACGAGATTCCGTTCTACACGTCGCGTGCGTTTGGTGGCTGGGGCGTGGTGGGAGCCTTGCTGCTGCTCTGTCACTTTTTTGTCCCGTTCTTCATGCTGCTGATGCGCGGCATCAAACGGCGGCTACCGCGCCTCGCGAAGGTGGCATTGATACAGCTTACGTTTACAGTCGTCGATCTTTACTGGCTGATCGTGCCGGCTTATCAGGACGGGCCGCGTTGGTCGGACTTTGGAATTCTGCTGGCCGTGATTGGCTTGGGGGGAATCTGGATCGGCCTGTTCCTCGGCAATCTGAAGAAAATGCCGCTGCTGCCTCTGCACGATCCGCGCTTCCGCGGCAGGGCTCCGGCGATTCCGCCGACATCGGACTTTCTGCACCATCAGGGACCGCATGGGAAGGAGGCTGAAACGTGAGCGGCGCCGAGCACAATCAGGGCAACAATGGACCCGGCTACGAAGTTCGCGACGCGAATATCAAGGGGCTGCTCCAGTTTGCCTTTTGGCTGGCCATGCTTTTGCTGGTCACGCTTGTGGCGATGCGTTTCACGTTCAGCGAGCTTTCCAAGATGGCTCCGCTTGGTCCGGCGGCCTCGCCTTTTGAGAATGCGCGCCAGATCCCGTCCGGACCACTGCTTCAGGCCGAGCCGCACCAGGAACTCGGCGCTTACTGCGCGAATCAGCAACTGGCCGTTGACGGCTACGCCTGGGTCAACAAGACCGGCGGCATTGCGCAAATTCCAATCGATCGCGCCATGGACCTCACGATTCAGCGTGGATTGCCGTCTCGTTCAGCCGATGAAATGGCTGCGGCCGGCGCAACGATTCCGCCGGTCGGCGCGGCCGGTGAACCGGACGCCACCTATTTGCAAGGGCCTTGCGGCTATTTGCAGCCTGAGAAGCCGGCTGAACCCAAGGAATAACGGAGAAATGTCTTTGTCGTGAAAGTCGTATTCGCCAATTCGGCCGCGGGAGGATCGCAGATGCGCCGCATTTGTTTCGCTGCCGCTGCCTTCGCGCTGCTGCTTTCGGCGCGCCCTGCTTCTGCGCAATTGATGGACCCGACGCAGAACATTGCCGTGCGCCCGGATCTGCTGAAGGACGTTTCGATCGACCAACGGCTGAACCAGCAGGTGCCGCTTGATCTCAAATTTCATGACGAGCACGGCCGCCCGGTTTCGCTCGGCCAATTCTTTGCGCCGGGCAAGCCCGTCGTTCTTTCGCTGGTTTATTTCAGCTGTCCGATGCTCTGCACCGAAGAACTCAACGGTCTCGACCGGAGCCTCAAGTTGATCCCGATGAATATCGGCAAGGACTTCGAGGTTGTTACCGTAAGCATCGATCCGACCGACGAGGCGATCCAGGCCGAAGCAAAGCGCGATCTCTATACGGGCATGTATGGGCGTCCCGGCGCGGCACAGGGTTGGCATTTCCTGACGGGCGAAAACAGCCAGATCAAGGCGCTCGCCGATGCCGTGGGGTATCACTACGCCTACGATCCGGATTCAAAGCAATTTGCACATGCGGCCATGATTGCGGTGCTCACCGGCGACGGCAAGATTTCGCGCTACTTTTACGGCGTGTCTTATCCTTCGCGTGATCTGCGCCTGGGCCTTGAAGACGCCTCCGGCGGGAAAATCGGCTCGCCGGTCGATCAGGTTCTTTTGTTTTGCTATCACTACGATCCGCACACCGGCAAATACGGCCTGGTGATCTCCCGCGTGATCCAGCTCGGCGGAGCAATCACGCTGCTCGGGATTGCCGGACTGATTTTCTTTTTGTCGCGCAGCGCAAGCGATTCGCTCGTGGGCGGCAAGCACGCTTGACCAGAACGCCCCGGCACTCGGCGCCGCGAAGGACTGTAAGGGAATGTTGATGACGTTTGTAGCCCAACCTGGCGCGCAGCAACTGGCAGCGGCGATTTTTCCGCTTCAGCCGCCTGCCGCCTCCACCATCGCCGGAGGCGTCGACCAGCTTTACTATTTCCTGACGGGCGTCACCGTATTTTTCTCGGTACTGATTTTCTCGATCATTTTCTACTTCATGATCAAGTACCGCCGACGTTCGCCGGGCGAAGTGCCGCCCGAGACGCATGCGCCGCTCGCGCTCGAGCTGGCGTGGACGCTTATTCCATCGGCCATCTGCGTCGTCATGTTTTTCTGGGCTTCCTACCTTTACGTGCGTAATGCTCGTCCGCCCGCCGCTTCGACCGAGATTTTTGTCATCGGCAAGCAGTGGATGTGGCACGTGCAGCATCCTGAGGGTCCGCGCGAAATTAACGAGCTGCACGTTCCGGTGAACCAGCCGATCCAGATCACCATGACCTCGCAGGACGTCATTCACGACTTCTACATCCCGGCCTTCCGCGTGAAGAAGGACGTGCTTCCCGGCCGCTACACCGAAATATGGTTTGAAGCAACCGAGACCGGCACATTCCACATCTATTGCGCCCAGTACTGCGGCACGAATCACTCGGAAATGATCGGCTGGGTCTACGTGATGTCGCCCTCCGATTACGCCGCGTGGCTTGCAGGCGGCGAACAGAACGAGTCGATGTCCCAGAGCGGCGAGCATCTTTTCTCGCTGCTTGGCTGCTCATCGTGCCACGCCGGCACAGCGCAAACGGGCACCGGGCCTTCGCTTGCCGGTATCTACGGGCAATCGGAAAAATTTGCGGACGGCTCCTCGCATTTGGTTGACGATACGCTTATCCGTCAGGCGATCGTCGATCCGGATTCGGTCCAACTGCCCAACTACAGGAACGTGATGCCCACATTCAAGGGCCAGCTCACCGAGGAGCAGATGCTGCAGTTGATCGCGTATGTGAAGTCGCTCGGCACGGAAGAAAGGAAGAACGGGCAATGAGTACGGCCACATTGGATCTGCCACAAGCCCCGTCCGAGTCCCGCGTGAACTATCTGAATGCCAGCTATGGCATTCGTTCGTGGCTGCTGACCAAGGACCACAAGCGCATCGGGTTGCTTTACCTCGGCACGATTACGATCATGTTCATCTTCGGGGGGCTCGCTGCGTTTTTCATGCGCCTGCACCTGATCGAGCCGCAGGGCGCGCTCGTAGAACCGGAGACCTACAACAAGCTCTTTACGATTCACGGGGTCATCATGGTGTTTTTCTTCCTGGTGCCTTCGATTCCGGCGACGCTTGGAAATTTCTGCATTCCGCTGATGATCGGGGCACGCGACGTCGCATTCCCCAAGATCAATCTGCTTAGTTGGTACATCTTCATCACCGGCTGCGCCTTGGCGCTTGTAGCTATCTTCTCGGGCGGTGTCGACACGGGCTGGACGTTCTACACGCCCTACAGCAGCACCTATTCGCACACGGCGGTCGTTTGGATGGCCTCGGGCATCTTCATTGCCGGGTTCTCTTCGATCCTTACGGGCGTGAATTTCGTGGTCACGATTCACAAGATGCGTGCTCCGGGTCTCACCTGGTTCCGGCTGCCGCTGTTCATCTGGGCCATGTACGCGACCAGCATCATCTTCATTCTCGGCACGCCCGTGATCGCGATCACGCTCTTCCTGCTTGGTCTTGAGACGCTTTTGCACGTCGGTATTTTCGACCCCGCAATCGGTGGAGATCCGCTTCTGTTCCAGCACATGTTCTGGTTCTATTCCCACCCGGCCGTTTACATCATGATTCTTCCGGGCATGGGCGTGATCAGCGAGCTCATCACTGCGTTTTCGCGGAAGAAGATTTTCGGTTACGCATTCGTGGCCTTCTCAAGCATGGCGATTGCGGTGATCAGCTTCATCGTTTGGGGCCATCACATGTTCGTCACCGGCCAGTCGGTCTACGCCGGCTTGGTCTTCTCGGTGTTGAGCTTCCTGGTGGCGATCCCTTCCGCCGTGAAGGTCTTCAACTGGACCGCGACGCTCTATAAGGGCTCGATCTCGTACGAAGCCCCGATGCTTTACGCGCTCGGCTTCATCGGTCTTTTCACGATCGGGGGACTCACCGGGTTGTTCCTTGCGTCGCTTGCAACCGACGTCCACCTGAACGGGACCTACTTCGTCGTCGCGCACTTCCACTATGTAATGGTCGGCGGCGCGGTCATGGCGTACCTGGGTGGAATTCACTATTGGTGGCCCAAGATCACCGGCCGGATGTATCCCGACGTTTGGGCGCGCATCGCTGCGGCGATCGTATTCCTTGGATTCAATTTGACGTTTTTCCCGCAGTTCGTGATGGGTTACCTCGGCATGCCGCGACGGTACGCGGTCTACCCGGCCGAGTTCCAGGTGCTCAACGTTCTCTCGTCGGCAGGCGCTTCGATTCTCGCCATCGGATACGCGATTCCGTTAATCTATCTTTTCTGGTCGATGCGCTACGGCCCGCCGGCTCCGCAGAATCCCTGGGGAGCGAAGGGCCTCGAGTGGGAATGCGCGCCTTCGCCACCGCCTACGGAAAATTTTGAAGTCATGCCGGTCGTCACAGAAGACGCTTACAACTATCAGCCGACCACAGGGGGGAGCCACTAGTGTCTCACGACGCAGCTGCGCACGCTCACCCACCCGGGTTTGCTCATCAGTTTGAGACCATCCAGCAACAGCGCGAGGCCGGAAGCCTCGGCATGTGGGTCTTCCTGATGACCGAAATCCTGTTCTTCGGCGGGATGTTCACTGCCTATACCGTCTATCGGCAGCTGCATTTCGCTTCTTTCGAGGCGGGAAGCCACGAGTTGATCGTCCTGTTTGGCGCGATTAACACGGCCGTGCTGATCTGCAGCTCGCTGACGATGGCGATGGCCATTCGTTCGGCGCAAACGGGCGCTTCGAAAAACACCACAATCACGTGGCTGGTTGTGACGATGATCCTGGGCGCGGCGTTCGTTGCCATCAAGTTGCGCTTTGAGTGGCTGCGCGACTGGAACGAGGGCTTGGTACCGGGATTGCGGTGGATTCCCGGGCCTGAGCATACGCCGGGCATGGAGCAGTTTTTCTGCTTCTACTTTTTCATGACGGGACTGCACGCGATCCACATGGTCGTGGGCTTGGGAATCCTGGCCGTACTGGTCTGGATGACGGCCCGCGGCAGGTTTTCGTCCCAGTATTACGCGCCGCTTGAAATCAGCGGCTTGTACTGGCACTTCGTCGATATCGTTTGGATTTTCCTGTTCCCGTTGCTGTACCTGATCGGCGGCCGTTACTCACACTAGCGGGGACGCGCCAGGGTTTTGAGCTAGACTTTAGAGGGACATAGCGAGCATGTCAGACAACCACGGCCACGATCAAGGCGGGGCGCACGTCGTACCCCTTCAAGTGTACTTCGGCGTATTTATCGCGCTTCTGGTGGGCACGGGCCTGACCACCTGGGTCGCATACATCGACCTTGGACCGTTCAATACGCCCATTGCTCTGGTGATCGCGTTCATCAAGATGACCCTGGTCATACTGTTCTTCATGCACGTCAAATATCAGCCGGGCCTCACGCGCATTGCCATCATCTGCGCGTTTTTCTGGCTCGGCATTATGATGACGCTTACACTCTCCGATGAACTGACGCGCGGTTGGGAGATGAATCCCCAACCTTGGAACGTTCTGGTTCCCCACGTCACCCATCTCGCGCGCTTTTTGTTCTAGCTTGGGCGCAAGAGATCAGCGGTTCAAATCCGCGAGCTCCCCAACCACTAACTCCTGATATTTCAGTCGACCTTTGTTGACCTTGGCAGCTTCCGAAACTTGAACTTTGGTCCACGTGGTCGAAAGACAAGTCTCCCGGCGTTCTCCGCTGCACCGCGCTGCTTTTCCGGGATCGAATGCAAATAGATTTCGGGTGTGATTTCCGGTGTGAAGTGGCCTAGCGGCGATTGCATCGTCGCGTGGCTGTGCCTCAGAAGATCCGGCGCGACACCAGGAAGCGTTAACTTCTTTGCGGCAGGCTCGAGTCGCTTGTGCAAGAGATTCCAGCGTTCCGGCGGTAATCCCTCGCGCTTGGCAAATACGAGGCAGAGCTGCCGGCACGCCGTGGATGCAATTACGGCCCCCGTCGAAAAACGTGACGCCGCTCGGCGACATTCTAGAAAGTCGTCGTTCGACGACTTTTCCTGTGGAGGCGAACGAGGGATTCCGCCGAGTTCACCAGGAAGATACCTGCCAGGCGCTCGCCATCGCCCCAACCCGCAAATATCAGAACGATGGCGGCCCAGGCATCCGCGACATCTTCTCGTTGCTGAAAACGTATTCCTCCAGCCCCGACGAGGATGCGGACACGTTTATCGATTCGATTGCGTACTACTGGCTCATCGCCGGAACCGACGCCCACGGCAAGAATTACGCACTGCTCCTCGCCTCGCAAAATCAGATCCGCCTCGCACCTCTCTACGACATTGCCAGTATTCTTCCGTACAAAGACATCGATATCGAGAGCGCGAAGTTTGCTATGAAGATCGGCGGCGAGTACCGCCTCGGAAAGATCGGATTTCGCAATTGGCAGAAGCTCGCAGTTGAGTTGGGGCTCGACGCACAAAAAACGATCGTGCGAGTGGATCAGATGGCGCGGAACCTAACGCGTCAGGTCTCGGACGTCGAGCGTCGAATGACCGAGGAGGGAATAACACACCCAATCATCGCCCGATTGGCGGCCCAAATCGCTACGCGATCGAAGGCGTGCGGGCAACTCCTCGCGGACGCGCGCTAAAAGAATAGCGATCATTCTTTGTTTCCTCTCAGCGTGCTGTAAATGTCATAAATACAGGCGTCTTCGATCAGCCGACCGTCGATGTACGCCGATATCAAACGCAACGAACCAACAGGATAGTTTTTTGCAACTGCCTGTGAATCAGGAACCTGGCGGTTGAGCCTTTGACTCACCCGAGGCCTTCTGTTTCTCTGCCAGCTTTGCGCTGAGCATCCGGAAGACATACATCCCTTGCAGCGGAGCCATGCTGCGAAGGGGGATCAAGAGCAGCCGCTTTCTGCTGTGGATAAAGAGCAGGCTTTTTTTGTCCGCAAGGCACCCAGTCACGGCCTGCCACAGGATTCTCATTTCCACGACGGGCGATTCGACGTAGATCGCATCCTCTGCAAAACCCACCTTGAATGGAATTCCCGTTTGCACTCTCGGGCGTCGCACGGCGCTTGAAACGGCGATCAGCATTGCAGCAAACACGACGCCGCCTGCGTAGTAGGCCGGAGTCAGTTCGTGAATGTCGTTGATGAATTGCAGGAAGACCAGGCTGAGCCCCGTGGCCCAGCACGCCATCACGGCGAGCAATAGTTCACGTTTCCAAGCGCCCATCTTGAATTGCAGCCATTCTGCGTTGCGCCAATCCTGTGCCGTGTAGGCGAACTCAACCGACCGAGCCGTGAGATCTTTGTTTGCCGTCATCTTTTCGGAAAGCAGTGCCCGGAACCGGGTGCGCTCGGCTTCGCTTGCAAACGCAGCCTTGGGAACGGCCTCGGTCTGCACGGCGGAAGCGATGATGAAGTCGCGTTCGTTCTCGAGCAGCGTCGAGATGCCACTCCAGGGCATTTGCTGCGCGCCGCAATCGCAGCCAAAAAGAAGCCCGCTCTCCCACGTTTCGACAAACCGCCGGTTCGGGCAGTGCAGCTTCCCGTATTTCAAGCGCTGAAAATCAGTGTGCTCGCGCAGCGTCTTGCGCCCTTGCCATTTGCGCCAGCCCCACACAGTCCCGAGGCAGGCTGCGGCCAGCACGAAGGCGATTGCGGCGCGCACCACGCTCCCGCCCGTCTCGGCGGTGAATCCCAGCAGGGAAGCGCCGTGCACGAAAAGCAGCACAAAAGCCGCACCGAGGATTTCTATGACCAAAGCGAGCGAAAACCTGACACCGGCCGCCAGGGGAGCGACCGGCTGAAACGCCGGCTCGAGCCCGGCAAAGGATTCAAAGCTCACGCCGTAATTGACGCGCATTGGAAACGAGTGTAGCAACAGGGAAGCGTGCGGTCTCGCAAAGTTGCGCTGAACGAACGAAAAGCCGAAAGTGAGTTTTAGACGGTGCGGAAGGCGACCACCGCGTTCAGACCGCCGAAGGCGAAGGAATTCGAAAGAGCCGCACTCACCTGCTTGGCTCGCGGCTTGTTAGGGACGTAGTCGAGGTCACATTCCGGGTCAGGCTCGTTGTAGTTCGCCGTAGGCGGCAGGATTCCGTTGCGCAGCGCGAGAATCGTAGCAATCGCCTCGAGGGCGCCTGCGGCGCCCAGTGCGTGCCCATGGAGCGATTTGGTTGAACTCACGGCAAGACTGTTGGCATGCGCGCCAAAGACGTCGCGAATCGCCGCCGTCTCGACCGGATCGTTGCCCGGTGTGCCGGTGCCGTGAGCGTTGATATAGCCGATTTCCTCCGGTGCCAGCCCCGCTTCACGCAGAGCACCCTTCATGGCCCGCGAGGGACCGTGCATGGCCGGTTGCGTCAGGTGGTGCGCGTCCGACGTCATGCCGAAGCCACAAATCTCGGCGTAGACCTTCGCGCCGCGCGCTTTGGCTGCGTCCATCGGCTCCAAGATCATCATTGCGCCGCCTTCGCCCAGTATCATCCCGCGCCGGTCCTTGCTGAATGGGCGGCAGGTATCGGGTGCAATCACCCGCATCGCCTCCCATGCCTTCAGCATGCCGATGGTAAACATGGCCTCGCTGCCGCCGGTGACTGCCATTTCGGCTTGCCCATCGCGCACCATTCGAAACGCCTGGCCGATGGCGTGGTTCGCCGAGGAGCAGGCAGTCGAAACGGTGTAGGCTGGGCCGCTCAAGCCAAGGTCCATCGAGATATGGCTCGCGCCTGCGTTGGCCATCGTTTTGGGGATCGTCAGAGGATGCACACGGCCGCGGCCGGAACGCCACAAATCCTCAAATCCCATCTCGATGGCGGATTGCCCGCCAACTGCCGACCCACAGACGATGGCTCCCTGTTCGCGCATTTCCGGAGTCAATTCGAGCCCCGAATCCTTCAGCGCTTCTCGTGCGGCGACGATTGAAAACTGCGCGAATCGATCGATGTAGGCTTCTTTGCCACCTTCGAAGTGCTTGAGCGGATCGTATCCGCGCACTTGCGCGGCATTCTGGAAACGCAGTAATTCCAGATCGTTGATGTCCTTCATGGGACCGATGGCAGGGCGTCCCTCGCGAAGGCTCTCCCAGTTTTCCGCCAGATTTAAACCAAGAGGGGAAATGATGCCAAGGCCGGTGATAGCAACTTTTCGCGGAGCCATCCTCAAACCGCCGGTGCCGCCGGGCTCGCCGGTGCATCCGGCGGAGGCGTTGCCGGCGCGGCCGCCAGCAGCTTTTTGATGCCTTCGACGATGTCGTTGACCGTGCGGATCGACCGAACGTCGTCATCGGGAATTGAGATCTTGAAAGCGTTTTCCAGCTCGAAGAGCAGCGTAAAGACGTCGAGCGAATCGATTCCCAGCTCTTGCAGGTTGGTGTCGAGCTTGATGCCGTCCGCAGGTATCCGCTTCACGGACGCCAGCGTTGCGATCACCCTCTGCGCTACGTCATCTGCCATCGATTGCGCCTCCGTCGATCGAACCGCGGGGAAAATCTCCGCACTACCGTTTCCTAAATCCGCAAGGCCGAATTCTAGCAGGACTCCACGTTCCGGCGCGCGGGTTTTTCCCGCCAGTGGCCCGGATGTTGGCGGTCCATCAACTACTTAGCGTCGCCGGCGACCAAATTCCGGTATACTCCTACGGCCATGAAATATCGTCGCTTCGGTCGGACAAACTTTCAAGTCAGTGATATGGCCCAGGGCCTTTGGGGCATGGGTGGTTGGAGCGGTTCGGACGACAAAGAGTCGCTCGGTGCGCTGCAGCTTGCTGTCGACAACGGTTGTACGTTTTTCGACACGGCTTGGGCCTACGGTGATGGCAAGAGCGACAGTCTGCTCGGCGAAACGATCGGCCGCAACAAAGGCAAGCGCCTAGTTGCGGCGTCGAAAATCCCGCCGAAGAACCTGATGTGGCCTGCCAGACCCGAATACAAGTATCAGGACGTTTTTCCCGCCGATCACGTTTTCAAGCACGCGCGGTTGATCCGCGAAGCGCTGGGCACCGACTCGATCGACTGTCTGCAATTTCACGTCTGGGATGATTCCTGGGCGCACGAAGCCGAGTTCCGCGAAACGGTCGAGAAACTGAAGAGCGACGGACTCATCCGCTCTTTCGGCCTCAGCATTAATCGGTGGGAGCCCAATAACGCGCTCGTCGCCTTGCGCACGGGTTTGGTGGACGCCGTCCAGGTCATCTATAACATTTTCGATCAAGCGCCCGAAGACAAGCTCTTCCCCGTTTGCAAGGAGCTCGATATTGCGGTGATTGCCCGCGTCCCGCTCGATGAAGGCAGCCTCGGTGGCAAGATGACGATGGCGACCCGCTTCCCTGCGGGCGATTGGCGCGCGATGTATTTCGGCCCGGAAAACCTCGGGCCCACGATCGAGCGCGTTGAGGCGCTGAAGAAGATCGTACCCCCGGGCATGACGCTGCCCGAAATGGCATTGCGCTACATCCTGTCCAACCCCGTCGTCAGTACGACGATCGTCGGCATGCGCAAGCACGAGCACGTTCGCGCCAACATCGCCGCCAGCGACGCTGGCCCGCTCGACGCCGCGCTGCTCGGAAAGCTCAAAGCGCACCGGTGGGACCGCGTCCCGAAGCCCTGGGCTGATTAGCAGCTGATCATTCCAGATAAAAGACTTCCCGCATCATCGCGAAGCGCTCGCCGGGCTTGATTCCTGGCACAGGCTCAAATAGCGGCGCCATCTTCTCCTGCCACTCGAGATTCACCGGGTCATTGGCCAGCGCGTCCCATGCGGCGTCAAAATCCACCGCTCGCATCACCAAAATCAGATCCTGGTCGCGGCGGAAGATCGAATAATCCGAGATCCCGACTTCCTTCAGCTTCGCAAGCAGGGCCGGCCAGACGCGCTTGTGCTCTTCGTCATACTCAGCTTCCTTGCCCGCCTTGATCCTCAGTCGAAATGCCGTTCGCGCCATCTGGTCTTCTCCAACCTCCTCATCTTCGAACGCATCGGTGTTGTATGCTTTCTCTGAGCATGAATTATCGTCACGCCGTCAGTGCCATCGTCGCCATCGCAATCCTCGCAGCAACCGGAGCTCAAGGCCCAGCGCCTGCTGTTTCCATCGTACTGCCGTCGCATCTGCTCGCCAACGCGCCTGCGATGCTGGCAGTCCTTGGGGCGGACGGCCATTTGGCCCCGGGGATCTCGGTTGACACTGGCAACGGCGCGCACGTCACTACGAACGCGACCGGCCGGGCCACGTTTATCGCACCGGCCGCCGGCGTATTCATCGCTAACGTCTCGGGTGTCTCGGCTGCCGCTCTGGTCGACGCCGCGCCAGCACAATCAGCGACGCTCTCGGTCCCGCCAGCTGTCTCCGAGCACGATCGCTTCGCGGTTTGCGGGTCCGGCTTCACCGGTGACATTGCGAAAGACAGTGTCACGATCAATGGCGACACCGCCTTCATTATTGCCGCCTCGCCCGAATGCCTCGTCGCGCTGCCCCAGTCACGTACGCTCATTGGTCACGCGAAAATCGAGATCGACTCTACAGGCGTGCCGCTTACGGTGACAACCGACCTGGTGGCGCTCGATTTTCTGCCGCCGAATCCTCCGCTGCTGCCCGGCCACAAAGGAAAGCTGTTCGTGCGCGCCGAAGGAACCTCAGCCGCGCTTGCGATCGTTGTCGAGAACGGCTCGCCCGACGTGATCCATTTCCATCGTGGCGAGAGGCAGCAATTGCGTACGAGCGGCGGTGGGCAAAATATGGTTCCCGTCGAGGTCCAAGCGATCCGCTCGGGCGACTTCTCGTTCGACGCGCGCATACTCACCGCGCCTGACTCTGCCGACGCACTTCGCTACGTCGAAGCCGCTGCGACCGTCGCGCCGAATCAGATGCAGCGCAACTTGCAGCGGATCGCGGCCAACCTCACGCGCCATCCGGGCGATACGCGCAAGACGCGCAACGCGCTCGATCGATTGGCAAACACCCTTCCACCGGGCACGCTGCGCACACTGGTTGATTCGGCTC
>Ga0207105_1076_pt1 | contig 24162 bp, 18 predicted proteins | sample Alteio_BWMinHeat_77_FD_153569 | JGI IMG/M metagenome (GOLD analysis project Ga0207105, IMG submission 153569) | Enriched cells from forest soil in Barre Woods Harvard Forest LTER site, Petersham, Massachusetts, United States -... | ecosystem: Environmental > Terrestrial > Soil > Temperate forest >... | reverse complement strand
GCGAACTCCTGCGCCGCCGCCGGACTGATGCTTTCAACCGTGCCGTGCCAATCGCCGTCCGGATAAGTATCGACGGTCACCGTCGCCGGCTGCCCTGATCGTACATACGTCAATTCCGTCTCCTTGGGGTTTGCGTCAATCCAGACATGATCCGTGGCGACGAGATAGAAGGCGGTCATCGAGGCATGGAGATACTTGCCGGGCGCAATGGAAGGCACGTTCGTCACAATGCCAGCGAACGGCGCCTTGACCACTGTGTGGGTAAGTTGACGCACTGTCTCGTCGCGCTGCGCCAGAGCGTCACGATACCGCGGGTGCTGTTCGATCGGGATATTGGGATCGCCGTTGAGGTTGGCGGCGATTGCGGCGAGCTGCTGATTGAGAGAGGCGAGCTTCTGCTGCGCGTTTTGCAGGTTTCGGCGTGCCGTGTCGAAGTCAACACAGGACATAGGCGCGGCTTTCCGCACTTTCTGACCGCGTTGTTTGGCGCGTGACGGGGGGACATGATGCAAGTCGCGCGCGGCGCCGACGGCGCCAATCAAGCGGCAATCACGGTCTGCGTGATGCTCGCCACATTGATGCAGGCTCTTGATACCACCATTGCCAACGTTGCTCTTCCCCACATCCAAGGCAGTGTCTCGGCAACCCAGGACCAGATTAGCTGGGTCCTGACCTCCTATATCGTCGCCGCGGCGATCATGACGCCGCCGACAGGTTTTCTCGCCAGCCGATTTGGGCTGAGGCGCCTGTTTCTCGTCTCCGTTGCTGGTTTCACCGTTGCCTCGATGCTCTGTGGCGTGGCGCAGTCATTGGTAGAGATCGTGCTGTTCCGAGTCCTGCAAGGCATCTTCGGTGCCGCGCTCGTCCCGCTTTCGCAATCAGTGCTATTCAGCATCTACCCGCCAGTGCGACGGGGTGCCGCGATGGGTCTTTGGGGAGTTGCGGTGATGCTCGGCCCCATCCTTGGGCCAATCCTCGGCGGCTGGCTGACCAACAACTATAGTTGGCGCTGGGTCTTTTACATCAACCTGCCGATCGGAGTGCTTGCCTTCCTCGGCATCATCACATTCCTGCCGGAGTCCGATCGGAACACGCGTGAAAAGTTGGATTGGTTCGGTTTTGGCACCCTAAGCCTCGCAATCGGCGCTGCGCAGGTCTTGCTTGACCGCGGCGAGGAACTCGACTGGTTCGGGTCCGGGGAGATTATCATCGAGGCGGTTATCGCCAGTTCAGCGCTCTACTTATTTCTCGTCCATACCTTCACCGCAGAGAAGCCCTTCGTACGGCCGACTCTATTCCGCGATGCAAATTTCGCCGCTGGCACGCTTTTTGGCGCCATCGTCGGTCTCACCTATTATGCCTCTCTGGCGCTGCTGCCTCCCTATCTTCAAGGTCTTATGAACTACCCAATCGTCAGCGCGGGCCTTGTGATGGGCCCCCAGGGCATCGGCACCATGAGCGCCATGATGATTGTCGGCCGGTTGGTCGGTCGGGTCGATACGCGTCTCCTGCTTGCCATCGGACTCGGACTGACGGCGTGGTCGTTTTACGCAGTGACTGGCTGGACGCCCGAGGTATCGGAGACGACGATTATGGGCACCGGTGTGATTCTCGGCGCCGGGTTGGGTTTTCTTTTCGTGCCGCTGAGTGTGGTGACCTTGTCAACACTGTCGCCCGAGCAGAGGACCGAGGGCACCGGAATTTATACCCTAGTGCGCAATATCGGCTCGAGCGTCGGCATCTCGGTGGTAAACAGCCTGTTGACGCAGAACACCCAGGCAAATCACGCCGCAGTCGCCCAGCACGTCACAGCCGTTAACCGTGTATTCGAAAATCCAGCGGTCGCGCAGTTCTGGAATCCGATCGCTGCCCCCGGGCGCGCGGCACTCGATGCCGTCATCACACGACAGGCTCAGATCGTAGCTTATATCGACGATTACAAGCTGTTGATGCTTGCGACGCTTGCCGTGGTCCCACTGCTGATCATTTTTAGGAAACCGTCCCAGGGCGGCGGGGTGGATCACGCCGGGGCGGAATTATGACCGGTAGGGCAAGGCGCAGCAGGGGCCGGGACACGTCCGCGCCAGATAGTAAGGCAATCATGGGCGCAGGATCTACGCGGCATCCAATTAGGGAACTGACGCTTGAACAACTCCTAGCCGAGCCGATCGTGCAACAGCTCATGCGTCGTGACCGGATAGACGAAGCGACCATCCGCGATCTGTTGCGACAGACCGCGGCCGCCCGGGCGGCATCGCAGCCCGAGGATGATCCCGGCACGGATGATCGCAATGCGACTGAACAGGAAGACCTATGCCGATCTACAGTTTGAGATCCCGCAAGCCGAGGCAGGCCGATTGCGCGCACTCCCTGCGCGCGGCTGCCTTGGCGGCAATAGTTGTGGGCGCGTTATCGAGCTGCACAGTCGGCCCGGATTTCAAACCACCCACGGCGCCGTCGGCCATACGCTATACTTCGCCCGGCGAGACGCCAGTACAAGAAAGCGTCACCCGGACACTGCCGACGCAGACTGTCACGTTGGGTGAAAGAGTGACGGCGGAGTGGTGGACGCTCTTCCGCTCGCCCGAACTCGACGCGCTAGTCAAAGCGGCGATCGCGGGCAGCCCCACTCTTGAGAGCGCGACGGCAAGGTTGACCGAGGCGCAGGAGGCCGTCGCGGCGGCCTCGGGCGCGCTCTATCCGCAGGTGAATTTCGGTGCCAGCGCCACACGGGAGAAGAACACCGCGGCCTCCTTTGGCCTCAAGTCCGGTCGCTTTCCGCTTCCGCCGAATTTCAACGTCTACCAGGTCGGCGCCACCGCCAGCTACGCACTCGACATTTTCGGCGGCACGCACCGACAGATCGAGCAGATGGTCGCCTCGGCCGATGCCCAACGCCATCAGCTCGACGCCGCGTATCAGACTCTGACCGGGAATACTGTGACGCAGGCCATGCAAGTGGCCGCGATCCGCGCACAGCTGCAAGCGATCCATGACATCCTCGATCTCGATCGGCAGAATCTGGACTTGGTGCGGACGGAGCGCGCGGCTGGGGCTATCCCCGACACTGATCTGGTCACCGCCCAAAGCCAGCTTGCGGCCGATGAAACACTGTTGCCCGGGCCCGAGCAGCAACTGGACGTCGCCAAGCATGCGCTTGCCGTTCTGCTCGGTCGGGCGCCGGGCGACTGGTCACCGCCCGATTTCGATTTGGCCTCGTTGACTCTTCCCGGCCAATTGCCCGTCAGCTTGCCGTCCGAACTCGTTCACCAGCGCCCCGATATCCTGACGGCTGAGGCACAGCTCCATGTCGCAAGCGCGCAGATCGGCGTTGCGACCGCGCAGCTTTATCCCGCCATCACGCTTTCGGGCGCGGTCGGTGCCGCGGGGCTCGATCCAGGACAGATGTTCAACGCGACCGGCCTCATATGGAGCATCGCGGCGGGACTCTCCCAGCCGCTCTTCGACGGCGGCACGCGGCAGGCCCAGCGCCGTACCGCCCTGGCCGAGTTCAAGGCCTCCGCCGCCGATTATCGGCAGACCGTGTTGCAGGCCTTTGGCCAGGTCGCAGACATCCTGCAAGCGCTCTCCCACGACGCGCAGCTTCTAGCCGCCCAGCGGCAGGCGCTGGACATGGCGTCAGAGTCCATGCGGCTGCAGCGCATCAGTTATTCCGGGGGCGGCAGCGGCATTCTCCAGCTGCTCGACGCTCAACGCCAATATCAGCAGGCACGGCTTGGCTATGTTCGGGCGGAAGCGCAGCGCTACCAGGACACTATCCAGTTGCTGGTAGCGATGGGCGGCGGCTGGTGGGATGCGAACCTCACCGTCGCCGCGAACGACAATCCCGCACAAGGTTCGACGGTGCCGCCCCCGGGCGCGCGAGGCACGGCCGGCGATAGCGCTACCCGCTGATCCCGTTGACGACCACGATGTCTCCGACCAGCTGGTCTCTCTGCCAAAGGAGCAATCCATGATCAGAATGCAGTTCTCCGGCGAGCAGCTCGACGTCATTGCCGAGGGATCGCCCAAAGCACTGATAGCCATAATCAGAGCTATCTCCACAGCAAATGACAATGCCGCCGATTATGTTGACTCAGCGCAGAGTCGGCGGCAACTGGCGCGGGCTTTGTTTGAAAAGGCGGCCCTTTATCTTGATGCTCTCCGGCTCGAAAAATCACCAGTCGCAGATCAATCCGGGTTCAGAGCGCTGCAGCTTGGATTGCTTCAGGACTTTGTTGAGGTGCACAACGCAGCTCTGAAGCAATACGTCGAACTTCCGGAGCACAGGGACGATCTTAATAAGCTGCTTGCGTGATGCTCGCAGAGACTTGCGACCGATCGTCAGAACTACAGGGCGGTGAGAAAGAACATGGATGTTGAGACCGTTCGCCATACGGCATTCGCGATGCCACTCACGGCGCCGGCATTTCCAGTGGGACCCTATCGGTTTGTCGATCGAGAATATTTCATAATCTCGTACCGGACGGACTTGGCAAAGCTGACGGCAACCGTACCGGAGCCGCTGCGTTCCGTCGGCGATATCGTCAGTTACGAATTCATTCGAATGCCGAACTCGACGGGATTCGGCGATTACACCGAGAGTGGCCAGGTGATCCCGGTGACCTTCAACGGCGTTGCCGGTGCTTACACCCATGCCATGTATCTCAACGACCATCCACCGATTGCCGGTGGCCGCGAGCTCTGGGGCTTTCCCAAGAAACTCGCGAGCCCGCGTCTCCAAACGCATATCGATACCCTGGTTGGCGAACTCGATTACGGACCGGTTCGTATCGCCACCGCGACCATGGGCTACAAGCACCGTGCGCTCGATCTTGCGGCCGTCGCCAAAGGCCTATCCGCGCCCAATTATCTGTTGAAGATCATGCCCCACGTGGACGGGACGGCGCGCATTTGCGAATTGGTGCGCTACTACTTGACGGATGTGGTCGTGAAGGGCGCCTGGACCGGACCCGCTGCCTTGTCGCTTTTTCCTCACGCGCTGGCGCCGGTTGCAGAACTTCCGGTTCGGGAAGTAGTAAGTGCCCGCCACATCCTGGTCGATCTCACATTAGGTCTCGGCGAAGTCGTTTTCGACTATCTGGCGAAATAGGAACTTCGGTATGTGCCAGCCGCCTAAGATCGCTGCGATACATTCCTGAATTTCCCTCAGTACCCTATGCAATAGATATAGAATTTTCATTTCGAACCTTCGTCATTACCTTCACCCAATGCAGTCTTTTCCCTCCGGTTCGTTGTTCCTTCTCCCCCCGGAATGCGAACCGGCCACCCCGACGCTTTGCTCTCCCCCCAGAGCGTCGGGGCCCATTTCCGGGTCTTGCCGCGCTTCATAGTGCATTTTAAGGAGACACGAAAATGCCGACACTCGCAGACAAAGCGCGCAAGCCTCACCGCAAGACGCACAAAGTGCAGGAAAACCGGCGCCTCTTCGAGCGCATCGCGTTGCTGTTGCAAGGAGGCGGTGCGCTGGGTGCCTATCAAGCGGGCGTCTATCAAGCGCTATCCGAGGCTCATCTCGATCCTGACTGGGTCGCGGGCATCTCGATCGGAGCGATCAATTCGGCTCTGATCGCCGGCAATCCGCCGGAAGCGCGTCTCGACAAGCTGCGCAAATTCTGGGAGCTCGTCACTGCACCCACGGTCTGGAGCGGTGCTGCTCAGTTTGCGGCCAAGACCGGGCCGGTGCGCAATTTCCTGGATCAGGCGACCGCCACAGCGGCTTCACTCAGTGCGATGGGAATGGCGCTTATTTCAACCAAGCCGGTCGAGGTGCATGCGGAAAAGATTCGCGAATTCTGGGAAAGCATGAGGACTACTTTTCTTTCAATCCGTCCGCCTGATTTTGGGTTTCTCGGGCCGCACGGCGATATCGCACGTGGCTTGCAGAATCAGATGAGTGCCGGGGTCGCGTCGGCGCACAGAGCACACGGCTTTTTCGCGCCGCGCATACCTCTACCGTGGCTGCTTCCGGCCGGTTCCCTCGAAGCAACCGGTTATTACGACAGTGCTCCGCTCAAGGAGACGCTCGCAAGTCTCGTCGACTTCGACCGCATCAATGCCGGGGAGCTGCGCTTCAGCATCGGGGCGGTCAACGTCAGCACGGGCAATTTCGTCTATTTCGACAACACCACTCACGCCATTGGACCCGAACACGTGATGGCCAGTTGCGCGCTGCCACCTGGCTTCTCCGCGGTCGAGATTGAAGGCGAGTACTACTGGGATGGTGGAGTTGTCTCGAATACGCCGCTGCAGTGGGTGCTGGAGAGTGAGCCGCGTCAAGACACGCTGGCCTTCCAGGTGGACCTCTGGAGCGCTCGGGGGGCATTCCCGCGCAATATCCCGGAGGTAATCACCCGGCAGAAGGAGATCCAATATTCCAGCCGCACCCGCGCCAATTCCGATCGCTTCAAATACGCACAGAAGATACGCAACGCTCTGTCGGACCTTCTCCTCAAGTTACCAGACGAGATGAAAGATGGTCCCGAATTGGCCGTGCTGAGCCCAATCGCCGATCGCAAGGTCTATAACCTTGTGCAGCTCATTTACCGGTCGAAGCGATACGAGGGAAGCTCCAAAGACTACGAGTTCTCCCGCCAAAGCATGGAGGACCATTGGCGCGCCGGCTATCACGACACGGTGCGAACCCTGCGCCATCCGGAAGTTCTTGAGCGACCCGCGAACATCGAGGGTGTTCTCACCTTCGATTTGGCTCAAGACGGCCGCGAATGAGAGCAAGGGATTTTGCGCCCCGGCCACTGCTGATGAACGTCACTCCAAACTGAGGATCGAGGAATGAGCGACGTCGCCGAGCGCATTAAGAAAATCGTCGTAGCGCATATGAACGTGGAAGAGTCCAGGGTGACCGACAATACCAGCTTCATCGATGACTTATTTGCGGACAGCCTCGATGCGATCGTCCTGGTTTTGGCGTTCGAGGATGAATTCCAGATCGAAATCCCGGACGATGCGGTCGAGAACATCCTGACCGTGAAGGATGCGATCGCGGTCATCCAGAAGAACGCCGGCAAGTAAATTACGGCTCTTAATTCACTCTACATCGCAAAATGCTCTGGTGATCAGTCATGAAAGTTACATCCATCCTCCAATTTAAGAAGGTTCCTGTCATCACCGCCCGGCCAAACGACATGGTGAAGCACGCCGCGGATCGCCTCCGCATGGAAAAGATCGCGGCTCTTGTCGTCATGGAAGGCGGTACGATCCGCGGCATTATTTCAGAACGCGAAATAGTCGACGGGCTATCGCGCTATGGCGCGCAATTGCTCTCGATGGAGATCAAAGATCTGATGATCGATGCTGCCACCTGCACGCCCGAGACCGATATCAAGCGCGTCATGGTGATCATGACTCAGCGCCGGACGCGCCACGTTCCGGTGGTGGCAGAGGGACGGTTGCTGGGCATTGTCAGTATCGGAGACGTGGTGAAGCACCGGCTTCAAGATCTCGAACTTGAGGCAGGTGTTATGCGCGATGCCTATCTCGCGTCACACTGAGATTGCGATGCAGTCAGGAGCATCACGCAATACTACACGCGAAGTGATCAGCGAGGGCTGAAGGAGTAGTGAATGAGAAATAAGACCTGGGGGCAATTAGCTCAGCCGGTAGCCTGCCCGTGATGGCTCAATCAATGTTCGGCCAATCAATCCGCAGGCTGGCTTTTAAACCGGTTGATCAGCCAGGAGGCGGCCTGCCCAGCTTGCGCGCCGCGGCGGCAAGGCTTTCGGCCTCAACCAGCGTCAGGAGGACGCGCAGCTGGTCAAAAGGCGGCGTACCGGGGTCGATGCTCATGCCTAAAAATTAGAACGATATTGCCTATATTATGCCGGTTTTACTGAAGGATTGAGGGGTCTAAATCTATCCGACGACGAACTCCAATGAGCCGCATCGCTGACCGAAATTTGGGAGATAGCTCATGTTTTACATCGTCATTCTTACGTTGCTGACGGTCTTCATCGGCGGACAACTGGTCGGCGGCAACGTCATGTCGTGCCTGCTTGACGACACCGACGATCTCAATTCGTCGCGGTAACCCGAAAAACCCCAGGAGTTCACGATGTCGCACTCCAGCGTTCTCGAGCAGCCCATCCAGGCATCTCCCCATTCATTATCTCAGCCATCATCCGAAGAGACCGGAGTGCCCGATGATCAGCAGCTTTTGGCTACCGCACTGCTCGGCCACGCCGCACCTTCAGGAAATAGCCACACATTTTTTATGACTGGTCTTTGTTGATAACTTCGCGCCACAGCGATTGAAGCGATAGGAGGATTCGAGATGTTTGATGCAGAACCGACAATGGCCGCGATTGGCCCCACCCCGATGGAAGGGTGGAAGCGGCGTACGATCATGGCTTTGGGTCGGGCCACTCGGCACGCATTCAGTTCCGTAATCGCAAAATACTCCACAGTCGGCGATCCGCCAATCTTTGCGAAGGGGCAGTTCCCCTGGGTCAATGACCTCGAGAGCAATTGGTTGACCATTCGAGATGAAGCTGACGCAATTTTGAGGGAAAAGGAGCATGTCCCATCCGTCGTCAGTATTTCTCCCGATCACAAAGGGATTGCCGACGACAAGTGGAAGTCATTCTTTTTGTGGGGCTACGGCTACCGCATTGCGCAGAACAGCGCGCGCTGCCCCGCGACCTCGGCTCTGCTCGACAAAATCCCCGGTCTACAGACTGCATTCTTCTCAATTTTGACTCCCGGCGCACATCTCATCCCGCACCGTGGAGTGACCAAAGCAATATTTACGACCCACCTCGGACTCCGGGTGCCGCGGCATGGGGAGCTTTGCTGGATGACTGTGGACGGACAGGTTGTTCACTGGCGGGAGGGCAAGGCAGTCGTTTTCGATGACACCTACGAACACGAGGTTCAGAACCAAACACCGGAAGAAAGAGTCGTTCTGCTCCTCCATGTAAAGCGTCCTGTCCGATTTCCGGGCTCCTTCATCGCTGATTTTTTTCTCTGGTGCGTGCGCGTGAGCCCCTTCATCCAGGATGCCCTCAAGAATCTTGAACTATGGAATGCTCGCCAACTTTATCGATAAGAGAAGGTTACGCGCCTGACTACGACTGCAGTGAATTTAGTTAGGTTGTGCCGTCCAGAGCGGCAGGCACCGACAGCATTGGAGGAGCCCGAGACGGATCCTTCTCCGCTACAGCAGGACCCAAAAGATGACCGTAATGGAGTTCGCACGCACTCCACATCGTTGGTTCGAAGACGGGATTTTTCGCCGCATCTTCCGCAATGCTTCGCTTCTCCTGGGCGGGCGCGCCACCACGGGCCTTCTGGGCCTGGGTACCTTGAGCCTATCGGCCCACGGTCTTGGTGCGCAGAAATTCGGCGTGCTGGTGCTAGTACAGACCTTTGTTCAGATGATCGCCGCGCTCATCACCTTTCAATCGTGGCAAGCCGTTATTCGCTACGGCGCAATGAGTCTCGAGAACAATGATACTCGCGCGCTTCAGAACTTAATCAAGTTCACGACGCTGCTCGATTTCTCAGGTGGTATTCTTGGCACCGTACTTGGCTGGTGCGCGGCTCCCTTGGTCGGCCCGCTCGTCGGATGGAGCCCGGACGTGGTCGCGGCAGCACAGCCCTATAGTCTGCTCGTGCTCTTCACGATGGTGGCGACGCCAACGGGACTCTTGCGTCTGTTCGACCGTTTCGACTTGCTTGCCGCCCAGACCATCGTCACGCCGCTGCTGCGCCTGATCGGAATCACGGCCGCGGCAATTCTACACGCGCCATTCTGGGCTTATCTCGTGGCCTGGTTTGTCGCAGGTGCCGCCGGGGGCGCTGTACTCGCATTCCTTGGTTGGCGCGAAGCGTTTCGGCGCGGCCACCTTTCGGGCTTCGATTTCTCACTAATCGGAATCGTGGCGCCCCATCCGGGCATCGCGCGGTTCGCGATAGCGTCTAGCTTGAACGCCTCGCTGCAGGTCGTGACTGGTCAGATGAGCGTCTTCCTCGTCGGCCTACTTGCCGGCCCCACGGCGGCGGGCCTTTTCATGGTCGGGCGCGAAGTCGCCACCGCTCTGTCTGGCCCGGCCGAACTGCTGAACCAATCGGTCTACCCGGAATTTGCGCGGCTGGGCAGCCGCGGCAGGTGGAAGGACTTCGCGACCCTCGTTCTGCGCGGCGGCGCATTCGCGGGAATGGGTGGTCTGATCATGTTTACGCTTACGGCGGCTTTCGGCGACACTTTCATAGACGTCTTCTTCGGCCCAAGCTTTGCGGGCGCCTATCTGCCGCTAGTACTTCTCGTTGCAGCTGCCGGGTTGAGCATCTGTGGCTTTCCTATGGATCCGGCACTCTATGCCATGGGTCGGCCGGGCATTTCTTTACGCATAAACACCACGGTTATCGTCGCAATATATTTGCCGTTGCTCGTGATCCTGACACGCGATTTCGGGCCCAGCGGTGCCGGTGGCGCAATGCTTGCGGCGACTGCCTGCACATTCTTCACGATGGCGCTGTTCACGACCGGCCAGCTTCGCCGCTACGCGGTCGCGACCCAATGAGCCATTCTGTTCATCGTCGCAGATCGCACCCGATGCAAGGCGCCCGGGGAATGCAGTACTTAGCGCCAAGCAGAAAAGGGCTCGACCTTCTTGACCCGCAGCCGCAGCGGCGCTGCCCTTCCGCTGCATCTAAGCGACCCCTGTCGCTGCTGTGCCTTGAGATTGATCTCGATCGGGGAAAAAGGATGCCGTGCTGAAGTTTCTATGAAATGGCCGAAGGCGATGCTCCTCCTCGACACCTATGTGCTTAAGAAGATCTTGCCCATCGTGATGATGTTCCTGATGGTGGCGGCCTTTGTCTTGATGCTCGACAAGATAATGACGCTATTGAACCTCACCGCGGGTCATGGCGTATCGCCGCTGATCGCGATCGAAATGATGCTCAGCCAGACGCCCGAATACCTACGGGTAGGGACAACGATTGGTTTGTTTCTCGGCGTCATATTGGGCTTCCGTTCGCTGTCTATGAACAGCGAGTTTCTTGTCATTCAATCGTCAGGTATTAGCCTACGGCGCGTGTTGCGGCCGGTGCTTTGGCTTTGCATAGTAGGCTTCGGATCCAATCTCGCTCTTAGCGGCTACGTCGAGCCCTTGGCGCGATACGCATATTCCTCGCTATATTTTGATGTGACTAACGGCGTTATCGACTCCGGGGTTGGTGAAGGTATTTTTGTCAATGTTCCAGGAGGCTACACCATCCGAGCCCAGGAAACGCGCATGGGGGGACGCAAGTTGTATGGTGTGTTTGTCGCCTACAACGGCGAGGACGGCAGCGTGGAGGCTTACACAGCAAAGCAGGGTGTGCTGACGACGGTGAAAAAAGGCGATCTCGTGCTGCGTCTGCTCGACGGTGAACGGATCGAAGAGGCTGTTGATTCCGCTGAACGGCACGCGGTGCGATTCGAAGTGTGCGATCTGCCCTTCTCCTTGAATAACAGCCTGCACTTTCGCGATCGCGGTGACGATGAGAGAGAGCTGACCCTCGGAGAACTGCTGCGCTTATATATGAGCGGGCTTTTGTCATCGCATTGGGGAAGCAGCGATAACTTGCTGTCCCACGTGCCTGAATCAGCCCGCAGCATCCATTTTTCTGCCATTGCAGCAGAAGTGAACCATCGCTTGGCTTATGCCCTGTCCATATTCATCGTACCTTTTTTCGCAGCGCCCTTGGGCATCACCTCACCTCGGTCGTCACGCTACGGTGGCCTCGCGATCGGCTCGATCGGTATCTTGGCATTTCAAAAGACCTTGGAATTCGTCAGCAAGGCAGCAGCTGTCGACAACATTCCCGCAGCCCTCTCGATCTGGAGTGTATACGTTGCGTTTGCGCTGCTAACCGTGGTGCTGTTCGTGAGCACTTCACGTGATGTTAACATCGCCGCCTTCAGCCACATTGAAGACATCACTGCCGAGTATATGCATCGTCTGTCAGTTCGACTTTCAACCTTGCGATTTCTGATTGTTGATTTGCTCTGGATTTCAGTACGCAGCTTTTCACAGATTAGGGACTCGCTCTTCGGCTTGACAGGCCGAGGATCGTGGACAGCTGCGAAGATGACCGCACAAGTGAACTCGCATGCGTGTCACCGTTAGCCAAAATTCAGTGCGGTTCAGGGGGCAAGGTCACGAGCTATAGGGTGATTGGAGGTTCTATCGCAGGGGTCAGTTTGTTGACGTGGTGTTGACACAGAGAGTTCGTGGCAAACCCACAAAAAAGAAAAAGCCCGCCAACTCATTGAGTTGACGGGCTTTGTTTGGTTGCGGGGACCCGGTTCCACCTTTATCGAACTCGAAAATAGGTCCAACTCTCGGGTAGTCAGACAGCGTTATTTGCACTTTGTGGAAGTTTGGACACCCTCATCTCTGTGATACGAGGGGTCAAGATACATGCCGCCGGCCGTGAGGCCGGCGGTTTGGTTCTTCTGCAGTAGGCCACACTGATCCGACCGCGCGTATCGATCCAGGCGCAAGGAACCAAACACCGTCAGCTCTCAGCGCATTACTGATCAATAGTGAACTGCAGCACCGGCGATTGAGAGCTAGCTTCACCCTCACCGAATGCGCATGAAAGGCGGTTCTTGTTTTCTGCGGTTTCGTCATCGAGTTGTATTTGGACAAGTCCCTGATGCGGCCTTAGTGGCCAAACCCTTCACCAGGAGTAGTTTTCCTGATCGCTGTTTTCTGTGGGGTCTTGGGGATCGTCCTTCTCTATCTGCGTATGAGCAAACGGGATCAGCGGGCATCACATCAAATTGAGCGGCGCCGAAAGTCAGTGTATGAGCCAACGATCACTTGATGGCGCTAGAATTAGCTCAGCGCGGTGCTCGCGCATATGCACCGCGACGGGTTAGGGCAACCGTTGGAGGTCATCGCACTCCGGTCCAGCTGAAGCGATCCCTGCCGCCACCTCCGCCCCGAACAGAACGACGACCCAGAAGATGTACATCCAAAGCAAGAATATCGGGACTCCTGCCAGCGCGCCGTAGACTGTTCCATACGAGGATAAGCGAGATACAAACACGGCGAATGCAATCTTCAGAACTTCCATCAGCACTGCTGCCACCAGCGCCCCGGCAACGCCGTCGCGACAGCGAACCGTGCAGTTGGGAATCAAACAGTAGAGCAGGCTGAAGGCAAAGGATTCGAGAGCGAACGAGATGAAGCGAGCAAGAGTGGCGAACCAGGCCGCGGTCACGTGCTCGACCATCACGGCGCCTGGTCCAGCGCCTTCCGCAAGCCGTTCGAAATACTCCGGCAGAGAAAACGCGACCCCTAGGAGAACGGGCCCAAGAGTCAGAACCATCCAATAGGCGAGGATCCGCGTGTACCATGCCCTTGCTTGTGAAATACGCCAGATGATCTGTAGATGATCCTCGATCGTGGCCATCAAGAGAATTGCGGTGAGGATGAGGACGAGGGTTCCAATAACTGTCGTCTTGGCAGCGTTCGTGGCGAGGTATTGGAACCACCAGGCGGCCTTTTCGCCGATCTCGGGCGCGAAATTGTCGAGGACCACGGTCAGAAAGCGATCGCGCGCACCGCTAAAAATCTGAAAGCCCGAGAAGATGGCAAGTACGATCGCGGTCAGCGGTACGAGGGACACGATCGTCGCGTAACTTAGGGCGCTGGCCGCGACGAGGCAGCGATCCTCAATGAAGCGTGCCATGCAGTAGCGTGTGAACGCGACTGGGCGCAGCACATGCCAATCGGTACGGCCAAGATCGCGCGCCGTGGCGATCTTGATTCGCCGAACTCTCGTTACTTCTCTTTTTGATCGAATTGGTGACTTGCTTCCGGCGATGATCATTTCTCATTTCGTCCAGCAGCCAGCCAAGCAACGTGGCCGGCCACTGGAACGGAGCCCTTCACCGGGGACGTGATTATGCGTTCACCGTTTCGCTTCTATGCGGTCCTGATGTCATGACCGCGATGCACGGCAGTCAATAACAAACCAAGACGCATGCGCTCAAAATCAGCTCTACGTAGCTCTGCCGGATGAGATTCAACCCTCATTCAAGAATAATTTCGACGCGCCGATTCTGCGGCTCCCTGACGCCATCGCCGGTAGCGACCAGCGGTTCAGACTCGCCCTTCCACCTCACGACGATCTCCCGATCCGAGATCCCAAGTTTCACAAGCGCGGCTTTCACCGCCTCGGCGCGGCGTTCGGACAGGCCCATGTTGTAGGCTGGTGTCCCGACCGTATCCGTGTGGCCGGTTGCGGTGATGGTCGCCTTGCCGGTCCTATTGGCGTAGTCGGCCGCTTCCCTCACGATCATCTGCGCATCGGTTCGCAGGTTCGCTTTATCGAAGTCAAAGAACACGAGGAACTTCGACGGCACCGGCGGTGGCGCCGGCGCCACGATGGGCGCACGCGCCGGTGGTGGTGGCGGAGGCGGTGGCGGTGGCGATGACGCTGCCGCAGCTTCCTTGTGTGCTCTTTCTCCGCCGAAGGGCAGGACGAGGTTGACCATCACCTGATGCCCGCGGTAGCTATCGGCTCGCCACTGGTAGTCATAAACGCCTTCGAGCGACCATGCGCCGGTTTTGGCGAGTACAACGCCCGCGCCCACATCGTAGGTGTTTCGATTCGGCTTCAGTCCGACGACCGCGAAGGTTGGGCCGCCGCTTACAAAGCCGGCAGTGTCTTTCATCGTTTCACCGCCCAACGAACGCAGCCAGTTGGCGTGGAGTTCGGGGCGGACGACCTGATCACCGGAGAGCGGGAAAGCGCGGGCGAGCTTTGCCCCGACGCCCGCCTGGGCGAACTCGTAATTCTGGGCGTTGACGTTCAGATCGATCGCACCGCCGCCGGTTTCGCTGTACGCGGCGACATGCAGACGGGTGTACTGTAGCGTCGCGTACGGCGTAATGACAGTCCGCCCGTCGCCGACATAGAAGTGGTACCCCGCCGTACCATACCCAGTGTACTGGTGGCCGCCGTAATTGGCTTTCGCCGTGCTGTCGACCCCGGGAAATACGATGCGCCGCGAGCCCGAATAGTCGTCAAAGCCATACACAAAGGCGGCATCGGCGAACCAGGGCCCCGGCGCATATCCGAGATAGGCCGTTGCCTGGTAGGAATTGATGCGGCCATGGGTGTCGGAAGCCTGGCCATTGAGTGTTGAACGCGCGTATCTGAGGCCGACACCGGCGCGCGTCGCCTCGCTCAGCGGCACGTCGTACCCGAGCATCGCTCCCAGGATGTGGAAATCATATCCTTCGAACCCCTTGACGGTATCCTGCTCACCAAAATAACCGAAGGCCGTCCCCCAAACATGGGAACGCATATCATTGGCCCGGCAGGCCGAGGCATCTGCCAATTGACGCCTCTGGCGATCCTTGGACTGACCAATGAGATCACAAGCCTCTTGAGTTTTTTCCATGTAGTCGCCCCACAGATCCTGAAACCGCTGAGTAGCGCGGTAACTCACCCGGGGCGAAACGAGATTAGTAGTGCTCGGACCAAGCTGTGCTAGCGCACTGGCGACCGCTGTGGCCGTCGGCAACAGCGTGATCGCGGTCAAAACCGGGGCCGTGGTCGGGGTCACCGGCAGCGCATCGATGACCGGGGCGATGATGAGGGGGGCAACCGGCGTAACGGCCGGGGGAACCACGACTGGTGTCACCACGACCGCGAGAGGGATCTGTGTCGTGGTAATTATCACGCGGCCGTTGGCGGTAGGGACCGCCGAAAATGTATAGCGCAGTGTGTTGCTGGTCGCGGTAACAGTGCTACCGTTCGTGCCACTAGTTGAGTCGACAATATTGAAGCTAGTCCCGTTGGTGATTGGTCCGGTGACATTGACGTTGACTTGCAGCGCGTTTCCTATGGTGGCCGCGCCGATTGGCACTACCTTGCCGTAGATTGCCTGACTGAAGATCGTCGTGTTGATGGTTCCCGCGACCGGAACCGCAAAGGCACCGGCGACATTCAAGGTATTGGTGCCGAGGTTGTACGTCCCGGCTTTGACTTGACCGGTGATGAGCGCGTTGCCGCCCACAACGTTGATCTGCTTCAGCCCGCTCGCGGCTCCTACGGCGCCATCCAGAATGCTGTTGCCGTTGAGTGTCAGCGTGCCGGTATTTGCTCCAGCCGAATTGGTGATGGCCGCCTTGACGGTCTGGCCGGGGCCAACATTGATAAATCCGTTGCCCGCGAAATCCATAGTCGAGCCGGTATTGCTGGTGAAGCCACCGTTGAAATTGACCGTGCCGGTACCAGACTCCGAGAACGTCGTCGCATAGACCGGGCCGCCGAAGGTCACGGTGCTTGCATTGGCGCCCGCGGCGATATTGAGGAAAGTCGTTCCGGTCTTGCCCACGAATCCCGTCACGTTCGAGGTGCCGGTGAACACAACGTTTGCGGTATTGGCCGCATCGGTGGTGATCGCACCCCCGGCATCGTTACCCGTATTGACGTCCTGGTTGCTGCCAACGGTGAGAGTTCCAGGACCCGTCGTATCGACACCACTGGTCACGCCAACCGGATTGACCACGCCGGGCAGGACTACGAGTTCGCGGGCTGCGGCCATCGATGACAAGGCCGCCATGGCTGAACCAAGGACGGAGATAGAATATATTCCACGCATGATGGTTCCCTTCAGGGTCTATAAGAATCGGTGGTGCTAAAGCGTTTCTACGTCGTAGAAAGCGGGGAAGATCTCGCGGATTGATCGGACTTCCGGCAGGATGTAGACGATGCCGCTCGCCCCGGTGAAAGCCGGCTGCACGACGGTGTTGTAGAAATTCGCCGGTACATTGATGCAACCGTAGGAAATACGATTATCGAGCGGCGTCGCCGTCGCCAGGCGATCCAAGCGATGTTCTTTGGGGTTGGTCGTTATCACCCGATGCAGGGAGATGCCGGCATCGTAATCAACCCAGAGAATGTCGGCTTTGCCCATGTCGTTACCCAGCGCGGCCACGAAGCGGCCCGGCGGCGTCGTGCGCTCTTCGGGGCGAATATCTGCCAGCTTTCGCTGTCCGATCCCGGCAACAGAGTTGTCGCCCCGGGCCAGACCAAGCAGTGCCGCGGCAGCGCCACGTAGCGTCCCCTCGCTCTCGAACACAAAGACTTTGGCTTCTCTCTTATCGACAATCACGAACGACTGTCCGTTATTGTCGCCGGAGTCGATCACCCAGTTAGCCACTTGCCGTGCGTCGTCGGATGCAGGCTCGTTCCAGAAATTCGCCCGTCTTGGGCTATGCGCTTTCGGAGATTGCGCCTCCGTAACTGGCACAGATCGCACGTCTTCATGCCAAGCCGATGAGTCGCTCGGCTTGGACACCTCCGAAGGCTCTGCGGCAGCGACGCGCAAGCAGACGACGCTGGCTGCCAGCAAGCCGATGCAAAGCCCTTCGGCAATGAACCTATGGATGTTGGGCGCCCTGCTCGACAACTTTGCTACCCGCATGACCACAGGTATGCACGGGGCGTCGCGCAGTTCGCGACTCCCGATCGTCCCGAGCCAATCGGTCCCGGATGGGTAGGGCCCGCGTCCTCCAGCCGCTGGAGCAGACCAATCATGCATGTCCGGCATCCACCGCCTTAAACAACATTATCAATTGCGATCTTGCTTGCGCGGATACACGGGCACCACCGGTGCCACAGGCTTTGGGACCTCCTGGACAGCAGGCGTCGGTTGCTGGACCGGCGCCGGCGGGACGAGCCTGGTCTCCTGATAGGGCGGCATCCTGACTCCGTCGCCGATCACCGCGAGCTGCAGTTCCCCAGGCTCCATGATCGGGCGCAACACCTGCACCAGTACGGGCGCGGCTACGTCTCCGATGGTTGCGCTGTTGGTCAACCCGGTGGGAGTGAAGCCCAAACCAGTGAATGTGTTCACCTGGCCAAAGGTCCTGGATGCACCGTCGAGCGTAAACAGCGGCGCGGATATTGTTAGGCCACCGGCAACAAAAGTCGTGGTGTAGTTGTCCGGGTTGAAGGTGCCGCCACTGGGGGCGCTGGGCGTGATGGCATACGGTAGCAGGGTCACATTGGCGATCCCCCCACTGCCTGCGCTCGTCAAGACCACGGCGCCGATGGTGTCGCCGTTCTGAAGCCCGACGGAAGTGAACTCCTGGCCTGTGAACGTGAGCACATCGGGAAAGACCTTGGAAAAGCTATTCGCCGTTATCACCAGCGGCGCCGGAGTTACGGTCAGAAGGCCCGTGACGTAGGTCGGGCTATAGTTGGCTAGGCTAAAGGTGCCGCCAGCGGCATTGCTGATGTTGATGGTATAGGGTCCGCCATCCACGCTGGCGGTTGCCGGGGTGCCTGCGCTCGTCTCGGTCGCGCTGCCGATGGTCTCGCCGTTTTGAAGCCCGACGGAAGTGAACGCCCCAGGCGCGAGCGTATATGTCTGGCCATAGAGCTTCGACGCACTATTCGCCGTCACCGTCAACGGCGCCGGGGTCACTGTCAGGGTGCCGCGCACGTAGCTGGTCGTGTAGTTGGCTGCGTTGAAGGTGCCGCCGGCGGCGTTGCTGGCCGTAATGAAATAGGGCCCACCGGCCACGCTGGCGGTCGCCGCGGCGCCTGGGCTGGTCTCGGTCACGCTGCCGATGGTGTCGCCGTTGACGAGCCCGACTGAGGTGAACGCCGGGCCTGGGAAGGTGATCCCCTGGCCATAAATCTTCGACACACTATTCGCCGTCACGGTCAACGTTGCCGGGGCGACTGTCAGCGTGCCGGGGGCGTAGGTCAGGGCATAGTTGGCTGGGATGAAGGTGCCGCCGGTGGCGTTGCTCGGCGTGATGGCATAAGAGCCGCCGACCACGCCCGCAGTTGCCGCGGCGCCTGGGCTGGTTTCGGTCACGCTGCCGATGGTGTCGCCGTTGAGAAGTCCGACCGAGGTGAACGCCGAGCCTGCGAAGGTGAGCCCTTGGCCATAGATCTTCGACACGCTATTCGCCGTCACCGTCAACGGCGCCCCGTTCACTGTCAGCGTGCCGGTAAGGAAGGTCGTGGTGTAGTTGGCTGGGTTGAAGGTGCCGCCCACGGCATTGCTGGCCGCGATGGCATAGGTTCCCACAGGGGCGGATGCCGCGGCGCCTGGGCTGATCTCGGTCACGCTGCCGACACTCTCGCCGGCTACAAGTCCGGCGGCGGTGAACGCTCCGGGGGCGAAGGTCCCCGTCTGACCAAAAATTTTCGACGCGTTAGTCGCCGTGATCGTCAACGGCGCTGGAGTAATGGACGAGGTGGCTGTGCCGGCGAACAGAGTGTAGCGGCCAGCTTGTGCGCCAGTGAGGCTGACGCCGGCTAAGTTGACAACCTTCGCATTCCCGACGTTTGGATCCCCGAAAGTTGCCGTTCCGCTTAAGGCGACGCCCACGGTGCCGCCCACGGTAGGATCGCCCTTGAAAAACCCGAGCGTGGCGGCGGTGGTGCCGTCGTAGATCTTCACGTTCGCCGTCGCAAACGCCCACATTGAGGATGTAATGAGTGGAGAGATGATGCCACTGCCCGCATAATTGTTCGGGCTGGCGTATCCGTTCTCCGGCGAGTAGAAGATCGTCACAGCAGCTGACGCAATCGCGGCCGGCGCATTTAGAATGACAGTGCCCCCCGCGGGCCCGCCGGTTCCATCGTTGTCGGCCCGCATGGTGATTGCAGCGCCGGCGCCGCTGGAACTCATCGCGGCCGTTTGTACCACGTTATTTCCGGCAGTCAGTCCAATTGCAGCACCGGCCCCGTCGGCGTGCACCGCCCCGGTGACGGTCACGTTGTTTCCAGCGGTCGCCTGGATGCTGGCGTTAGCCGCGCTGGTGGTCACCGCGGCACCGATGTTCACGTCGGTCCCAGCGGTCAGTACGATGCTGGACCCGACCGTGCTATCGGCCATGGCCGCGCCGACGGTTACGGTGCGCCCAGCAGTTAGTACGATGTGAGACCCAGCCGTAGTGGCAGACAAGGCCGCGCCGATGGTTACGTCGCGCCCAGCATTCAGTGTGAGAGTTTGCGCGGTCCCGAAACTCAATGCGGTGTCGAGAATGATGTCCCTAGTGGCGGTAATCGTGCGGCTCGACAATGCCAGACTGGCGACCACACTAGCTATGGTTTCATCGTCACCCGCTACGTTACCGATGAGATAATCGGGGGCGGGGTCAAGCAGCCAGAGGCCCGTCTTTCCCCGCGGTGCCAGCGTATTCACTCTCGTGCCAGCGGCAGTGGTTACGTGCTGTCCTGAGGTCTCTACGAAACCGCCGTTACCAGACAAGGCGCCGCCGCGCGAAGTGATTGTGCCGAAGGCTTGGGTCACGCCCTCCGACCAGAGGACGACTTTACCGCCGCCGCCGTTATTGATCGCGTCGGCCGCGATCGTCACGCCGTCGCTCATCTCGATAGCCGTGGCGTTCGGCACTTCAAGATTCTTGCCCTGGGTGTCGCCCCCGATCAGGATGGTCCCGCCGCCTGCGTCGCCTGACGCGTCGATTTTGGCCTGACCCGCGAGGCCGACATCATGGCCGGTGACCACGATGCGTCCGCCGCTTTGCCCGGCGCCAGCACCGGATACGTCGAGCGTCCCGGTGTCATTCACGGTGCCGCTTTGCATGTCGGCGAGAAGCGTGATGGTGCCGTTCTGGTTTTCGATCGTCTGTGCTTCAATGACGCCGGTGTTGTTCACCGCAGTCTTGAGCAGTGAGCCTGCCGCCTGCGCGGTCATCGTCACTTGCCCGCCATTGGCCCGGATGACTCCACCGTTTTGAACGAGCGCACTCACTGCGCCTTCGTTCACTGCGACATTGAGCATCCCGTTCCCTGCGACGTCGAGGGTCACGGCGGTTCCGGCAGCAAGCACTACCGAGCCCAGTTTTGCCGTAATAAGTCCTTGGCTGTTGATATCGGCGCCTAGCAGGGCGACATAGCCGCCGTCGGCGTTGATCTGACCGCGGTTGAGGACCTTTCCACCATCCGCTCCGGAAAATCTGTATTGGCCCGCCATGAAGTCGGCGTCGGTAATATTCAGGGTGGAGGCCACAAGCCCCCCAACATTGACTTGAGCCCCTTCGCCGAACAGAACGCCGTTCGGATTGACCAAGAACACCTTGCCGTTGGCGGTTAGGTTCCCCAGAATGTTCGACGCATCCGGCCCCAGGACTCGGTTGAGAGCCACCGAGTTGCTGTTTGGCTGCGCGAACGAAACGGATTCGCCCTGACCGATGCTGAAGCCCTGCCAGTTGATTGCGGCGTTTTGACTTGACTGAGTGATCGCGAGCGTGTTCGGGGTGCTGGTAATCGTTGCGCTGCCAGCGGAAACCACGCCCACCGTAGGTAGTGCGTAGGCATTCGGCGCGCAGCCCAGCGCCAGCGCCAGTGAACCCGCGAGCGCAGTGCTGGCCAGGAGCGCGCATCGCGCGAAGCCGGTCGAGCCGGATGACCATTTCTTTCTGCCGGGCGCCGCGTTCCCGAAAGCTGCACCCGGATTTCTGGAATTGTCATTGCCGGTCGAGCGAAAACCGCGAGCCATGATGATTAATCCTATTTCAGAGGACGGTGTTCATATGATTCTTGTGACGCCGCCATCAGAAGAACTTCGTTATTTGTATCCAGAATCGACCCGGCCTATCCGGACCCGAAGTCGCCACTGCGTTACCCAGCTTCCCGGCGTATGACGCCTTCAGCGAGAAATTGTTGAAGTCGGACCAAGTGAGCCCAACTCCCGCGCCGCTGAGGGTTCTGTTGTTTGGTCCAGTGACCCAGGGTCTCTCGTACAGCGTGACACTCCCAATATCGACGAAGCCGACCAGCTGCATTTGCCCCGGCATGCGCTTCCATAATTTCGGGAGCTGCAGCCTGGCTTCCGCGTTCAGCACATAACCCTTGTCTCCGTAGGATTCGCCTTCCGCATAGGCGCGTACGCCGTAGGCACCGCCTAGTTCCATCTTCTCGGAAAGGTCAAGATTCTTGGAGGAGACTTGTCCTCTGAACGCGACATAAGCCGAGAGCGGTCCGAAGATGTTTTGCAGCCGCGCGGCTTCCACCACGATCTTGTCGTACTGACCGCTGGTCATCGCTGTTGCCCTGTCGATAACCAGCACTGCAGGGGTTCGAATGTGGATGTCGCCGCGAGCCCAATTGGCCGAGTAGAAAGTCCACCCGCCCCCGCCGATTCTATCGTGCTCGTCGCCGGTGAGGCCTAGGTTCAACACCGCGACCCTCCGGTCAGCGGATGTGAACGTCACGCCCACTTTGTCGTTGAGATCCTTGGCGTCGAAATCGAGGATGGCATAGAGATCGCTGTTGTGTGACCGAATCAGCGGATAGCTGCTGTACACACTGCCGATGTCGGCCGTGCCGGTGGCCTTTAGAGGAGCGAACTCCCGGCCGAGCCTGTAGTCCATGTGGGCGTAGGCAGCGCCCACAGTCGCGTCGTAGACATGGACTTGGTAGGACGCGCGAACGTAGTTCAGTCCGGAAAAAGACGTGACTCCGCGTAGTGTGAGGACATCGCCGAGTCCGGCAAGATCGTTGAGATTGACCGCGCCGCCGAGACGGTATTCGCCGGTGTAGCGATTGCCTGCGTTGTCGCCTTCGACGTCGCCGGTCACCAGGTGTTCCGGAGTCAGGTCGACGATCAGATCGGACGTGCCGACCGAGCCGCCAGGAGTCACCGTCGACTTCACGCCGACGCCAGGCATGTCCGAGAGCAGCAGAATTCGCCGCTCGAGCGGCGCGATGGCGACGGCATCACCCGGTTTCAGGTCATCGATCTCGTTGTGCGCCACACGATTGGAAAGTCTTGATTTGTTATTCAGGCTCACCTTGCCATAGCGACCCTCGATGACCGCGATCGTTACCGCCCCGTCCTTGATCTCCTGGGCGGGCAAGTAGGCTTGCGCCACGAAATATCCGCGCTTGTTGTAATACTCCGTGATACCGGAAACCAATTTCCGCAATGCTGCCAAGTCTAGTTCGCTATTGGGCTTGAAGTGGGCAGCGGCAATCAGTTCAGCTTCGGTGAATATCCTCGCCCCACTCACGTGAAGCGATTTCACCAATATCTTGTCGCCGAAGATGTTTTGAATCTGCTCCGGTTCGCGCGCCTGATTCCGAATCTCTGGAATTGATTTTTCGAGGACCGGCGGCCGTGGAATCTGCTGGAGCTGGCCGCCGCCGCCGCCCGCTGGCACCTGCTGGGCAAGCGCGAATCCCGTTGTCGCCAATAGAGCGAGTGCGCATACAGTCAATTTCAACATGGGATTCTCACTCGCGTTTGAATGATTTTGACGTCGTTGTAATTCGCGGCGGCTTCTGTGAGGAGACGGATCGCACGCTATGGTCTCAACAGAATCGCGCCATCCCGGCCTGCTGTTCCCGCTTGCACGCTAAAATGCCAGCGGCGGGGCTATACGAGTAGGCTCGGAAACTACTCATATCTGCGTAGGTGCACCTAAATTAGCCGATGTACTGCGTGGCTGCGGCACCGCCGCGCTTCGCGCGCGACTCAATTCCGCGAGGGCCAACGCCTTGGGTGCCGATGATTTTCAGAACTCCCGCTTTCTGACCCAATTCCTTTCGAAGCAAGGATCGAACGCGATCAAGCCCGCGCAGTAAGAAATGCAGTCAGGTTCGCGTGCGCAAACGAGCGCGGCATATCTTGAAGAGGACGGGGTTCTACTTTCCATCGCCCTATTGACCACCGTCATCGAGCCGACGCTTTCGTTGGCGGCGTTGTGGGTGATGGGGATCGGCGCGATGGCAATCAGCGGCTATTGGTAGCTAATGGCGGCAGCTTGTCCCCAGGATCAGGACTAGAACAGGGTCCCTACGCTCGCCGGATCAGGAATGGGTGATTTGCAAAATGCCGAAGAGCCACAGCACTACGACAACGAGCGCGGCCAAGCCAAGAACACCACCGAGTCCGGCGCCGCCGTAGCGGCCATGCGCGTAGTACCCACCGGCACCGCCGAAGAGGAGGATCAGCACTATTATGATCAGAATTGTGTTCATTATCCGACTGCTCGGCAGATGTGGATCGCTCCGGCAGATCCGGGAGCCTTTCTTTGCTTCTTCAATGCGTCCTGCGCAGCCCGCATGGCACCGACGATCCCTAACCGCACTTTGCCTTCGGCCCTACGCTCGCCGCTTTTT
>Ga0207105_1073_pt1 | contig 24214 bp, 16 predicted proteins | sample Alteio_BWMinHeat_77_FD_153569 | JGI IMG/M metagenome (GOLD analysis project Ga0207105, IMG submission 153569) | Enriched cells from forest soil in Barre Woods Harvard Forest LTER site, Petersham, Massachusetts, United States -... | ecosystem: Environmental > Terrestrial > Soil > Temperate forest >... | reverse complement strand
AGGAAGAGGAAGCGGAACGACTTGTCGATTACAATAAGGTCGCCGAAATTCGGTACAGCAAAATTCCCGCGCTTAAAAAAGAGATTGAGGCTGCCGAGCAGACCTTAGGCGCGCTCAATGAAAGGCTCCTCAAAGAAGAGGTCGATGAACAGCTTATCGCTCACATTGTGTCCAAGTGGACCGGGATCCCCGTGGAGAAGATGCTTGAGGGGGAAGCGGCGAAACTGCTTCAGCTCGAAACGATCCTCAGCAAATCTGTTGTGGGACAACCTTATGCGGTCAAGGCCGTCTCCGAAGCGATCAGGCGTTCTCGCGCCGGCTTGAATGATCCGGGAAGACCCATCGGGGTTTTCCTTTTTGTGGGTCCTACAGGTGTTGGAAAGACCGAGCTGGCCAAAGCGCTCGCCAAACAGCTGTTCAATCAAGAAGATGCGATGATCCGGATCGATATGTCGGAATACATGGAAAAGCATGCCGTGGCTAAATTGATCGGCTCTCCTCCCGGCTATGTCGGTTACGAAGAGGGAGGTCAGCTCACCGAAGCGCTCCGGCGGCGCCCCTATAGTGTCGTGCTGCTCGATGAAGTGGAAAAAGCCCACGCGGATGCGTTTAACATCCTCCTTCAGATTTTTGATGACGGCAGGCTCACCGACAGCAAAGGAAGGACGATCAACTGTAAGAATGCCCTCTTCATCATGACCTCCAACTTAGGGTCCGCGGAACTTCTCGAAGCGAAAAAAACGTCTAAAGAGGAGATCTTGAAGGTGGTCGGGCCGAGCCTGCAGCGCCACTTCCGGCCCGAGTTTCTCAACCGGCTGGATGAAATTCTGCCTTTCGTTCCTTTGCAAGAAAAGGATATGGAGGCGATTGTGGCCCTGCAGCTCGATCGAGTGAAGGGAAGACTGACCGATCAGAACATCCAGCTCCATTGGCTGCCTGAGACTGTCATGCATCTTGCCAAGAAGGGGTACGATCCACTTTACGGCGCAAGACCGCTCAAGCGCCTCATCCAAAACGAGGTGGTAAACCTCCTGTCTACTGCACTCTTAGAAGGAAAGATCCATGCCCGCCAGTCTGTAGAAATCGAACTGAAAGATCAGGAATTTGCCTTGAAGACCACGGATCTCTAGACCGTCGATTTTGCAATCGAGACCAGGGCTTGCCGGATGTGGTCTTTGTTTTTCCGGTGGCCTACTTCAGTGATCTCCTCATCTTTTCTGTAGAGAATGATTGCGGCGAGATGGGAGAGCAGCTCATCGGGGACCCTCTGGTTCCCTGCTGTGAGCAAGTCGCCTTTCAATAAGAGCTTTCGAGTATGAGGGAGGCTTAGGAGGACTTCATGGAGTCCAAAGAGTTGGTAGGACAGAATCCTCTGCAGGCTTTCCTCGCGCCCTGTTGTAGAGGAATTTTTCACGTAGGCCCAGATAGCATTCTTGTCAAAGAGCGTTGAGAGGTTTTGCACGATGTCCGCTTGCACCTCAGGGGAGGGGGGCAAGCAGCCTGTTTTTAGTTTGTACTCTACAGTGGATAAATTTTTCAATGCGCTTCCCTCGCCCTTCCCTCCTGAGTTTTTTGCAAAGTGTACTGAGGCCTCGGGCTGGGCATTGCGGATGTAGCAATAGTGAATGAGGTATTCTGTGATGCAAAGGAGAATCAACTCCCTAGCGCAGGGTCCTTTTGTGATCGTTTTATGATATGCATCTAACGAAGAGATGAGGGTTTCTCCGACTGATAAAGAAGATCGAATGGCGTTGAAGCCCCTATGTAAAATTTCTATATTGGAGACTGCCTCCTCGAGAGTCACGCTTTTAAATAGCCATTCTAAAGACCTCGCCATCGCTCCCCAAGCCATAGTGTGGTCTCCCTGGGCTTTTCCTTGGTGGGAATAAGGTCTTCCCACAATATTGAGGCAAATCTTGTCGTTCCGCTCTTTTCCGCGCGGACGGAACATGACGGCAAGCGTCGGCTGATTCATGTCGAAGACACGTGCCAGATAGAAGTCAGCGGCTAATTCGTCTTGATGATACATATCATACCTCTGTTTAAATATTTCCTCTAAGCTACTGCAGTTGTCGGCGGGGTTGCTGCGACCCGACTCGGAGCCAGGAGATTGCTGGGCGCCGGAGTTTCGGCCGGCCCGCGGAAAAAACCTTGGACAAACAGGTTTGTCGCCGATCCGATGAGGAGAATGTTTTGGCTGACCCGCGACGATAAGGAAATGTAGGCGAGAAGGGGACTGCCTGTAGCAGTGGCGAGGGTGTAAACCAACCATAAGACAGCTGTGGGGAACAAGTAGGAGATTTTTTCTACTACGGAGCCTTCCATTGCTTGCTGGCGCGCTCTAATCGCCTCGTTTCTGGTTCTGATGTCCTGGTTCCTTTGTTGGATCACTGCGTCTCTTGCTCTGACCCTCCCTTGCCATTCGGCAACGGCAGCATTGCGCTCATGGACCCTTTGAGCGGCCGCAGCTAATGCCGCGGCCCGTGCCTCTGCTAGGTCAGCGGTTCTTGCAGCAGCGGCGTTTGTCTCTCTTCTTGCATTCTCAGCGTCTCTTACACGCTGTGCTTCAGCTTCTTTTAATTCTGCTTCCGCCTCGTCCTTTGCGTTAGCTGCCAGGTAAAGCGGGTTGCGTTCAGCTAGCCCTTTTTCAGCAGTTGCAGCGTTAGATTTCTCTAAATACTTACTCCCTTGATGTGCATTTCTAGCGCGTGAGTAGCTCGCCAAAAAATTATTATGGAAACGGATTTCATTGGTATAGGGTTTTTTCAAGGAAAGTTGGATCAATTTAATTTTACTTTCAATTAACGCGGCATCAGAGGTCCCCTCATGAACAATATTGGCTTTGTTGCGCACCTCTTTCAGGAAACTATTCAACTCATGAGTGGATGGGGCGCTGTTGGGGTCCAGGTTCCCGGCTTCGATTTCTGCATCTGTCATCGTTTCAGTTTTCGCATTCCTCTCTACATTCTCACTCAATGCCTTAAGCATAGTGTCAAAAAATGGATTATTTGGCGCATCGGAACCAGCCCTCTCTGGCGGCTGCGCTTTTTTTGCCGCAGCGGGAACAGCACCCTCCGGAGAAGGTTCACCTGTGATTGCATCGATCATGAGTCCAGCAAACCCTTGTTTTTTCGTCGTAGAAGCCTGGTGTTCATCCACCGGTTTATCGTCCTCGTCGTCATCATCAGAGCCCTTTTTTTTAGGTGTGGCGTCCTTCTGTCCTAACGCATTGGAACTCTTGGGATTTCCTGTGGGACTAGCCTTGCTGAACTCCTCCCTCCATTTTTCTTCAGCTGCGTTCGTCGCCTCATCAAATGAGAGACAATTCAAAGACTTAAGGTCAGGATTCCTTTGGGCCCAAGCCAAAACATTGAAATTCGATACTTTTGCTTCAGTTTGAACTTCAACAAAATAAGCTTTCATCTTTTCGATGATGAGGTATTCTCTTCGCTCAGGACGAGAACTCTCATAACTTGTCGCCTCTACATAAATCCTATCTAAAATAAGGTTAAGAACTGCCAGGTTGGCTTTCACAGCATGCTTAGTATCTTTTTGTACATCGCGGTGGAGTTTCCGCGCATAGTAGCGAAAAACGAATTGCTGTTCCTTTTTAATCATTTCTATCAGTTCTTTTCCTTCCCTTAACGCATCTCCCTTTTCCTTTGTTATGGTTTTCCATCGATCTTGCATTCGATGTCGTTTTAAGCTATGTGTCGCCAGCTGAAGCCGGGCATGATCTATTTCCAGAGAGAGCGCAGTCTCTGCAGAGGATGTTCGAGCGTCGATGAAAGAATTCATGTCCAGCTTTTTCAGGGCAATTTGGATCTTACCCTTGAGAATTTGAAGGTTCAGCTCTTGAATCTCTTTTTTTAGTGTCACCAATTGATTCGCAAGTGCCGGTGCAGGCGGCTCATTACTTTGCAACACACCATCCCTAAGATGGTAATAATCCCTGACTTTGTTGGATTTCAACACAATGCCCTTATACCTGGATCCACGCAGGGCATCAATTTCGCTTTTATATAGCCTTATACGTTTCGCCATCAGGGAGATGAAAGCCATTTCTTCTGCATTGGCTTTCTCCTTTTGTATTGCTGCAGTATCATTCTTTTTTTCAAGGGCGCCTGTTCTTTCTACAGGTCTATTCTCTGCTGCCAGTTTATGCGCCTCTGCTACTCCGGCATATGTAGATAATATTGTTTTAAAGGGCAGTTCCGGGCTGTCGTCCTTCATCGCAAAGATGGTTCCGACAGTGGTCATTATGGGCAGGAGCTCGTTACCTCTTGCAGCCAGTTTCATGAGGTTATCTTGGCGCCCTTGCTCCGCTTCCGCTGCCATAATGTTTATATTGGCCGTTTGCTTTTCTCCTTGCCCTACCCTAAGGGTTCTCTCGAGCTCTTCGATGTTTGCGGTTAGGTCGTTCTGCTTAACTTCTAATTTAATTAACGCTTCTAGCGCACGCTTCATCTCTCCTTGCAGGGGAACGATGCGGTCATTGTCAAATTGCAATAAGTTCTCTCTCAAGTCCGCCAATTGCCCTTGTCTTTGTTGTAACGCCTTCTCTATGAGCGGCAACTGAGTTTCTTGGTCTTCTTTCTTTTTTTTAAGGTCGAAGATAGCTTGTTTTGCGTCTCTTATCACTAAGAGGGATTTATCCAATTCTTTCTTGTCAACCAGTAGATGGGCCTGTTTATATATTGCTGCAGCTAAATCTCCTGTCTCTAGCGACTGCCTTACCTCCTCGTTATTTTTGTTTAAATCGCTTCGAAATTTATCCAAAGTAGTAATCAGGTAGATGAAATGATTCAATTTGGATTCATCAACAATGCGGTGCGCTCCGATTGAACGCTCTATTTCCTCTTGCGTTTGTTTGGGTTTCGGCGCGCCAATTTTAGATAGGCTGTCTTCAACCTCTTCAGGTGGTTCATTCGGATAAGAATCTACATGAAGTTGGGCGATCTTGATGAGTTCTACCGCCGCATTTTTTAGAGCGGTGCAGAAGTCAGGGTTTTTTTCACCCCCTTCCGCGAGGAAAGGAAGGACAATACGAACAACATTAACGGCGCGACCATAAGTGGTCTCACCAAGTTGTTCAGCCATCGTCTCACGCAGCGCAGCAAAATTATTGATGTATCCTTTAAGGGTTCTAATATGCAGTGTTTTTTGGCGCTCAACGGCGTTTCTCAAACGCAACACCTCTGCTTGTACAAGTTCAATAATTTTATTCATATCCTCATTGAACTTCTTGTCGTCTTTGCAGATGTTTCGAGCCTCTTCTCTCGAACGCATTAATACAGCTTCGGATTCAAACTGGAACCGATCTTCTGCGCTGTCATTCGGGTTGAGAGCATCGAAAAGGCCATAATTTTCATATTGGTGGATCTTCTCCTGAAGGGGAAGCCTTTGCTTATTTGCTTCTGCAAGTTGTAAACGTATAGTTTCCAGGACCTCTTTGGCATTTTTCAAAGTCCTTGCTGTTTTCGGTCCGAGACTAGCGTCTGGGTCGTCAATGGCATTAAGCGCCAACCTCAGTCTTGCTAGTTCATTGTTTGTCTGCAGTTCAATTTCCTCGATCCTAATGATCGTGCCACGATTTGTCGCTAGATCCTGTTCGAGTGTTTTTTTTTGTGTCGCAGCAACTGTTTGGATATCGGTAAAACGGGAATCCTCCGGATCGGGGAATTTGCCGTCGCAAAGGGGAAGCTTTAGTGGTGTGCATATCTCATTAAATCTTTTTTCGAGTTCTTTAGCGATAGGTTCCATGTTGGTATCTAAGAGTCTTATTGCATCGGCCACTTCTTCATCAACTTTCTTATTGCCTTTTTTGGGGAGTGTAACAAGTAGCGGCTCAGGATTTATGCCGTACTTAGTTAAGAGTTGCGGATATTTTACCAAGCCTTCGATGAGCTTCCGCTTTTCATCCGCGCACTTCTTTAGTAAGATCCACAACTCATTTTTTTTCTCTTCCAAGGTTAATTCCACGCCTCGAAGTCCTTGGTCTTTCGATTCGTAGTCCGTTCTAGCATGTCTGGCTTTATCGACGGCATCCTGCAGCTCGCGGACAGCTGTATTGTAGACCTCTTGTGCGGCGGCCACTTCCGCTTTAAGTGGATCAGGAGCTACTGCCGGCGGGATGTTCGCTGCCGCTGGAGCTATTACTGGAGCGGGAAGCGCAATGGGAATGGGTTCGCGAGGATGATCAGGAATAGGCTCTGGAGCTAGGTCCTCAATAGGAGGGGGAATAGCAGTGGACACGGGAGCTGGAATGGGATAATAAGCATCCCAGTAGCTCGACCACCAATGTGCTACCCAGTTGTGCAGTAAGGGAAGAGCGACGGCGCTGACAAGGGTGACGCAGGCAATGCCTGCGAGACTGGTCGAGGGGTCTAGGATGAGGGAGGGCAGCACGAACAATGTGGAGAGGATGATGAAGGCGAGGCTCGCGACTTCGATGACTTTTTGGACGGTGATGCCATAGAGGAGTTCAGTGGTGCTGCGGAGGAGTTCTTCAGGGTAGTGGACGATGCTCCCAAAAATGGGAAGGGCGTCCGGATTGGGAATCGATGCAGTAACTTGGCTCATAGGTACTCCTCATTTTGGGTGCGATCACCAACTTAGCTCAAAGCGTAGACTGCCGGCCTGCAGGGGAGAGTCGGCCCCGGCCGTCAGCTCATAATCCAGCGCGATGAGCATGGCTCTTTTAAGTAAAAACGAAAGGCCGGCGCCAATGTAATATTGGTTCCAGGCTTCAGGTTTTATTTTCCGCCTTAAGTCTTTGCATTCGTGGAGATGAAATTGATAGTTCTCGATGGAAGCGGGAGAAAAATTGAGCCAGCCAACAGATAGGCTGGGAACGACAAAACCTAAAGAAGGGGTATAAAACTCGCGTGCCATCTTCACTCCCAGCTTAGTGGAGAAAAAGGATTGGGTGATCCCATCAACCGCCAGCTCCGTCTCGGTGTCTTCCTCTAAGATTTCGGTAACGCCGTTTTCGAAGACAGTAAGATAGTCAATTTTAAAGATTGGGTAAAGGAATATTTGATATCCGGGGTTGTAAGAGAGCCCTCCTTCGAGGCGGAGGACGAGGTCCCAACTGATATAATCTGCGGCGCTTTCGCGGGGCGAGGTGACGCCGGGGAACAGATCAGTCTTGCGATCGAGGTGGTAAAAATTTGCAACGCCGAAAAGGGTGCAACCAAGATAGCCGTGAGAAAAGACGTAGTTTAACGCGGGTCCAAAATAGAGGGAATTGAGGCTGCCTTGGTCTTTAATTTTTTTCCACTCGATCCCCGAATGAGAATAGGCCAGCCCAAGCCCAAGGACCAGACGATCAAAAAACGTGTATTCTCCTCCGGCGTTGATGCCGACGGTGTATAAGTCGAACTTCAGAGGCTCGGGATCGTTATTGAATTGTGTGTTAAACCCGAACGGTTCGATCCAAAAATCCCATTGGTTGAACGAGTCGAAGTCGTTATGGCACGGCCGGTTGGCAAGGGCATTGGTCATTGCGGGATTAAAAAAACCGGCAAAATGGGCAGTATTGAGCCAATCGACGACGGGGGTGGCCCCATAATAGGAGGGATTTGCGGTCTCTGCGAGTTGGGAGCAAAACGCCTCTGTGGGATTGAGGAGCAAGTCGGCGTACTTGGGCTCTACTGCCAAGTTGTTGATGAGCTGCTGCCGCTCTTCTTTGGTGGGGTATTTGGTCTCCAGAAGCTTTTTCAGGAAAACGGGTCCATTTTCCTCTGCTTGATCATAGAGGGTGAGAAGAGATTCTGCTTGAAGTTTAGGATTTGCTTCTTTGATTAAGCTCACTTGGGTGTTTTCCAATGCAGCAAGCTGCTTAAGGCTTTCTTTAACCGCTTCCGGATTGGTATTGTTCTCCCACCGAGTCCAGAATGCAAATAGATTCAGAGGACATAACGCCAGAACGAAGAGTCGGTTTACCATTCGATGAACTCACTGAGGTCAGTTTGATAGAGGCGGCCCAGCGCTTCCCATTTGAGGGAGCTTTTACTTTCCCATTCCATGGCCAGGGTGTCAATGTGGGTTGCGGAAAGGGCATAGTATTTAGAGAAGAGTTTTGGAAAAAAGAGGGCAGGATCGAAATTCTTCATCAGGGCATTGATGTCATCGGAAACGAGGGCTGCCTTTGTAAAATCTCCCTTCTCAATAAGAAGTTCGAACGCGTGTAGTTTTTTGATGAGGAGCATCATCGGTTCGGAGAATTCAGGGGCCTCCTTGGCCGCGGCCTGGGGAGGCAATGCCTTCAGCGTTTCCTGAGGAGGCAGCTCGCTTTCGGGCTCTTCCTCGAGAACCGGGGAGGCCTCCGTTTCCACCACGCTCTTGAGGTTCTCGAGCCATTTAACAATAAATAGAATGTATTGGCTGTACGAGGGCTCCTCTGTTTTTTTAAGGACAAAAGTGGAAAACTCCTTGGCAGCCTCAATGAGCTCATTGAGGTTTTTTGGGTTAAGCCCTTGGACCGATTTGTTCCAAAAATCATCGGTCTTTTTGCTTTTATAGAGCTTTTCGCTTCGCTTGATCTTTTTTCCGATGGCCGATAAAAACCAGGTGAGGCTGGTGGATAGATACTGGTCCCGCTGGTTCACCGGAGAGATTTTTTCCCAGTCGTCATCGAGGATTTTCTCGATGGCGGGAAAAATCATTTTTAAGGCGCCGATGCCCTGGTTGATAAACTGCGTGTAAAAGAGGTACATCACCAGGCGCAGATCGACGCTGCCCTCGTTTAAGATGGAAAGGATAAGCTTGGAAGCTTCATTGAACCGTTCTTCGTCGACCAAAGAGACAACTTCTTCAAATCGTACATCAAAGGCTTCCTCCTGAACGGCGGTCGCATTTTCTAATAAGGAATTTAACTGGGTCGCATTGATCATATTTGTCTCACAGTCTTGTACGCAAGGTTCTCATAAACATGCTGTTTTAACAGATTGAGCAGGCGGTAAATCGGATGGTTTTGTTTGTAGAACAAGGTCCCGCTCCGGTACTGATTTTCTACGGAGGCCCGATCGATCTCTCCCTTTTGTTGTTGTGGGTACATCGAAAAGAAAAGCGATTGATCGGGGATGAATGCTTCCCCCGCCTCGGATTTAATGAGAGCGTTAATCTCCCTTGTCCACTCCTCCGTTTTTTGCTGAACAAAATGATGCTCTTTTGGAGAAATGAAAACCAGCAGCATCCATTGTTTGCTGAGAAAATGTTGCGGGTGCCGCTCCGGAACTGCCATGCAGGTCTGTACAAAATCTAACGTCTTCACTTTTTCTTCGATGAGCTGGGCCGGGTAGCAATACCCCTCTCTTAAGGGTAAGAGGGTAGTGGTGATGCTCCACTCATCGCCAATTTGCGCAAGGACCAAAGGGCGCTCTGCTTTGTTTGCAGGTTCGACGGAAAAGAGGCCGAAGCCTTCTGTGGAGAGGGCGTTTTTGCCGTCGATTTTTAAAAGTTTCCACGGCGATCCGAGGCTGGGGTGCATGAAGGTGAGGGTACCCTCCGACTTCGGCTGGGAGAAGAGGGTGATGCCGCCCTTCTCTTTATCGATGAGGAGCTGGCCCGCAGGAACTTTCGTTAAATGGTTGAGCTCGGAGAATGCTCTCCAGCTATGGTCATTGCCAAAGAGGGGACTCCTATACCACAGCTTGAGCTTGGAGGCGGGGCAGCCGGGGGTTTTGAGCCAGAGCTGCAGCAAAGGAAGAGAGACGCCGAGGATGTGCACGGTCTCATTTTCAAGAGCTTTGGGATGGGTCCTGAGGTGATCATCGGCGATGTGGAGCAGGGTGGCGCCTGTGAGGAGCGCCATGAGGGTGCAGCAAGGCTCTTCGCGATATAGGGACAGAAAGGGCCGCGCCCAACAGGAGGAATGTTTTAGATTGAGGGAAATCACAGCATCGCGCAGGGGCAGTAAGTAGCTGCGTGTTGCTTCAATGACGGTGAGGCTCTCTTCCTTTGTACCGTGGGGGTTGAAGTGTTTTTGTACAGGCTCTGCGGCGAGATAGGCATGGGATTCATCGGAAGGAGAGGTTGTCATCTCCAATGTTAAATCGAGTTCGAGAACATTTTTGCGGGAGGCCGCTTCCGGTGCTCTTTCAGTGACGATCAGGTCCGGCGCGAGGAGTGCGACAGCCTTCCCCAGCTGCCCGTTTCCCATATAGCGGTCTTGAAGCGGCAAAATAGAGACCACGAGGCCGAGGCGCAAGGCAGTCATCAGCCCGACAAGGAAATGGATCCCAAAGGGAAGCAACAGGGCGACGGTTTTTCCCGGTTTTATACCGTAATGCTCTGTCCAATGGGGGAGTTGGGCCTCGACGTAGGCATGGATCTCGTCATAACTCCATGCCTGCGCTGCCCCTTCGGGATCGATGAGCTTGAGAGCGATGAGTCCTTGGCCTAAATGGCGCAGGATGCAGTCGGCATAAAAATCATATCTTTCAAAAACAACAGTGTTCGAGGGTGTTTCTCTTTTTTCGAGGCAGGAAAAAAGATCGCTCCAAAAGAGTTGGGGGTCCGTGTAACTGTTTTGCATCCACTCGCGCAGCTCAGCGCGGTACTCCAAATTGTCTGCGGACTCCCACTTTTTCAGGAATGCTTCAACATTCATTTTGGACATGGCTTATTCCTGCTCAGGTTGAGGTGAGTAGAGCAGCTAGAACGCAAAGACGCAAACATACTTTTACGCATAAGTTTTTCTTGCTACATTATCAGGTTGAAGGAGTATGGCAATTCAACGCAAAGGCGCAAAGGCGCAAAGACGCGGAGACGCAAAGAAGAGAAAGACATCCGAATCAATTTCAGTTTCTTCATTGCGTCTTTGCGCCTTTGCGCCTTTGCGTTGAACCGTCCTAATCACCCTAAGTCGTTAGCGCATCCCGCTATACCGCCTCTTCTACTCGAAGACGTTGACCGACTCGTACTCCCGCTCGCCTAATAAGATTTTCACTTTCTCGGCTTTGGGTTTGTCGAGAATGTATTTCCAACTCTCCCCCGGGTTGGTAAATAGAAAATAGACGCCGACAGACTTGTCTTTTCCCGGGGCGGGAAGGATGATTTTATTGGTAGATCCGGGGACAAGCACCATTTTCACGGCCCCGGCGGCATCTTCTTCTTTCCAGAAGGACTGGGCAGCAATTTCATGGTAGTCTTGGGTCAAAAACTCTGCCATGTTCGTCTCTTTCAGGACCACGTATAGGGGTGTTCCCTGGTTAGTGTCCTTTGTGGTTTTGATGAGAAAGGTGACCTCGTTCTCATTTTTTGTTTGAAAACATCCTGCAAGGCAGGTCAGGGCCAAAGCAATTAAGGGGGTTCGCAGTCGTTTGAAGTATGTCTTCATCGGTTTCACCATGAGCTTAGTTTAGGTTGTGCGCTTGAAACAGGTCCCAAGGGTTGCGTTCAAATTTGAGGGCGACGTGGCTGGTCTTTCCGCCCACTTGGTTCCCCAGTTCCCATTCCCAAGTATTGTCTCCTTTTTCGTGGGCCTTTTTCAGCAGCTCGAAGAAACTCCAAGGTGTGTTGAGCACCTTCTCATCCCGATACGACCTGCTTTCGTTTTTGTTGGTGAGCTCTAAAACAACCGTCGAGCTATTTTCTTTCCACCATTCGATGTTGATCATATGCCAGGAAGGGCTCTGATTGAAATTATGGAATGTCTCATTGCCGGTGACAAGATAGGACAAGACAGGGACGGGATAGGACTTCGCTTCCGCCTCGAAGGGTAGGGATTGGATGTTCAACTTGATCGGCTGGGGGTTGCCATCGTTGTCCCACAAAGTATTGGAGATGGTCGCCAGCCGGTTCACGGCGAGATAGAACGTATCATCCAACTGAAGGTCGCATCCATTTTTCGGGGCCCACTGCCCTTCTGATGCCGTGCTGACGGGGGCAGCGATCTGTTTAATAAGGCCCCAGATCTCGCTGGTGGGGTTGGTCACCTTGCGCACCTCTTCAAAGGTTGAGACCAAAGTGCTCTCCGTGCTGAAGGGGCGTTTAGCAAATAGATGGTCGATCTGCGGCTCTAAAGAATCTGTCCACACACGGGCAATTCCTCTTTTTAGATCTTTGATCCCTAAGTGGTAGACCTGCATGATCGGCGCTGTGAAAAGATGGTGATAGTCGTGCGGTACGCCGATGGCGGTGAGGTTTTCCGTGATCTGGTTCAAGAAGGAATCGGGGTCATTTCTTAAGACGGAAAGTGTCACTCGCGCCGCGGGCGTCAAGGCATCTTCAAGATGGACGACGTTGGCATAAGTTTTTAGGTCTGTGTGCTCCGAGAGCTGGTGGAGGACCTTTTTGATCAACACTTGGTAGTTTTCAAAGGGGGAATTTTTATTTTTCACCTGACTCATCAAGGTCCTTAAAAAACTAAAATGGTTCATCTCTTCCAAAGCGCTCAAACATTTCGGCGGATTGGAAAAGACTTCCGTATTGTAGTTGACCGTATTTAAGAAGTGGTGGAAAGAGGAGGAGGCTTCAGAGATTTTCTCCAAGATCTCTTTCACATCCTCAAGGCTTGCCGATTTGATGTCGCAGGCGGCGTAGAGTTTTTCGTACTCCAACTGATACTGTTTAGCGTAGCTGACAACTTCCTGCTGCACAAAACGTTCAAACCGCTGCTTATCCTCCTCGTTGAGAGGGAGGGATTTTAATAAATTGAGCAGCGACTCGCTCGTGTGCCGCACATTTTTTTCAAAGGCCAGACGAGTATAACGCCCGGGGATGACGATCGGCTCCTCAAAATGGGGGAACTCACTTCGGTAGGACTGGACCACAAGCTCGGGGATCAGGGCGGTGTTTTTGAAAAAGATCTCTCCTTGCGTGTCGTTGTTGACGACGATATAGTTTTGGATCAGCCGCTCGATGACATGAGCGACAGAGAGGTCGACCCAGCGTGCGGTCTGAAATGAAAATCTCTCTCCGCACAGCATAAAGTCAAAGGAACGATTTTCCTGCTCTTTTAAAGCGGCGACGTCCTTGATCTTGGCAAAAAATTGAGAGATGTTGTGGTCGCCAATATCGGGGATCGCAGGGCAGGTGTGGCAGATAAAGGAGAGGAACGCCTCGACCTTTTCGCTATTTTCATTCAGCCATCCCATAATTTGGATGTTGCGGGCAAAGTCGTTCAACATCTTCTCATGGATCTCATTGAGAATGTTGCAGATCATGAACCCATGAGGATCGTTTTTGATCCTACGGTACTCTTCTAGCAAACTCATCGCCTCTTTTCTCAAGGCATCAAAGTTGTGGCCTGTGAACACCGGCTGGTTGGCGATGTCCTGGAACCTGGCCAAAAAGTCTATCCAAGGAGCGGGGCTTGTCAGGGGAACGACGGCATTGATCTTGTCCAGATGCTCAATGTCAATGCGGTTGTTCGTGTTGTCCATATTGGCGCGGATGTAGCTGCGGATGAGTTTTTCGTCCAGCCCCAGTGCCGAGGACCAGTCCCGAATATCCTTAATGATTTTAAGGCCTAAGCGATTGTCTTTTGTCGCATAGATCAAGCCGAGCATGTACAGCGTCGGAATCTCTTGCTTGTCTTGGAGTAAAAGTTTGCGTAGGTTGGGTTCTAAGATGTGCTTTCGAATTCTCATCGCCAAGGTGTGGTTGGTCTCACGCAGTTGCCGTTTGTAGAATTGCGGCAGGATCGGCAGGTAGGCATCCGCAGGCCGGTTCATGCTCAAATGTTCAATTTGAGGGATCACTTCGTCGATGAAAACTTGGGGCTGCAAATAGACGAGGGAATCAATGCCTTCTTCAGCGAGCTTCACATGTAGCCGGTCTTTGAAAAAATTATTCAAAATAAGACCTGTGCATACAAGAAAGACCGCAGCGCCGGCCATCTGGTGCTTCAGCATCGGGTGTCTAAAGAAAATAGAGTTTGAGGGAGGAGCGGTCCATCCAAAGGGAGGAAATGAAGTATAAGGCTCAATTTTTGTCGTAAAGGTCAATTTTTCTAATACGAGCTGCCCGGAGACGTTGCCGATGGCAAGCGCCCTTAAATATTCTTCAAGCCCCGTAAAATACTTCGGCAGTTCATCGAAGAATTTCAAGGTTTTGAGGAAGTCATCCGCGGAGATGGTGGTCAAGATAAGCGAGATATACTTTGTCTTGAAGGAATTGAGGGCATGCTCCAACGCTTGGCATTCGAAGTTAGTGGTGAGGGGAATTTCAAAGGAGATGTTGTGCTGCTTGAGGAACCCCGCAAATTCTACATAGCCGTCGATCTTATCGAGGTTGGTGAGTGCGATCCGGATTTTTAAAGGCTCTTTCGCGATCTCAGAGAGCAGCGAGAGTTTTCCCGCGATCACCCGGGCAGCCTTGGTTGTTTCCCTGGCGTCATTGGAGGTGGCAGACCAACAGTTGTAGGCGATCACAACCAAAGGAGGGCGCTTTGCGTAGAGTTTTTTCCATAATTGGATCAGCCCTTTTCTTACAACAATGGTCCGGTCCTTGACCATCTCAATCGAGAGCTCTTGGATCAGCTGCTTAGGGCCTAGATAAAACTGAATGTTGGGGTCGCGAATATACTCGACTTCAAAAGGATATATGTTTTGGCTCTGTTCAACAATGCCGCGGATCAGCTCGGTCTTCCCCGCCTTTTCCTCGCCCAGCACGATAAAATGCTGGTGCTGCTTGGCTACGGAACGGAACTCTCTCGGGATTTGCGAGATGAATTTTTTCCAGACGCGGTGGAAACTGGTCTGCTTAATTTCACCGGTTTTTGCTTTGAAGATCTTCGGTAAACTGAAGTTTAACTTAGGCCATTTCATAAGTACCCCTGGGAATGTTTGTGCGAGAGTTTAGCACCAAAGGAATATTTATGACGAATCTTTATTTCTTTTGACCGTAAAAATCTAAAACCCATTGGGACCCGGAGTTCCACGCCGATTTTAGTTCCTCATGGACCAACCCGGAGACTCTAGAGGCTTCCTTATAAGCTTCAGTGCCGACTTTTTCACTGACATCCCAGGAGCCCTCGAGGAAACTTTTTGCCTGATATCCAACGATGCCTGCGACGGTGACGCCTGCAACGATCACGACGACCCATCCCAAGACGGGGCTGCACATAAGCAAGGCGGTCCCTGCAGCGAGGTCTCCTGAGATGGCTCCAATGGCAAACGTGCCTACCGCAGCCGTACCGCCGGCGGCTGCCATGGCCTGCGATGTGAGGTAGACCGCCGATGCACCCGTAACGAAGGCGCGTGCCGCTGATTTGGCGCCTCCTGTGTGGTAAGCTTCTTTGGCGTCATAGGTTACGACAGCGTAGTTTAATAGAGTGGCGCCTTTGCCGAAGGCTCCGCCAAGCCATTTCATCCCCTTGATCATGACTTTCAAACGAGCCAACCCCGATCTGTTGAAGACATCCAAATCCGTTGTCAAAATCTTTCCGGCCCTGGCTTTCTTTACGCTATAGCAGTTCGCGCGCATTTTTCTTACTTCTTCTAGAGAAAACTTTTTGTGCACGTACTTGCCGGCGACCTTCGTCAGCTTTGCGGGAAGCAGCTGCTTAATTTGCACTGTCAATTCTTTAATTTGCTTCTCTAATTCCTGCTTTTGCATCATGGCCCCTAGGACTTTTTTGTCTTGGAGCATATGGACCTGTCTGTTCAATAAATCCCGCTGCAGCATGGCATTATAGAGCTTATCCACAAGATTATGTTGCGCAGAGCTCGAGAGTTTCTCGGCGCCGAACTTCAATGTTTCGCCGGAGAGTTTGAACAGGGATTTGTCCGTAAGTCCGTTATTGATCTCTGTCCAGGGGGTCACAACAAGAGGGTGTTTGAGCCATCTCCTGAACCCTGCGGCATAAACTTGCAATTCTTCCATCATATCTGTGAGTCCGATTTCCGTGGGAACGTCCCGTTGCTCCTGCTGCATTTTTCTGAGCGCTTGTCTCTCTTCGAGGGAAAAGCGCATGAGCTCGCTCACCGTGACCCCTCGGGTTGCAGGATCTAACGTCGGGACGGTCACTAAGGTAATGGGCATAAAGGCGGGGAGGCTTTCCTTATAACGGGGAAATTTTGCGCACAATTCCGGGTTTAGCGCGGCAAACTGCTTCTGATATTCGAGCAAAGTTCCGGTGAACCCTTCTTTTACCATCAAATCTTTCAGCGTTTCGTTTGAGTCGCACATATAGAGCATCGTTACCTCCAAAGACTTAAATCGACGAGATCAATCACAAATAATGTTAGGTCAAAAAAACCTTTTTCGCTAGAAAAAAAAGAGCATGATATCAGGGCCTAGATCATTAATGGAAATTTGAAGAACTCGTCCCTCAAGGGACGAGATTCTCCGACGGTTTAAGGATTCTTGCCATAAGACAGCCCGCCTAACCCGCCCCTGAAGGGGCAGGATTGCGGCGAGCGCACCGTTCAATTCTCAAAAATTTCTTTTAAAACTCGGTACTCTGTCCGATTTTCTTTCCAACTTGAAATTAATTGGTCTGAATGGAAGACTCGCTCTGATGAAAAGCATCCTCCCAATATTATGGAAACCTAGAGCGATTGTCCGTTATCTCAATCAGAGGCCGAGGTCTCATCTTATCATCCTTGCGATTCTCTCGGTTTTTTATTTTGCCCAAATCAGCATCTTTATCTTGTCTCTTGAAAAGATCACCTTCGCTCCCTTGCTGTCATGGAATGGCCTTAAGCTTGTGGTTTTTTCTTTTTTGACCGTGCTCGTAGGAACGTTCACCCTGATTCAAACGGTGACGCTGACGATCTGGGTGTGCGCTAAAAGCATAGGGGGGCAGGGCACCCTTCCCGAAACGCGCAATGCGCTCAGCTGGGCGCTCATGTGGATGCTCCCTCTCGGCCTTTTTCTGCTCTTAATCTACTTCACCATCCGAAACCCCGAGCATGGCCGAATAGCGCTTGCCATCCGCATCGCATCCTATATAGGATCTCTTGCGGCCTTAGTTTATATGTGGATTGTTCTCTGTGCCACCATGTCAGAGGTGAACCGTTTCAGTTTGCAGCGCGCTTTTCTCTCAGCGGCTTTTGGGCTCGCTCTATTCGCAGCTATCGCGTTTGTCGCCCTGAAGTTTTTTTAACTGAGGCAATTGCCTCAGCTGATCAAAAAAAAGTGGATTAAAAAATTCAGTCATTATAGACTTTGAGGCAATTTTAAACCCATCGACAACAAAAACAGAGCCTTTTTTTAGGAGAGTGGACATGGCAGTACAAGACGAAGTTCCTAAGTCGAGAATCACTTTAGTTTATAAGACAGAAGTTGATGGCGAGCCCGCGGCGGTAGATTTGCCCTTCAGGCTCATGATTCCTGGAGATCTTTCTATGGGAACATCGAAAGATCGCAAGGTGGACCTAGATCAACGAGCGCCTAGAAATGTCGACGGATCGAACGCCAATGATATCATGAAGGATATGGGCATCACCCTTGCGTTGACTGTACCGAATCGGATCAATCCCGATGCGAGCGAAACGTTTGATGTCAATTTGTCGATTGCAAGCATGGATTCGTTTTCTCCCCAAGAGATTGCAAAACAAGTCCCGCAAATCCGCTCTCTGCTCTTGTTTAAAAAATTGCTGGAAGAGATCCAATCGAACATTGCCAATAAAAAAGAGTTTTCCCAGCTCCTCAACAAGCTCTATTCTGATCCGGATGCCTTAGCCAAATTGAGAGGAGAACTGGAAGACTATGCTCCCACATTGCCAAGAACTCAAATCGCCCAATCTGAAAAGGAGGATACATAATGAAAAACCCGCAGACCGCAGTTCTCGACACTCCGGAGACAACCATTACAGTTGAACGGCTCTTGCAGAGTATGAAATTGGGACCGCTCGAACAAACCACGCTGGCGCCGATCATTAAAGGTAACTTTGAAGATGGAAATGAGAACGTTTCCACTCAGATGCGCTTTATTTCTTCGCTGGCTGCCGTTTTAAAGAACATTGACCAGGGCGAGGGATTCTTAGATAGGGGCAAGCTCCAGGAACTGATCGGGCGCGCAAGCAAAGTGATCAATGATCAGATCAACGAGATCATCCACCAACCCAAATTCCAAGAGCTGGAAGCGACATGGAGAGGCCTGTTCGATCTCTTGCAAAACACGAACTTCAGGGCCAATATCATGATCGATATCCTCGACGTCTCCAAGGCGGAACTGGCGGAAGATTTTCAAAATAACGCGATCGATTTCACCGGGTCTGCATTTTTCCAAAAGGTCTACTTTAAAGAGTACGACCAATATGGTGGAAAACCGTATGGAGCGATCGTGGGCCTCTACGAGTTTGATCATACCCCGGAAGATCTTAGATGGCTCAAGATTATGGGCAAGGTGGCCAATGCCAGCCACGCTCCTTTTATCGGCAACGTATCCTGCAGATTTTTTGGGTGCGATACAATTGAAGAGCTCGCCGAGATCAAGGATTTGGAAGGACTTATGAACCACCCCAAATATGGGGCCTTCAACGCGCTCAGAGATTCGGAAGAGGCGGCTTACCTTGGGCTTTGCCTTCCCTCTTACGTTCTCAGGCTCCCTTGGCATCCGGTAAAAAATCCTTGCGGCGAGTTCAATTTCCTCGAGTATACATGGGGCGATGAGAACGACAAATACCTGTGGGGAAATGCGTCTGTCCTATTCGCAAGAAACCTCGTGAAATCATTTGCAACGTCAGGTTGGTGCCAGTATCTAAGAGGGCCAAAGGGAGGAGGGTTGATCTCAGGTCTTCCCGTTCACACCTTTAACATCCGCGGGGAAGAAGAGATCAAGACCCCTGTGGAGATGACGATCCCGGACTTCAGGGAGCTAGAGTTCGCCAATTGCGGGTTCATCCCACTTATTTACCGCAAGGGCACAGGCGACGCCTGCTTTTTCAGCGCCCAGTCCTTAAAGCGGCCTAAAAAGTTCAAGGACCCCAAAGATTCGGAGAACGCGCAGCTTGTTTGCAACCTGCCTTACACATTCTCCATTACGCGCATTGCCCATTATGTGAAGAGTATTGCCCGTGATAACATTGGGGCCGCGGCCGATGCAAATTACATCCAAAAAATCTTGAGTAATTGGATTAATGACTATGTGACCACAACGACCAATCCGGATGATCGCACCTTGCGCAGATATCCGTTCAAGGCGGCGAGTATCGCCGTTGAGGAAAAAGAGGGAAGGATTGGGTGGTATGACTGTTCCATTAGTGTATTACCGCATCTCCAAATGGAGGGAATGGACGTAGAGCTGAGGCTCGACGCCAGATTGGGTTAGAATCGATCCCTTAGGCCAAACAATTGTTTTAGGTTTGAGGGAGGATAAGGCAAGCAAACCATAAACGGAGTTTTATATGGCTGAACGTTTTAACTTTAATGCAGATATGAACCAAACCGCCAACTTTAGAGCCAATGACCAGGATACGTTCTTTGTTGGACATTTACTTTCCCTGAAGCTTGGGAAAGAAACTTTAGATAAAAAAAGTTTTAAATTTAGGAAGCCAACGGCGCCTACAGAGTACCAAGAGATGGCCGCTGTCATTACAGGATTTGAGTGGTCGGGGGATGCAGGGAAACCGATCACAATTGTGGGCAGGGTGACAGACGCCAATGCTTCTCCATTGAACGATGTCATTGATAAAACAGACCAAACCGCAGATTGCGAGGTTGAGTTTGTGATCTACAGACGCAAGAATGCAGAAGAGTTTTTCTCTACTCTAGCTTCAGAGGAAGGAACCCCTATCAAAGGGACAATCGACCTAAAGAATTCTGAGGTGAGCGGCTACCCGATGCAAGACTATACCCAGACCACGAATTTCCAGTTTAAACTGGTGATTCAGGGGGCAAGAGGAGATGCGCAAAATATCTGCAGCGACAGGGGAGGCAATAGGAAAGTCCCCGTGCCGTTTGGCAACGTAGCCCCCGTACCCGCGTAGGTCAAACGTGCAGCAGTTAAAAAGAGTTTTTTGGCAGGTTGGACAGCCGCTGCTCCCCAGACACTTAGTGTCGCAGGAGGACTCTTTACTTGCGCACGGCAGTTTGTATTTTAAGTACATTGGCATCCCATTCTATGGAGTGGGATGCCTTCAGTGGGATGAGACCTTGCTCACGCAAGGAATTATCTCCATTAGCAAGCTCACCCTCGTCTTTCCCGCAGGACACCTCGTTGATGTTCCCGGGAATGCGACGATCAACTCCTTAGACATCAATAAACTCGGCAAGACCCGGATCACCGTTTTTCTCCATTTAATGGCGGCCGCCGGCGAGCAGGAAGAATATCTAGGCTCCGGCAGCGAATATGACAAAATTGTGTTTTCGGTGAACCACCTAGAGCTCTCTGTAGAGAGCAACTCCCATAATGTGACCGCAGTGATGAAGCTCGCGGAATTCGAAAAAGATTTAGAAAATCGTTGGAGCCTCTGCGAGGAGTATATCCCTCCTCTGCTCACCACAGATGACCACCCGTTCCTCTCCAGAGCGTTGATGGAACTGAAAACACGGCTAGATCAGTTTCATGGAGTCTTAGAGCTGGAGTCCACCACAGGGCAAAGTTTTGAAGGGCACACATTAGAAACCAAGCTCTGTCTGCTAGAGATCGCCAAAATGCGCCGTTTGCTCACCAACATGAGAGAGCAAGTCTCTTCACACCCCTATTTTTTATATCATGCATTTAGCCAGTACTTGGACACAATTGCCATTCTGTACAATGACAAGACCAACTTTAAATTGCTTCCCTATCAGCATGATAAGCTGGGGACCCTCTTTGGAAAACTTATTGAAGCCCTTAAAGTAGATGAGATCGGCGATCAAAATATCTCGCGCCTGCAATTTGAGAAGCGGGATCATTGTTATGTCTCAGAAAAAATCCCGCACGAGCTGCAAGATGCGAAAGAGATCTATTTAATCCTGCAGAAGGTGGACATGGTCGGCAACCCCAATGTAGAGGGGGTTAAACTGGCCGCATACTCCCGCCTGATGAATACCATCATTTTTGGCGTCCAGGGGATCGGACTCATCCGGCTCGAGCGGGCACCCTTCAACCACAGCTTTTCAAAACGAGCCAATATTTACAGCGTGGAACGGGATATCGAATGGGGCCATGCCCTCAAAGAAGGGCGGCTTGCCTTCAACTACAAGGATGAAATCAAAGACCTCCAGGCCTTTCTCTATTGGAGGTAGGAGTCGATGTGGGACTTTTAGCCAAGTTTCGTAAGGGGGGGAAAGTGACCCTTGAGAAAGAAGTCGCAGACCACCTGACGGTGCTCTTCAACACCAAGCGTTCCTTTGGCGCTTGGCAGAAAGGGTATGGGATCGACAACTATGCCAATTACCACTCAAAAGATGAAGCCATCGAGGCAATCATCGCGGATATTAAGAGCAATATTGAAAATTATGAAAAGAGGGTCCAACTTTTGGAAGTGTCCGAAAGTCAGGACAAGAGCCTTTTTCATTATCGTTTTGTCATTAAGTGCAGAATAGGGTCTCGCTTTCATTCTTATTACATTGGTTTTAAAACAGGAACTGATCCTGTTGAGGTAGAGGTGCAATCATGAATACCACAGCTGAAAGTTTAACTTCAGCGACCTTTAACAAGAAGCTGGAGGGCGTGCTTGAAATAGAGGTGGAGGGGACAAAAGCCCACATATTTTCCAACCACTTAAAAGAGATCCAGGTCAATTTTCATCCTTATGGATACGAAGCGCTTATTCATTGTGAAACCTTCGACGATGAGAAGGTGAGTCCCTTATTTGCCAAAGATAAAGTGATGAAGGCAGCGCTCAGCTTTAAATCCGCAGGCCCGCTCGATGCAGGTACGCCCCTATTAAAACTCCAAGGCGTTGTCACCGAGAGGTATTACCAATCGATCGGCCAAATAAGCGGGAGAGGGCTGAAGAGGCTTTATACCATCCGATTTAAAGACCCCGCGCAAGCCAGCTGGGCGCACCATTTCCCTATCCGGCTGTTTGTCGATAAGACCATGAAAGATGTCATTGATGCGGAGAAAAACCCCCTCATTACCATCGCCTATGATTGGGATATCTTGACCAAAGCGAGCCCTATTTTTGCCTATTCCCTCGAATTTAAAAGAGGCTTGCCCCCGAATCAGCAGGTCAGCTTTTATTCATTCCTGATGTGGTACCTTCATAAGTTCAACGGCATTCTCGACTATGACTATGCAAAAAACAAATACACCATCCGCGGGAAAAAAGAGGATGGGGGAGCCCCCGCCATCCTTGCCAACTGGATCTGTTCACCGCCCGAATGCAGGTTTCCAGAACCGCTGCGCTCCCTAGACCGTACGATCAAACATACCGCCGAAAGCCAGGAACCGACCGATGTAGAAAACCCCAACGCATTTCAAACGGTGAGAAAAGATGCCTTGGATGACGCAAGCTACACACACTTTCCCGATCAAATCACTCAAAAAGTCAAATCGAAGATGCTTCGAGAAAAGCCCTGGATTCGTTTACAGGTGCGCGAGCTCGCCGAATTTTTATCCATGGACAAGCTCCTTCCCGGAAAATTAGTGGAATTCAAAAAAGATGATATTGCCGCCCCAACCTGGGCGGATGACCCTCTCTTCAAAGGAAAACCGTATCGCATTGTGAACATCTTTTTTAGCGCCATAATAGACGACGAACTGCTCAATATCGAGCGTCCGGATCAACTCTTTGCTTTAACAGTTGCGATCGAAGCGGAGGCAAAAGAGGAGACCTATGTAGAGCGCCCCGAATTTCAAAGCCCCGCCTATCCCTTTTTCCTCCCCGGAAAAATTTTTAGTGAGAAGGGAGACAAAGAACAGACAACTTTTAACCTCGTCAAACATGAGAAGATTCCTTTAGGGCACTATCAAGTGAAAGTTCCCCTCGTCCAAGATCAGAAGAAGGTGGTGGTTCCTTACATGCCCGATATCATTTCCGGGCAGCACTATTTTCCTCTATGCAAAGATCAGCAGGTGATGCTTGCCGTCTACTTTCAGACCGCTAAAATAGAGCGGGCGTTAGATTGGCAGCCGCTCACTAGGCTTCCCCTTGACACCCAAGCGAACCAAGTCGTTTTCGGCTCAAACGGCAAGGATAAATTCGTCGTGCAAAAGCACGAATTTAAAGATGGAAAAGAGTCCATCTTTACCATCAAGCAATCCTCCTCGCCCGATCAAACCCAGACGGTCCAAATACAAGAAAAGGAGATGATCATTACTGTGGAGGAGAAGGGGAAGAGTACCGTGCTGATCAAACTGCACCGCGACACCGGCCTCCTCCTGCAGCTCAAAGACGAGGAGGGCGGCGTCACCCAGCAATCGGAATACACCACTAAATCCATCACCCATCTCTCCAAAGGCAAGCCCGGAGAAAGCATCATCGTTCAGACGCCCGAATCCATTTCCATGAAGGCAAAAGCAGTCAATATTGAATGCGACGAGATGGTTGTTGAGGCGAAGAAAACGATCACTCAAAAAGCCTCAAACAAAGTCTTCATTGAAGCGCCGGCAGTTAACATCAAAGACAAAGTCAAGATGGGGTAAATGCAACGGCGCAACACAAAGGCGCAAACAATGACCCTCAGCGCCTCTATTAACTCTCCTCTGTGACCTGTATCATACTAAAGTCGAGAAGTTCCTCAAAATAGGCGAAGACCTTGTGCAGGAGCGCAATTCGATTGGCCCGCTGCTTCAAATCCTCGTCGAGGATTTTCACCGTGTCAAAGAGATGGGCAAGCGGCGGCTGCAGCTCAGCCATGAAATGGAACGCCTGCGTGTAGTTGCGCGCGCTGAGCGTCTCTTTCCAGCGCTTTTGGAGCTGGTCAAGCTTGGCAACGAGCGCTTTTTCCGCGGGTTCTTTAGCCAGGATCGGATCGAAAGGCACTCCGGCAGGTTTCCCGAGCTGGCCCTTGGCCCGCTTGTACACTTCATAAAGCTTGGCAAAATCGGTCGACTTTCTGAAGGTGTGGAGCGCCTGCACCTTGCAAAATTGATCGTAGGGATCCGTGCAGACTTTGAGAGAGGCTTCCACCTCATCCTTTTTAAATCCTGCGTCCTCGAAGAGCATTTTCGCCCGCTGGGTGATGAAGTGGAGGACCTCATCGATCAGGCCGGGACTTAACCCAGGCGCGCATTCATGAAGAATGGTTTTTAAGTTCAGGCTCATCTTACCCGCAAGGAGCATCTTGATGATCCCGATCGTCTGCCTCCGCAGTGAAAAAGGGTCGGAAGACGAGGTGGGTTTTAAGCCGACGCTGTAGTAGCTGAGAAGGTTGTCGATCT
>Ga0207105_1074_pt1 | contig 24307 bp, 24 predicted proteins | sample Alteio_BWMinHeat_77_FD_153569 | JGI IMG/M metagenome (GOLD analysis project Ga0207105, IMG submission 153569) | Enriched cells from forest soil in Barre Woods Harvard Forest LTER site, Petersham, Massachusetts, United States -... | ecosystem: Environmental > Terrestrial > Soil > Temperate forest >... | reverse complement strand
TTGTTTTAGATTGCCGCTGGACTCTCAACACGCTTGTTGAGATAGTTCTCTTGATAAGCCTTCACATCATTGGTATGAATGACCCACGCAGCGCCTTTGCGCACCGCTTTCATCAGGCCCACGCGTGTCGCGTAGTAGATTTTTTGCGGAGGAACATTCAACATTTTTGCGACTTGGTTAATAGAGAAATACCCTTTTTGGTTGTCAAACAAAAGTTCGCCGTTGAACATCGACTTCGTTCTGGAATACTTTTGTCTGCGATATTCTTCGAGATCGCTGAGATCAATCGTCCAGCGCGTCGTGTCTTTATAAGCTTTTAGCTTTTTTTGCTTGATCGCAACATAGATCGCTTGTCTGGTGACGTTATTAATTTTAGCAGCTTCAGTGATCGAAACAGCTTTTTTATTAGAAGAGACCGGCTCTCTAATCTCAGCAGTGATTTGCTGATTCATTTGATTATCCATGGTTTTTATCCTCCTTACTAATTAAATTAAATTCTTTACAAACTGACTGATTTTAATATTACCCAGCCGATTTGTTGAGATTTTTATTCAAAAATCTCGATTACGCGTTTTATCCTCCAAACGCATGTATTATCTTACTTAGATATTTCATTATTACATAAATACGAATTGAATACAATTGGTATTTTTTTGAGGCGTGCTTTTTTCATGGCGGTAAACAGGAACTTAAGAGTATGCTGAGGATGAAAATGACAAAACAATTATTTATCTACTTAAAAATCAATTAGTTATGCACAAGATTTTATTGGTTCTCTTTTTCCTCTTTTCTGTATGCGAAGCGAAGGCGCCCCCGCAACTGAACCCACACGATGCCTGCATAAAAATCGAAGAAATCCTCAAAGCCCACGTCTCATACCAGAAACTTACCCCTGAACTGATAGATCGGGCCCTGCAGAACTACATCGAAGAACTGGACCCCACCAAGACCTACTTCGTCGAGACCGAGCTGGCCCCTTGGTTAAAGCCCTCTCCCGAGCTTCTCGCCGGCACTTTGCAACGATATAAGGACGAAGATTTTACGACATTTGAAGAACTTCATGAAGTGATGGTGGCCGCGATTGCCCGCAGAAACCTCCTAGAAAAAGACATGGATCCGGCGCTTCTTCCTAAGAATGTGCAAACCTCTGAATTTAAAGATCTTGCATGGTCTAAAAACCAGGAAGAGCTCAAAGTGCGCTTAGAGAGGATCCGCGCCCTCCAGCTCGACACTGCAGAAAAGCTCAAATCAGAGACAAGGCCCCAGTTCCTCAAGCGTCTCACGAAGCGCCGGATCAACCGCGAAGAGGAACTGATCACGAACTCCCCCAAAGAAAGAAAGCAACTCATTCTAGCTTATGTACTTAAAGCCATCAGCTCCTCTTTAGATTCTCAAACGGTCTATTTTACTCCCGCGGAAGCCAATCAATTTATGATCCAAGTGCAGCAAAGGCTCTTTGGCATCGGGGCCCAACTCCATGATGATTTAAGCGGTTTTAAGATCCTCCGCATCATCGAAGGAGGCCCAGCCATGATCAGCGAAAAATTGAAGGTTGGAGACCGAATTATCGCCGTTGACGATGAGCCCGTTGTCGGAATGGACATCGTCGAGGCCGTAGAGCTCATTCGGGGGCAACAAGGGACCATCGTCAAGCTCACGATCCTTAGGGAAACCGGCTCCGACGAAAATAAACAGGAAGAAAAGCTCGAGATCGAGATCGTCCGCGCCGAAGTCGTCCTCAAAGAGACCCGCCTAGAAAAGAGTTACGAGCCCTATGGAAACGGAGTGATCGGCCACTTCCACCTCTTCTCGTTCTACCAGGACCCCAACAGCTCTTCTGCAGGAGATCTCAAAGAGGCCATCCTCGAGATGAAAAAAAAGCAAAATCTCAAAGGAATTGTCCTAGATCTCAGGAACAACGCCGGCGGCCTGCTCCCGCAAGCCGTATCCGTCACAGGCCTATTCATCTCTAAGGGCGTCGTCGTGTCGGTCAAAGACAACACCGGCGTCGTGCAGCACCTCCGCAATATCGAGGGGCAACCGGTCTGGACAGGACCTCTCATCGTCCTCACCAACCGCACCAGCGCCTCCGCCGCAGAAATTGTAGCCCAAACGCTCCAAGATTACGGCCGCGCGCTGGTGGTCGGCGACCCCCATACTTATGGAAAAGGGACCTTCCAAACCTTTACGCTCGAGTCTGCTAATTACGGCAAGGTGAATCCCAAAGGGGAATTTAAAGTGACCCGCGGCAGATACTACACCGTTTCAGGAAAAAGCCCGCAGCTCACCGGTGTGAAGGCCGACATCGCCATCCCGGGGATTTTTTCCGCCCTTGACATCGGCGAAGAATTTTCAAAATTCCCTCTGGAAAATGATGAGATTTCCGCGACCTTTGAAGACGATCTTTCCGACATCCCGGCGATCCACCGCAATCAGATCATGCGCGTGTATAAAGTGAACATGCAGACCCGCCTCGACACCTATCAACCCTACCTCAGCACCCTGCGCTCAAACTGCACAGAGAGGCTGGAGCTCAACCAGAGCTATCAGACGTTCTTAAAGGAAATCGCCAAACAGGATTTCTCCTCCGATGTAGTCGACTACTACAACCAGAACGACCTACAGCTCGATGAGACCATGAACATCATGAAGGACCTCATCCTCCTCATGGAGATTTCGCCTGCTAAAAGTGGTTAAGGAATAGGATTCTAGCTTTTCCCGCAACAGCGGGAAAAGCTAGTTCACAAAACGGTTTGTTTTATAAAACTCTTCTGGTATGCCTCTATAGATCATGTCGGGGACACCGGACTTCGTTCCTGGTGTCCCCGACATGTCTATTGAGGCGCCACTGCAATAAAATAATTTTAGGTAATTGCCTTTTCCAGCTACAGCGGGAAAGGCTCCCTTCCCTTAATCCTTGAATTCTATCCTGGGAACAGCGAAAATGGACTCCACTAAAAGGAAATAAATGATTATGAAAGTACGCGTCCGCATTGCCCCCTCTCCCACCGGCGATCCCCATGTAGGGACAGCCTATATGGCCCTGTTCAATTTAATTTTTGCACGCCGTTTCAATGGGACATTTATTATTCGGATTGAAGACACCGATCGGAAGCGCTCGCGTCCAGAATATGAGCAAAACATTTATAACGCGCTCAAATGGGCCAACATTCCTTGGGCAGAGGGCCCCGATGTGGGGGGACCCTACGGCCCCTACCGCCAATCGGAGCGGACCGAGATCTATCAAAAATATTGCCGGCAGCTTCTCGAGACCGGAAAAGCCTACAAGTGCTTTGCCACTCCCGAAGAGCTGGCCGAGATGCGCGAGATGGCCTCCAAATTGGGCCACCGCGTCGGCTACGACCGCAGATACCGCAACTGCTCTCCCGAAGAGGTCGCGGAGCGCGAGGCTGCGGGGCAGCCCTACGTCGTCCGCCTCAAAGTTCCCCTCACCGGCGAGTGCGTGTACGAAGATGGGATCAAAGGCAGGATCACGAGTCCTTGGGCCGATATCGATGACCAAATTCTGATGAAGTCTGATGGATTTCCCACTTACCATCTCGCCGCAGTTGTTGACGACCACCTGATGGAAATTTCACATGTGATCCGCGGCGACGAGTGGATGACCTCGACACCGAAACATATCCTCCTCTATGAGAGCTTTGGATGGACCCCTCCGGTGTTCATGCATATGCCTCTTCTCCTTGGGAAGGAAGGAAAAAAACTCTCAAAGCGGAAAAACCCCACGTCGATCTTCTTCTACCGCGACAGCGGCTATTTACCGGAAGCTTTTCTAAACTTCCTCACGCTCATGGGCTACAGTATGCCGGGCGAGAAAGAGATTTACACCTTGGATGAGATCATCGCCTCGTTCGATCCGAAACGGATCGGCGTCTCGGGGGCCTATTTCGACGTGCAAAAACTCGATTGGGTTAACCAGCAATACCTCATCAATTCGATATCTGAAAAGGATTTGTGGGAACGAATCAAAGAGTGGAGCTTCAACGATGCGTTCATGCAAAAGCTCATGCCGCTCTGCCACACGCGCATTAAGACATTCGGCGACTTCATGGACCTCGCCCAGTTCTTCTTCATCAACAACATCGCTTATACCGACGCGCTCCTCTGCCCGGCTCCGCTCACAAAAGAAAAAGCGAGCTTCCTCATTCAGGGAATCATCTGGCAGCTCGACGAGCAAGAAGATTGGGGGACGCCCGGCATTGAAAAAGCGGCGCATGCGGTTGCAGATATTTTCAAGGTCACGTTCAAAAAAGCGGTGATGCCTATTTTATACGGAGCGATTATGGGAAGACACCATGGACTTCCCCTTTTCGAATCGGTGGGGATCCTCGGCAAAGATCGCACTCGTGCTCGACTTTTGAAATCCATTGAATTTTTGGGTGGAATTTCGAACAAGAAGATGGACCTATTGACGAAAGCGTGGATAAAGAAGGACGGGACAGAATTAATGCAGCCTTAACGGACTTGTTCTTCCCCATGGCTCTCCTTGTCCTTAGAAATAATATACGAAGGTTGGTAGCCGGCATCGGCACAGCCCGATAAAAACGCCAGACCTAGTAAAATTAAAATAAAACGCATATAACTGTTTATTAACATGACAATAATTGATAAGTCAAATCCTTTTCCCGCAAAAATAAAAGAGCGCTCCCTCTTGAATAAAGCGGGATCGACCAAACAGACCTATCATCTTGTCCTCGATATCAAAGGATCGAACCTGACTTTCAAGCCCGGAGATTCGATCGGCGTCATCCCGCAAAACGCTCCCGAGCGCGTGGCAGACGCCCTGCGCACCCTCAATGCTAATCCTGAAGATCCCATTGTGGACCCCCGCAGCCAGCAATCGATGACGATGCTCGAGTATCTCACTCATAAAGTAAATCTGGCCCGCCTGCCTGCATTTGCCCCTCTGCTTCCCAGATTTTATTCTGTCGCCTCCTCGCCGAATACCCACCCGGACGAGATCCACCTCTTAGTGGCGCTCCTTCAGGGTGGCGTCGCCAGCCCTTTTTTGTGCCAGGCCGCAGAACTTGAAAGCACTCCCATTCCGATCTATCTGCAACCGGCGCACACTTTTTTCCTGCCGCAAAATCCTGAGACCCACATCATCATGATCGGTCCGGGGACCGGCATCGCCCCGTTCCGCGCCTTCATGCAAGACCGGCTCCATACACAATCTCCCGGAAAAAACTGGCTCTTTTTCGGCGAGCGCAATCGGGCGTCTGATTTCTTCTACGAAGATTTTTGGACCGCGCTCGCTGCAGAAAACCGCCTGCGCCTCGATCTCGCCTTCTCTAGAGACCAAGAAGAAAAGTGCTACGTGCAGCATCAGATGTACCAGCAGAGCAAAGAACTCTGGGACTGGATTCAGGAAGGAGCGCACATTTATGTCTGCGGCGACAAAGAGAAAATGGCCAAAGATGTCGACGCCACGCTGCAAAAAATTGCCGTGGAACAAGGAAATCTCTCTCCTGAGGACGCACGCTTGTATGTGAGAGGGCTGCGCACGCAGAAGCGTTATCTCCTCGATGTCTATTAACATTGCCAACACCTCCTTTGAGTGGGAACTCCTCCATGATACTCCTATCCCGCTGGGCCAACTCCTCGGACAAAATAGTGTCTACCGCGCCCTCCAGCTCACACCCTTCTTTTATGCAGACCCCGAGGATACCGTTCTTCTCACCGAGCCGCCGCCTAAGGAGTTCCTCGAACAACTAAAAAGCTACAACATTCCCCCGCTGCGCTGGCACCTGCTCAAAAATCCTCCCGATCTTCCCATCGAATCCTGGGGTGCATCCCGAAGCATCGCCGCGTGGGCGCACACACATCATCTCCCCTACGCGCATCCGCCCCTCTCCGTGGTGCGTGCCGTCAACTCGAAAGAATTTTCCTTTACCCACGCGCCAAAACTTCCCGGCGCAGCGCTCCTCCATACACGCGCGGAAGCAGAAGCCTGGATCGCATCCACCCCGGGGCCCAAAGTCCTCAAAACCCGATTTGGCGTTTCGGGACGCGGGCATCTGTTTCTTCCGTCTCCGCACACCGCCGCCTTCTTAGATAGAGAGCTTCCGGTGATCGCCGAACCTTGGGTTCCCAGGATCTATGACTTCAGCACGCAGTGGGTCCTTTCTCCGGGGATCACCTATTTAGGCGCAACGCTCTGTGAAAACGACCTCAAAGGCCGCTACCGCTCTAACACAGTCGGCGCTCTTTCTATCGAGCATCTCGAAGCTCATAAAGCGGCTGCACTTCCCCTCTTGCAAAAGATGCTGTCCCTCGGATACTTTGGAAATGTCGGCGTCGATGCGATGGTCTATTTGTGGGAAAACACTCCTCGGCTCCATCCCATTGTGGAGATCAACGCACGCAAAACGATGGGTTATGTTGCCCTGCGGCTCCAAAAAAGGCACTTTCCCAATAAAACAATCACTTTTTCGTTTCACGCTGGTGGAAAAAGACATTTTTCCATTAACGTGTAGACATGACAGCACTGAAAATTCAAGGTGGGATTGCCCTAGAAGGACACGTAAAAGGGTCAGGGGCAAAAAACGCCATTACAAAACTCCTCGTCGCCTCACTGCTCTCCGATAGACGGTGCACGTTCCACAACGTTCCCAATATCGCTGAAGTGGAGATCACCGTCGACCTGATCCAAGAGATTGGAACGGAGGTCCATTGGGACCGCGCTGAAGGCGTCATGGAAGTCACGACCAAGGAACTCAAATCTGTCTACATTCCACAACGTTTTTCCGGCTCCAACCGAATTCCCATTTTGATGATCGGCGCGCTCCTCGGCAGGACCGATGAAGACATCATCGTCCCCACCGTCGGCGGCTGCAACATCGGCAAACGGCCCATCGATTTCCACATCCAAGCCTTAGAAAAACTGGGCGCCGTCATCGAATACCGCGAGATGAAAAAAGAGGGTGCCTACTTCGCCCATGCCCACTTTGGCCTGAAGGGCGCCGTGATCGAACTCTCCTACCCTTCCGTCGGCGCGACAGAAAACACCATCCTCGCCGCCGTCCGCGCGCGCGGCACCACCGTCATCAAAAATGCCGCCATCGAACCAGAGATCATGGACCTGATCCTCTTCCTCCAAAAACTCGGCGTCATCATCACCGTCGATGTCGACCGGACCATCCGGGTCCAGCAGACCAAAGAATTTTACGATGTGGAGCACACCGTCATCACCGACCGCATCGAGGCCGCCTCTCTTGGCATGGCTGCCATTAGCACCAAAGGGCGCGTCTTTGTCGAAGGCGCCGAACACCTGCATATGATCACCTTCCTCAACAAACTTCGCGAGGTGAATGCCGGGTTCGAGGTCAAAAAGAATGGAATCGAATTCTTCTACAAGGGACCGCTCAAAGGCGGACTTCATGTAGAAACCGACGTGCACCCCGGCTTTATGACCGATTGGCAGCAGCCCTTCGTCGTCCTGCTCACCCAAGCCCACGGCACCTCCGTTGTCCATGAGACCGTCTATGAAAATCGGTTCGGCTATACAGAAACCCTCAAACTGATGGGCGCCGACATCGAGCTTTTCACCCAGTGCCTCGGCGGCAAAGAGTGCCGGTTCGCCTCAAAAAATTTCCACCATAGCTTGATCGTCAAAGGCCCCTCCGTCCTCTCGGGCCGCGAGATCGCAATCCCCGACCTGCGCGCAGGATTCGCCTATGTGATGGCAGCCCTCCTCGCCCCCGATACCAGCACCCTTTCCAACCTCCATTACCTCGACCGAGGCTATGAAAACCTCGTCAGCAAGCTTACCTCCATCGGCGCCAATGTGGAGCGCGTCAAGACTTCTGTCCCCCAGCCTCCGATTTTCGCCCCCAAATAAAGGGATTTCTGCTAAAATCCCCTTCCTTATGGAATGGAGAGCAGTACAACGGAAGAACTTTACCCAATTCAAAACCCTCTTTGAATTTCTCGAGCTTCAGCCCCACCACCTTCCCCAGCTTCTGGAAAAAAGCCCTTTCCCCCTCAATCTACCCTACCGCCTCGCCGCAAAGATCGCCAAGAGCACCCTTGAAGACCCGATCCTCCGCCAATTTCTCCCTCTCGCTAAAGAAGCCGTCATCACCCCCGGGTTTACTGCCGATCCCGTGGGGGATGAGCCATCGCGCACCTCGAGCAAACTCCTTCACAAATACCAAGGGCGGGCCCTCATCGTCTGCACCAGCGCCTGCGCCATGCACTGCAGATATTGCTTTAGAAAGAACTTTAGCTATGAAACCGACAAATCTTTTGACACGGAGATCCAGGCGATTGTTGAGGATCCCTCGATTACAGAAGTGATCCTCAGCGGCGGAGATCCTCTCTCGCTCAGCAATGCCACGCTTCAAGACCTCATTGATTGTCTTTCTGCAATTCCCCACCTTAACCGTCTCCGGTTCCACACCCGCTTCCCCATCGGCATTCCGGAACGGATCGATGCGCCATTTTTAGAGATCCTTGCAAACACAAGGCTCCAGTCCTATTTCATTATCCATTGCAACCACCCTCAAGAACTCGACGGCGACATTTTCGCAGCCCTCAAAAAAATCCAGCGCCTCGGTATCCCGGTCCTCAACCAGGCCGTCCTTCTCAAAGGCGTTAACGACGACATCGACGCCCTAAAAACCCTCTGCGAAACACTCTCTGATCAGGGGATCATGTCTTATTATCTCCATCAATTAGACAGGGTCCAGGGTTCCGCTCATTATGAAGTCGCAGAAGAAAAAGGGCGCGATCTCGTACAACAACTCCAAGCTCTCCTCCCTGGCTATGCGGTCCCCAAATATGTCCGCGAAGTGGCCGGCGAGCCGAGCAAAACCCCCTTAGATTAAAAAGGTTTTTACCTGGAAAGAAAAAGACAAGTTGAATAGATTACTTGTCATTCTTCTGTGAGGGAGAAATAAATAGGAGACATATTATGTCCACGACTATACGAAGAACTGAAGAAGGAGCTCTTCTTGTACCAGAAAATTACCAATCTTTAGGTCAGCTGATTCGTCCTTATACTCTTGCTTTCACATTATCAATCATTTCATTCGGCGTTGAATGCATCGTCGCTCCTCTCAGTGATGTGGATTTCATTGGAAATGCAAAAAAAACTGAAGTCATAGCAGGGGCCATATTCACAACAGGGGGCATATTATCGGGGGTATGTGGAGCTGCTGCCTTAGGATGGGCGCATCATCGCGTATCAAAGTTAGTGCTGCATCCCAACATAAAAAACAAAATCCTAGCTGGTGAGGTGATCACAGGAGGAATCGCCGCGGTGGGCATGGGGCTCGGCATCTTTAACGCAATTTATGTAGGAGACTTTTCCTAGTTCTTAAGCCTAAGGATGTTAGAATAATTTGCAGGCCAGGAAGGTCTAATTTCAATCATTCCTGGCCAAAAAACCATTGTCATTTTTGGCCAGGAATGGTAAAATAAAGGCATACCTGGCCCTGGAGGCAATCGTGGACCCATTCACCGGTCGAAAAGATGAAATAAAGTATATCAAGGAAGCCTCTCAGGCAAAAGAGGCCAAGATTTTAGTTGTGTATGGTCGGCGGCGTGTGGGCAAAACCGAACTGATTGAGCACGTATTGCGTGACCGTCATCTGCTCAAACTTGAAGGTGTGGAGGATGGGGATACTGCGCATCAAATGGTCCGGGTGACCTATCAACTCGCGAAAGTCTTTAATGACCCAAATATCGCACGGATGAAGTTTGATACTTGGCTTGAATTATTCGACTTCATCGCCAGTAAGATCTCCCATGGGCAATGGACGCTTTACCTTGAAGAGCTGCAATGGCTGGCAGGGTATAAAAATGAGCTTATCTCCGATCTAAAATACGTATGGGATAACCGTTTTCGGCATAATCCCGATCTACTCCTCGTCCTATGCGGTTCTTCTCCTTCGTTCATGCGCAATCAGGTTGTTCACTCCAAAGCGCTCTATAACCGTTCTATGTATGAGATCAATCTAAAGGAATTTAATCTCAAAGAAGTTCAAGACTTTTTCGGTAACCGCTCGCACCGAGAAATCATGGATGCCTATTTAACGATCGGTGGCATTCCCGAGTATTTAAAACGAATCAGAACACACTCCTCCGTTCACATTGGTATTTGTGAGGAGAGCTTTAAAAAAAACAGCTACTTCAGCAATGAAAAGAATAAGATATTCATCAGCAGCTTTGCTGCCAATGTGCACTATGAAGGAATCATTGATTACTTAAGCCAAGTCAAATTTGCTAGTAAACAGGATATCGAAAAGCACCTCCAGCTCAACGGGGGAGGAAGCTTGACAATGATCCTTCAAGACCTCGAAATGTGTGGGTTCATTGATCGCTATGTGCCTTATCAGGCGGGCAAAAACAGTCAATTAGTTCGCTATTGCATTGCTGACAGCTACTTGAGATTTTATTTCAAATTTATTGACCCAATTCTAGATCGCATCGAGATGGGCGATTACACCTCCGCGCCTGTGCATGCTTTGAACAAAGAATCTTACCAAAAATGGCTGGGATTCTCCTTCGAGCGTTTTTGCCGTAAACACAGCTTGCTGATCGCTTCCATCATTGGTTTCTCTGCGGTGCGCTATAAAAGCGGGGCCTTCTTTAACCGCAGCACCATTCCTCAAGGTTTGGGATATCAAGTCGATCTCATCTTTGATCGAGCAGACCATGTTTTAACGATCTGCGAAATCAAATATACCGCGGGAAAAACGGGGATTGAAGTGATCGAAGAATTTGAAAAAAAACTCCAACTCATTCCCGACAAAGAAAATAAGACAATTGAGAAAGTATTAATCAGCGCAAGCGGCGCAACCGATGCGCTCTATTCCCGGGCCTACTTCGACAGGATCATTACTCTAGAGGACATTTTCAAGGTGATTTCCTGACTCTCTCTGTTGAGGAAAACAGGATAAGCAAGATCGACTCAACGTCGGCAGGATATGTAAGATACAAAATATTATGCATTTTATCCTGCGAAGATCTTGCCTATCCTGTAATCTCTTCCTTATATAAGAGACCTCTATCTCTTGAACATCTTTCTCCCTTTAAGAAAAAGCGTAAAATGTGAACAATAGCGCGGCAACCTGTCACAAGGAGGCTTCCTATGTATCGCATTTTGTCACTACTCATCGCGCTGTTCTACTTTCAGTCTCTCTCGGGAATGGAGACGCTCATCATTGGGATCGCCGGAGGCACCGGGTCCGGAAAAACAACGCTCGCTAAAAAAATCGCCGAGGCTTTTCCGGGACAAGCAGTCCTCATCAGCCAAGATTCCTATTACAAAGAGCTTGCCCATCTCAGTTTAAGCGAGAGGGAAAAAACGAATTTCGACCACCCCGATTCGATCGATTTTGATCTATTGATCCAACAACTGGATGCGCTCAGGCAAGGGCAGACCATCGAAAAACCGGTCTACAACTTTCATCGGCACACGCGCGAACGCTACACAGAGACTGTGCACGCAAACAAAATCATCATCGTCGAGGGAATTCTCCTTTTTGCCATCCCAGAAATGTGTGAGCTTTGCGATCTCAAACTTTTTGTGGATACCGATGATGATGTCCGCCTTCTGCGCCGCATCGACCGGGATATCCATGAACGATCGCGCTCCTTTGAAAGCGTGTGCCACCAGTATCTGGCTACGGTGAAGCCGATGCATGAGGTGTTCGTGCAGCCCAGCAAAAAGCAGGCCGACCTGATCATTCCGCACGGAGGAGAGAACCCGTGGGCGCTAGAGTTAATCTTCTCCAAACTGAAAAAAGAGCTCGAAATAATTGACTAATCCATTTTTTTAAAAGTTTAAATCACATTTGAAGAGAAGCTCTACTATTGTTCCACGGGGCCCAGGTCAACTTTGAACAAACCGAATGCCTACTTTAAGGCATGCGGGTTATTTTCAGTTGCGCTGCGGCCTCTTCATCAGAAAGCAATTTGACAAATGTAGAATGGGCAAACTGAAAATCGGCGATCTCCGGACGGAAGGCCGCCTTGTGGATATCCGCATAAGCATAGCGAAGTCCTACAAACTCAACGCTTCGCTTCTTTGCCTCGGCCTCGATGAGGGCTAGATGGGAGGCTTTGTCATCAATGCAGACAATCTTCTTGGGTTTGAGGCCTAAGCTATCGCAGAATTTAAAAAACGCTTCTCCCTTATTTTTCCCCGAGGTGAACAAGACCCCTTTTCTAAAAAGAATGCTGTGTCCATCCAGATTGACATAATAATCTTCTGCGGTCGGCGCTGTCTGTGAAAGATCGACCTGATTTTCTTGCAATTGTAGCACGGTCCGTGTCGCCAAGGCTAAACCCTGGCTTGTGACTCCCAGAATCCGATGTCCGTTTTTTTGCAGCTCCTGAATAGAAGCGGGGGTCTCTTTTTCAACAGTTCTCATTTTTGTGATATGGCGCACTGATTCCCATTCCGCAAGCGCCTTCTCCAACGCCTCGGACTTGGAAAACCCTGCCGACTCATGTTTTTTCCACCGCAGGTTAAACCACTCATCGCTTCCGAGCATCTGCGCAGGAACTAAGATCGTGTCATCGATATCGATGAGGACCAGAGATCCTGGGGTGATGTGCGCGACAACTTCGTGGAAATGGGCGGTTTCAAGTATTTTACCTTGAACTATGGAAACGATTCCTAAAAGCACCAAAAAGATCGATAGAGTCAACTTTTTCATCTATTCCCTCCTCTTATTTACCTCTTCAGAACAACGTGCTCAATCGGATAATTGAGAAAGGTTTTTCCTAGAAGGCGGAACTTCTCTGGGTCGTCGGAGACGTAAAACTGGTAGTGGGGAAGCGCGGTCTGCTGGTTGAGAAGGTGGGTCTCTGCGAGAAGTGAGCGGACGTGCTCGGCGCATGCAGGGGCAGGGTCGACGAGGGTCGCCTGGCTGCCGAGGGATTTCTGGATCATGGTCTGCATGAGCGGATAATGGGTGCAGCCGAGCAGCACGGTGTCCACGGCCTTGAGGCGGAGCGGGTGGAGATATTCCTGGACGACGAGCTCGGTGAGGGGATGCTCGCCATAGCCTTCTTCGACGAGGGGAACAAAGAGGGGGCAGGAAATGGCGGTGAGGTCGGCGTGGGGCAATCTTTGTTGGATTTGTTGCTGATAAACACCGGAAGCGATGGTGGCGCGAGTGCCCAAGATGGCAATGCAGCCGGCGTGAGAGGTTTTGACGACTTGCTCAATGCCCGATTGGATGACGCCGACGACGGGGACGGGACAGCTTTTTTGGAGCTGCTCGAAGGCCACCGAGCAGACGGTGTTGCAGGCGACGACGAGGAGCTTGATGCCTTGGTCGATGAGGAAAGAAGAGCTTTCCAAGGAGTAGCGGATGATGGTCTCGGCGCTTTTGCTTCCATAGGGAAGACGCGCGGTGTCTCCAAAATAGATGATATTTTCATGGGGCAGGACATGGTGGATGGCGCGCATGACGGTGAGTCCGCCAAACCCTGAATCAAAAATTCCGATGCTGGCTTCCGGGAGCATAGACACCCTCTTAAGGCACTTGTATTTCTTTTCCGACGATGATCCGATCGCTCTCGAGATGGTTCAGCCTTTTTAGCTCCTCGACGGTAGTCGAATATTTGCGGGCGATCTTTTCTAGGGAATCCCCTGGCTGGATCCGATAGGTGCTTGTGCCGGCAGGGGCTGCGGGTTTGGGCGCTAAGCTTTTGGAAATGGAGGAGAGGGTTGTTTTTAACTTGGCGAGCTCGTCAAAGCGCTGGTCCAAGTCGCGGCACTTCTCCTTGTATTCGGAAAGGGTCTCGGCAGTCTGCCCCGTCAGATGGTTGATCTGGCGCAGATCTGCTAGGGTCCGTTCGTGAGCCTTCTCGAGCTGTAAAATCTTTTTCTCCAACGCTGCCACTTGCTGGGAAATGTGGTCGGCCTCTTTGGTGTGGCTCACTTTTTCTTCTAGGAGTCGGAGTTCGACTTGCGTGGCGTTGAGGGCATGTTTGACGTCGCCGAGCTCGATGCGTACTTCTTCAAGCGCCCATTCTCCTTTGGCGGAGTCGCTGTTAAAAGAGGCCATCCGGGAGTTCGAACAGCCGCTGATCAGGAGGAGAATGGGAATTGCATACCGTCGCATGGATTACTCTTTGCGATAGATTTTGAACTCAGCTCTGCGGTTTTTCGACCAGGCTTCCGGGTTGTGGCCCAGAACGGCAGGTTTTTCTTTCCCATAGGAAACGGTGTGGATCCGTTCCGGATCGACGCCCTGTTTGACGAGGAGGGAGCGGACGTAGTTGGCACGTCTAGAACCCAAGGCGAGGTTGTAAGCTTCTGCAGCTCTCTCGTCGCAGTTGCCCGTCACATAAATGTAGGTATCGGGATGCCCTTTGAGGTACTGGGCCACGCTTTCCACGATCTGCTGGTACTCTTGTCCGCGGAGTACGTAATCATCGGTGTTGAAGTACACGGTGCGGAACACGTTGGCCAGCTCGCCGCTCGGATTTCTAAAATGGTCGATGCCGGGAAGGCCGCTGCCCGCCTCGCCGGGAGCAAATTTAGGCTGGGCTGCCACGATCTCGGCGCCACCGCCTTTGAGGTCATCATCTTGAAGGGGGATGAAGCTATCGTCTTCCGGCCCAGAAAAATCTTCCATACTCTCTGCGAGCTGCCCTTCGTTGTCTGTTCCCCAAACGGAGCGTACATTTTTGTACATGTATCTGCCGGTGGTATTGTCATCATCCCATGCGCCGCCTGTTTTCTTTTGGCAGCCCGCGAAGACGAGGGATGCTAGGGTGATGAGTTGTAGTGATCTTTTCATAATTGACTCCATGTGGGATAATGTTTTTTTCCGCCGCCACTCGTAATTTTTACGGCATCGGGTTGATTTAAATTTACTAAAAATATTTCGGAAGAAGAGGCATCGGTAGAATTAAATACCAAATGCAGGCTGTCGCTCGCCCAACAAGGGTTTTCCTTATTTCCGGGGCCATCGGTCAGCTGCCTCTCTTCTCCGGCATTAAAGTCATAAATCCATATTTGCCGTACTCCCTTCGTTTTAGCACTATAGGCTAATTTAGTGCCATCAGGAGACCACGCAGGACAGGAACTTTCTGAATTTTTCTTTGTAATGAGGGTGGCATCCGCCCGTTGTTTGGTAACGGCGGTCGGGATGACGTAGATGCGGGGAGAGCCGTCCTTATCGGACACAAAAGCGATTTGCGAGCCGCTGGGATTAAATGTGGGGGAAGCTTGGGTGGACCTGGGGTAGGAGAAGAGCTGCACGGGCTTTCCCATCTCGCCGCTCTCGGGATTAATGGACTGAATGAAGAGGTCGGTCCTGCCGGCGGCATCGCAGATAAATGCAATCTTATTGCGCTGGGGAGAGACGGCGGGAAGGAGCTGATTGCCCCTCAAGTCGACGACACGACGCCCTTTTCCTTCATCCAATGAAGCGAGATAAATTTTCGGCTGGCCCAATTTGTAGGAGACATAAACAAAACGGCGGCTTTCATGACCGGGCTTTGAAGGGATAAAGGCGGGTGAGACACAGTAGCTCTTTTCTTGGGTGACTTGGGTCAAGTTGCCGCCATCCCAATCGGACTCCCAAATTTCAGAGACCCAGGTATTGTTCTGCTGCGACTGGATCGCAAAGAGCAGCTTACTTGCCGCGATCCCCTGCGCGTTAAACCAATGCTTGAGGAGAGCATCGGTCGCTTTGTGGACCTGGCGGCGGTCGATCGAGAGCGACCCGCTTAAAAGGATTTCTTTAATTTGTCTGTTCCCCGCTCCCTGAAGTGCCGTGAGGGTTAGTTTTTTTCCTTTAACGGTCCCGGAGACTGTATAGGCTGCGCGCATCTCGGCAGAGACGGGGACCATGTAACCGCTGTAGCTGACATCGAAGCGAAGGATCCCGTCTAATTGTTTTAGATAGGCGGCGGAAACGCTATTGTCGGAGGTCGTGAAGGGAAGCAGTTGAACGGGGGCCAGCCGATTTTCGGTCGCGAGCTGGACCCGGATTTCGGGAATCTCTTGGGCGTACCCGCATAGGGCGGCAAGTGAAAAGATAATCAAAAGAGTGATGCTTCTCATATTATGCCTCATTGCAGAAGGTCAGCACAAAGGTGCGTATATTTTTATCATAGGTCGGCAGCACTAACAGCGGCAGACTCTTTTCTAAATAACTCTTATTTTTTGGAACTTTGGGCTTCCAATACTTTCACGCTTGCCACACTTCCATCAGGGCGCACGGTGATCTCCATCTTCACTTCCCCAAATTCGGGAAGGTGGAGGGCTTCGTGCAAAAAACTCACGAGCTCCATTTGGTATTCTGTCTCCTTGGAATCTAAATTGTCAAGGCGATCTATCTGAAGTGAGTGGCCGAATTTTGGCACATCGGCGCTTTTTTTCCCAGAAAACTTATTGGGTTTGCTCTCAATCTTGGTCAAACTGGCCTCCAGTTCCTCAAGCAAATGCTGAGGAACCGGCTCCGCTTTTTTCGGGGCTGCGGGTTTTTTGGAAGGCTGAGTGACGGCGACTGTAGCGGTGTTTTTGGGAGGAGGCGCTTTTTGGGGGCTCGGTGTTTTTGCTGGGGCAGCAGCCGGCGCCGACGTAGTTTTTTTTGGTGAGGCTTTCACGGTCTCCTTGCCGCCGGTTGTCTTGTGGGCAGAAGAGGGAGCTTTAGGGCGCGGGGCGGCGGCGAGGACCGTCCTGATGACCACTGGTTTTTTATTCCATGGCATATTAGGGCGATCATAGGAGAGAACCATCAGCGCGAGCAGAGCGGCGTGGACAGCAATGACAATTCCCCAAATCCTAACCATAGGTATATCAACTAGGTTTTAACACCACGTCCATCTGTTCAAAGCCCGACTCCTCTACAGCATTTTTTACCGCTTGGTAGGTGCCGAAGAAGGCTTTTTTATCTTGGAATACTTGAGGGATGCCCCGAGGATTTTGCCGTTTGGCCACTTTGAGGAGAGCAACCAGCTCTTTCATATTCACCTTCTTTCCATTCAGGCTCACGGTGTTATCGTCGAACACATGGAGGCTGAGCGCTCCTTTGTCGGTTGGCGCAGGGAGGTCTTTCCCCTTATGCTCCGCTCCCATGGCAAGCTGGATCCGATCGATCTCGAGCATGGGCGCCACGAGGATGAACATGATGAGAACGACAAAGACGACGTCGATGAGCGGGGTCAAATTGATGACGGGCTCTTCAATCGATTCAGGATGAATTTTTCTTCTAGCAGACATCGGCTTTCTTGTATTGGAGTTCAATGGTGGATAACATTTGGTAGCAGAAATCTTCCATATCAAACGAGAGGTCCCGCGCCGAGTTTTTCAGATAGCTATGGGCTATGAGCGCCGGGATAGCGATGACAAGACCGAGCACGGTCGTCGCAAGCGCTGTCGAGAGTCCGCCCAAGATCACCGCGTTGGAATTCGATCCTGCGCCAGCATGCAGATCGGCAAAGGTGACGAGGATCCCCCATACCGTTCCGAGCAGCCCCAAAAAGGGGGCCAGCGTCACAATGGTCGAGAGGATGAAAAGATTTTTTTCGAGGAGCTTCGCTTGGTAAGAGGCTGTAGTTAGCGCCTGATTTTCGACAAGTTCGATATCTGAGGCGGAGAGATAGACCGCCGGGGCGTTTTTTTGTTTCGAGGAAAAATAGTGATTTTTGTTCAAGATCTCTAAGGTTTTCTCCTTGGTCGACAGGAAAATTTCTCCAAAGGGATGAGGCAGTTGTTTGGAGTGGGGCTGGGGCAGCGCTGTGAGCTCGAGAGAGAGCAGCGATTGTTTATTTTCTTCAACTGCCGAGCGAAAATCCCAGGCAACTTTTTTTACTTTTTTTGTGACCCACACTCTGTGCAGGAGAACGGCCCAGCAAATGATCGAGAGCGCGTAGAGCCCGATGAAAATCAATTTTCCAAAAAAGTCCGATTGAGAATAAGCTGAAAAGAAAACGCCCATAGACGCTAGCACAATGCCCATAAAAATCCTCAGGATGTACTGGTTGTTGCTGTCTTTATACCGAAGATGCCTCATATCTGCAATAGCCGAGTGGAATTTTATGGGGAAGATTCAACGCAAAGACGCTAAGCCGCAAAGGCGCAATGAGAAATCCGAAATTCTTTTGCGTCTCCGCGTCTTTGCGTCTTTGCGTTTAATTGTTTCTAATGTGTAACTTGCAAGGAACATCATGTTTATTGATACTCACGCCCACCTCACTTCAGAAAAGATCGGAGACCAGCTTGAGGGTATGCTCCTGCGCGCTAAAGAAAAAAAAATCGGCAAGATCCTTAACATCTGCACCAACCTCTCCACTTTTGAAAAAGGCCTCGCACTGTCTCTTAGAGAACCGTGGATCTTTAATGCGGCGGCGACCACTCCCCACGATGTGGAAAAAGAGGGAGAGCTCTTTTTTCCTTTTGTCGAACGCTCGGCAAAGAGAGGAGAACTCGCCGCAATCGGCGAAACGGGCCTCGACTACCACTACGAGCACTCTCCCAAAAAGCTGCAGCAGGAATTTTTAATCCGCTATTTCGAGCTGGCCATCGCCTGCCGTCTTCCTCTCGTCATCCATTGCCGCGATGCGTTTGCAGACCTGATCTCGATGATCGACCAGTATTACGCCCATCAGCCGGGAGTCTTACATTGCTTTACGGGAACTTTGGCGGAAGCGAAGCAGCTAATAGACCGAGGGTGGATGCTCTCTTTCAGCGGGATTATCACGTTCAAAAATTCGGAGGCGCTCCGCGAGGTGGCCGCCTGGGCGCCGCTTGACCGGATCGTTGTTGAGACCGACACTCCCTATCTGGCGCCGCAGGGCCATCGGGGAAAAATTAACGAGCCAAGCTTTGTGATCGAGACCGCGGAAGCGATCGCCCGCCTCAAGGGTTTATCTTTGGAAAAGATCGCTCAAATCACCACAGATAACGCTTGTAAATTGTTTTTGAAAATGTCATAAAGAGACCTTATGAATACGACTGCCCTGCCTTCCGCCTTCGTTTGGAGAAGAGTCCACTCTTTAATGGGGCTGTGGCTCGTTTTATTTTTGATGGAGCATCTGCTCACCAATTCCCAAGCCGCTCTGCTTCTTGGGGAAAATGGCAAAATGTTCGTCCGGATGGTCAATGCCCTGCATAACCTTCCGTTCTTGCCGGTGATTGAAATTGTTCTCCTTGGGGTTCCCTTCGCCGTACATATGGTATGGGGGATCCAGCGGCTCTTCACGGCGAAATCCAACTCAAAAAAATCGGACGGCAGCACGCCGGACATGAGAGGCTATGGACGGAACCATGCCTATACTTGGCAGCGGATCTCTTCGTGGATCTTGCTCTTCGGGATCATCGGCCACGTCGTCCAGTTCCGCTTTCTCGACCTTCCCGTGCAGCTCAACCAAGGGAAGGAATCGTTCTTTTTTATTCGCTTGGAGATGGACCGCGGCCTTTATACGGTGGCCGAGCGGCTGGGAGCGACTCTTTATGACCGCGCCGCGGTGGCGGAGCAACAAAAATTGCTGGGCGAGCGTTCCTCGGAAACCGCCCTTCTCAACACAGCCAACATGGTCCCGGTAGAAGGAAAATACGACGAGCAAAATGCCTTGCTCCTCCTGTCGGCGCAAAATTTTGAACAAAAACAGGCCTGGGTCGATGCGCTTTCAAAACTCTCTTTAAAAGATAACGAAGTGATCGCTGAAACCAAAGATTTTGGAACGGCCTCTCTCCTAACCGTCCGCGACACTTTTAAGAGCCCGCTCTATGTAGGACTCTACACCATCTTTGTTTTAGCTGCCTGTTTCCACGGCTTTAATGGACTCTGGACTGCCTTGATCACTTGGGGAGTCGTCCTCAAGGTCTCCGCGCAGAGGGCCATGCTTAAAGGAGCGTGGGCGCTGATGGCGATTGTGACGTTCTTAGGGCTTGCCGCTATCTGGGGAACTTACTGGCTAAATTTAAAACATTAAGGGTGGAGATGGCGACAAAAAAAGTGATCGTAGTCGGCGGCGGCCTTGCGGGACTCTCAGCCGCAATGAAGCTTGCCGAGAAGGGATGCTTTGTCAAGCTCGTCTCCGTCACCAAGGTCAAACGGTCCCACTCGGTCTGCGCTCAAGGCGGCATCAATGCGGCCATGAATCTCAAGGGTGAAGATGATTCCCCGCTCATCCACGCGTACGACACCATTAAGGGGGGAGATTTTTTAGCTGACCAGCCCCCTGTCTTAGAAATGTGCCTCGCAGCCCCTGCGATTATCCGGATGCTCGACCGCTTCGGCTGTCCGTTCAACCGGACGTTGGAGGGGAACCTCGACTTTCGTCGTTTTGGCGGCACCCTCTACAACCGGACCGCATTCTGCGGGGCTTCCACTGGGCAGCAGCTGCTCTACTCCCTCGACGAACAAGTGCGCCGCTATGAAGCGAAAGGGCTTGTTGAAAAATTTGAAAACCATGAGTTCATGCGCCTTGTCCTGGATGATGAGGGGCGCGCCCGCGGCATCATTTACATGGACCTCTTCAACATGAAGCTCGAGGTGATGAAGGGCGATGCTGTTGTGTTTGGCACCGGCGGCCCCGGCTTGATCTTTAAGAAATCGACCAACTCCACCTTCTGCACAGGAGCTGCGAACGGCAGGCTCTACATGCAAGGAATGTATTATGCCAACGGGGAGTTCATTCAGATCCACCCCACCGCCATTCCGGGCAATGACAAGCTGCGCCTCATCTCTGAATCTTCCCGCGGCGAAGGAGGAAGGATCTGGGTTTACGGGGATGCTACAAAATCCATTACCACTCCCGAAGGCAAAACGATCCCTTGCGGCCGCACTGACGAGCCCTGGTATTTCCTCGAAGAACTCTACCCCGCATTTGGAAACTTAGTCCCCCGCGACATCGCCTCCCGAGAAATTCTGCGCATCATTGAACTGGGCCTGGGTGTTAACGGAGAATCTCAAGTCTATCTCGATGTGACTCATCTCTCAAAAGATCAGCAGCATAAAATTGAGTCGGTCCTCGACATCTACCGCAAGTTTACAGGAGAAGATCCGCACAAAGTTCCGATGAAGATTTTTCCGGCGGTCCATTACTCTATGGGCGGCGCCTGGGCCGACTGGCCGGCCGCCGACGACCCCGACCGCTGGACCCGCTACCGCCACATGACGAATCTTCCCGGCTGCTTCAATATCGGCGAGTCTGAGTCGGGCTACCACGGCGCGAACCGCCTCGGCGCCAACTCCCTCATTTCCTGCATCTTCAGCGGCCTTGTCGCCGGGGTCGAGATCCCCCGCTATATTGACAGCCTCTCCTCAAGTTTTGAAACCGCCCCGCCAAATATTTATTTGGAAGCTCTTGCAAAAGAAGAGGCGTTCAAACATGATCTGCTCACAAGGGAGGGGCCTGAAAATGTGCACCGTTTGCACGATGAGCTCGCCGAGGTGATGGTGGCGAACGTGACGACGAAGCGCAACAACAAAGATCTGCAGTACACCATGGACAAGATCAAAGAAATTCGGGAGCGGTACAAAAACATCTCTCTCGATGACCGCGGCTCGACGCTCAATCAAACGTATACTTTTGCCAATCAGTTCGCGCCGATGCTCGAGCTCGCTCTCGTGATGACCAAAGGGGCGCTGCTCCGCAACGAGTTCCGCGGCTCCCACTACAAACCTGAATTTCCCGAGCGGGATGATGAACATTGGCTCAAAACGACGATGGCCCGCTACGAACCCGAAGAGCCCGATATCTTCTATCGCCCAATCGACCTCCGCCATCTCAAGCCGGTCAAGCGCGATTACGCAAAGGCAAAAAAAATTAAACCGACCCTAGAGCACATTCCAACCAACATTCAACTCCCCATATAGGCAAACCGATGACGTGCACGCTGAGAATTTTTCGCGGAGAACAAGGAAAGCAGTACTGGGAAGAGTTTGAAGTGCATCTGTCGCCGCACCTCAACATCATTGCCGCCCTCATGGGGATTCAAGAGAGGCCGATCAATAAAAAACAGAAGAAGGTCGCTCCCGTCGTCTGGGAACAAGGTTGCCTCGAAGAGGTGTGCGGTTCGTGCAGCATGCTCATCAACGGGCGCCCCAGACAAGCCTGCACGGCGCTCATCGACAACCTGATCCAAGCGAGCGGTAGCACGACGATCACCTTGGCCCCCTTAAGTAAATTTCCGCTCATGCGCGATCTCGTCGTCAATCGGGACAGCATGTTTGAAAACTTAAAAAAAGTCCGAGCGTGGATCGACGTTGACGATTCCTACGACCGCGGCTTCGGCCCCAAAATTTCTCCGCAGGTCCAAGAGGCGATGTACATCCTCTCCACCTGCATGACGTGCGGCTGCTGCACCGAAGCGTGTCCGCAGGTCAATGCCCATTCCACGTTCATGGGCCCCGCTCCCATTTCGCAAGTGCGCCTCTTCAACGCCAATCCCACGGGCAAGCTCCAAGCCGAAACCCGGCTGCGCCCCCTCATGCAAAAAGAGGGCCTCAGCGGCTGCGGCAACGCGCAAAACTGCGCGAAGGTGTGTCCGAAAAATATTCCGCTCACCGAGTCGATCGCCGTCATGGGCAGAGAGCTGGGCAAGCAAGCGCTCAAAGACTTAAGCCGTCCTTCGGATGCCTGATATGAGTGATGTCTTGCCATCATATTTTTAAAAAATCATTAGAAAATCTTTTACTCCCATGTTAGAATGTTTCTCATGTTGACAGAAGAACATAGAAAAGAAGCCTTAAGTCGCGCTTATGTACAAGCAGTAGGAGCTAAAGCTGGGGTGATTGTTGGAATCAAAGACCGCGGTTACGATTATGGCATTGATGGATCTTTTCATGAGGTATCACTGATGAATGGGCGTAGAACTGAAACGGGGATCGCACTTGATTTTCAACTGAAAGCCACAACTTGCATTGACACTAGAGAGGAGTTTATCTATTACTCCCTAGATGCAGATACTATAAATTTACTGGCTTCCCGAACTAAACGCGCTAATGTGTCTCCAGCAATTTTGATAGTCCTTTCTTTACCTTCTCAACCGGATGAATGGATCCAATTGTCAGAGAAGGAGCTCATCCTTAGAAATTGTTGCTATTGGACTTTTATTTCTTCGTTAACAAACAATCTATATTCTGCTACGGTGAAGATACCAAGATCTCAGCTTTTTACACCCGAAGCATTGCATGATTTGCTAGAAAAAATTTCTAATAGGACGTTAGTATGAATTTAGATAGTTTTGCTATTGAAAATAGAAATCAATTTAGTTCTGCGTCCCTGCTTGACGCTTTGAAACGTTTTCTTAAATTGAAAAATTGGTACCTTGCAGATGTCAGTGAGACTTCTTTAGTTTACGAAGGACATGTCGATGATGAAAACCGTCCCATTCGATTACTTCTTCCTACAAGTGTGGAATTTGACGATACATCGAGGTTGATCTTCAAAGTTGTCAACCTACTATCTGTCATTGAACGATGCTCTGTTGATAGCATGCGTGAGACAATCTTGAATTTTGGATGTGACTTCCTACGCCCTCGCATTTTCACTCCCCCGAATATTTCCAATATTTCCTTAGGTTTGGCAAAAAAAGTGATTAATGATCTTTACGGCTTGGTGTATGACTCCGCGTGCCTTGAAGAAGATACTCAGCCATTCTTTGCAAAAAGGAGGAATATTGGGAAGTTATATGCTGAACGTTGTCGTTTTGGGCAGACATTCCGGGGAAGTTTTGGCTTAACAATTGAAATGCCCATTTCACCATCCTCTTCTGAAAATATAGAACAAATGCCCTTTGAACGTCGGATTATGATCCGCATTGCACGTGGTTTATTAGCGATACGCAAATCAAGTCAAGAGGCTGACGTTTCGATTTTAACCAATGATTATAAGCAGGGATTTAACGCCAACCTCTATGAAACCATGCAAGATTTAATGCAATCACTGCAAGATTACCAGATCGAGTTTGCATTTGCATGGTCTCCGGAATACATCCTTCCCCAAGAGCTAACAAATATGTCCTTGATTCGATTGATGCCTTCTTCAGTGTTACCTTTTCTTGAAAGTGCCGCTAAATCACTTCGTAGAAGTTCGGAATCTCAGGATACTACAATATCGGGGAAAATCATTCAGCTACGAGGCGATGGAAAAATAGGAGAAGAGGAATCGGAGGATCTAGACGCTTCAGGCAATGGAAACAGAATGATTGTTGTCGAATGGGAAACTGAAAAGGGCAAGCCCTGTCTTATCCGCGCAGCGTTATCTCAAGAAGACTATAGAGCTGCCTGTGATGCACATCGAGATGGAAAATCAATATCTATAAAGGGTAAGCCGGAAAAACCGGGTAAGCAGCTGATCC
>Ga0207105_1050_pt2 | contig 24530 bp, 14 predicted proteins | sample Alteio_BWMinHeat_77_FD_153569 | JGI IMG/M metagenome (GOLD analysis project Ga0207105, IMG submission 153569) | Enriched cells from forest soil in Barre Woods Harvard Forest LTER site, Petersham, Massachusetts, United States -... | ecosystem: Environmental > Terrestrial > Soil > Temperate forest >... | reverse complement strand
ATTCAAATGGCGCCGCTGCAGCAATTCTCTGCGACATCGGCGCCACCGGGAGTTTCAACCGCAGACGCGGCTCAATAATTGAACTTCAGGGCCAATTGCAAAACTCGAGGCGCATTCTGCTGGCTGTTGACGGTTCCGAAGGTGGGATTTCCGGCGCTGTCGAGCGGTGCGTTGAGGCTGGTGTTCGGAACGCCGAATTGCACATTGTTGAAGAGGTTGAATGCTTCGGCGCGGAACTCGAAGAATCGCGATTCCCCGAGTCCCACGTGGAAGGTCCTGAACAGGGACATGTCGAGATTGAAATACGCCGCCGACGTATACGGGTTGGTCTTTTCGTTGCCGTAGGTATACGCCGCCGGCACGGCGAAGGCGCTGGGGTTCAACACTTGAACCTCGGTGGGATTCATGGGGATATTGGTCTTCGGGTTACCCACCACGTCAACACGTTCCTGGAGGCAGCAGCCGATGTTCTCAGCGTCGCTACCGGTCGTAACCACATATGGCAGCCCTGAACTGATCTGGCCAATGCCGTTGAGAGCCCATCCGCCAGCCAAACTGGCAACCACTTTGTTGGAAGAGTTAGTGTATGGCGACTGCAGCGTAAATGCCGCCGAGAACGCGTTCAACTGGTTGAGGTCGGAGGTGCCGTAGTCGCCGCGCCGGTTGTACGGGTTGGTCGAATTACAGTTCGCCCCGATCCCGCACACGTCGTCGTCGGAATGCGCCAGGGTGTAGGCGACCAGGAAGGTTATGCCATGGCTGGTACGCTTGTTGACGGTGATCTGCATGGCGTTGTACCGGCTTTCGCCGACGCTCTGGTCGAACCATTGCTGCAGCATGTAAGGGTAGGGCCGCCGGGATTGAACGTCGCCCGGTCCGGGCTGCGGGGTGTTCAGCGTCGGACCCCAGTCCAGGTGCCTCCCGACCGAACCAACGTAGTTCGCGTCGATGACTATATTCGCAGGCAACTCCCGCTGCACGCCGATGTTCCACTGATCCATGTAAGGAGTCCTGAACTTCGGATCGACCATCCACTGGCTGACCTGGCTGAAGTCGTTGATGGGATAAACCAGCCCTCCTCCTCCGCCGAGGCTCAGCGGATCGGCTGTGTTCGCCGTTTGAGTATTGAGGTTCAAGCCGTTGTTCTGAATGGTGTTGACCGCCGGCCAGTTGCCGCCGAAGTTTTGTGAGAGCTGAACGATCGCGGACCACGCATCGTAGAACCGGCTGTAACTGCCGCGAAGGACTGTTTTGTCCCCGAGGCGGTAGGCCAAGCCAAGGCGGCCGGCCCAGTCGCCAAACGAGTTTTGGATCACGCGGAGAGACGGGCTGACGTAAGCGTTCGGAGGAAGCCCGCCCGGAGCTGGCGTGCTCGACGCCGTATAGATCCCCGTCGGAATGCACGGCGCGCCTTGCGTTGCCGAGCAGTTGGGCGGAAGTGCGTTGAGCTGATACTGGCCGGTGATGGGATTGGCATTGCCGGTGTAATAGTTCCCCGCGCCTCCCACGTGGGATCCGTAGATCGGCGTCCATATGAGGTCCTGGCGGTAACCCACGTTGACAGTAAGACGGCTCGTCGCTTTGAACTGATCCTGAACGAACAGCCCATCGGTCCAGCCGCCACTGGCATACTCGCGGATATTGCGGTAGCCGGCGCTTGCTGGATTGCCGACCAGCAGAGATGCCCAGGCGTTTCCTCCTACGCCCTGCTGGGCCCCAAGGCCCGCGGTCTGTTGGGCTGCAAAGCCCTCGTTGGAGTAGGCGATCGGCGAGAGGAAGTTATTGCTCTGGAAATCGCCCCCGGCTTTGATCGTGTGCCTGCCCAGGATCTTGGTGAACGTGCCACCGAACTCCCAGTTATCGGCCAGCCCGGTTTGCTGCAACTGCGAGCCGCTTAGCCCCAAGTACCCGTTCGCAGTGTATTGCGGCGCCCAAAGCGTGTTGTTCAGGGTCAGGAAGGTGGTCGGCATCCCGTTGGTCTGCAACTGGCTTATGAACGACGGGGTATCCGAGGGATAGATGGTCTCCGTGATCGTGACTCCATAGTTTCTTCCGAAGTAGACGTCGGAGAAAGTTCTCGGGTTATAGGTGTGAGTCCAATGTCCAACATAGTTGTGGCCCCAAACGTGGATCGCGTTGGTGCCGATCACGTTGGTTACGTTCGACACATTCTGGTTGAACTGGCTGTAGCGGAATGAGATCTGGTCGTTGTTGCCGAAGTTCTGATCGCCTCGGGCGGTTCCCGTATCCTGGTCGGTCTGCTGAGGCTGAGAAACGTAGATGTTGTTCCCATTAATCAACTCGCCGGCGTGCGGGAGGAGATTCTGGTACATCAACGAGATCGGATCGAAGCGGCTGGTCGGGATACAGTTGGTGGTGGTGGGGCAATTCGTCAAGGATGCGTTCGGTTCGTTGTATTCCTCGGTGAACGTTTCGCGCGTGTACGAGCTGCCGCTGGGCTTCGTCGTTGTCGGATCGTAGATGTCTACGCCCAGCGCGCTGAAATCGCCGTTGCGCATCGCATCGGTCGGTCCGAGCGCTCCGCCTTTATTGGCATTGCGGTAGCGGTAGCCTTCCCAGGCGGCGTAGAAGAAGGTGCGATTCTTGCCGTTGTAAAGGTGAGGAATCGAGACAGGGCCTCCAACAGAAGCGCCATACTGGTTCTGCTTTAGCGGCGGCTTGCCCACGTTGAAGTAGCCCGTCGCATCCATATCGTAGTTGCGCAGGAACTCCCAAAGGGCGCCGTGGTAGTGGTTGGTCCCGGATTTGGTCACCACGCTCACGATGCCTCCGGCGGCGCTACCATACTCGGCAAGGTCGTTGTGACCCTGAGTCTTGAACTCTTGAATAGCATCGATAATCGGCGAGTAGTTGTACATACCCAGCATGGTGTTTAGGTCGTTGACGCCGTCAAGCATGAAATAGTTGCTACGGTTGCGAGCGCCGTTGATGGCCGGGAACGTGAAGCTTCCTAGCGAGTTGCCGGCCCAACCGCCGCCTCCGTTCGCGCTCTGGTCACGATTGATGTTTGCGACACCCGCCGTGATCGTGAGCAGCTGGGTGAAGTTGCGGCCATTCAAAGGCAGGTCTTTGACTTCCTGCGGCTCAACGACCGTACCCAGTTCCGAAGTTGCCGTCTCTAGCACTGCACCTTCGGCGTTTACGGTCACGTTCTCCTGCGCTGCGCCGACCTTCAATTGAAAGTCAAACGTAGCGGTCTGGCTCACTTCGAGGGTCGTCTCGGGTTGCGTGATTGTCGTAAAGCCTGAGGCTGAAACCCGCATCGTATATGCACCGGGCACAACGGTTGGAAAAGCATAGATTCCGTCGGTGTTGGTGGTAGTTGTCCTCACGACAGCCGTGTTGACGTTCGTGAGTTGAACCTGGGCATTCGCCACCGCAGCCCCCGTCGGATCCTTGACGACGCCGTTGATACTGGCTGTTGCCTGTTGCGCCACCGCGGCCGGGGACATCAACCCGCCGATGCTCACAACCAGCAAAAGCATAGTAGGAAACCAGCGATTATTCCGGTGCTCTCCTGCGAAGATTGCCATACTGTCTCCTTAAAAGCTGCTCCACCAACACATCAAGAAAATGAGGAAATATCTCGCGAGCTCGGCGTGACGGCGCGAGGCTCGCTTCTCTTTCCTTCAGAGATCGCGAACTTTACCGTTAACTATCTTGGCGAAAAAGCTGCGAAAGCAACACATCCGAAAAAAAAAGAGCGATCAACCCAGATTTGAAACAGGGAATCGAAACTTCGTCGTATCTACTTCGTACGACTACTTTATCGTTAACGTTGGGCATTTTAGGCCGTCAATTCTACGAATGTCAAGGCGGAATCCGGGCCGGCGGTCTGTCCCGTCCTCGATGATCGCCATCCATCGATCCGACTTCACCGGATATGTCAACTCGATGCAACAAGATGTTGCTGAACGAACACCTGACGCCAGTCGCAGCCCGGTATGGGCGATGCGATCGCGAGTTTTCCTCGCCAAAGCTCCTGCCTTGATTTACCCCCTTATGATCAGCAATACATGAGTATTGCTGATCGATTCCGATCCATCTACGACTTCGGTCCTGAGCGCAGGACAGCCGCAGACCATTGCCTCTGTCCGCGTGTACGCGGGCGCGGATGCGGACTTCACCTTATTTACCGACGACGGGACAACCTATGCATACGAAAAAGGCGGCGGGTCGATTACGAAATTGCATTGGGACGAAGCACACGAGAAATTGACGCACGAGGGTGCCGCCGCGTGGAGCGGACTGGACGCCTCAATCGTCGATGTGATTCATTGAGTGGATACCATCGCGACCGGCGTGCGTTACCGGCTCGAATCGCGAGCCCGTGGGGCTGGTCGAAATATCTGACTAGCTTCGTTTCCAATGCGAATTCCGCGTTTTGTTCGACCGTCCGGCTGGCGATCCACTGACTTGGTCGCGAATTGCGGTCCGAGCTATGGAGGATCCGATGAATCTTCGCGGTTCTTTGCTGCTTTTTCCCTCCGCGAGTATCCGACCGAATGCAAAGCGACGCGCGCGCCTGAGCCGCCGCGACTTTGTTGCACTTCTCGCCGCCCTCGGCACACAAGCGTCGATTTCACGGGCCGGAATAGCGTCTGAGCGCGCGCGCGATGTCTACATCGTTCCCAATTTCCACCCGGCAAGCTGCGGTTGGCTCACGACTTTCTCGCGCGAGCGCGTCTACTGCGCCAATAGCTACATCACTCATCTCGATCGGGTGGATGCCGACTCGCATTACGCATTTGTTCTCTCAGAGATCAACAACATCGTCGCGATCCTCAACTTCCGTCCGGAGCGCTTTGCTGATCTTAAGAAGCGAGTAGCAGAAAAGCGGGTCGAGTTGGTAAATGGCATGTTCCTGGAACCCACCGTCAATCTCTCGGGTGGAGAGGCGCTGGTTCGAATGGGCGTGCTTGGCTTGCGCTGGTACGAGCAGGTTTTTGGTCTTCGCCCCCGCTATGCCTGGACCATCGACGTATGCGGCACTCACGAACAGATGGCTCAGATAGCCTCAGGACTTGGCCTCGATGCCATGGTCTACACTCGCAAGAATCCCACCGGGAAATCCATCTACTGGTCGGTGTCACCGGACGGGTCCAAAATTCTGACTCTCAGTCCCGGTCACTACAGTGAAGCCGGCGCAATCTTTTCAAGCAAAACAGAACTGAGCTCCGGCCAACTTCATGAGCTGGACAATTTCTTCGATAGCAAGGAGAAGATCACTCCCGAGGGAGCGCCGATTCTTGTTCTCGGCGGCGGTGACGATTACTCCTGCGCGCCCGAAGTCAAGAAGTACCCGTCAAAATTGCTGGATCAGTGGCAGGGCCTCAGTTCACACAACCGCATTCGCTTCACTACGATCAGCGACTACGTTGACGCTGTTCTGCCCCGCATCCGCTCCGGACAGATTGCGATCCCAACTAACCACGCAGGCACGGCCTATGACTTCGACGCATTCTGGATCGAGAATCCCGAGGTAAAGACCCGCTACCGCCGCAGCGAACAGGCGCTGCAAGCCGCTGAGATGCTCTCGGCGGTCGCCAGCCTGCGCGGGACCTTCCCGTATCCTTACACCGACACCTATCACGCCTGGATTCTGATGTGCCTCAATATGGATCGAAACACGTTGTGGGGCTCGGCTGGCGGCATGGTTTTTGTCAGCGGCACTTCCTGGGATGTCCGGGACCGGTTTGATTGGGTCGCCAAAACCACCGCGCGGCTGCTCGACGGGGCAGGCACGTCACTGCTGAAGAAGGGCGAAGGACTCGGCATCTTCAACTCTCTCAACTGGCAACGAACGGATCCTATCGCTCTGGCCCTGCCTGCCGGCACCACCATCGAGGGGATCGACTGCGAAGCGCTGCCCGACGGGTCAGTCCTCTGTACTCCGTCATTGCCGCCATTCAGCGTCGGCGCCCACAAGCTCTCCAACAAGCCGCCCACCACTCCTGAGCCCGTCGACCCAGCTGCGGCAATCGAAACGGAATACTACTCAGCACGCATCGACCTGAAAACCGGCGCCCTTGCCAGCCTGCGCCTCAAGCCCTCGGGCCGTGAGCTGCTGGCCGGCCCAGCCAACGTCCTGGTTGCTGAAAGGCCCACAAAGGAAGAACGCGATCCGGGAGACTTCATGCCGCCGCGTCCGGGGCGCACAAGCGTTGCCACTTCGAGCGATAGCGAATCCATTGTTCGCATTCTTCGCGGTCCGGTGGCCACAACGCTGGAAGCCGCGGGAACTTTCTGCGGGTCGGCGCTGCACCGCTGCGTACGTTTTTATCAAGCTTATCCGCGCATTGACTTCGAGACCGAACTCAACGATGTTCCCAATTACACTGTCGTCGTCGCGGAATTCCCGTTGGCTGAAAATGTCACCGAAATTCGACGCGGCATCCCGTACGGATTTGCTTACAGCAGTTGGTCCGGGCCGGAGCGCGATTTGCCCGGCTGGAACCGGGGAATCGTCCCCGCCGTCCGCTGGATGGACTTTCAACTGGCGGGAGGCGGAGGCGTTGCGCTGTTCGACCGCGGCCTGACCGGACGGGAAATCAATGGCAATACTCCCATTATTTACCTCCTCAACGCGGAGGACGAGTACCACAAATTCCCTAATGAATGGACGACCGGCAAGGGGCGCCATGTGTTGCCCTATGCGTTGTGTCCGCATGCGGCCGCATGGGCTCAGGCTGCGATCCCACGCGCGGCCTGGGAGTATAACCAGCCACCCATTGTTCTGGCGAATGCCGCGCCAGCGCCCTTTGCCTCTTACCTTGAGACATCGGAGAACATCGTCGTCGAAGCTGTGCGCCGTGAACAGGGTTACATAGAGTTGCGGTTTGCCGAGTGTCTGGGCCTGGCTGGCACGGCAAACGTTAAACTGAACCTGCCCCACGGCCCGGTTCGTCGAACCGATCTGGCTGGGAGAACCCAGTCTACACTTCCCGGCATGGGCACATATGCAATCCCCGTTGCACCACAGCAAATCGTCACCGTCCACTTTGAGACAGCCGAAACGCTGCCCGTGCCCGATCCTGTCACAGCTTGGGATGAGTTCGTTCCCGAGCACAAGCGTGCCGCTCTCCACGCCTATGATCCGAACGTGAAAGGGCATCCGCCCTTCGGTGGCGGCAGCACGGAATTTTAACAACCGCGATGGGCGCGCAGAGTCCATTAGCTATGGAGACAACTCTGGGCGGGAGTGTACGGGATTAGAAGACTAGTTGCTGCCCCCGGGGACAAACAGGGCGCAATCGAGAATGCATGTCATAATCGCGTGTCCGACGGTACCGTCTCCTTCTTGTCCAGTGGGACCGACTTGAAGATCACACAATCGGCGTTCCACAATCGCCTGAGTATCAACGTTGGCCAGCACTTCTCCACGATTTTTAGGAGCGCTTTCCGCGCATGCGATCCGCGAATCACGCGACTCTCTTACTGCTCCGCTCGAATCGCCTGAAGCTACTCAGACAATGCGTACTGTCCATCTACATGGAATTTGCCGGCCACACCCGAGAGTATCGAACCAGATAATCGCCGGAAACTCGCCGTAGTTGCTTAGCAACTCCTTGACCTGCGGAATCGCCTTGATTTCCAGGTACTGCGCAAGGTTGCCGTCCTGCGCAGGGTCCCAGTGGAACGTGGGTGGTTTGTGATCGCCAGTTCTGTAAGCGATGCCGGCCGGTGCTGTCCAATCCTGGTCCTGCCAGTAATAGAACCCCAGCCGGATGCCCTGTGCCCTGCACTCCGCCGCAAGCTCCTTCAAAGGATCGCGCTTGAACGGTGTCGCCTGCACGATGTTGAACCCATCCGCCTTCGAATCGAAGATGGCAAAGCCGTGGTGGTGTTCGGACGTGATGACGATATCCTTCATCTCGGCCGCCTTCGCCAGGCCCACAATAGCCGCTGCGTTGAACTGCGTGGGATTGAGATTTGGGGCAAGCGCCTTGTAGTCGGCTACGGGAATCGTGGCGCGGTTCATGATCCATTCGCCTATCCCGGGAATCTGTTTGCCGTTCCAGCCGCGTGCCGGAATCGCGTAGAGGCCCCAGTGAATGAACATGCCAAATCGCGCTTCGCGAAACCGCTTCATGCGTTCGTTCTTTTGTGCAGACGTCTCAGTTTCTTGGATGGAACAGACGGGATGCTTCTTCGACGTATCAATGTGTTTGCCTTTCACTTGGCTAATGCCGGCAGTGCTTACTGCTGTTGCCGCCATGGCACAACCTTTCGAAAACCTCTCCTGGACACCTTCATCAAACGTGTCCTCAAAAATAGAATCAGATTTCAGTTGAACCGGACTCCGCGCAGCGATTTGGAGTCCGTCCATTCAGAGAGCACGCTCAGGCGTTTCGCGGTTTCGTCCGCAGCGGCCCGCAGAAAGGCCGCGAATTCAAGTATCTGGCCCTTGGTGACGCGCACCACCGGCCCCGAAACGCTGATACCGCCGATCACCTTGTATTCACGATTGATAATCGCCACCGCGATACAGCGAGCTCCGACCACCGTTTCTTCATCGTCAAGCGCATATCCGCGACGATGAATCTTGTGCAGGTCCTTGCCGAGCTCTTTAGCGGAGCAGATGGTGTGAGGCGTTAGCCGTTCGAAGCTTGTCGCCGAAATGATCTTCCTTTGCTGCTCCGGCTGCAGGTAAGCCCAAGCGCGGTGCAATAAAGAGGTCGGCGCCGGCCAACTTCAGACACCATGCGAAAGTCGTTCTGACTTTCGAAAACGCTGAGGTAGAGAATTTCATTGCCATCCAGAACTGCGAGGTTTACGGTTTCCCCGGTTTCGCTGCGAAGTTTGTCCAGCACCTCGGCACTGGCGCGGCACAGGGTCGCCTGGTAATTGGCGCCCCTGCCAAGCTTGGCCAGCTTAGGTCCCACCATGTAGTAGCCATCGGCGTCGCGAAACACGTACCCCTCACTCTCCAAATGAGAGAGAAAGCGATACGCTGTGCTCTTATTGATCCGTGTGGAATTCGCAACCTCACGAAGCAAGAGCCCGCTAGGCGCTTGGTCGAGGCGTTCCAGGATTTGGATAACTTTGCCAACCACGCCGACCGGCGCTGACTTCGATTTTCGCGGACGTTCCAAAAGAACCGTCACCTGTTCCGCCCCCGATGCAGTGTGAAAGCGCGCGTTACGGCGATCTGGGCCCCTCGCGCGTTTCAGTGGATTCCAGTTCGCCGCGCAATATGGAAGTTCCCATCCTTATAGCACGGTTGCGGCTGCGGCGCATACACCTCATGAACCGCAGCCCCGCTAGAATACGATTTTGTCATTGAGTTGCAATTGTCGCGGGTTGTTGGCGGTCCCACTCACCGATCCAAAGTTTGTACTGAACACATCGTTATTGGGTATGCCGAAAATGCGGCGATTGAAGATGTTAACGCCTCCGCCCGGAATTCAAATGGATCGGTCTCCCCAGAACGGAAACCAGAAAGCCTCGTGAAATTCGCCTGTTTGACGCGAAGGCGACTTCACGGCAACTTACCTTGATTTCACTTATCGTTGTGCGAGCTGGCGATGGTGCGCTCATTAACGTTTTCCAAATTTCGGAGATATCCGCCGCCCTATTCAGTTCGTAATGCCTGAATTGGATCGATGCGCGACGCTCTCCACGCAGGAATCAAGCATGCCAGCACTGCGACGGCTACCAGCATCGTCGTTGCACTCACAAACACCGCCGCATCGAGCGGCCGCGTTCCGTAGAGCATTGACCGCATCAGATGCGTCGTTGCTTCGATTCTTTTGCCATGGAAGACACTCTACCCTCAGTGAAGACGATGGTAGTCATTCGACTATCAATTCGTCAAGATATGTGTTTTGAAATAACAGATCAGCGCAAACCACTCATTAACGCAATTCACACTGATCGACGCCTTCGGCACCTGAACGTAAAACCGGCTTCTATGAGAAGGTCACAAATGTCAAGGCCGACGTGGCGGCCGTTCTAGTCTGAACATAGAGCCCTTCCGGCAGAGGTGTTGAACAGTGTCAAGGGCGTCCGACAGGACGTTCATCTTTTGACCCTTGACACTGTTCAACACCTTCTGACACTCGATCAGGGGACGAAGCGGAACGTATTTCAGTTCAGCTTCGTCCCCTATTTGGAGTGAGGTCGTTGTCCCACGGACATAATCTGATTTCGTTCCTCAACCATTGTCTCGGAGGCAGTATTAACGCCACCCACATTGCCAGGCTTCTATCCGCACTCTGATGGGCCACTGCGGACCCGGTGCATATTGGGGTTCGATCTAAAGCCCAGATCCATCATCGTTGTGATGAACCTGGGTTGTTGGGACGCTGCCATCTACCGGGCGATCTCTAAAGGATCGGGCGGTTTGTCGCAGTCGTCCGAACAAGGCGGTGGATGTCATTGTCAATCAACCCTCGAGAAGCAGAATCGTCTCGAAACGAACAAATAGATTTGTGTTTTCCCTTCACGCAGCGGCCGGTTCGGTTATCGTCTTTTGAATTCCGTAGCCAAGCGGCTCATAGACTTCGCCGCTCCACCAAAGCCGATGCAGTAAGACGGCAAGTTTTCGCGCCACTGCGACGGCTGCTCGTTTTTTGGCGTTCTTCCCTCCACGCTGGCAGAGTTTCATTCCGAATCCTCATAAGTCTGTGTCCGGCCCGAACGGGCCCAGGATGTAGTGCGCGCTGCCCACCAGCAGTCTGCGCAACATCCTGTCGCCGGCCTTGCTGATGCTCAACTGCGGCTGGCTGTCGCCGGAATCCTCTTGCTGGGGAACCAATCCCAGATACGGACCAACATCGCGACTCCTCTTAAAACGTTGCGGAGTCTCCAGAGTCAACACATAGGCCAGTGAGGTAACAGGCCCTACTCCATTCACCTGCCGCAATAACTTCGTGTCCATGTATTTCTCACTGCCCAGCTTTTCGATACGCTTCTCGTAGCTCTTGATTTCCTCGCTCAACGTCTGGATCAGACGCAATAACGGCTGCAGCGTTTCTCGCACTTCAGGAGGAATCTGGTCTGCCGCTTTCCGGAGAAGCTTACGCTGGAACAGCCCGCCACCCTCGCTCCCATGGTCTTTACCATCCCGCGCACGGTGCTGATTAATTTCGTCCTCGACTCGACCAGCGAATCGCGAACTCGAACTACCAGCAGGTCCTCACGGATTTCAGTGCTGCGATGTTGAATCGGATACAACAACTTCGGATCCACACGCTCCAGCCTGGCCAGCTTGATGGCATCAATACGGTCATTCTTGCGCCGGTACCGCTTTGATCCTTCCATCCGTCGCGCATTGGCAACTAACACTTCATGTCCAAATCCGGCGATCACTTCCCGTACCCACGCGGAATGCGTTCCGACTTCGATAACCACACGAGAAATCGCCAGGTCTTGAAAGAACTCTCCAACTTCTTGCCGCCTCGTCCGAAACTGGCCCTCGCGAAGTGTCTCGCCGCCTAAACCCAGAATGCAGTAGTTGCTACACTGATCTCCGAGATCCACTCCCACGGTCAGACGATCCAGATTCGGACGCACCGGATCGCCCTCGTCTCCTGCTGATTCAGCAGCCGGAACACTCTTCACTTCCAGCTGCTGCCGGAGCTGTGAAACCAGCTCCGCCATCACTTCGCTTGAATCCCGCCGCTCTTCAGCTCGCGAGCTCCTGCGCTTCATCGGGGATTCACTCTTCTTCACAGAATTGCTATGCTTCTTCACGGGTCGGCCTCCATCCTTCGGGATTGCACCTTTGAGTGCGTTGATCTACGCCAGCTTAACGCTGGCTCCGATCGGGGTCGACCTTCTCATTCCATCTACCGTCGCAGATGCCGACAAGTTGACGCGAAGCCGACTATACAACCATGTGGAATGTTGACTTCTGCAGTTACCCGCTTGACCAAGGACGACAGTTCAATTCATGGTTCAGCTCCCGCGCAGCGATCATCGAGTTGTTCGTGTTGTGCGGATATGCCGCCTCTGCTTGAAATGAGTTCTAATTCGCCAAGACGAATTTGACGCCGTTGATGTAAATGGCATGCGGATTGACGCGGTTCGGAGTCAAATCAGCCCAGAAGGCGAACGTGGGAGTCGTGGAATCCGGCAATACAAACTGAATGGTGTAACTGCCAAGCCTGTACGCGCCGGCTAGCGGCTTGTCGAGGCAGAGCTGCCCAGCCGAACTCATCGAAGGCACGTTGCCGCCGTAGCCGAAATGCTGCCCGCCGCTCGTGCAGTTTGCAACGATGCCCTGCTGATTCATCATTGAACCGGGCAGAAAGTTGATAGCCGAATTGTCCTTGGTAGACCGGTACATGCTTTGTAAGCTAAGCCCGTCTCCCGGGTCCAGCAACACGTAAGTCAGGCCTACCGCCTCCACCGTCCGCGGATAATTCTTCAAATCGATGGCGATAGAATCGCGATTTGCGAAATCGAGATGCCCCTCTTGACCTGCGACACGGTAGGTGCCCCAACGCCACACCTTTGTGGGAATGCCGCTCCTGATGTCCAGGTTCATCTGGTACGCAGCGTTATAGCCCGCGAGGCCAACATCGGGTGCGCCTCGCATGACGTGGCCGTCGGGGAAGAATGCAAGGAAGAACGAAGGGCCGACTCCCAACGCGTCGCCCGGCATCTGGGCACGAAAGACCCCGCTGAGTTGCACCGGGCTTGCGGGTTGTTGCGCCAAATTCGGAAGCACCGATGAGGCCAGCGCCACGATCAGTATTCTGAGGGATTTCATGTAGACCTCCTGAAACTTCACTCGGGCGACGGATTTTGGTTGACTCGCAGGGCGAGGAACTGCGCCGTCTTGCGAGTCCAATTGATCGATCGTGGTGCTATTGCACGGTAAGGGTGACGGTCGCCTGGTGAGAGAGCGATCCTGCGGTCGCAGTTACGACCACACTGCTCGAGCCAGTAGGAGTGCCGGAGTTGCCGCCGCCTCCTCCCCCGCCGGAGCTCCCCAATCCGCCGCTGCACCCCAGGCAGAACGAACCGACCGAGATTGCGGTGATCAGCGCAAGGGCAGCTGCGGCCCGTGAGCGCCGCTTCCTCCCGCACGCGGTGAACAGTCCGAGCAAGCCCGGTAGAAGCAAGGCGAGCGCCGGCGCGCTGCCTGGGGCGGAAGAGCGTCGCAAAGCGGCGGTGGTTGCAGCAGTGGTGGTGATTGTCAGGCTTGCACCGGTGCTGGAACTGACAAAAGAGCAGATAGCTCCGGCGGGGAGCCCGGTGCATGTGTAGGTGACAGCCTGGGAAAAGCCGTCAAGCGGCGTCAGGGTCAATGCGGCCGTTGCGCTCTGGCCAGGCGCGCTTATCGAAACGCTGGAGGGCGACGCCGTCAACTGGAAGTCCACCACGCTCATAGCCGCAGCGGAGGAAGTCGATCCGGCAAAGCTGCCATCTCCGGCGTAAGCGGCGGTGATGGAGTATTGATTGGCGCTCAGGCTGCTGGTTGTGAAAGTGGCGATTCCATTACTGTTGAGGCTTCCAGTACCCAGTGTTGAGGTTCCGTTCAGGAACGTGACCGATCCGGTCGGACTTGCAGAGCCTGCGGTGTGCGCCACAGTGGCGGTGAACGTCACAGCGGAACCAAGATCAGACTGGCTGGCCGAGGGACTTGCAGAGATGCTAAGGGAAATGCTTGTCGGGTTCTGCGCGGAGGTGACGGCCAGAGTTGCCGGTGTTGATGTCGAAGCAGCGTAGTTGGTGTCGCCGTTATAGGCCGCCGTGATCGAATAGCTGTTTGCGCCCAGCGCACTGGTGTCGTAGTTGGCAGTCGCCGTTCCCGCAATGAGGTTTTCTGCCTGCCCGATCTGGGTTGTGCCGTTGAAGAATGTGATGGTGCCGGTGGGGGTGCCCGAGCCTGAGGACGGTTTCACCATGGCGGACAAGGTAACCCCCGTGGTGGCGCCCATTTCAATCGTCGAAGGCGCTACCTGGACCGTTGTCGCCGTCGCGGACTTTCCAGCCGACACGACCAGGCGGTAAATCGTGCCGCACATCTGGGACTGAGTGCATGCACTGCTGCCACCGTACTTGGTGGTTCCATAGAAAGTGCCGTCGCTGGCCTGGACCAGCCCGGCCTGAGGGACGGATCCGTCAGAACCGGCAAAGGCGTGCAGGGTCGTCAATTTTCCGGCCGGGGAAATTGAAAACGCTGTGCCGCAGCCATAATTACAGCCGGTGTTGCCGCCTGTCGTGGTGGTTCCGTAAAAGTTTCCATCACTGCCCGGCACCAGTGCGGCGAAGGGGTTGGATCCGTCAGAGCAGTTGGTCTGGGTGCAAAAGATGTAGAGGGTGCTGAGGTTGCCACTCGTCGCGATCTTGAAGACGGTGCCGCACCCGACCGGCGGTGCGCAATCCGGGTTTCCTCCGTTGCTTGTAGTGCCGTAGAGACTTCCATCCCCGCCCTCGACCAGTCCGGCCAAAGGAGCGGAACCATCGACGCAATTTGCTTGAGCACAAAAGCTGTAGAGGGTGGTAAAGGAGCCGTCGGGCGTCATCTTGAAGACCGTGCCCCCAGCGGCGTTGTTTGCGCCTTGCGAGAAGGTGGTCCCGTAGAAGTTGCCGTCGCTGGCCAGAAACAGTGGAGCTCCGGGCGCTGCCCCGTCAGATCCGGTAAAGGTATGCAGCACGGTCAACGAACCTGTGGGAGTGATCATGAAAATCGTCCCGCAGCCAATCCCCGGGCTGCACGACATGTCTCCGCCCCTGCTGGTGGTCCCATAGAAGCTTCCATCCGAACCTTGCACGAGCGCGCTCTCGGGTTGGTTGCCATCCGCGCAGTTCGCTTGTGAGCAGAAGTAGTAGAGGGTGGTCAGAGTTCCGCCCGGAGTGATCTTGAAGATGGTGCCACAGACTGCCGGGCAGGAGTTCGGACCTCCGGCAATCGTGGTGCCATAGAAGTTGCCGTCGGAGCCTTGGACAAGCCCGGCTTCGGGATGCAGGCCGTCGGTGCTTTCGAAGGAGTGGAGGACCGTCAGAGTTCCGGACGGGGTCATCTTGATCACCGCGCCGCATCCATAGGGAGCCCCGCAGGCAAGGTCTCCTCCCTGTTGCGTAGTGCCGTAGAAGTTTCCGTCTTTGCCTTGAACCAGCGTTCCCAACGGCTGGCTGCCGTTGGAGCCGCTGAATGTCGCTACGGTTGTGAAGGTTTGTGCCTGCGTTGCAAGTTGGGCCAAACAAACCACCAGGATTGGGAACAGTCTCAGCCAAGGCTGGAAGCGGGAAATGAACGGTTCGTGAAGGTTCTTCATGGCGCGATCACCTCTGGAGGGTTTGGGGATTCAACGAACGTTTTGCGAAGCGGTTAAATCGGGTCCGCCGCGGGACGGGCAAAACGTCGTGTACTCTGACACGCGACAGTTCGGCAAAAACTTGATCACGCAAGCGAGGATTTTGTTGAAATGTGTTTCCTGTCTGGGCGAAGATCAAGTCCCGGGCCTCCTTGTTGATCAAATGTCGGGATGTGTTTTAGGCGAACCGCGGCGAGCGGTTATGAGAAGTCGCGCTGGAGCGGCGACGCCATCGATCATCGTGCCGGGCGCTCCTCAAGGCGGACAGAAATCCAAGGGAGGGATATGGGAGAAGACACCCCGGAGAATGTCACCCAGCTTCTACACGACTCCAGCCTTGGAGATGAAGGAGCTACCAATGCCCTTGTCCCGCTGGTGTATGACGAACTACGCCGCATAGCGCGGAGCTACATGCGAAGGGAACGCCAGGGACACACGCTTCAGACCACGGCACTGGTCCACGAGGCCTATCTTCGGCTAGTTGGGCAGGATGTGAACTGGGCCAACCGCAGCCAGTTTTTTGGAATAGCCGCGCAGATGATGCGCCGAATCCTCGTGGATCAGGCCAAGGGCCATTTTCGGGCGAAACGCGGAGGCGGAGCGATTCAGGTGACACTCGACGGGCCCGCATTGATGGTGGCGCAGTCTGATGACGAGGTCCTTGCCTTGGACGAGGCTTTGGCCAAACTAGAGAAAGTCGATCGCCAGCGGGCACGGATCGTTGAATTACGTTTCTTCGGAGGGCTCTCGAACGAGGAAGCCTCCAAGGTCCTCGACATTTCCACGGCGACAATTCAGCGCCAGTGGGCGGGAGCTCGGGCGTGGCTATTCCATGAACTCAAACGCAAGGAGTAACCGATGCCAACGATCCCGTGGGAGCTAGTTCGGGAGATTGTGGACGCGGTTCTAGACCGGCCGGCGGCGGAGCGCGCCGTGTTCCTTGACGCAGCATGCTCAGAGTCGTCGGTTCGACGGTATGTGGAATCGCTGGTGTTGTCCTATGAGCAGGCCGGCGAGATTCTCGAAGTGCCGGCAATGGCTCGTTACGCGCGGACAGTCGCGGAGGGGTTGCCCGATTCATGGCTGGGCCGGCGGCTGGGCGCCTATGAACTGGTGGAAGAGATCGGCCATGGCGGGATGGGCTCGGTCTACCGGGCTGCACGTGCCGACGATCAATTTCGCAAGCAAGTCGCGATCAAAGTAGTTCGGGGTGGTTTAGATGGGCTGTTTGCCCGGGAGCGTTTTCTCGCCGAGCGCCAGATCCTCTCTGACCTGAACCATCCGAATATCGCGCGCCTCCTTGAGGGCGGAAGCACCGAGGACGGCCAGCCCTACCTTGTAATGGAGTACATCGAGGGCCGGCCCCTCGATCGGTACTGCGACGAACGCAAGCTCACAGTGAGCGCGCGGCTGGAACTGTTCCTGACTGTATGCTCCGCCGTTCAGTACGCTCATCAGAAGCTAGTCATTCACCGCGACATCAAGCCCAGCAACATCCTGGTGACGTCAGATGGGTCGCCCAAGCTTCTGGACTTCGGCATCGCCAAAATCATTGCACCCGAACCTGGTGCGGCCGCCGACGTGGGCGCCCGGACGGCCATTCGGATGTTGACCCCGGAATACGCCAGCCCCGAGCAACGGCGCGGGGAAATGATTTCAACGGCAAGCGACACGTATTCTCTGGGCGTCGTGCTCTACGAGTTACTCACGGGGAGGCATCCCTATCACTTGGCCGGACAGACACCCGAAGCAATGGATCGCACAATCGAAGCTTCGGAGCCGGAGAGGCCGAGCGACGCGATTAATAGACCCGAAGCGGCTGCAGGTAACGCCTCTCAGCCATCTCCCGAAGCGGTGAGCGCGACCCGAGAGGGAAGTCCGGAAAAACTGCGTCGAAGGCTCAAGGGCGATCTCGACACCATCCTGCTCAAGGCCCTCCGCAAAGAGCGGCAGAAGCGTTATGCCTCGGTGGAGCAATTCTCTGGAGACATTCGCCGCCATTTGGAAGGACTGCCGGTCTTGGCGCGCAAGGACACGCTCGCTTATCGTACGGGTAAATTCACCAGGCGCCATGCGACAGCCGTGATTGCCGCGGCCCTCGTGCTGTCGAGTCTGGCGGTCGGACTTGTGATCGCGGTGCTTGAGGCAAGAGTCGCCCGCGACCAGCGAACTCGCGCCGAGCAGCGCTTCAATGATGTGCGCGACCTGGCGAACTCACTGCTTTTCCCGGTCTACGACGCCATCGAAGATATTCCGGGTTCCACCGCGGCCCGCAAACTTCTGGTCGACAAGGCGCTGCATTATCTCGACAGCCTCTCCCTCGAAGCGCAGGGCGATAGCACCCTGCAAAGAGAACTCGCCGCTGCCTATGAGCGCATCGGCGATGTACAGGGTAATTCACTTTCAGCCAACCTGGGAGATTCGGCAGGGGCTCTGGCCAGCAATCAAAAGGCGCTCGCGATCAGGACCAAATTGTTTCGAGCCAATCCCAACCGGATTGAAGACACGATCGGCTACGCCAAAGCGCTGCGGCTCACAGCGAGCGCATTGAGACTCAACGGCAAGACCACGGATGCGTGGAAGCTGAGCAAACAAGCCAGCGAGGCTGCTGAATCCGCTCTGTGGTCAAATCCACGCGATGGGTTACTTTTGATGGAACTAAGCCAGGACTACTCAACCCAGGCTTCCATTCTGGGTGGAGATTATGGCGTCGCCAGTCTGGGAAACACAACCGATGCCATCGCGGTTCGTCAAAAGCACGTAGAGGTCGAAGAGAGGCTGTTGAATCTCGATCCGACGAATCTCGACAGGCAACGAAGCTTCGCCGTTAGCCTGGCCCACATGGGCGATCAGTTCGTGCTCGTTGGGCAACGCCGCGACGCTCTTCCCTATTTCACGCGCTCAGAGACCGTCTTTCGCTCGTTAGCCGAGCGGTCGCCGGGCAGGAAGGCATCGGAGGCCTTGCAAGGGATTTATACCAGGCTCGCCGTAACTGAGGAAGGAGTGGGGGACAACCAGGCTGGCCTGGGATATGCAATCAAGGCATTGGAGGCGGCGAAACAGCTCAGCCAGGCAGACCCGCACGACATTCGCGCGCAGATCTCCATGGCCATTGACTATAACGATGTGGCCAGTCTTCGGCTGGCAATGAATCAGCTTGCGCAAGCCATGTCTTCTTCAAACCAGGCGGTCTCGTCGGTAGACAAACTTGTAACGGCAAATCGAGGCAACGGAGAACTTCCGTCAATCCAGGCTGGTATCTATGAGTCGGCCGGAGATATTCTCAGCAGGCAGGGAGACTATCGCAAATCGCTAGACTATTTTCACAAAGGCATCGAAATCCTGTCTCGCACTCGGTCTCAGGATCCGGAGAACGTGGATGCGGCGCTAGATCTCGCGGGTGCTTATAATGAATTGGCCAAGTCGCTGGTCCGGGCGCACGCATTTGATAAAGCGATTGAAATATTCCGCAAGGCGGCCTCTTTATCGGAACCGGTGGCGAACAGCAATCGTCCGAACGAGATTTCGCAATACGCGCTGGCCGAGTCCTATGGAGGGATGGGCTACGCCGCGGCATCCCTCGCAGCAACCATCCACGACGTTCCGCATCGCATCGTCATCCTTAAGGAGGCAAAGTCCTGGTACGAACAAAGCCTGAATGCGTGGGCGAATATCAAGGAACCAGAGGCACTCACCCCCGACGGTTACAACTGTGTCAGCCCGACTGTAGTTAAGCAACGATTGGCGAGTGTGATTTCTGCACTTGGCCAACTCGGAAAGGCGGCTGATATTTCGAGGGACGACAAACCTTGAAGGACTCAGTCCCTGCGTCCACATGGACTGAGTCCTTCAACTGGGAGCATTCAAGTTGCTGTAAGACCGGCTTCGCAGCAAATTGGGTCGGGATCGCTTTCTGCAATACCAAGTTGACGCGAAGCGGACTATACGTCCAAGTGGAAAGCCACCACTGCAATTCAGCATCGCACTGCTGTTTCCGTCCAGTCTCAACCATGCCAGAACCATGTTGAAGGCGTACGGATCTGCAGCCGGTATGTCAGGCGCCAAGAGGCACGAATCTACGATCCTTCGGTTCACAGTCGACAGCTAGCTAGCGAGGCGGTATCAGAGCCTCCTGCGCACAATTGGCTCGTAGGCTATCAGGCGTTGAGGGACGCCAAGAGAAACGTTCTGTTGACCGGCCCGCGTTCTAGGAAGGATTGTCAGGTGGAACGTTGTCCTGATGGTTTTGCATCAGTCGGGAAGGCCAGCCGATTCGAACAAGAAGGCCGTCTGGGCCGCATAATCCTACCTCATAGAGACCCCACTCACGGTGACGCAAGACACCTCCGGGCCGGATGATGAGGTCGTCCACCCTGGCAGCAATTGCATCGACGTCGGGCGTTCGGATGAAGACTCCGAATGGATTGCTCTGCTCCGGCACGCTCCAGGGGCCCTCTCCAGCTTGCGTGAGATGCACCTCGCAACCGCAGCCCGTCATGATGATGTATTTGTCATCTCCGCCGGTCCTGGCGAATCCAAGGCGTTCCCAGAACGGCACTGCGCCGAGCAGGTTGTTACTTGGAATAATGGCGAAGGCACCTACAGTATGGGGGATGGCCATGGCATACTCCGATTTGGGCGATTTCTTTCATCCGTTCTTAAGGTTAGTTAACGATCAGGTCAGGATGATCTTGCGAGCTTCTCCCTCTGGGTCATTTACCATGCTGCACTCGTTATCCCAGATCATCGTCTTGTTCGTTTCCGGATCGGTAGGTGACCATTTCAAGCCCGGTATGCTCGGGTTTCCGGTTGCGGCAAACGCGGCCCAGGATGCTGCCATCTTCTTGGCTAGCGCCTGCGCCTCGGGGGTGTTTCCAGTCCCCTGCTCGCACCTCTTGGTGTTGTCGAAGCAGAACTGAAGCTCGGCAGTGTGCCACGCTCCAGCCACGCCATCCAGAATCTGGGTCTGCCACGTGAAGTAGTAAGCATACGCCGGCGCCGCGTGCAGTTCATGCTTTAACCGCGCCATCTTCACCACGTTATTGCGCATGCCCAGCCCATTCAGACCTGGAGTACCGCTGCAGATGTACGACAAGGTTTGGATCTTCTTTTGCGGATAGGCCATCTTCAAAGCAACGGCGATGGCAGTCGCCTTCTCGGCGCCATACATCTTGGAAAGGCTCGCATGCCATTCTTCTTCGGTGGGGCGCGACGACATTCGATTGCCCTCTTCGCTCACCGAGCCGACGAGCATCGGCACATTCTTCGAGATCTCTGGAGCTGCGTCGAAGAATGAGCGCATGTTGATTACCTTCCCATCAACGCAAGGCGACCACCCGACCCGCGGCGTGCCCGGCGCTCCCGGCCCCGCCATTGGCGGCCCCGCCGGATTGATCTTCGCCGCTGCCGCATTGCCGGCCGCAAACAGCTTCGCCCATTCCATCTTCTGCAGGGCTCCGATGTCATTCGCCGCAAGCCCGAGCTCTTTCATTACCTGCCGGGCTAGTTCCTTCTGCTGATCTCTGCTGGGAATATTCCCGCCGCCACCCGATTGCGCCGAAGCACGATGGAACAGACCCACCGCCGAAGGCATGCCCATCAGGGTAGTCACCTTCGACCCGCCACCCGATTGCCCATAGATCATCACGCGATCCGGGTCACCGCCGAAATTCTCGATATTTTCGTGAACCCACTTCAGCGCCGCCACCAGGTCCGTCATACCCACGTTCGCCGAGTCCTCATACGCCGAACCGCCAATCTCGCTGGCATCGAAGAATCCAAGAATGTTCAGGCGATGATTCACTGACACCTGCACCACATCATGGTGACGCGCCATCTGTGCGCCCTCGTGCGATGGCAACTCGTACGATGATCCGAAACTGAACCCGCCCCCATGCATGTAAAACATCACCGGCCGCTTCCCCGTAAGACTCGGCGTCCATATGTTCAACTTCAGCATGTCCTCGCTCTGCCAGCCGTCATCCCAGTCGAACAGAAACGTCTGCTCGATTCCGGTCCAAGTATGCAGATTTTGCGGACAGTTTGCTCCGTACACCAGGGCCGGATACTCGTCAGTCCACGGCGTGGGCGGCTTGGCTGGAAGCCAGCGATTCTCTCCGGCCGCAGTTGCACCATACGGAACACCCTTGAAGGTCAAGACACTGCCATCCAAAAAGCCGCGCACCTTGCCGTATTGCGTTTTTGCAATCGCCGAGCGCGGCGTTGAAACGTTGCCGGGCTCCTGGTGAGCAGCGGTCTTGATGCTGTCCGATGCGAGTGCGGGTTGACCCGCCACCATGCTCACTCCCGCGGTGGCCGAAAGAAGCAATGCCTCGCGGCGAGTGAGGACGCGCATTGAAGAATCAGACATGAATTTCTCTCCTTTGCTATTCGGGCAATGCATATTGGCCGTCAATGTGAAAGTGGCCGGTCGCAACCGGCGCCGCTGTGTCTGGCTGGCCACCGCCGATGCTGATGGTGTAATCGCCTTGAGCAACGATGGGATTGCCATCCTCCATCACCATCTCAAGATCGCGCGGCTTCAAATCGAAATGCACTTTCTGGCTTGCGCCCGGATCGAGATGAATGCGTTGGAAGCCGCGCAAAGCGATGCGAGGCGCACCATTGACTGACGGGAACTTGAGATAGAGCTGCACAACCTCATCCCCCGCAACTTGCCCGGCGTTCGTCACCGTCACGTCCGCGCCAATCGGTTGTCCGGCGGTAACGGCCTGCGCTGGCACACTCAGATCGCTGTAACTGAACTTCGTGTAGCTCAGTCCATAGCCGAAGGGATAGAGTGGCTTGCCGCTGAAGTAGCGGTAGGTCCGGTTCGCCATCCCGTAATCTTCGAAGTTCGGCAACTGATCGACACCCTTGTAGAAGGTGAGAGGCAACCGGCCGGCGGGATTGTTCTTGCCGCTCAGCGTCTCGGCGACTGCGGCACCGCCTTCTTCGCCCGGATACCACGCCTCGAGAACGGCATTTGCATGTTCGTCGATCCAGTTCACGGCCAGAGCACTGCCATTCATCAGAACGACAGCGAGCGGTTTGCCAGTCGAAGCAACTGCTTCCACCAGATCCTCTTCCGGTTGCGGAAGGTCGATGCTGGTGCGGTCCCCGCCGAGGAAGCCCGGTTCGGTCACAGGCATCTCTTCGCCCTCGAGCTGACTCGTGATTCCAACCACGGCAATGACGACATCGGCATTCTTTGCAGCGGTGACGGCTTCTTGCGATGGAGCGCCGTTGAACTTGGCCCAAATCAGCTCGGCATGCGGTTTGCTGTTTCGCATTCCATATGAGATTTCAATCGCAACCTTGCGGCCCTTCTCCAGGTGAACGCGGCCCACTGCCGATGAAAGCCCTCGCGTGCCGCCACCGAAGGCCATTGCAACCTGCTTCTCGTCGACTGCAACTCTGCCGAACCCCTCGCACCGAACTCCAATCAAAAACTCGCCCGATTCAGTCGGTGTTAGGAAACCGGACCACTGCACGCCAAACGTCTTCTTCCCAGCGACTTCTTTTGGCAGACTCTCCTCGGTCAGCTTGACATTCGCTTCGGTACGACTGACGATTGCAGGACTGTCCGGGCCGCCTGGACCTCTGCGCATTCCTTCCTTGTAGTCGGCCTTCAGACCTGGCTTGCCGTCGGGAGTCGTTAAGACAGCGTCGGGTACTGGGTTTCCGTCAGTCCGGAGAAATTGCGTCCCGGGGACGAAGGTGATGGTTGCGTTAGGAAACTCCGCCTTGAGCCCATCGATGATCGAAACGATGTGCGTGGGCTGACCGGCATAGTTGCCGATGAGCGGACGCGTCTGGTCGGCCAGCGGCCCCACAACGGCGATCTTTTTGATTCCGGATTTCAGTGGAAGAAGACCGTCATTCTTCAGCAGGACCATCGATTCATTTGCGAGCTTGCGGGCGTGCTGACGGTGCTCCGCGCTGTCTAGTTCCTTTTCATCGATCTTCGAGTAGGGGACCATATCCGGCGGATCGAACATGCCGAGCTTGATCCGCGCGGTGAAGAGGCGAACGAGGGCAGTGTCAAGAACGCTCTCAGGAAGATAACCTTGCTGGACCGCGTCGATATATGCTTTCTCCACTGGGTCGCCGAAGCGCGATGTAAACGTAACGCACTCGTTGTCCATGCCGCGGATGACCGAAATCGCCGCGCCTTGTGCCTGTGTCGGCTCGTAGCGATGATTCGCTGCTACATCTCTCACCGCGTCGCAGTCGGAGACGACATACCCCTGAAATCCCCACTTACCGCGCAACTGATCCTGCAGCAAGTATTGATTCGCGCACGCCGGCTGGCCATTGATCGCGTTATAGGCGCACATCACCGATCCAGCCTTGCCCTCCACAATAGCGGCGCGGAATGCAGGCTCATAAGTATCCACTTCATCGTGTTTGCTCACATCTACATCCGCGAAGTGGCGTGTGGGTTCGGGGCCGCTATGCACGGCATAGTGCTTTGGCGTTGCGATAGCGAGGTAGTATTTCGGGTCCTCGCCCTGCAAACCGGTTACGTAAGCAACACCCATGCGGCCGGTGAGGAAAGGATCCTCGCCATAGGTCTCCTGCCCGCGGCCCCAGCGCGGGTCTCGGAAGATGTTGAGATTGGGAGACCAGAAGTCGAGACCTCCCATGATGCCGGTGTGCCCCTCGCGCAAATTCTGCAGGTGCTTGATGCGGCCTTCAATGCCGATCTGCGCCGCCATCGTGTGAATGCCCGGCGCGTCGAAAGTAGCGGCCAGACCGACGGGCTCCGGGTACTCGGTCACGCCGTCGTTGATGACGCCGTGCAGAGCTTCGCTCCACCACTGATAGGCAGGAATCTTCAACCGCGGGACCTCCGCAGAATTGTTCTGCATCTGCGTGGCCTTTTCCGCTAGCGTCATGCGGTGCACCAGGTCCGTCGCGCGCTGCTCAGGCGATAGCTGCGGATTCATGTAGGGCAGATTCGCTGACTCCTGCGCGAGTCCATCCTCCGCGGCAACAGCAAAGAGCAGCGTTCCCAGACAAGTAACAATGCACTCGAATACTCGTGTTGCGCGGTGCTTCATAGAGTTCTCCAGATTGGTTACGGCTTCGAGCCGAAGACATGCTTCTTCAAAGACAGCTATTGATCGTGCATCCTATTGCGCACTGCTTTTCTTGAAGAGCAGCGGCGCAAACTGATTCAGGTAGTCTCGCCAGTTATTCCACGCATGGAAGCCGGCGCTTTGATGTTGCTCC
>Ga0207105_1051_pt1 | contig 24682 bp, 19 predicted proteins | sample Alteio_BWMinHeat_77_FD_153569 | JGI IMG/M metagenome (GOLD analysis project Ga0207105, IMG submission 153569) | Enriched cells from forest soil in Barre Woods Harvard Forest LTER site, Petersham, Massachusetts, United States -... | ecosystem: Environmental > Terrestrial > Soil > Temperate forest >... | reverse complement strand
AACAGATCAGGATCTGACATGCGGCCTGTGGAATACCATGGCGTCTGCCCGATTGACGGCGTCAATTAACCAGGCTTCGCGATCCGTGACGAACTCGGACTGAGCCGCCGCTTCACTCGTCACCCAGCAGCAGGAGGCTCACCCCTACTCGGCGAAAGACAACCGTCATAACTGAAACTTTGAGCTCCGCACTTACCTGAAGAGTGACGCGCGTCGAGACATTCAATCACTACGGGAATTTGTGAGTTCCCGGAACAGCTCGCATCGCGGTGCAAATCATGCTCCAGCGGCTCGCCACAGCATGATCGCGTTGACCAACATGCCCCGATCAGCAGACAGCACGGTCTCTCGCCCTCCGTCCGGGTAGATCACCTTCCTCGATGCGGATTCCGTACCGTGCTGCGCCAACTCGCCGCTTCGCGCTCCCAGTTCGTTCACCGCCAGTAAGCAGCGCCAGGCGTATCTCAGCCGACTCTCCGCGGATAGCCGTCTCGATCGCATACAGCGCACCGTAGCAGCTGTGATCGCACGCAGATCATGTCTTTCGTACATTCAGCGTGGGTTCTCGCGGTGTCAGCCGCCGCGATGACGTTCTGCGCTCTACGATACCTGCTATCGCGGGCCATCACCTATTCGCAGGCCTCGTGCACTCCGAGCCTCGCCCATTGGTAAGCTTTAGGTCTGACTCGCGGCCTTGCACAGCAGAGACCAAGACGAACCGCGTTGAGCTCTAAATCCAACGCCAGACGTTGGATTCGTACGCAAGGGATCACAGTCCCAGCTTTCGGGATTTCCTCGCGTTGACGTTTCATCAAACTAGGTGTAAAGAACCTCACTACTAAGTTGAAAATAGTGAGGCAGGGATGGCCCGCAAAGCTAATGGTCAAGAGCCACGGGCTCATACGACCAATCACCCGTGCAGCCGTAGGATGACCGCAGGAGATGCATCGCCCACGCGCCGCGGTGCGCTCTCCAGCCATTCGGTACTCGCCACGGTTGCGGGCACTTCCACCAGAACAACCTCACGGCTACCTCGGCCGCTCTGCCGCACCTTACGCTGCCAGTATACGGCAGGACGCCATCTCCCTGCACGCTTCTTGTGCTCCGAAGAACGCTTCATCGCTGGACCGGATACGTCGTTCCGCAGCAAGCAATTTGCCGATGAGCAGACGTTGGTGCAGGATCATGCCAACAATTCTGAGTGGTGTTTTTCTTTCTCTGAGGTATGGTCATACCTCACGACTTGTGGCAGTGAAGTGCTACAGCGACTCTCACACGCGCGTCACGGAGTTGCTTGCAGAAGCCCTTATTGGGGTGTAGCGTCGAGCAGTCTGGCTTTGCCGACGACACATTCGAGTTCCCCCCAGCTGACGCCGGTACTCGCCTCCAAAGCGGCAACGAGAGATATCCTCCAGTTGGCTCTCCTGATTGAGGGGCACATTTCGGTGCCGTCTTTGACTGAGTCGATATTGGACAGCTGGACCTCACGCTCATGTTGGAACGCTTACGGACCTGGGCATTGAGCGGGCGAGGAGCCTATTTCAATAAAGCGGGAGTTGCTGCGTAAGCTCGACTCGAGGAGGAGATCGTGGCATCGCCAAACATGATTCCGCCAGATTGTGACGCAATCACAGCTCAGATGCTGGGGCTCGCGGAGCTGAAGCCAGGCGACATCGAGCGCATCATACAAAGCGTTCAAGGGGCGGCGGAAAACATCCAGGGCATCTATCCGCTTACCCCACTGCAGGAAGGGAGGCTGTTCCGCGATTCACCCAACAAGGAGGGTGACACGTGTGCCCTGATGACTGTGTTATCCGTCTCTCGACGGGAGCGATTGCATGAGCTGATCGCCGCGCTACAGGGAGTGATCGATCGACACGATCTTCTGCGCACTGCAGTGTTATGGAAGGAGTTTCCGAGACCCGTACAGGTTGTTTATCGGCAAGCAACCTTGCCGGTGGAAGAGATTACGTTAGATCGCGATCGCGATACGGCGGAACAAATCAGGGAGCTGAGCAGACCCGAGCGACATCGGCTGGATCTCTATAGCGCGCCACTGCTCCGGTTGCAGGTGTTAGCAGATGTGCATCGTGAGCGCTGGTATTTATTACTGCAAGTACATGACATTATTGCTGATGTGCCGTCGATGAGAATTCTAATCTCCGAGATCATCGCCCATCTCGAAGGGCGCGCGAAGAACCTGGCAGAACCGCTCCCGTATCACAGCCATGTTGCCCAAGCCTTCGCACTGGCCGGGACGCGCGTCCCGGACGAATTCTTCAAAAGAAAACTCGGAGACATTGACCAGCTGGCGGCACCGTTTGACTTGTTGGACGTGCACGCCGACGGGAGGAAAGAGGCTCTGCAGGAGATCCAGCCTGCACTTGCACGACGTGTTCGTGACCAAGCGCGGCGCATGGGAGCGACTGTGGCGGCGCTGTTTCACGCGGCGTGGGCGTTGGTCGTGGCGGGCACGAGCGGTCGGACAGATGTCGTATTTGGAAGTGTGCTACTCAGCCGCTTGCAAGGCAGCGGCGGAATACAGCCACTCATCGGGACATTCAACAACACGTTGCCATTACGTCTGCAGCTGCAGGCTGTCACCGTGAGAGAATTAGTTGAACAGGCTCACAAAGGCCTGGCGGAGTTGCTGGATTACGAGCAGGCCTCGTTGTCCGTCGCGCGGCGGTGTAGCAGAGTTCCGGGATCAGCACTACTGTTCAGCACGGTGTTGAACTGTGGACAGAGTATACGAGACCTTGAGGCTGAATGGGCCCACGCGGCAGATATCCGGGTATTTGCAATTAGGCATAGTACGAACTACCCGATCACGGTCTCAGTGAATGACATAGGCGAGCGGATTGAGCTAACCGCACAGACGGATAGGAGGATTGACCCGCACCGGACGATTGCTTACCTGGCAACAGCAATACAGTCTATACTGGAAGTGTTGGAGCGCGCACCGGAAACCCCAGTCGTTGCCGTGGCGATATTGCCAGATAGAGAACGATGGCAAGTGATCGAGTCGTTCAACACAACCAAGACGCCTTATCCGCAGGATAAACTGATCCACGAGTTGTTCGAAGAGCAAACGAGGAGCACACCAGATGCGGTTGCAGTGGTGTGTGAAGGCGCGTCGCTTACGTACAAGGAACTTAACGATCGAGCTAATCAGTTGGCGCATTATTTAAGAGACCAGGGAGTGCTGATAGGGGAGTACATCCCGATTCTGATGCCAAGATGTCTGCAAATGCTGGTAGCGCAGCTTGCAGTACTCAAGGCAGGGGGCGCGTACGTGCCGCTGGATCCCACCCTGCCATCGGAGCGAAAGGCCTTCATTATCCACGATTGTGGTGCGGGTCGGATTCTCGCTGATCGTGCCGTGGGTGCACGGAGTGAATACGCATCCACTCAGTGGATCGACTGCTCGGAAATGGGGGAGGCACTTCAGCGGTTGCCGAGGAGCAATGAGAAATTGCAGGTGCAAGCATCGTCTCCTGCATATGTGATGTATACCTCAGGATCGAGCGGTTTGCCAAAAGGGGTCATTGTTCCACATTGCGCAATAAGTCGCCTGGTAATCAACAACGGGTATGCGCAAATAGCACCGGCGGACCGACTAGCCCATTGCAGCAATCCAGCATTCGACGCCTCGACATTTGAGATCTGGGGAGCACTGCTGAACGGGGCAAGCGTGGTGATTGTGCCGCAAGCGACCCTACTGGAACCAAAGTCGTTTTCCGAGCTGTTGAGAGAGCAGCACGTTACTGTGTTGTGGCTCACAGTCGGGTTGCTTTCGCAGTACGCGGAATATTTGCAACCGGTGTTCTCTCAGCTTCGTTATCTTATTACGGGTGGGGACACTGTGGAGCCCGGGCTGATTAGACGTGTGTTACTGAACGGACCACCGCAACGGCTGCTTAATGCTTATGGGCCGACGGAAGCTACGACCTTCTCCACTACGTACCTGATCGAGGCGGTCGACGAGGAAGCTAGCAGCATACCTATCGGTAGGCCTATCTCGAACACACGGGTCTATATTCTTGACCGACAGCTACAGCCGGTGCCAATAAGCGTGATCGGGGAAATATATGTTGGCGGAGCGGGTGTCGCACTCGGCTATCTGAGTCGGAAGGAGCTGACAGCGGAGCGGTTCCTTCCCGATCCGTTCAGTGCTGAACCGCGAGCGCGAATGTACAAGACTGGGGATTTGGGGCGCTGGCGACCGGACGGAAATGTTGACTTTGTAGGTCGCAACGATCAACAGGTGAAGTTACGCGGCTTCCGGGTAGAGCTGGGGGAAATCGAGGTGCAGCTGTTACAGCACGCGCAGGTGAAAGAGGCGGTGGTATTGGCGCGTGAAGAAGAGGCGGGAGGGAAGCGGCTGGTGGCCTACGTGGTCATGGAACGGCCGCAACTAAACGAGCCGCACCGCGAAGGCTCTGGAGGAACAGTTGCTGAAGTGGTTACTCAATGGAACGCGCTATATGAGGACACTTATTCGAGAGGTACAAACACCCCTACCTTTGTAGGGTGGAACAGCAGCTACACCGGTCAGCCGATTCCGGAAGAGGAAATGCAGGAATGGCTCGCTGGGACGGTCGAGCGGATCCGCGCGCTGCAGCCGCAACGGGTGCTGGAGATCGGCTGCGGGCTGGGTCTGGTGCTCCAGTATGTGGCTCCCCAATGCGCAACGTATGTGGGGACGGATTTTTCGGCCACCGCGCTGAGTCAGCTGGGGCAGTGGATACGCCGTCGAGAGGATCTCCAGCATGTGCAGCTGCTGCATCGTTCGGCCACGGAACTGCACGACTTGGGATTCGAGTCATTCGACACCGTTGTGCTGAACTCGGTGGTGCAATACTTTCCGAATATCGATTATCTAGTGACGGTGCTGCAGGAGGCGATTCGCCTGCTTGCCCCCGGCGGAAAGATCTTCATCGGGGATGTACGACATCTGGAATTGCTGACGATGTTCCACAGCGCGGTCCAACTAAGCAAGGCGGCCGCTACGGTCAGTGTGGAGCAATTGAGGCGGCGCGTTGCGCGGGCGGTGACGCAAGAGAAGGAGCTGGTGATTGATCCGCAGTTCTTCCGGTTGTTGCCCGGACGTCTGCACAACATCAGCGGAGCAGAGGTGCACCTGAAGCGGGGACAAGCGCGCAACGAGTTGACGTGCTATCGCTACGATGTGGTGTTGCACACCGGTGAGCAGGCCGGTGCCTTCCCGGTCTGCGAGCCGCTGGAGTGGTCGGCGATCGGATCGGCCGCCGTGCTCCAAAGAGTCTTGGTGGAGCGGCGTTGGCATGCAGTGCGGCTGCATTCGATACGCAACTCCCGCTTGGCTCGGGAGGCGGCGGCGCAAAGGCTGATTGAGACAAACAGTGAGCACCTAGATGCTGGCTCCGTACGGAATCAGCTGAAAAAATCGCAGTTGGTGGACGGAATCGATCCGGAGAGGTTCTGGGAACTCGGTCAGGCGCACGGTTATGATGTGCAGGTGAGCTGGGACGCCAAGTCACCGGACTGCTTCGAGGTGCGGTTGTTGGATCGCGCCCGCACCGACGAAGTACTCCAGGCGGCGCCTCCGCTGCCGCCGAATGGGCTTAAACCCTGGAGTGCGTATGCCACGGATCCGCTGGAGAACGGGTTCCGACAGAAACTCATTTCGGAGCTGCGCGAATACCTGAGGGGGCGGCTGCCGGAATACATGATCCCCTCGGCCTGGATGATATTGAGGCAGCTACCGCTCACGGCTAATGGCAAGGTGGACAGGCGCGCGCTGCCTGCACCGCAGGGCCGAGCGGAGGAACTGGGCGAGTACGTTGCGCCATGCACGGATCTCGAACGCATGCTCGCAGAGATCTGGGGTCAGGTGCTGCGAATTGATAAAATTGGTGTACTCGACAACTTCTTTGATCTCGGGGGCCATTCCCTCACAGGTATGAGACTGGTAGCGAGGATTGCAGAAAGCTCCGGCGTTCAGATTCCCGTCCACGCAATTTTTCAACACCCTACCATTCTGGAAATGGTTCAACTCGTCGAGAGAGCAATGTCCGGACCATCCCATTCAGCTGCTCAAAAGCACGATTTTGAGGAACTCATCATATGAGCTATCAAGGTAGCTGGCGGCTGACAGCTCTGCGGACGACCGGCTGAAACTCGTGATCATTCGGGGCCGCGTTCAGGCTCGCGGCTTCACGCACGTGCTCAAAAAGGGAATGTCGCACCGATGAACAGAGTCACCGATCTACTCTCCTCGATGCGTACGAGTGGCGTTCGCTTGTGGGTCGATCGCGGTCAACTCCGCTGCCGTGCTCTAAGAGGATTATTGACTGCAGAGCAAGTCGGACTTCTTAGGGAGCGGAGACATGAAATTATTGCTGCATTGACCCTGACTCAAAACACTGATGCGGACGCCGTTACTCGTGCGCGGCAATCGATGTCTGAACCGGCACCTTTAGCGATCCAACAGGACCCAGACGGGAAATCCTTTCACAAATACGCAAACGGTATGAATGCTTGGGTTAGATGTGCGTTACGTTTGCGTTGGATCGTAGATGTTGACGTTCTCCGTAAGAGTGTAGCCACGGTGGTGAGACGGCACGAGTCATTGCGCACTAGGATCATTGTCGTTGATGGGATGCCAAAGCAGCAGATTGATGCGCCTAATGAAGACCCACTGGAATTGGTGAAACTATCGGCCGAGTCGGGGGATGACGTGGAAAATGACGTCCGACGTTCTCTCGAGAAGTTATTCACTCGGCATGTAGACTTGGGAATAGGCCCGTTATTTGAGATCAAGTTGTTTCAGTTAGATGAACAAGACTACGTGCTGGCCGTTACAATAGATCGCATCCTTTGTGACGGAGCATCGTTAGCTCTGTTGTTGGGAGAGATATGGGTTGCGTACAGGGACTTACTCCACCGGAGGCAGTCGTCGCTTTCCAAAATATCTATGCAGTACGCCGATTACGCCGCTTGGCAGCAGAGTAGGCGGCCGTACTGGCTAGCGGGGAATGACACATATTGGGAAGTGAGGCTCTTTGGAGCCGTGCGTACTCACTTAATGAAGGATAGCGGGTTGGAAACGGTCAAGCGCTTGAGTGTAGCAATATTGCCCGTTTCCTTCGGGAAGACGCTCAGTTCTGCTCTGCAGAATCTCGCGAGTAGAGAGCGAACCACGCTAGGGTTCGTGGTGCTAGCCTTGTGCGCTGCTACTTTGTCATGCTGGTGTGATCAACGGGACTTTATCGTTCCGGTAATTGTAAGCGGTCGGCATCGTCCAGAACACGTTAACCTGATCGGATCACTGGCGCATGCGTTGCCATTGAGGATACAACTGTCCGGGGATGAGACGTTCATGGATCTTCTACACATTGTTTCTCAGGAGTTTTTTGCAGCCCACGAGCACATTGAATCTTACGTGCATATCGAGCTTGCAAAGCTAGCGGACTCGTCACAGCTACCAGACCTGTATAGGGGCTTATGGTTCAACTGGGTTCCGCCTGAGTTGGAAGACACCGATCCTCCTTTTGGCGTTGAACCGTTTCCGGTCGAGGTGCCGCTTGGGAGTTTCGTACCGGCTGGGGAAATCGGGTTGAGCTTTTCGAATACGACTCAGGGCATTTGTGGACATGGGGTATACCGCGCGGATCTTCTTACCGCCAATACGGTACAGCGGTTCTTACAATTGTTTCGGGAAATTGCTGAAAACGTAGCAAACGACCCGCATGCACGTGTGACGCACGTTCCGAATATAGCCATGGCCATTTCTGGAGTAAGTCGTTTCGCGGACGGGAATCCAGATAGGACCGATCAATCCAGGGAAGCCCCGCAGAATGGGAACCAATGAGTACTTCACCGAATGGCAAGCTCCTCGACGAATGGCTGGGCGATGAGTGGTGCAGAATCCGGATCGATGCGAAGATCGTCATCGAGAGCTGTCGGCAGCTTTTCAACGAGGTCAGGCTCGTAGCGAGGACACCTTGGCGGTGTCGAGGCGGAGCAAAGATGGATGCTGACAGAACGGATGAGGCGGAGCTGACGATTGAGGAAGCGGGCAAGAAGACTCGGCGGAAGTGGACGACGGCAGAGAAGCGGCAGATTGCGCAGCAAGCACTGCGGAGCGGCGCGGTGCTGAAAGATGTGTCGCAGAGACGCGGGATCCATCCGAGTCTGCTGTATACGTGGCGCAGGCAGTATCGAGCTGGATCTGCGGCCATCCGGCGTACGGCCCCCAAGCGGACGATGTTGCTGCCGGTTGAAGGTGCGCAGAAGTACCGTGCCCCGAGGGCAACGCTGCCCCAAGATGTCGGAAGCCGCACTGCTGCGCTATCTGCGTCACGGTCGTTCTACTTGTTCGTCGCGTCATGTCTACGCCTTCAACTTTGAGAACCGGATTTCGATCTTGAACGCCGATCGAGCCCGCGGGGACCACTCAGATTGCCTCTCGCGGGCCTGCTTACCGGGGCATCCACAGGGTGCGAGCACTCATGTGTTGACCCACTGAATATCTGCTCAGTGTAATCTTGCCGGGAGATACACATGAGCACATTGATGGACGACGAGATCAGGCGCTGGTGTTGGAGATTATCCAGGGTAAGACCACGGTGGCCAAGGCCAGCCGGGCGCACGGCCTGTCACCCTCGGAGATCAGCTGTGGGCCGAGGATGGCAAGCGCGGTAAGGAGAATGCCCTGCGCGCCAACCCTCAGGATGTCCGTGAGCAGTACGAGAAGCAGTTGAAAGATCTGCAGGAAGCGTACGGCAAACGCGATGTTGGAGTTGCGCGCCAGAAAAAACTCCAGTCCCCGCTGGGCGACGACGGGAAGTGATCGAGACGATCCGCCAGGGACTCAAGGCAGGCGGCTATACCGTCTCGATCGGCCAACTGTGTCGATGGTTCGGATTGCCGCGTAGGACGGTGTACTCCGGCCTTCGCGCAAAACAGCGCTGCTCCAGGAGTGGTTTTGTCGACTGATCAAACAGGTGATCGACGAGAATCCATCCTTCGGTTACCGGACCGTGGCGCACTTCAACAGGAACACCGTACAGCGGATTCTCCGATTCTCCCGCTGATGCGCTGGCAGGTAAAGAAGCGACCTGTGGGCTTCCGGCCTCGGTTGCAGGCGATGCCGTCAGTCGCTGCGGTGCCGAATGAACGGTGGGCCACGGACTTGTGCCAGGATATAGAACGGTCGAGATGGCTGGGCCACCGTGGCGCTCGTCATGGACTGCCACAGCCGTGAGTTGCTGGGTTAGCACCTGTTCCCCCAGCGGTCGATCGAAGGCGGCGGAATCGGCTCTGGAGCAGGCCTTGATTGCTCGCTTCGGCACTCTGGGCCGAGTTCTTGCTCCATTCGGACAACGGATTGGTTGTCGTACCTCTTGCAGCTACATCGCCGTGGTTCGTAGCTACGGCTTGCGCCAGGAGTTCATCAGTTCATCACGCCGCACAGTCCGGAGCAGATCGGCATGGTAGAGCGACTCATCCGAACGCTGAAGGAGCAATGCGTTCATCGACATCGGCTCGAGAGACCTTGACATGGCCTGATGCCGGCGCGGTTAGGATCGAGATAGTCCACGGCATTTGTGACGTCTCGCAAGATATCAAACGTGGCGGCGAGGAGAACGAGCTCGCATCTAATACGAACTGCTGACGGCCCTCCTCGTTGACTCAGGGCAAGCGCGCGCGCGTCCCATCCTCGCGAATCGTAACTCCGCTCGTCCAGAGATGCCACGCCGCCCAGAAGCCCGTGGGGGCGAGAAGGATCAGCGCCCAGCGCAACGACTCCTGCCCCGCACCGAAGGAACCGGCAAACCAGTCGCTTAGCCAACCAATGAACTGCGGGGCAATGACCAGGTTAGCTACGTTGGCGATGAAGAGCAGGATGGCGCAGCAGGTTGCACGCATGTTCGCGGGCACGACGTTCTGCAGCAGACCCAGTACCGGGCCGATAAAGAAATATACGCCGGGTACGAAGATCCAGAGCAACACGGTCGCGGCCTGTTCGGACGACACCCAATAGACCGCGAGGGAGGGGATAGTCGTCAAAGCTGTGACCCCCGCCAGCAAGCGCACTACGTAACGCGGGTTTGTCGCCGCGCGCCGACCCATCAGCCAGGCAGCGAACAAGGTACCGGCGGTTCCGCCCACCAGATGCATGGGACCCAGCAGCTCTCCGGCTTCGCCCACCGTCATGTGATGCGAGCGTTGCAGAAAGGTTGGCGTCCACCACATCAATCCCCAGCTCCAGAGCGTCGCTACGGATCCACCCCCGAGGATATGGACCGCAGACCTTTGGGTTACGATGAAGCGCAACGTCTCTCGCAGCGTAGTCGGCCTGAGATGGGCCGAGCTCGAATCGAGCTGTCCCCGGCGCGGCTCGAGTACAGTCAACCACACGAGCGACGCGATGAGCAAACCTGGAACACCGAGCGCCAGAAATGCCGCACGCCAGCCACTGTGCTCGGCCACCTCCCCTGCCACCGATGATCCCAGCCATGCACCGAGGCATGCTCCGAGCGCAAAAATGGTCAAGGCCATCGGGCGCCGACCCGCCGGAAACTTATCTGCCAGAATCGACGTAGACGGCGCCGTGCCGCCTGCCTCGCCGATGCCGACGCCAAAGCGCCCGAGCAAAAGCTGCCAATAATTCTGCGCAAGCCCGCACGCGGCGGTCATGCCGGACCACATCGCAATCGCCATCGCGAGGATGTTGCGCCGATTGCCTCGATCGGCGAGCGCGGCGATCGGAATGCCGACCGTCACATAAAAGAGCGCGAGCGCGACACCGGTGAGAAACGCGACTCCCCCATCTGAGAGTCGCAGCTCCTGCCGGATTGGCTCGATCAGGGTCGAAATCGAATACCGGTCGGCGATATTAAGCGCATACACGACCGTGAGCACACCGAGCACATACCAACGATCGCGCGGGGGCGCCGTGCTCAAGGTTCAGGGTTCACGAGGTCGGGAGGATTGCTCGTTGAGAAAGCTCGCAGCCGCAGCACAATACCAATCGATAAAGTCGATCACCCGGCTTTCAGCGACCGGCGCATAGGGCCCTGGCATATACGAGGCCGAGTTGACGCCGCGCTGATTGTTTTCGGCTAGCCATTTGTCCTGATCGTTGGTCGCAGTAAAGACCTCGACCAGTCGGGCGAGATCGTAGTCCTTCCCCTCGACCGCATTCCTATTCACTACCCACTTGGCTGTTACGATTGTTTCCTGCGGCCCCGTGGGCAACGCCTGAAACAGGAACACATAATCGCCCAGCGCGTGATTGAAGCAGTTGGGCTCAAGTGCCCAACGCAGGCTCCCGATGTCTCCATCCCCGACACGGCCGAGTGTTTGAGTTACGGCCGGCTGCCCATCGAGGGTCACAGACTTGACGCCCTCGGTCAGCGGAAAACGACCGACCTCGAAGCCGTAACCGGAGATCGGCCCATTCTTTAGTCCCCTGCTCTCGCAGCGCGCCCAGAAATCCCGCACTCTGGCGTCGGGTTCGCTGAACGCATCGGCCGTCGTGAATAGAGCATCTGGAAATGAGCGCATCAGCTGCGGGTGGCGTGCCCGACAGTGATGACACTCGCGCGCGTTCTCCATGACCAACTTCCAGTTGGCGTGCTCGACGAGCACAGCCGTGTGCGCCACCTTGCCTTTGCGCAGCTCATGAGGCTCAAGTAGCGGTTCGAGTGCGGCGCGCACGGGAGCAAAATCCGATGGGTCATCGCTCAGACACACGAATATCACGCCCGCCACCGCTTCAACGGGTACCGGCCGCAGACCGAAGGACAGGTTATCGAAGTGTTTGTCCATCAACGTAGCGCGCAGCAGCTGACCCTGTAGATCGTAGGTCCACTGGTGATACGGGCACACGAAGCGAGTGAGGTGCCCGCGCTCCTCCTGGCAAATCTTTGCACCGCGGTGCCGACAGGTATTGAAGAACGCACGGATCCCGCCGTTGGCATCGCGCAGGATTACGATCGGCGAGTTGCCGATGGTCAGCGTGATGAAATCACCCTTGTTGGGAATCTCAATTTCGAGGGCCGCCTGCAACCAGTGGGAATGAAAGATCGCCTGCACGTCGAACTGGAACGCTTCAGCATCGACATAGAGTGGTTGCGGGAGGCTGTAGCCGCTGCGCCGTTCGGCGAGCCATTGCTGCATTCTTTCTTGGGTGGCTGGTGGCATTCGAATCACACTCAGCTGCGCAATCGCCCCCCGGTGGGATCGATGGGCGCCTGAGTACACACCCGACAGGCGCGTCGCTCACCCAACACAGTCACCTCGAGCGGCGAATCGTCCGTCGCTAGATCCGAGCGGACATAGCCCATCGCTAGACTCGTTCCCACGCAATGTCCATAGCCGCCCGAAGTCACAAATCCCACGAGTTCATCACCCTGCCATACCGGCTCGTAGCCGCTCGCATCAGCATCTTTGGCTTCGATGGCGAGACACACCAGGCGCTTCTCTGGGACGGTGTCGCGATCCCGCAGGGCCGCCTCCCGGCCAATGAAATCACCCTTGTCGTAGGCGATGAAGCGGAACAAACCCGACGCATGTGGCTTGTAGTCGCGCGAGAACTCGCGCGACCAGATCCCGTAGGCTTTTTCGAGACGCAGTGAGTTGAGGGCGTACATCCCCACCTGTCGAAGTCCGAGACCCTCCGATGCGCCGACGAGCGTATCAAAAAGTGTGCTGAGGTATGGAGCCTGAACATAGAGTTCATAGCCCAGCTCACCCGTGACGGAGAGCCGTGCGACGAGCGTCGGCGCAAGCCCGACATCCATCGCCTTCAAACTCATGAAAGGCAGCGTTGCGTTCGACACGTCCTCCTGCGCGACCCGACTCAGTAACTCTCTCGACTTTGGACCAAAGATCGTCACCCCGACGAGCGAATCGGAGACGTTGCCAACCGTCACACCCGGGCGATTCAAGTGCTCGGCAAACCACCGTCCATGCCAAGCCTGAAGATAGCCCGAACCGTTAATCAGGAATCGATCCGCGCCCAGCCGCATGGTGGTGAGATCCCCCATCAGGCATCCTGAAGGCGCGAGCATCGGTGTCAGGCGTATGCGCCCTACGTCAGGTAGGCGAGCGGCCATGAGATTATTCAATGCTGCCGCGGCCCCCGGTCCGCTCACTTCGTATTTGCCAAACGAGGAGATGTCGATCATCCCGACAGCACCCCTCGCCGCGAGGCACTCGTCACGCACGGGCGTAAGGGCGTTGGACCGGTAGAGCGTCGGTGTTTCTTCAGCGCGCTCGCCTTTGGGCGCAAAGAAGAGCGGCACTTCGAGTCCATAGCTCACGCCGAAAACCGCATTGGCGCACTTGAGTGCACTGTAGATGGGCGAGGTGCGCGCGGGACGACCCCCCCGCCAGTATTCATTGGGATAAGCGATCTGAAAGCGCCGCGCGTAGAACTCCTTCGCCTTCGCGACCGTGTAGTGCTTCGAGGCATACTCCCCAAAGCGCGTGACATCCATCGCAAAGATCTCATCCTCGGGCTCGCCGGCCGTGATCCACTGTGCGAGCGCTAATCCAACACCGCCCCCTTGCGCAAAGCCCGCCATCACGCCACATGCCGCCCAATAGTTGGGGACACCCGGCACGGGACCCACCAGGGGATTGCCATCGGGAGTGAAGGTGAACGGACCATTTACGATGCGGCGGATGCCCGCATTCTCGAGAGAAGGAAAGCGCTTGAAGCCGTGACTCAGCGCCTCGACGAGCCGCTCGAGTTTCGGCGGCAGGAGTTCGGTGTCGCCGTACTCCCATGGCGTTCCGGCCAGTGACCACGGGGTCGCGTCTTTTTCATATACGCCGAGAAGCACGCCTTTGCGTTCCTGGCGCAGATAGATCTCCCCATCCAGATCGAGCACGAGGGGAATTTCACGCGGGGCGGTTTTCAGCTCCGGCAAATCCTCGGTCAAAATATAGTGATGCTCCATAGGAATGAGCGGCAGATGGACTCCCACCATCGCGCCCACTTCACGCGCCCAAAGACCGGCGGCATTGACCACATGCTCGGCTTCGATCGAGCCCTGTTCGGTGACGACCCGCCAGGTCCCCTTGAGGGTTGGAACAATCTCGATAACCCGCGTGTGCCGATAGACCTCCGCCCCGTTCTGCCGTGCGGCGACCGCATAGGCGTGAGTTGCCCCTGAGGGATCGAGATGCCCCTCCATCGGGTCATACAGTGCTCCATAGACCCCGCTCGTATCGATGAGCGGGCAGAGCTTGCGAATCTCCTCCGGCGAGATGAGGTGAGTAGAAAGACCTAGCACTCGATGTCGCGCCCAGTCGGCGCGCAGAAAATCCCATCGATCCTGGGTCGCCGCGACATTGAGCCCACCCGTGAAGTGCAGCCCAACATCCCTTCCCGAGAGTTTCTCGATTTCGCGATACAAGGAAATCGTGTACGCCTGCAGCCGCGAAATGCCGGGATCGCTATTGAGCGCGTGAAAGCCGCCCGCCGCATGCCAACTCGAACCGGCCGTCAGTTCCTTGCGCTCACACAGGACGACGTCTTTGCAACCGAGCTTCGTAAGGTGATAGAGGACGCTGCAGCCGACTACTCCCCCACCGATCACAACGACCTGGGCGTGAGTCTTCATGGTAGCGCGTGACGAGGACACTTGGCCGCATGATAAAGATGCGATCATCCACCGTGCGCGGCAAAACCTTGGCACGATAGCCTATTTCCTAGGAATTCAGGCCAAACCCGCACTCGGGGAACACAGGCAGGTTGGTTGGATGGGCACGACGATTCGCAAGAATGGCTCCCACGACTCTCCCGGGCGTTCTCGCCAGCCAGTCCCGGCCGCACGCTCGCGGACGCCTTCTCCAATCTCTAGGCCGCACGCGCCATTGGCATGAACGAGACCGCGCTCAAGCGCGGCTTCAAGGCGGTCTTCGGCGAAACGCTGTTTGACTTCTCGGTTCGCTGCCGAATGCAGCACTGAGTCTCTTGCAGGAGCGTCGTCTGCCGGTGAAGCGGGTGGCACAGTCCGTTGGCTACCGGCATCAGACTCGTTCGCGACGACGTTCCGCAGGCATTTCGGGCTGCGGCCGAAGGATGTGCGCCCAAGTAAGGGATACGGAACGGCGCGGTCTTCCAGTGGGTGCGAAGCCCACCTGGCAACTTTCGCTCCAGCCAGTAGCAGTCGGAGCAATCGAGAGAAGTTCCATCAATCGTTGCCTACCCAGACATGCGGGGCTGGCAACGGCTCGGTGTGAAGCTCTGGGGACACGCCAAGGTCGTAATCTCTTTCACGGGCCGTCCTCCGCTTCAGATGGATATGTTCACGCCACCCATCTTGGCCCTCTGCACAGCAAGGCCGCAAAGGGGGGCGGGTCCATACCATCTCCGCCACCGGTCCCCGGTGCAAACTGATGCGCTTGCGCGGGCGCACTCTCACACGTGATCTCCAGGACTTCCTCAGGACTGGACCGAGCTCGACTTTCCGTGCTGCGGAGCAACGTCAACTTGCACAGCCCTCGGGGAACACCCCCCAACACCACAGAAGCACCATACGTTGTTGAGCCACTGTGTAAGTCTCCCAACCAACCCCATGATCAGGCTCTAGTTCGAGGGGAGACCCCGGCTCCGCCGGGGCGGCAACAGAAGTTTGACAGTTCCGGGAGTATTTTCCTGGAGATGAGGTGGAGTCCGTTACCTGCGCGCAACCGATGACGGTGTGCCGCGCAAAGGCGTGTCGGAATTGCAGGGCGTATGAAGCTGGAACCAGGGACATCAATGGGCGCACCGACGTTGAATGTGGTTTCTTCAAGCCGCTTTGAGCGGCTCACATGTCAAAAGCCCCCGGCTTTGCCGGTGCGATGGTTACATATCCATTCATCTGGATTGCCACTTTGTTTAAATTCCTAGCAAGGCCGCGCGATAGCGAAGGTCTTTCGGAAGGACCGGAGCTATCGTTCCCTTCAGAATCACCGCAGACTGGATTGTGCGCATCACTTGCCCCAAGCACGCGCCTCACGCGAAGACATTTCGGATGTTCCTACTGATGAGGATCTCCGTCTGCGTCAGGGAGTCCTCTCGATACGGCAAGGAGCGCTCCGCTGAATCGCGGATTTCGACAACCAAAAGGCTGCGGCAAATCACGAATCCTTGCGTGCGGAGTCTGCTGGTACTGGGAGTTGTTCTCGGTGAGCCCGCCCCATGTTGGTCCGAAACGAACGGTTTGCCCGCGACGGCTTGTGAAGGGCTGTCGATGGCAGACCTTACGAGCCTCGACGAGGCTCCCACAGAAATTTCGGATGTTCGGCTGGTTGACTCTGACGATGATCGTCGCAGCTATTGCCAGGTGCGAGGATATGTTTGGCCGCAGGTAGGATTTCAGATGCTACTGCCAGTTACAGGATGGAATGGCAAGTTTATCGAACTGGGTTGCGGAGGCGCGTGTGGGATGCTGCCGGAGCCAACACGGGGGTACAATGGGGTCGGCTCGTGTCCCTTGCACCGGGGATATGCTTGTATCTTCTCGGACCTTGGACATGAGGGGTACGGCCACAATGGCCGCAATGGATTGTGGGCTTACAACAACCCCCAGGCGCAAAATGATTTTGGCTATCGCGCCACCCATGTCGTGGCCGTGGTTGGTAAAGCAATCACCAGGCGCTACTACTCCCGTCCTCCAGATCACTCATACTTTGACGGTTGCTCCCTTGGGAGCCAACAGGGATTGGTCGAGGCACAACGGTTCCCGGGAGACTTCGACGGCATCATCGGTGGCGGGGTCTGGATCGGCGACACCACTTCCAGCATGGACTTCATTTGGGGTGCACGATCCCTCCGAGGTGCGAATGGTCGAGCCCTGTTGAGCCCCGCAGATATGCAAAGGGTTCACGAAGCGGTACTGGGCAAGTGTGACTTGGACGACGGGGTCAAAGACGGTCTCATAGGCAATCCTCTCTCATGCAAGTTTGATCCCGCGGAACTGGGGTGCGCTACGTCCGTAAAGCCCGGATGCTTGACGAACGTACAGGTGGATGCACTGAAAAAGGTGTATGCAGGCCCAATGACTTCATCTGGCGTCAAGCTATCAGCCGGTGGGCCCGCTCCCGGTTCCGAGCTGGAATGGGTCGTCGAGCCGGGAAAGGCCGCGGGTGCGGGCGGGTGGATCATGAGCGACGGCGCCCCGGCGGGCGCCGAAGAATGGGCCACTCAATACTTTCGCTGGCTAGTTCGTCCGCCCGGTGGCCAAGGCTGGAATGTAGCGAACCTTGACTTTGATCGGGACTATAAGCGCTTCGCGAATGGGGCAAAGGACTCGTCCATCAACGAAGCCAATCCGGATCTACGAAAGTTCAAGCACGCCGGCGGCAAGCTGCTTCTTTACATCGGATGGAAGGAGTGGTCGGACCCAAGAAAGGCCATTGACTACTATGAGACCGTAGAGAGGACCATGGGTGGACCTGGGGCTACGCGAGACTTCTTCCGGCTCTTTATAATACCCGGCTCTAACCACTGCGGTACCGGCGAGGGAGCATGGGCGGTCGATTACCTGACCTATATGGAGAACTGGGTCGAGCGCGGTCAAACGCCCGACAGACTGATAGGCGCGCATGTCCCCGGAAGCTGGGACGAGATCGCGAAGCTGCGATTTCCTTTGGGCCCGACCACGAAGATCAGCTTCACGCGCCCCATTTACCCCCTATCCGCTCTGGGCGAAGTACAAGGGCCGCGGGGATCCAAACAACGCCGAGAACTTCAAAGCCGCAGGCCGCTGAACCTACGAGCGCTGTTTACGCGTTACCAACCGATGCAAAGACGTGCTTCGATCGAATGACCTCCGCAGCTCATTTCTTGGACCGCTCCAAGCTGAGAGGAGTCACCGACTGACCAGAACTATGTCTGAGCGCCTGCAAGCCTATACGATCGGGTTGTACAGTGATATCCAGGCTCTGTCTGGGCAAGATGTCAGCCACGGGCCGATTCTGCGCGCCATCGAGGAGCTCAGGTTCGGCCGCCCATCAAGCCGGCGGCAGATCAACGGCCAGATCAGTGTGAAGGCGTGCTGACGCTGAATATGCAGGCGCCCGCACTCCCGGACTCCCGGCGCTGCTCCTCCAGACGCTGTACAAGTTCAGGATCCATCCCTCGCACCATCGGTCGATCGGCGGGCATTGGCGTGGCAGCTTTGAGTGGTACCACCTTGGACATCGCCAACGGTGGTGCCGCTGCCGGCGTCGGCGGGGGTGTTGGAGCGGTCGTGACGCGCGGTACGATGGTCTCGATGTGACGCACATGACGCGATTGGGTCTCTGGGGCGTGCGTGGGACGAACTTCTCCGTCTCGGTAAGCACTGGACAGGCTCGCCATGAAGCCCGGAAAGTTGGGCTCCTCAGCAGCCCTCATCTTTCTTCAGTAACTCCGCTACCCGAGAGAGCAGTTCGCGCGAATGTGGACCGAACAGAGCGATTCCCCCGTAAACATCGCTACCTCTCGACTCTACAGTTCAGTTACCGATGAGGAGCGAGATCTCTCCGTCACCATCGTAGGCGAACCAAGGCCATGCAGAATATTGCAGCGTCCGCTGATCGATCCAGCAGGTGTACGCATGAGAGAGTGATCATCCTGCGTCGCCTGTCTGGCATCAGCGCCCTGTGCCGTGGAACGTAGTGAGTTGTCTGCAAACACGCCCTGACATCATTGGGTCTTGCGGGCTTCAACTACAAGGTACGGTATGCCAAATCCATTTTGAGACAAATGCCCGACAAGTGACTCCACTGCAATTACACGCATATTAAGGTTGCTCATCATGTGCAGTATTTCTCCTGCTGAGTAACCAGTGACTGTCGAATCGCCAGTAGATATTTGCCGGGGCGGCGACGCTGGATCCTCCGCCTCGTATCGCTTGAAGGATGCCCATAAGATTCCATTGACCTTTAGGAGGCGATGACACTCGGAAATGCAGACAAATGCATCAGAAAGAAACTGTAGGAAATGAAAAGCAATGACTAAATCGTAAGTGGTCGCAGGCAGTTCTAAAAGAGGATGGTTGAGATTGTGCTTACAAAAGCTCTCGTATTTACCGGTTGCACGGGCGTGTTCTATCATCTTTGAAGATATGTCAACTCCGTCGGCACGAATTCCTGATCGGCGTTCGGAAAGAGCTTTAACATTTAGTCCTGTCCCGCAGGCGAGATCCAAGACGCGACATTCAGGCAGATCATCGATATCGTGAGCGTGCCTGGCGATCCAGTCGGGAGAGAAGCTCTTGGCTGTCTTCACAATCTCGTCGTAACGATCTGCGAGGGTATCCCACCGCATTGCGACATCTTTAGAGTGCTGAGTCATGGCTCATTCCCTTGAGATCAGAATCAAGCGAAGATCGCCTGATGTTGGCCGACCAAACCATAATCGCCAGCATTAAAATCGGTGTATCGTCCGAAGTTTGCTTTAAGTCACGTGAGAGATGAAGGGGCCCATGCGTGGCAATGAGCGCTTCGAACCTCGGATTCGTCGTACCTTTAGCTGGCTAGTCCGATTCGCCATCCTAGTCTTGGACTACGCGCAAAAAGCAGCGTACGCCCACGATTTTCGTATGTCAAGGGCCTGAAAACCCAACCGACAAACACAGAGTGGCGACGGTATCGCAGCGTTTCCCGGATACGCAGGTTCGGCGTAGAGGACTGACAATGTGTCATTGTGATGAATGAGCGAACTGCTGTCGTCGTTCTCGGCAAAGTGGACTTCGCCTGAATAAACCTTGGCGGCATTTGTTGCCAGGAGCACCAAGGCATGAATGGTCGCACTGGGCCTGCGTGCACTCGAAGCTCCAAGAGACCCTTGCAGGGTATTATCGACTGCGACGACTCGCAGCCCTGGAAGCCGAATCGGCCGCTCGCGCGGCGGGTGTCGCTACCCGCGGTCAGCCCGATGGATGGTGCCGTGAGAGCCGGCCCCTCGAATGGTCAGCACAACCGTTCGGCTGGCGTCCTCTCAGAATGTCAGGCTGTAGCGGCTTAGATACTTTTTATATGTGTTCAGGAACGGTTGAGACCCGACGGAGTGTTGAATCTGACCCTCGCGTAACCGGTGCGGGACCCCGGTCAGGGTGCTGGCGAGCACGACACACGGTGATGCAAACCGTGAGCACGTGACTTTTTTGACTAGCGGCTTAATTTAAGCGCCACCTACGACGGCGTTTTCGCGATTCACGCTCGAGCCATTGCGAAAACGGGACCGAGCCATCGAACTCATCCGCGTCGACCTCGGCATTGCTGGGTCGCGCCAGTCCACGCAGTACCGAGTCGAGAGTGTTCTGAATTTTCTTCTCGGCTAGTCCTACGCCAGCCGCATACGGGTATACCCATAGGGCTAGCCGAAGGACGACCTTAGAGCAGACTAGACCACCCGATACACCACGCGCATCGCTCGAGGCGATAATCGCCCGCTGCTGTATGTCTGCGTCTCAGTGTTCCAACGCGAGAGGCTTGCATTGGGTTCTCAATCGAGAAGTATCTCACTGGCACGGTTTCTTATTGCCCGGCATGCGACCTCGTCTGGTGCGGCATCTTGGGAGGAGGTCCGACGTCCCCCCGCCTTGAGTAGCGGTTGGCATTAGAGTTTTCCGGCCATTGACCTTGCCCCATTTTCCGCAGGGGTCAGCAGGATTGGAGGTCCGCTGCTTCTGAAGCCCGTTGTTCCTGACGCTTTCGAGCATACTCGCTGGGTGTCAGGTACCCAAGCGAACTGTGTGGCCGATGCCCATTGTAATCGATCCGCCACGCTTCGATCTTCTGACACGCATCGTCGAGCGAGGAGGTGAACTCCGTGCCGTGATCGACCGCGGCGCTCACTAGCCCGAGCCAAGCTCACTCCGGATGCACTCCAGCGTCGCATCCAAACACTGCAAAGTCAGCAACTGCTATCGAAGCTGCGATAGGAGCGGGGGGAATAGGGTCATGGCCGTCTATTCCAAACTGATGTCATTCGCACATAGTCGTTGCAGCGGTACTGCGATCGATGCTGAAGCGATCGTCATGGATGTAGTCACCAGTACCTATCGGGTACTTGACGGGGGACGAGCGATTAAGGATATAGAGGCGTTCATGATCACAGGAGTGAAGCATCTACTGATCAGTCATTTCAAACGTCGCGCGATTACTACTTTCGAATACATAGGGAAGCGTCACGATAATATCCCCGCATCCGAAGAGATCACTAATCCACAAGCGATGATTGAATGCACTGAGACTGCTGTCGATCAACATAACGTTTATGCGGCAGCGATGAAACGGATCAAAACTCGCACGCGCCGGGGCTATGATGTTCTGCGAATGAAGTTGAGCGGCTTGTCGTTAAAAGAAATCGCGGTCAGACTTGGGCTCTCGGAGAACACCGCGCGTCCGCTCAATCCTTGAGCTACCCAGTTCCACTCGTTGCTCGCACATCTGCGGCTTCGGTCAACCATTAGAACTGGACATTGGCATTGGATGGCGCAGCACTGCGCTGCCGGCGACCATACGGCGGGTTGAATGAACCCTGTGCGCAAGTCGTTCGGCCGGTGTCCAGCACGGCCCACCTGCGGGGTCCGACACTCAAGAGTTCAACAGTTACGAGGACCCTGGGCCCTCGATCCTTATCGGTAAGCGTGGTGTGAAGGCCCTCTTGACGGTCGGAACGATTCTCGATCAGCGCTTCTTCTTCGGTTTCGATGAGCTTGGCAGCTTCGACCCGCACCAAGGACAAAAGTGGATCTGAACGAGCGAAGAACCTCCATCGTGGACGTAGATACCGTATGTGCCAGTACGAGGAGAGCGCCCGACCAGAGCATCGGGGCAGTCCGAAGCTGAGTCGTGATCAGAGCATGTCCAGTTTAGCTGTGATCGCATTGTTTCACAGCAAGTTGGCTTGGGATTTGTCATGTTCAATGTTTGGATGTTCAGCGCCGCCTGCGAGTCCTCGGCGGCTTGAGGACATATCGTTTGTCGTCAATTTCGTTGGTGTGGGGCCCGCCGGCCTTTGCTGTTTGGATAGCCTGGTCGAGTCGTTGCAGAAGCGATGCGAGAGACTCCTCCGGTTTCCGTCGTAGCACAGCGTAAATATCGTGGTCGTCCGCGGCGACCGCGACGCCATCCAATGGCGCCATCCGACCTAGTGTGATCTGACCACCTGCCTTCATGAGTGCATCGATGTGTGTCCACAGCGTGTCAGTTTGTTTAGTATCTTCGGACATCGATGCGATCACTTCGGGTGTAGTGTTGATGGGCAAGCAAGTCAGGTACGCACAGAGTCATCATCGTTAAAGCCATCCCAGAAAGTATTTTGCCATCCACGGATGACGCCATTGTCCTGGCAGATCGGACAGTGCCAAAAAATGCTGTCGTTCTCATCATTTGCCGGATAGGACATGATGATTCCGGTACACCGCCGGTGCTTGGGCCAGCGTCGACATCGAACCGTCGGTGGATCATCCAGGTTACTGGTGGCATCCACAACAATACTCGCAAAATATTCGGCCAACAGCCTCGCTCGCGACGGCATCTCCTCGATTGCGCCAGCAGGGTCAGATAGTGACTGAGATCGATAATCCAGGTATCACCCATAGTCGCGATCTCATGCGGTCGCGTCGGAGTGGGCCCCAGAGTCACTGGATCGTGGTGTGCGCGCGATCGGCACGTGCCACGGCAGGAGCTCCGATATTTTGTTGATAGGATGATCTGCGATCCGCTCCAACACGTATCGCAAGTACCCTTCGGGATCGAGGCCATTCAAGCGGGCCGAACCGATCAGACTGTACGCCAACGCAGCCCGCTCACCACCGGTGTCGGACCCGGCAAATAAAAAATTGGAACGTCCGAGGGCCACTGGTCTGATCTGACGCTCTACGGTCAGGTTGTCGATCTCGGCACGACCATCTTCACAGTAGTAGGTGAGCGCGGGCCAATGAGCGCTCTTGATGGTGTATCGGATCGCTTTGGCCAACTCGGACGACTTCGATGTCTTCACGAGCACTCGAGTGAGCCATCCATACAAGGCCCGCAAACGCGGCACCGCCTCGGCCTGCCGCACGCGATAGCGCTCCTGCGGCGTGCATCCTTTGATCCGTCGTTCGATGCGATACAACTCACCGATCCGCTCGAGGGCTTCGAAGGCCACGGGCGATCCCACCGCGACGTGCAAATCATGGAAGTGCCTGCGAGCATGTCCGAGACACAACACGCGCCGTGCACGGCCGCCGGGTTTGCCTCTACGCGGCGCACGCTCGGCAATGGCATCAAAGCCGGCGTAGGCGTCCGTTTGCAGCAAGCCTGCAAAGTCACGCAGATGATGCTGTGGATGCACTCCTTTGCGGTCGGGCGAGTACGCAAACCACACCGCCGGCGGATCGTGCCCGCCGGAGCCTCGATCATCGCGCACATAGGACCACAAGTGGCCGCGTTTGGTACGTCCGCGCCCCGGATCCAACACCGGCATGGGCGTATCATCGGCGTGGAGCTTCTCAGCGCTCAGAACATAGCGCTCCAGGCCCGATGCCAAGGGAGCCAGCAGTCGGCAGGAAGCGGCGACCCACTGCGCCAAGGTCGAGCGATCGAGCGGCATACCCGCCCGTGCATAAATTTCGCTTTGGCGATAGAGCGGAAGATGGTGTCCGTATTTGCCATTGATGATGTGAGCCAGCAGAGCAGGTCCCGCAAGACCGCGCTCGATCGGGCGTGATGGTGCCGATGGCTGCACGATACGCGAGCAGCCACGGCAGGCGTGCTTCTCACGAACGTGACGGATCACCTTGAAGAAGCCAGGCACCAACTCCAACACCATCGGTCCGGTTCCGGGCGGAGCAACCGAGGAGGCCGCGGCATCCGCAACCTTGCGACCACTCATCACTCGGATGCGGACCCTGGTACCCATTCGGCGGGGGCGCAGCGGAGCCGTTGCTTACAGGCGAATCCACGCTTACTGGATGGCCCCCGTGATGCAGCACTGAAGCCGAGTGTGCATGCCCACAACGCCCGAGCGTCGTGAGAAACGTCATCGCAATGATTGAGGCTCGCTGATCACGATATCACGGTAGTCGCGGTCGATTCACGCGCACACCCACGCGCTGACCGCAACTGATCACCCGGTCGTAGAGCCTCGCATCACTGACGAATGAGCACTTCATTGCCGGCGGATACCCAATCCGCCGGCCGCATCCGATCGCCAAACAGTCACGGCCACCCACGGCGGGACGAGGCCGCTTTCCTGGCTGCGCGGCCCCCTCCTCTCACTCAAGTAGACGGGTGACCGCCTGAGCGTGAGTCCCAAGGAGGACCACGGCGACCTCGCGATCGGTCGTCCGTTGCACCGCCGTCATCCGCTCCCGTCCGCTGACCTCCGTGGCTTCGAGGTCGTGACTGAGGATCGGGTCGACGAGTACGGGCGCCTGGGGCCCGCTCGCTGAGAGGCGTGCCGCTTCCGCGGCGGCCTGATCGAGCGCAGTCAGGGACTGATCAATGGCCTGGGCGAGCTGCACCGGCAGCGGACGCAGGCGCGCTTCCTCCTCCGGGGTCAAGACGGTCACGGGACACCTCCTGCGCAGACGATAAGCCCCTTTCTCGCTAGTTATATCCGTCCGCAATATCAATACCCTGATGTGGACGGCTCACGGCTACCAATTATAGTCCACCGACACCGCCAACACCCTCTGCGTCCTCGTCTCCA
>Ga0207105_1071_pt1 | contig 25109 bp, 19 predicted proteins | sample Alteio_BWMinHeat_77_FD_153569 | JGI IMG/M metagenome (GOLD analysis project Ga0207105, IMG submission 153569) | Enriched cells from forest soil in Barre Woods Harvard Forest LTER site, Petersham, Massachusetts, United States -... | ecosystem: Environmental > Terrestrial > Soil > Temperate forest >... | reverse complement strand
TTTGCCGCCATCATGGGGAAAACCCAACAAAGAGGACAAATCATTAATGGTGTTATTATCGTTGTAAAAAGTGTTATCAGAAGAGCTTCGACGGTATTTTTAAAGCCATGCTTTGCATGTTTGAAACTATATTGCCCTCTTGCTAAAGCTTGAGAATTGTTGCGATTTACTCGATACTGCAGATGAAAAAATGTAGCTACAACAGTGCCGCTAATTCCTTGTGCTATGCCAGCCAGTACAAGAGCTGAACCTGTAAAATAAGTAACTATTGGAATATAGTTACATCTAAATGATCTACCTTCAAAATTATTAAGGCCTGATTCGACTTTATTTAAAAAATTTTCGTAAGCAGGCATTACAATTCCTATTTTTTTGATTAAATATTAAATAAATTAATGATTTAAATCAATTGTGAAAATAGAAGTTAGTGATAATTTTATTAAAAATAGTTTGCTTTATAGAGTTATCTTTTCATGGTAGATTTGCAATAATTTTTCTTCTAAAGAATGGGTGATCTCTTTTTGATGCTCCGGGTAATTTTTGCCAAACCATTGCTTCACTTTTTTGGCCATTTTGATCATTTTTTCGCGATGAAAACGCGAGTCGGAAATTCTGGAATCCAAAGTCATTTTACCCACGTCAAAGTGGATGGGCTCATCTTCAATAAATCCATTGTTGCGCAAAATGCCCATGCCAAGATCATGTAGCCCGTGATTGTAATGGAAAAGATAAAGATCAAATACCTGATTGATACGATACTTGGCTTGGCCAATATCTTGGTTGCGCATCAATTCATTTAATAAATCGGTGAGCTCGCGCACCTTCTTTTGCAGCACAAAGCGCGTATTGTCTAAATCGACTAGATGCTCCTTGCCCTGCTTATCTGTTACAATTGCGATTGGATGCTGTTGAATCGTGGGATTGAGATGGACATAAAGCAGTCCAGTGCCGATGGGATCGTGATCAAAGGCGATTTTATATCCATTTAACACGGTATCTAAGGAGACTTTTTGCATCTTGCGTTGGCGATAGGGCTCAAAAGGGAATATTGCTGGAAGAATGCGTACCGCCCAATGAGGAGTATGATAGCGGTACTTAAAGAATTTTAGGACGTATTGTCCATCTTGGCTTAAAAAAGAAAAAGCCCTAGCTCCTTTGCCTAAGTATGTGAAGCGCTGTGTAAGAATTTGGTTGATTTGATCTTTTTGTTCTTTGCTTAGATGTGTCTCCCATTCCGCATGGTATGGAAACTCAAATTGAATTTTTTCAGTAGAAAATCCATCGGTAGATCGATAGGCCTGCTTGTAATACAATGTTCCCAATCCAAGCAGTGCAAGAAGGAAAAACAACCCATAAAACTTTACTTTGCAAAACATGACCTAGATCCGATTTGAGTTTTTCTGACTCGATTTGCCGCTGAAACAAAACGCTGGATATTTGAGGAGTGGCTGGCACGACTTCGCACAAGCAAAGGGGGAGCTAGAAGCAAAGCCGCGATTTCTCGATTTTCCAATTGATTGTTTTGATAAAGCCACAAGGCCATGAGCGATGGCCCCCTATCGACACATTGCCGACAAGTAATATTCATGGAAGCCGGATGCCATTTTTCTACAAGACGGTCTAAAATAGCTAAATAAGTTAATTCAATAAAGTCTTGTCTTTCGGCCCGATCAAGCACTAGCTGATCGTGAAAAGTCTCACGATGAATGTCACCGATGATTTTTTTGAGTTCTTTATTCCAGGAGTTGGCATCCAAATGCTTGGACCAAAAATAGTTGCCTTGCAACGATGTACTCATGTTTTGAAAAAAAATCTCTTTAAAAGATAGACTTTCCAATAGGTCTGGAAACTCTTTTTCTTCTTGCCAGTAGAAAGAGGAATTTTTATCCAATGTGATCACAAATAGATTGGGAATTTGCTCTTCTAGTTTCTCAATGGCTTGTGTCATTGGCCCTTCAACACCTTTGCGCTTCATCAAATTCACATACAAGTGGCTTGGCTGCAAATGAAGAAATAACACAAATTCAGGGTAAGCTATTGGTAAAGACAGCCACCAAAATGTCTGTGATAGATATCTGAGAGGTTGTCCTAAACGAATGAGCACAGTATTTTTTACGGGTTCAGCGATATTAGAAGGCAAATTTCCATGAAGAAATTGATCTTCATAGGCTGATTCATGCTCAATCCCATTAAATTGAGGATGGTTCCTCAAAGTTTTTTGCATCTCCTGAACATATTCAAAAAGATCTTTTTTAAAAGGTGTCGTATAATCGAAAAGAAAGTTCTCCATTCCCGATTTCAGATTCGCTCCTAAAAACACCCAACGGATGATGTCTTCAAAAAAACGTCGAGACTCCTTTTCTTCTATGAGAATATCTTGTGGATAAGAAGATTCTGCCAGCGATCGAAGTTGATGCACGAAGGCTTCATGGTGTTGTCGCTGTTTTTGAGCTGTGCCAAGAGGCTTCTCTATCTCTTCTATAAGGGTTTGAATGGCCAAATTGAAGGACGTAGGCGATGCTTTTCTGACTTGTTCATAAAAAGGATGCTGATGGACAAATGCTCGAAGTTGCTTTCGATAATCGGCATAGAGTTCAGAGGAAAAAACATGTTTGCCTTCTTCGACGGCATGTCTGGGATAGAGAAAAAAAATGCTCGAAGCAGTGAGAATCAACGAGGCCAAAACAAGATAAAAAATTGTCTTTTTGAAGGTGTTCATGACGTTGTAATCGGCAAAGTGAATTGTTTTCCAAAAAGTTGTGACAACTTCTTTTCTATACTTTGATTTAGTGCCTGAGAATATTGAGGATATTTACGATCTATCCACGACTGAACTTTCAGTGCTATTTTTGTTAAATCTTTTTGATAATACTCAGGTTGTTTCATATGTTCGTCTTGAATGAATTTACCGGCATCGAGATGAAAAAGCCTATCTTCAACTACACCGATGTTATGCATGACCCCATGATCTTGGTCATAGATGCCTTTACGGTATTCGGAGAGGTAAAGATCAAACAATTGATCTAATCGCTGCTTAGCTCTTTCAAGGTCTCGTTGATCCAATAGCGTGGCAAGAGCTGCACTTAATACTTCTCCTTTTTCCTGTATGATGTATGAGACATTCTTTAGATTGACTACTCTTTTGAAGTGCCTCTTGTCTACTAAAGTGACCTTTCTAGAGATATCTGAAGGATTTAATTGAATGAATATTAAGCCGCTTTCTTGGCGATGTAAGTCATACGCAAGTTTATAACCCGTAAAAGCAGTAACTAATTTTTGTTCACGCTTAGCAATGTGTTTGTTGCGATAAGAATGCCACAAGGCAATATCCGGCAGCATTTTTACAAAAAAAGAGGGGCGAAAGCGTCTAAATTTAAAAAACTTCAACACATAACGTTGATCGGCGCTTAAAAAAACATAGGATTGTCCGCCTTCGCCAGAATAGAAAAATGTCTGATTCAAGATCTCATTTAATCTTGCCTTTTGCACTTCGGCCAAAGCGGGGATTTCCCACTTTGCTTCATAGGGCAGGTCAGATGTCAGATTGCTTATTTTAAGATCATCGCCAGGAAAAAAATAGACTCCCATCGCAATAAATGCTGAGATGAGTCCAAAAACAATCCAGCGTACCTGTGATCTGCTCAGGTTTTGCTGCCCCATAAACTACCCAATTAAAAATTTCCCTTACTCGTTTCGCTTTCTTTGTCTTTTTTTGCAACACAAAAAAATTACAAAATAGCAAAAATAATTAGATGAAATTCTAAGTATTAACGATAGAAAGTGGAGTTATAAGGCCCTGTCAAAGCTTTTTCTGGCTATGAGAGGATATCGACAAGCTGATGGTTGGGATTTTGCTTGATAGCGTATTGCTTTTCCCACTGTTCGCTGAAAAGAACCATAGGGCGCTCATGCTTGTCTTGAACAATCATGGCGTGGCTAGTTTTTTGAAACGTGGCTTGATCGCCAATCAACCAGGCGCTGCAACGGTACGGTAACGGCGTTAAAAGCGTTCCAACCCCATATTCGTCTTTTAACCGATATTGCATCACTTCAAACTGAAGCTGGCCTACGGCGGCAAAGATGATGTCTCCGCTTAAGTCATAGGGTTTCAGCAGCTGAATTGCTCCTTCTTCGGCAAGCTGGGCCACGCCTTTATCAAAAGCCTTGCGCTTGCCCACATCTTTGGGTTGCACTTTTGCAAAGATCTCCGGTTGAAACTGAGGCATGGGTTTGAAATTACCATCACCTGTCAATGAGATTGTGTCTCCTACAGCAAAGACCCCCGGATTGATGACTCCGACGATATCGCCTGCATAAGCAAGATCTAAAGTAGAACGCTCGCCCGCCACCATGCCATGAGGACGCGAAAGACGCACCTCGCGCTTGAGACGATGATGCTTTACGACGAGGTCGCGCTCAAACCTTCCAGAACAAATTCTTAAAAAAGCCATGCTATCGCGATGGCGTTTGTCCATGTTAGCTTGAATCTTGAAGACATAGGCGCTAAAAGGATGCTTAACCGGATCTAAGAAGGCTTCTTGTTTGTCCTGGCGGATAACTGCACGCGCTTGCGGCGGCGGTGCTAAATGGACAAAAGCATCAAAGAAGGGTTCTACGCCAAAATTGGTCAAGGCAGAAGCAAAGAACACAGGTGTGATTTCACCAGCCAAAAAGGTTTCTTCGCTAAAGGAGTTGCCGGCCAATTCCAGCAATTCAAGATCTTGAATGAGCTGTTGATAATTATCTTTGCCGACGGCGGCTTTTACCTCATCGCTTTCTAATGGATAACGCGTCACTTCCGCTCTTTGGGCACCTCCTACAGAGACTTTTGAAAAGAGAAGACATTCATTGTTATTCATCCGGTCAACTACACCACAAAATTCTTTACCTGTCCCAATGGGCCAGTTAAATGCTGTTGAGTGAATTCCTAGGACCGCTTCGACTTCATTCATCAAGTCCAGAGGCTCTCTTCCAGGCATATCCATTTTATTGATGAAAGTCAAAACAGGAATTTTGCGCAGATTGCAAACTTCAAAAAGTTTGCGGGTTTGCTTTTCTACACCCTTGGCAGCATCGATCACCATGATGGCGCAGTCGGCCGCTGTCAAGGTCCGGTAGGTATCTTCAGAAAAGTCTTCGTGGCCGGGAGTATCTAATACATTGATCACAGCCCCTTTATAAGGAAACTGCATAGCAGAGGCTGTGATGGAGATGCCCCTTTCCTGTTCCATGGCCATCCAGTCTGAGGCGGCGGCTTTGCGTCCTTTGCGTCCACGCACCATGCCTGCAGTATGAATCATGCCGGAGTAAAGCAGCAATTTTTCCGTCAGCGTTGTTTTGCCGGCATCAGGGTGGCTGATGATAGCAAAGGTGCGTCTTTTGGCAATTGCTTCTTGCAATTCCGAGTCAGGTGATGAATTTTTGCTTTCCAAAGGATTTAAGTCCGTGCAATGTATTGTTTTAATAATGAATGTATTATATTTTATTCCCTGAGTTTTTTGCCACTTCTTTTGCAAGAGATGCTGAGAAGGGAAAATGAATGTTCAACACATTAATTTATCCAAACAATAACGAATCAGACAATATAGCTTTTGCAAGCAGCTCTTGAGAGAAAAGAGTGATTTGGTTTAAGATGGACCTCACTTTTTCCTAGCCTAAATAGCTCAGTTGGTAGAGCAGCGCATTCGTAATGCGAAGGTCGTCAGTTCGATTCTGGCTTTAGGCAATCCTTTCCTATAGCTGTGAGCGGGATTAAGTTTGAATAAATACTTTAATCAAGCTAAATTTATCGCTCGCGGTGCAATGACGGTGCAGTAAAAATAAATTTTACCAACACGGCCAGCCGCTTAAACCAAAACATCATCAGAGGTTTAAGATGGCGTCTATCTATCAACGTACGAATAAGGACGGCTCCAAAGTATGGCGGGCTGTCATCAGAATAAAAAATTATCCCACTGTTTCGGATCATTTTGATCGAAAAAAGGCAGCTGAGGACTGGGCAAAAGAAACCGAAACAGAAATCCAGAAGGGCAAATACAATTTCACTAAAAATAACGAGAAAACGTTATCAGAATTGATAGATCTTTACATTCAAGATGCTGTCATTGGTCATCATAAGGCAGCAAAAGACACCCTTCATCAATTGAATTATTTCAAAGGTAGACTCGGTGCATATGGATTGGTTTACATCACTCCTGAATTGCTCCTAAAAGAACGTAAGAAATTGCAGGAAACCCCTACTAACAAAAACACGATTGACTCGCATAACAGCAATGAAATATTTGGAAGAATTAGTGCGAATCGGGCTGCTTTCCAAGCACAAAAAATGGAAAGAAAATTATTATATGAATGACGCCTTATTTGATCTTTTACTCAATGTGGGCTCAAAACCGGAGACCCCTCATGGTTAAAAATCGGCAAAACAGGAGTATATCAAATCCATCATGCCTAAGAAATCGAGATTTTCTATACATGATAAGCCCATCATGTATACGAAATGTCAATTTTCTATACATGACACGTTCATCATGCATACGATTTCATGATTTTCTATGCATGATCTATGCGTTATGCCGAAAAAATGTCTATTCTTTGCTCACCTTACTCAACAAACTAATACTCATAATGTTAGGAAAATCATGGTAATAATTGCAGAGGATCTAACGAGAGAAATGGATAGTGTCGAAGTTAAAAGTGTCGAGACACCTACTGGTTATAAGTTGACGGAGTTAGGACTAATTCCAGAAGATTGGAGACTCAAGAGATTATGGGAAATTACTACTGAAATCGGAGATGGTATCCATGCAACACCACGATATGTAGATTCATCCGATTATTATTTTGTAAATGGAAACAATTTAAATAATGGCAAAATTGTAATCACAAATAACACTAAATTCGTTGGTGAGGGTGAATTTAATTTGCTTAAGAAAAATCTCAATAATCATACAATTTTGATGTCAATTAATGGAACCATTGGTGAATTAGCATATTTTAATAATGAGAATGTCATTCTTGGAAAAAGTGTAGCGTACGTCAATTTAAAAAAACATGTTGAAAAAATATTCATCTATTACTTTTTCCAAACTCCTTCTGTAAAAAAATATTATATCAATGAACTAACTGGAACAACAATAAAAAATCTCTCCCTAAAATCCATAAGAGAAACTCCCATTACCTATCCCTCTCTTAAAGAACAACAAGCTATCGCAGCAGCCCTTAGCGACATTGACGCCCTAATCACTAGTTTTGATCAACTTATTACCAAGAAGCAAGCCATCAAGCAGGCTGCAATACAGCAGCTACTTACTGGCAAGCAACGCCTTCCTGGATTTAATGACGAGTGGAAGTCGAAGCGTATAGGAGAGATATTTCAGTTTTTGAGCACCGCGAATAATCCAAGAAGTGACCTTTCCGAACATGGTGACATTAGATATTTACACTATGGAGATATTCATGGAGGCACATCACCCTTTTTAGATTGTTCCAAGAAAACAATGCCCTACATTGAACTGCAAAAGATAAAAAATTTCCACTTTCTAGAAGAGGGAGATCTTGTAATAGCAGATGCGTCTGAAGATTATGAAGGGATCGGGAAAAGCGTTGAAATTTTAAATATCAACAATAAAAAAATAGTAGCAGGTTTACACACTTTTCTGCTGCGTGGGAATAAAAGTATCGTTGCAGATGGGTTTAAAGGATATATTCAATCTATACCATCTCTTCGCACGGACATAGTTAGGCTTGCTACCGGTATCTCAGTCTATGGAATTTCAAAAAACAATCTTAGGGGCGTTGAAGTTAAGTTACCGCCAATACAAGAACAAAAAGCTATCGCCAATGTTCTCTCAGATATGAACTCTGAAATTACCGCACTTGAACTACAACTCGATAAGGCCCGAAATCTAAAGCAAGGAATGATGCAGGAGTTGCTTACAGGAAGGATTCGGTTAACATGAAGAATGTTGGACACCATGAGGAAATCACTCAACAACGAGTGATCAAACTATTCTGCAATGAGCTGGGGTATCTTTATCTTGGAAATTGGATTGATCAAGCAGGGAACCGAAATATAGAGGAGGACCTGCTTCTAAAATATCTGCAAAAGCAGGGATACGAAGATGTTTTGATAAAGCGCGCGATCCACATTATAGACAAAGCAGCCGATGATAAAAGTAAGAGCTCTTATGATAGAAACAAAGATGTATATGCGTTACTGCGTTACGGTGTAAATGTGCGTCCAGAAGTCGGTGAAAATACACAAACGATTAATCTAATTGACTGGAAGAATCCTGAAAACAATGATTTTGCAATAGCCGAAGAAGTCACCATCAAAGGATTTGATTCAAAATCACATACAAAACGCCCTGACGTTGTCATATACGTCAATGGTATTGCCTTAGGGGTTATTGAGCTAAAACGTTCTACCGTATCAGTTTCGGAAGGAATTCGTCAAAATTTAGACAACCAGAAATCAATCTTCATTCAGCATTTTTTCTCTACGATTCAGTTGGTCATGGCGGGTAATGATACAGAGGGGCTTCGATATGGGACTATTGAAACCCCGGAAAAGTATTATCTGACATGGAAAGAAGAAAGTGCCATCTCGCACCCGCTTGATCGTCATATCTCTCAAGTATGCAACAAAGAGAGATTTTTAGAGCTTATTCATGACTACATTGTTTTTGATGCCGGCATAAAAAAACTGTGTCGTCCCAATCAATATTTTGGAGTCCGTGCAGCTCAGGAATATTTAAAGAGACGTGAAGGCGGCATCATCTGGCATACACAGGGTTCTGGAAAGAGTTTGACGATGGTTTGGCTAGCCAAATGGATTCGTGAAAATATAACAGATGCTAGGGTTCTCATTATCACCGACCGAAAAGAATTAGATGAGCAAATCGAAAGAACCTTCATAGGGGTCAATGAAAAGATCTATCGAACTAAGAGTGGTGCTGATTTGCTTTCAACTTTAAATGATACAACTCCTTGGCTCATTTGCTCACTTATTCATAAATTCGGCGGTAAGGACGAAGAGGAAACCGGAACCGACATTAAGAAATTCATCGAAGAAATGAAGAAGGCTCTGCCATCAAACTTTCTAGCGAAAGGCAATCTCTTTGTGTTTGTTGATGAATGTCACCGCACCCAATCAGGTGACTTGCATAAGGCCATGAAAGCGTTTTTACCAAATGCCCTCTTTCTTGGTTTTACCGGAACGCCTTTACTCAAGGCTGATAAGCAAAGAAGTATCGAAATTTTCGGACCTTACATTCATACCTACAAATTTAACGAAGCTGTAGAAGATGGTGTTGTTCTAGATTTGCGTTATGAGGCACGAGACATCGATCAAAAGATTACTTCGCAAGAGAAAATTGATCTCTGGTTTACATCGAAAACAAAAAATCTAACGGATCTTGCCAAGGCACAGCTTAAGAAACGGTGGGGGACTCTCCGCAAGGTACTTTCTAGTCAGTCCAGGCTTGAAAAGATCGTTGCCGATATACTTCTGGATATGGAAACACGGGATCGCTTAATGAGCGGACGCGGCAATGCCATGCTCGTTTGTGATAGCATTTTTTCAGCCTGTAAGTTTTATGAACTCTTTGACAAAACTGATTTGGCCGGCAAGTGTGCTATTGTCACTTCTTATAAACCCTCTCCAGCAGACATTAAGGGTGAAGAATCGGGTGAAGGGATGACCGAAAAGTTGCGTCAGTATGAGATCTATAACAAGATGCTGGCGGGTCAAGATCCCGATGCTTTTGAAAAAGCAGTAAAGAAAAAGTTTGTTGACGAACCAGGTCAAATGAAACTCTTAATCGTTGTAGATAAGCTTTTGACAGGCTTTGATGCTCCCTCGGCAACATATCTCTATATCGATAAGCAAATGCATGACCATGGCCTTTTTCAAGCTATTTGTCGTGTCAACCGCTTGGATGGAGATGATAAGGAGTATGGCTACATCATCGACTACAAAGACCTCTTCAAACACTTAGAAAAATCTGTGACTGACTATACCGCTGAGGCATTAGCAGGTTATGACAAAGCGGATGTAGCGGGATTACTACAGGATAGGTTAAGTACAGCTAAAGAACACCTAAAGCAGGCTAGAGAGTCTATTAAAAGCCTTTGTGAGCCAGTAGAGCCGCCAAAAGATACTACTGCTTATTTGCATTACTTTTGCGCAAAGGAATCGGGAAATTCCGTACAGCTTAAGGAAAACGAACCGAAGCGCCTTGCTCTATACAAACTGACCGCTGCTTTCATTCGGGCCTTTGCAAATATGGCAAACGAATTAGAGGAAGCCAGCTATAGCTTAGTAGAAATTAATTTACTCAAGAGTGAAGTCGATCACTATGAAAAAGTTCGCACAGAAGTAAAACTGGCTAGCGGCGATTATATTGATCTTAAGATGTATGAGCCTGCTATGCGCCATCTCATCGACACTTACATTCGGGCAGAAGAGAGTGAAAAAATCTCCGCTTTCGATGACTTATCTTTGATACAACTTATTGTTGAGCGCGGTCCCGATGCCGTTCAATCCCTTCCTAAGAGTATGCAGAAAAAAGAGGCTGTTGCGGAAACGATTGAGAACAACGTCAGAAAATTGATCATCGACGAACATCCAATCAATCCTAAATATTATGAAAAAATGTCAGAACTGCTAAGCGCCCTCATAGAGCAGCGTCGGCAGCAAGCAATCGATTATGAAAGCTATTTGGCTAAGGTCATTGAATTAACCAAACAGGTAAAGAATCCCGCAAACAATTCAAACTATCCATCTTCATTGGATACACCAGGAAAACGTGCTCTATATGACAATTTGGACGAAAACAAGGAAATCGCCCTGGCAGTTCATGAAGCGGTGATAAAGAATCGACAAGATGATTGGCGCAATAACCGCATCAAACGAATTAAAGTGCAGAATGCTATTAAAAATGCTCTGAACAAGCCTCAAGGCTTCATGGTGCGCGAAGAGTCTGGTACCTATATGGGGGAATCGATAGATCCACATGATTCATTAACATCTAAAATTCTTGATATCGTTACAAATCAACAGGAGTACTAAGGATGCATCAGATTGATGTGAATGGTATCACCGTCGATATTGTGCGCAAAGAGATAAAGAATTTGCACCTTGGGGTTTATCCGCCTGAGGGAAAAGTTCGTGTGGCAGCACCTTTAGTGGTAAATGATGAGGCAATCCGATATGCCGTGATTGGTAAAATGGGGTGGATCAAGCAGCAACAGGCGAAATTTACTAACCAGCTTAGACAATCACCTCGAGAGATGATTAGCGGAGAAAGTCACTATTTTCTAGGTCAACGCTACCGCTTGGATGTCATTGAGTGTCCTGGGCCAGTCAAAGTGATATGCAACAAGTCTGTAATTCAGCTCCACATTCCACCTCGAAGTAATACCGAACAACGCGAGTTGGCTTTGCAGGAATGGTATCGAAAGGAAATCAAAGGTCTCATTCCGCCTATGCTAGAAAAATGGCAGCCTGTTCTAAATGTTGGAGTACAGGAATGGGGCGTAAAAAAAATGAAGACAAAATGGGGTTCTTGTAATACCAGTGAGCGCCGGATCTGGATCAATCTTGAGCTAATAAAAAAGCCCATACAATGCTTAGAATATATCGTAGTGCATGAATTAGTGCATCTGCTGGAAAAACATCATAATGCGCGATTTAAAGCACACATGGACAATTTCATGCCTCATTGGCGTTTGCACAAAGAGGAACTTGGTCGTGAACCGTTAGGACACGATTGCTGGAATTATTGATGGAGCAATATGGAATACCTTTTAAAGTATGCTTGTGATACAATTCAAGGCAACTGAATTGTCTTTTGGAAGCTTATATGTTTTTTGGAAAATCTTTACATAAAATTACAGCTACAGATCTTGAACAATTGGTTAATTTGTCATTTGAAGAAGGTGTGTCTTTGGATTTTAAAGGACATTTACCTGATAAAAAAATTGATGAAAAGCAATTGGAGGAAGAATGGGTACGCTTTAACAAAACTATTGGAGCATTTGCTAATACAAAAGGCGGAATTATTTTTGTCGGTGTCCATGAAAAAAATGGCGTTGCTTCGAAAATTGAAGGGATAGAAGTCGACAACTGGGAACGTCTTAAACAAATTCTTATTCAAAAAATAAACAATGCATTTGAAAACTCACTCTCAGGAATTCAATTTCAGCAAATTTTACTTCCCTCCGGCAAAAGCGTTTTAATTTTAGATATCCCTTTTTCTTTGCGTGGGCCTCATCGTGTGCGTCTTCGTGAGGGAGAACATATGTTTGTAAAAAGAGTTGAGGCGAATAATATCGAAATGACTACAGAAGAAATTCGGGGTGCCTTTCTAAGGAGAGAGTCTTGGACTTCTCAAGCACAAAATTTTAGAATGCAACGTATCGAGAAGGTTATTTCAAGTAATGATGGCCCTCTTTCGCTGTCAACTCCTGCGATTTTCATTCATCTTTTACCTCTAGGTCCTAGAAATCAAATTTTGAACTTCAAGGACTCTTCTGTTCGATCTGCGATTACCAGTGCGATTAAATCATATGAAAATAAGCTGAACCCGGGATCGGTGTTTTTCCAGTCACCCGAAAGACTATGTTTTGATGGAATATTCTTTAGAGGTGAACTTATTTCCCCTCATGCCCAACACTTGTTAATAACAAGAGAAGGGCAAATCGAATTCGCTGCATTTTGTGGACATGGGGAAGATCCTCAGAGTATAACCTTATGCGATTGGGAAAAAATAACATTAGATGTTATCAGTTACCCTTTAAAATTTTTATTAGATCAACAAGTCAGGCCGCCGTACATACTGTATTGCTCTATTATTGGAGTCAAAAATCGAAAAACGTCAACATCTAATATCTATCAAATAAAGTCATCGAATGGTTTGCCTAGAGAACGATATGATCTGCCAGGAATAGAAATCGAAGATTTGTCACAAGAGTTTAATGAAAAACAGATTAATCAATATCTTAAAGATCAATATCAACCAATGTTCGATCTCATATGGAACGACTTAAATATTGCACATTCTCCCAATTCATCAATAAATTAATATATATTTATCAGGCATGAAATAGCAACGGGTCTCCTGACTTTTCATTAAATTCCAATAAAATCCGGTAGCATTTTGAGCTAAAATCCTTTAAATTTAAACGCTCACAGTGTGATTTTGACTGTGTTGCATTTTAAATTTTAGGTTGGTTGAGGAGGGTTTTGTGTATCGATTTGCCTACAAATATAATGAAGAAGTAATTTTTTATTTCGATTCTGCTGGAAACAAATATGTAGCAACCGGTGGAAATTTGGCATGGCGGATCAACAATCCTGGTTTAGTTTCGAGCCACAGCCATTTTTCTAGAGCTAATGGAGCCATAGGGAGTTGTGGACACTATGCGATTTTCTCTGATCCTTTAGAGGGTCGTAAAGCATTGTCTGCATTGCTTCATTCTAAAAAATATTATAATTCTTCTATAAAAACTCTTGCTGATTACTACCAACAAAAAAACTCAGATAGGTTTATTGCTCAGCTCACATCACTTGCAAATATTTCAGCCGATAAGAAAGTAAATTCTCTTAGTAAGTCAGAGTTCGATCAATTGGTCAAAGCTTTGGAAAAATTATGTGAATATGAGCCAGTTGGAAATGAATCGCTTGCTCTATTGCCGAAGATCACCGCTAAAATTGAAAATGGAAAAAACAAAGAGGATACATACTTAATTGGAGACAATATCATCCTTTCAAAGCAGGAAGCCGTTGAATGGATTCAATCGCATCGCCTGGATGGTGTCATCGTTCATGAACGTAATGGAGCTATTCATCTACGTTCACGCCCAAGTCATTGCATTTGGAATATTAAAACACATGAATTTGCATTAGCACCCTCTGAAGGTAAAATTGATCCTCTTGTAAGAGTCATTGGAGAGAGTAAACCAGGTCAATGTATATGGGCATTCATTAATGGCATCGACAACACTAAAGCTGAAGCATTAGAAGCGGCAAAACGAATCTCTAATATGGCGAAGGGAGAGCAAGTTTTATCCATGCCTAACGATACGATTTGGTGGCCAATAGATTTTCTTTTGTGCATTATTCTAAAAACTTCTGCTGATACACCCATCATCACATGGACTGTAAAATTTCTGAAATATCTTCTGACTCTTGCTAAACAGGCAGAAGATTCACCTCAAGTGATCGTTTTCTTGCATAGTCAAGGGGCTATTTTTATCGAACATGCTATAGAATTACTCACTCCGAACGAACGAAAACAGCTCCGCATTTTTACATTTGGTGGAGGATCTTTCATTCCACCTGGAAAATGCCATCCTGACTCTCACAACTATGCTAGCGCCGCTGATTTTGTGTGTCGATTTAGTTCTCCAAATCTTCAGCTACTGGCCTTAGAGCGTTATTATGGCTATAAAGAGGGGTTAAATGATGAAAAGATAATAGCTCGGCTGGCATTCAAAGATGCAATATTTCATCTTGACTCCAATGATCTTAAAGTGATGGAACATTACATTAAGCAACGCACAACATATTACGAAAATGAATTTTCTAAAATTAGCAATCTGACAATCTTGGATCCTGATCCAGACTCTAAATTCAAGCACAAATTAGACAGTGAGTGTTATCAAAAAGTGATTCAGAAAGTCATAAAAAAGTATCAAAAAGCGATCTCTTAATGGATATCACCAATCATATCACTACATTTTCTAGAATGATTGTTTTTGTTGTCATCACATTGATAACAAGTTCTTCCCGTGTTTGTTGCGAAGAAAGTCAATTTAACACCTATGAAGAGCTTACTGAAACACAATACAAAAACCATATCAATGAATTTCAAAGATCTTTTGGAAAACAAATGGAAAGCGAATTCAATCTAAAATGGGTAGAGGGAGGTTTTGTACATAATTTTTCTAATGATCAACCCGAGTTCTATGCTTACCGTCGAGCGACACTTGAGGAGGTGAGAACTCTTGTATTAGTTTTAACACACAAACTTTCCCTAGCAATTAGGGAAGATCCAATAATGCTTTCCTATCTTAACAAATTGTCTTTAACTCCTGATACCATGGGAGTGAATATTCAATTTGTCTATTTACACAATTGGAGTTATGACGATGGTAGCATCGATAGCGTTTACTCCTATCACTCCAAGGAAGGTACAAGTACTGTTAAAAAATTATATTTTCAATATACCTCAACAGACCCATTTGGCGACTTTTCAACTCATGATAATTCGGTCTATACTCGCATTGAAGAGTCTTTTGAAGATGCTACCAAACTTCACGCTGCAATAGCCATCACAAATCCGGCTATTCACCAGACTGCGGGTTTTGAAGATGAACTAATTCAAATTCTAGCTTCTTTTGAAGCAGAGATGAAAAAAAAATATGGCTTGCGCTTTCGTTCCAGCGGATGGATGGTAGCTGGAAAACCTACACCCAACATCTTGGAAATTCGAACTAAATGCACATACCTTCATTCCGCCGACAACCGAGAAGCCAGAGAACTCATTTTGCTAGTAGCTGAAGATTTACTTAATACTCTCAACGATAGTGAAGCACTTAGACCCTATCTAGAGGAATATCCATTTCCAGCACGCCGATTGAAGTTGCGTATGCTTTTTAGAAAAGAAAAATATTTTGTTGGAGACGTGCCTTACTACGATGAAAGCATGGAGAGCGCTGTACTCAGTGATGATATTATTACCTATTATCATCACATTCCAAATGCTAAAGATTCCAATATGCACGATAGAGTCGTCTATGCACAAGAATCTTACCAAGAAGCTCAAAAGACTTTTGAAAACACACCCCCGCCAACTCTATTTAAGAAAACCACTAAAGGAATAAAAAACTTCATCTCTAGTACCATTCATTTTTTGGACTTGGCAGTTATTGTGTTTTTCATGTTCTTGTTGCTTATGGTAACCACAGGAGGTTGGCTATTGATAATTCCTGTTGTCATATTTTTTATTTTACGTCGACGGCGCAGTCCCTCACAAGAAGATTAAGGTATTTTGGCGGTATAAAGTATGGGATCAAATTATTGGTCATGCACAAAATTTGCTGATTGGGTTCGAGGAACACCCAAGATCCACGCTGGAACTGAAAAGGAATGGCGTGCTTGGGAAAATGTTGCAAAAAAGAAAAAGATGCGATTCTGGCTTGCAGAGGAAGGCTTAGATCATCTACAAAATATCGTTAACTGGCCAAGAAACCGACTGCAAGACGCTCGACATTATATCGATAATCGATGGATTTCCAAGACTCATGCTCTCACTTCCACCCTCAAGAAAGGACAATGGCACGAGTTTGAGACGCGGCTTCTCTATTCTACTTTTGACTCGTTGGTAGATTTCGTAGAAATTGAACTGGCGTGGTTTCACATGGCTTGCTCTGATGAGGCATATAAAAAATATAAGGCTCCTTGGTATCGCTCTATTTTGTGTTTAAGTACCCACCGCAATCCTGAATCGGGGATAGAATATCTTAATTGGGCCGCTAGCTTACGTCATGATGAGGATTGGGTTGATAAAAAAGATCCTGATTTTGGAAAGCCCACAAATCAAGCTTTAGCCGCCCAAGAAACAATCATTCTTTATAGATGGTGGAAGGAAGTGCGTCCTGCACGTCAAGATCCAATGGAAGCAAGCGGTTGGAGTGCCTATTGCGACGAGAGACGGAAGAAAGCCGAAGTTCAGGGTTTTGATTTAACATTGCCTGTTTTGGAAGAAGATGAGACGGAAGAAGAAAAAGCACGCACTCGTAAAATTCTTGAAGTTTGCCATAAAATGGAATTGGAACAGGAAAATGAAGATACAGAAATGTTAATCAGGCTCATTAAAATTCGTGAACATCTCTGGACATAGCAAAGGTTAAACCATTGTGAGAAAGATCGTCTTGTGAGTTTTTCACGGTGCAATGGCGGTGCAGCGGAAAAACATTTTGCCAATACAATCCGGTAAAATCCAATAGTCTTTTATGCCTTTTCAGGCTATTATCACTGGTAAAGCGGCTGGTTCTTACCGGATTGTCTGAATAGTTCCCGCATTCGTAATGCGAAGGTCGTCGGTTCGACTCCGGCTTTAGGCATTTAGGGGAACTCCCCCAAAAACCCAGCCAAAGGGTCAAAGACCCTCTGGACTCCCAATTATTTGATTCTAGGAACCAGACTATATTTGCATGTTTCTAGCAATTTTTAGATAGGGATGGACTTCTCACAATAAGCAAATTGCGGGATCGCAGGCCTGGCCCCTTTCAATGGGCTTGATATCAATTAAACAAACCTCAAGCAGGATTAAAATTTCTTTGGGCGTTTTTTTGTCATAGCACTTGCTTTAATCCGAACACTTCTAACGGTATTTTGTTTGCGACGTCTTGCTAAAGGTTTTTTCGGATTTTCTTGCTCTTGAATTTCTTTTCCAATTTTATACAAGACATCCGGGCATAGATCAACACCATTTGGCCAAACAATTGTGCCTGAGTGTTTGTCTACTTTCACGGATTTAAAGAATTCCAAGTCTCTAAACGGATAAAAAACCGTTTCAGGGCCTTCCTTAGAATATTTTTTTAAATCAACGACTTTTGTTTTTTTGTCGTTGAATGTGAGTAGCAATTTAAACTCATCTAAATATTCAACTTTATTTATTGTATGCATCATAAAGCACTCATTGTTATTTTATAGGTTTTATTCCTGTATGTTGCTGCTTATTTATTGCAATGGTTTGCCAAGCGTCGTATAGCTCTTTCCTGCGAAAATAAGCCCATTTAACTATAAGCCCTTCTTGAGCTTTTGGCACACTCCCTTCAATTCTTTCCAATGTATCGATTCTAAAAACAGCTTTTTTCCCTGCATAAACCGCATGAAAATGGGGAGGGTTGTGGTCATCGAAGTAAATATATATTGTTATCCCGTGGAATCGGCAAACTACAGGCATCTTCTTTCCTATATGATATCATATGAATTTAAGATCTACAACTATCCAATAAGGGAAACTTTTTTGCTAGCATTATCCCCCTAGATGATTTTTCATAATTCAGGATATTGGCACTCTTCAAACGCATTCGAGTCAAACCATAGCACTTAATAACCAAGGGCAAATCCTTGGATGGTACAATGTCGATGGATCTTCAAATGGAAAATCTATTCGTCGTCCCGTCTTGTGGGACAATGGAAAAATAACACAGCTTAAAAGCTTTGAAGGCCAATTTGGTATAGAATCCGAAGAGTCTTATGGTTTGGATATGAACAACAATGGAGAAGTTGTTGGCCAAAGTACCGTGTATTTAAGTTATAAAAATGATCTTTATAAACAAAAACATGCGATGCTAAATCCCTTTTAGGATTGTTGTTTGCCAGATTTTGCCCAGATTATTTTCATTTTACACAATTTTGTCACAGCAATCCCCAAAAACACTCTGCAATGGACAAAAAGCGGCAGCAATGCTAGGATTGCAACCTGCAAAGGATAAAACGGTTAAATATTGTTCTTTGCTGTCAGTATAGAGGGGTTGCGCATTCGTAATGCGAAGGTCGTCGGTTCGACTCCGGCTTTAGGCATACGTCAAGCTAACTTTATCTGCTTAAGATCTGGGATTCTATCACATTTTTTGTGATAGAATCCTTAGAAATAGATCTTATGATTCAAATAAAATGGTTCGAATCTACTGAACACGAGTAATCGTGACAGTTATCCCTGTAGGAACATTCGTAACACCAGCGTTGAGTGGTTGTATAGAAATAATACCTGCTGTTGATGCTACACCAGCAAAGGTTAGTATTTGCCCTGAAGTAGCATCAACGAGAAAACTCGTGGTCAATACAGCTGAATTAGCTATTGGTGACTCAGGGTTAAGATTTGCCCCTACCTGACTTCCGGCTATTTCTGTTCCATTAACTTCTGCCTTAACTGAAACTGTAGCAGCAATTGTTGGACTGATGTTTGCTGCCACTGCACGATAAATCACGAGATATATGCCAGTTTGGTTACACTGAAATTCTGTATCTGTTGGCCTTGTCCATCCATTGACCACAGGAGTATTTGCAGCAGGAATTGTAAGTGCAGTATATGTCCCGCTTAAGATTTGCCCGCCGTCCTGGTATGAGAAAATAAAGTTGTCGCCTATAACCCCACCTGTAGGTCCTGTGGCTCCTGTAGCTCCAGCAGGTCCCGTAGCTCCTGGGGGTCCAGCAGGTCCTGTGGGGCCTGGAGGACATCGCTTATGTTTTTTGCAGTGATTTTCAATGTCAGAACTATCCACTATATTTTTCTGTGCATTCTGATCTGAGCTTGCATATAAAGCCGTTGCATTGAATAACAACACAGCAGCGAAAAAAAACTTGCGCATCTCACACCTCTTTGTAGGATATTGTTATGATTCCAAAATATTTCTTATACAAAAAACGAAATATAATTTCATGTTTTTTAATAAGATTTTTTTGGAGTGATCGGAGTCAGGCATGGGGTGAAACGAATCAACTGAAAATAAACGATTTCTCTCTCTAGAACACCAGCAATTTTTTGTCCTATTTATGTCTTTATTTTAGAGTGAAAAAGAAGCTTTAGAACTTATAGAATTGCCGGGATAAAATTACACTGAGTTTGTTAATAAATCGCCGATTCGTTTCTCCCCAGGCTCGGCCCCTTTTACAGCCACTTTTACTACTATTTCAAGTCTTGAATTGCTCGGATCATGAACTCATCAAATAATGGGACGGTAAATGCCAGGTCTCCATATGCCGGGCTATGGACTTTGAATGTGCAGTTAATATTGCTGAATATTTTCCTGTTATTTTAAACGAATATCAAAAACAATTGATACAAATCTTCCAATTGAAAAAGGTTATTGAATGAGGCAAAGGAAATCCGTTTCGAAAACTATTGTGGGAAAGGACTTCTTGTAAGTTTTTCACGGTGCACTGGCGGTGCAACGACACACATATTTTACCATTTAAAAACAATAAAATCCGATAGCATTCTAAGTCAAAAGTATGCCTCGCGGTGCAATAGCCCTGCTGCGCAAAGCATTTTACCAGCACCGTCCAGCTGCTTAAGCGATAGACGTAAAGACAATTCTTATATTTGATCTTTATCGTTTTTAAATCATCAGTTTTCAGGAAATTTTTTTCTAAGACTTTCATTAATAGCTGCTATAGCTTCTGCAGCCTTTATTATTGAATTCTTTGATTCCACATTTTTTATATCGGAATCATTCAGGGAACCGCTGGATTTTGCAAGCCGCTCATTCATGGTACGATTTAGATCCCATTTTTTTGTTAACGCGGTGGCCAGTTGCTGGACTTCTATACTATCAAAAGGTTTTTTTAATATAAAGAGATCATCAGTTTCTCCTAAGTAATGAATGATTTCTTCCCACGTGTATTTCGCATAAGCTGTACAAAGAACGATTTCGATAGAGGGGTCCACTTTCCAGATATTGCTAGCAGTAATGACGCCATCATCTCCTGGTGGCATCTGAACGTCGATAAATGCTAAAGCATAGGGTTTGTTCCTTTCAATTGCTTTCTTTACTAGTGTTAGTCCTTCTTCTCCTTGGTAAGCAAAGTCTATTTCAAAAGAAGGGGTCATTTTTTTTTCTGAGGTTTTTCCAAATAGAGCTTTATTCATTTGATCAAGATCTTTGTGCTGTTGCTCCTGTGGAGGTAAGAGAATTTTACGAAAACATTGATGAATAGAATCCATATCATCAATAACGAGTATGCGATTGTTATTTTCGTTAGTCATCTTTAACCCTTCCAGTCATATTTGTATTTATCTTAACTATATATAAAAATATTTAATGTTAAATAATTTTATGACATTCTTGAGGTGAAAATTGGGTTTAAAATGAATGATTTTCAAAAAAATGCTGTGTGGTTATGATTGCCATTTCCTTTTATTTATAGGGATAGGATGTTATGGATTTCATTCATTTTTTGTTTGATACTACTTATTGGCCTCCTAGGTGGCATTGTGGACATTGGACTGAGGCATTGGGATGGACACATATTATTTCCGATTTGGCAATTTTTGGAGCTTATATAGCCATTCCCCTTATTTTAGGTTATTTTTGCTATGTCAGAAAGGATTTGCCATTCTACAAAATTTTTGTTCTTTTTGGGCTTTTTATTGTTTTTTGTGGGACTGGACATCTGATAGAAGCTATCATTTTTTGGCACCCTATTTACCGATTTGACGGACTTATAAAAGTAAGTACGGCAATTGTCTCTTGGGGGACAGTTATTGCTTTTATTCCAACGATTCCAAGAGTATTGAACCTGCCAAAATTACAGATGATTAATGAACAACTGCAATCCAGTTTAACTCAAACAAAGCAACACAAGGAGATGCAACAGGCGTTGACCACTGTATTAGCTGAAGGTCATTCGTTTGATGCTGCTGCTCCAACAATTTTAAAGTTATTTTGCGAAAGAATGGAGTGGAATGTTGGGCTGCTCTGGAAAGTAAACAAGACCTCCAATGCGATGTCTTGTACTTCTTATTACCAAAGCGAAAACTCACTTCCAATAAAAGATTTTGTTGAGGAATGTCTAAAGATCACCACATCTCCCGGCATTGATCTGCCAGGTTTTCTATGGATGAATAAGGAGTCTTATTTCATCAAGGATATTTCTGCCAGTGACTTTTTTTTAAGGACTCCTTTGGCAGTTAAAGCTAATTTGCATAACGCTTACGCTTTTCCTATTTTAATTGATCGCGAAGTCATTGGAGTGATCGAATTTTTTAGCCATAAGAACTCTTATTATGATGAAAATCTTCTTAAGATGCTCAATGAGATTAGTTATTTAATTGGACTCTCAATTGCTAAGGATAATATTCAGCAAAAAAACACAGAATTGAATCAACAGCTCACCTATGCAGCTAGAAAGGCTGGCATGGAAGAAGTAGCTACAAGTGTTTTACATAACGTAGGAAATGTTTTAACGAGTGTCAATGTTTCTGTAAATCTTCTTAGAGAAGGCTTTCGCAATTCAAAAATAACTGATTTTATCAATGTCGCAAAGCTCATACAAGAACATGAGAACGATCTGGATATTTTTTTAAAAAATGACTCTAAAGGAAAACTTTTGCCAAAGTATTTGTTAAAATTGGCTGAGTGCTGGCAGATGGAGTATGAAGCTGCTTTTGAAGAGATTGGCTCTTTGGCCAATAATGTAGATCATATCAAAAAAGTTGTCAAAATGCAGCAAATGTTGAGTCGTTCAGTAGAGATTGTGGAAACGATTTCTATCACTGAGCTTTTAGAAGAATCGCTGAGTTTAAATGCGTTTGCTTGTGAACACTCAAATATTACAATTGAGAAAGAATATATGTATCGACCTATTCTTACTCTTGACAGAATCAAGCTCTTGCAAATTTTTGTTAACATTATTCGCAATGCTATTGATTCTTTAATTGAACATCCTATTGAAAGGAAAGTTCTCACCCTCAGAGTAGGTATTAAGGACGAAGAAACAATAGAGGTACAAATCGCTGATAATGGAGTTGGAATTGATCCCCAACATCTGGTGAAAATATTTTCGTATGGCTTTACTACAAAAAAAGAAGGGCATGGGTTTGGTCTTCATGCGAGCTCAATAGCTATTCAAGAAATGGGAGGGGAGCTCAAGGCTAGTAGTCAAGGTTTAGGCAAGGGGGCAATTTTCACTTTGACAATTCCTTACAATGTTAAGCCACAAGCAAAGACACCAACCCCTATCGAGGATCGAAAGAAATAGATCAGATTTAGGTTGCTGTCATCTAGGGTGTTCTAAAGAGTCATTCGGTATTTTTTTGGTTTGAAAAATGTCAGAATGTCAGGCCTGATCCTAAACATAAGGAGAATTCAAATGATAATTCAATACATTATTCATGCTGATTTTGAGCTTCCAGGCATTATTGAAGTATGGGCAAAACAAAATCAATATAAAGAGTGTTTTTGTAGGCCATTTGCGGGAGAAAGCTTGCCTAATCCAAACGATTATGATCTTCTCATATTAATGGGAGGCCCTCAGAGTCCTTTAAACATGGTTGAATCTCCTTATCTTAAAGATGAAATTTCACTTATTAAGAAAACTATTAAAGCTTGCATACCAGTGCTGGGATTTTGTTTAGGAGCTCAATTAATTGGAGAAGCATTAGGAGCTCGAACGGAGCGAAGTCCTCATAAGGAAGTTGGGGTATTTCCAATAGAACTAACCGAAGAGGGATTTGAAGACCCTATTTTGAAAAACTTACCTGAGTATCTTTCGGTTGTTCACTGGCACAATGACATGCCTGGAATAACAGCTGAAGCCAAAATTTTAGCAACAAGTGAGGGATGTCCTCGGCAAATTATACGCTATTCTCCTTTGATATATGGCTTTCAATGTCATCCAGAACCGACAAAGAAAAACATTGAAGCAATGATATACCATTGTCCAAACGATCTAGCTCCTGGAAAATTTGTTCAGTCTCGTGAAGAGCTTCTAAATAATGATTTCATATCGATTAATAAAATAATGATTCAGATCATGGACAATTTAGTTGCTTCGACAAAATGCATAGAAGCTATAAACAACCATTAATCGATGAATCATGGAGCGAGTCGCAGTCGATTCGATCGCTCAATCGGTTTATTTTATGTCAGTATGTAAGCCGTGATTAACCTCTCTTTTAAAGCCGTGATTTGGTTTGGCTTCGATCTGGCCCGGACTGCCACTAAAACGCCAAAATAATTCCTCATAGGATAATTTGGCAATTCTCTGAGCATCAAATTGGTTGGGAATGTAAGTCGTATCTGCTAGCCACTGTCCTATATTTTCACCTACCTGAGGGTTATCTCCAGCGCAATGGCCGCCCCATTCAGCTACCCAATAATGAAGCATTAAATTAGCTTTCAGAGCTTCTTCCATAAAGGGTAAACCTTCATTAAACAACTGCGCGCAATTGTCATCCAACACTTCTATCATTAAAATAGGGATTTTCTTGTTTATTTTTTCGATGAGTTCTGTCTTTAAAATATCCCTTTCCCAAACCCATTTAGGATAGTTATTATCCGTGCGTTTCAAACTGAGATTGAACTCCTCTTTCCAAAATTCATAACAATCTGGTCTAGTATCAAATGTTCCAGGATAGTTAAGAGCTCCGCTTAACAAAATCAGATGAGTGACCCGGTCTTTTAATTCATCAGCATAATTTTCTAACAACCTTACAGCATAATTGCCTCCATTGCTTCCCCCTGCCAGAATGAACTGATCAACCTTGGCGGCTAGCTGAAGGGTTTTATACATTTTTGGCAAATCTTTGATCAAATTCATCTTATCGGCCATGTCAACAGGGCCTCCAAAATCAGATTTTCCAGCCTCGGTCTCCCACCCTCTTCCCAACGGCAAGACAAAGATATTGTTTTCTTTCCAATAATTGGCCCGTATCGCTGGATGAGGAAGACCGTATAAGTCTCCTCCACCACGCAAAAAAATTGTCGAAGTTAAGTCGGGGTTGTTTTGTTGTAATTTGGGAAAGCTGAGCATGCATTTGAGGTCTTGTTTATCGCTTTGATATTTAATGGTGTAAAATTCTCGGCCTGATTTTCTAATCAAGTTTTTGGTGGATTCTGGAGTAATATTAGAAGGGCTATTTAAAATGCGCTCAGTGATATTGACAACATTTTTGTCTTGTAAATCATAAAAACTTTTGTAATTTTCATAAGGAGCCAAGGCTTCTTTTAGCATGAGTTCATATTTACACTTGCAATTGATTCCATAATCTTTAGCTTGTCGAAGCCATGACTTCGCAATATGTTGTTTTTGATGTTTAGCAAGCAACTTGCAAGCAACCAGATCGTCCTGAAGCCTGGTTTGTTGAGTAGTGATATCGGAAATAGAAACTGAACTCATGTTACCTCTAGATGTTTACCAAAAATTGTCGCTCTTTTTGGGGCAGAATAATCAATTTTTAAAAGAATTTGATTGTGCTATTTGACGTTATTTTATGCTACTTTTTTTCCAAGCCAAATGCTGATAGATAGTGCTGTCTTTTTTTGGAACAGCATTGATCAAAATCGATCTTGCAGATGTTCATAGAGCATGC